>Ga0209371_1000153_pt1 | contig 108815 bp, 107 predicted proteins | sample AgamicAtAmrz_FD_187165 | JGI IMG/M metagenome (GOLD analysis project Ga0209371, IMG submission 187165) | Agave microbial communities from Guanajuato, Mexico - At.Am.rz (SPAdes) (version 2) | ecosystem: Host-associated > Plants > Roots > Rhizosphere | place: Guanajato, Mexico | collected... | reverse complement strand
TAAAATATAATATTCGGAGGTGCTCTATGTATACCACTCGCCTGAAAAAGGTCGGCGGATCCATCATGTTGGCGGTTCCTCCCGCCGTGCTGAAAACGCTGGAGCTGTCAACGGACAGCGAAGTCGCCATGACCATTAATAATGGCTGCCTGATTATTGAACCCCAGAAACGGCCTCATTATTCGCTTGAGGAGCTGCTGGCACAGTGCGATCCGCACGCCGAAATGAGCGAAGAGGATCGGGAATGGATTGATGCGCCTGCGGTGGGCAAGGAGATTCTGTAAATGGACAGAGGAGAAATCTGGCTCGTTTCACTGGATCCGATTGCCGGTCACGAGCAAAGCGGAAAACGTCCGGTGCTTATCGTATCGAAGGGATCGTTTAACAAGCTGACCCGGCTTCCGGTAGTGGTTCCCGTCACCAGCGGCGGAAACTTTGCTCGCACGGCAGGTTTCACCGTTTCACTGGAAGGGGCAGGGATAAAAACGATTGGCGTTATTCGCTGTGACCAGCCCAGAACTATTGATATGACTGCCCGGAACGGCAAGCGGCTGGAACGCATACCTGACGCTGTTGTAAATGAAGTGCTTGCCAGGCTGGATGCTATTTTGAGTTAACGCCAGGACGCAGAAAAGCAAAAAGCCCGCTTCAAAAGCGGGCTTCTCTAAGTTTGGCTCCTCTGACTGGACTCGAACCAGTGACATACGGATTAACAGTCCGCCGTTCTACCGACTGAACTACAGAGGAATCGTTTGAACGGGGCGCATATTATCGACCTGCACTGGCCTTGTCAAAGCCCTTTTTCACAAAAGTGTTCAACTGCTGAAATAAACGTCAGCGCGCCAGGCGTGGAGCCAAAACCTTAGCCAGGCACTATGAAAAAAAATTTCCATCGTAATTACATTGAAACATAAATTTCTGCATGGCGGCTGCTCAAGAACGGGTGCCCTGGTCGCTGAATAACGCAATTCAATAAACATTTCAAAGCCGCTCACACTTCTCCGCTCTGCTGTTTGCCTGCCTGTTTTATGAAACGTATATTCCGCATCAATCACACAATGAAACCAGAGGGCAGGCGATGAATAAAGTCAGGATCGGCATGATCGGCAGCGGTTATATCGGGCGTTGTCACGCCATCGCCTACGCGCAGGCACCCACTGTCTTCGCGCTAAAAGGCGAGATCGTGCGGGAAATGCTGGCAGAGGTGAACCCGTCGCTGGCAGAGAAGCAGGCCGCCGCCTTTGGTTTCGCGCGTTCAACCGGCGACTGGCGCGAGCTGGTGCGCGATCCCGCCATTGACGTGGTGGACATCTGCGCGCCCAACTTCCTGCATAAAGAGATGGCGCTGGAGGCGATCCGCCACGGCAAGCACGTCTATTCAGAAAAGCCACTGTCACTGTCGGTGGCCGACGCGGAAGAGATGGTGCAGGCGGCACAGGCCGCCGGGGTGAAAACCCTGGTGGGCTTTAACTATATGAAGAACCCCACCAGCCAGCTGGCGAAAGAGATTATCGCGCGCGGCGAGATCGGCGAGGTAGTGCATTTCTACGGCACCCACAATGAGGATTATCTGGCGAAGCCGGAGACGCCGCTCGACTGGCACTGCCAGAAGGCGCTGGCGGGCCTCGGCGCGCTGGGCGATCTGGCGGCGCATATCGTCAACATGGCGCACTATCTGGTGGGCGACATCGAAGAGGTGAGCGGCGACATGATGACGGTGATCAAAACGCGTCCCGACGCGAAAGATCCCAGCCGCCAGTTGCCGGTAGAGAATGAAGATCAGGCGAGTGCGCTGCTGCGCTTTCGCAACGGCGCGCACGGCGTGATTGAAACCTCGCGCATCGCCTGCGGCAGCAAAATGGGACTGACCTATGTTGTCACCGGCACCAAAGGCACGCTGCGCTACAGCCAGGAGCGCATGGCGGAGCTGGAGCTCTATCTGCACGACGAACCGGCAGGTCGCCAGGGATTTAAAACCATTCTGACCGGTCCGGCGCATCCCGACTACGCCAGCTTCTGCGTCTCCGCCGGGCACGGCATCGGCTTTAACGATCAAAAAACAGTGGAAATTCGCGACCTGATCAACGGCATCGCGGCGGGCGATCGCCTGTGGCCCGATTTTGCTGAGGGGTTGCAGGTGCAGAAGGTGCTGGAGGCAATTGCGGTCTCCGCCGCCGAGCGGCGCTGGCGGGCGGTTTAGCAGAACAGCGCGCGGCCTGTTAACGCCGCGCGCCTGCATGATTAACCCGTGGCTTTCTCCCACCACAGCTTATCCAGCGCGTAGTAGCGATCGCGTTCGCTCTCCGGCTGCTGCAAATCGCGCTTCCACGGCTTCGCCAGGATAAAGTGCAGGTTCTTCACCTCGCTCTCTTTCCACATGCGGCTATGCTGGAACGGCAGGGTTTTTAGCGCGTTATAGATATAGGAGAGCGGCTGCCAGCGCCCATCGAACGCCTCATTCAACAGATCCTGTTCCGAGAACGGATAAGCCTTCAAATCCACAATGGCGGCAATGCGGGCTGCCAGCTGCTCGAAAACCTCGTTGTCCGGTTTCAGCACCAGAAAACCGCCGTTCAGGTAGTTATCCAGCAAGACGGGCGCAGGCTCACCGCGATCCTGCCAGGTGTAGTGGCAGTTTTCTGGCTGCCAGCTGGCGGGATAAGAGGCGATCTGGTTGGGGTTGCAGCGGCAGGCGTGACAGGCGGCCAGCAGGTTGTCGCCAAGGTCGAGCGTAAACAGCTCGTCCATGTTTTGCAGCACCAGCATATCGGCATCGAGAAACACCACACGTTCGTAGTCGGTAAGCTGCCAGGCACGCAGTTTGGTCCAGACCTCACCAAACTGCGCCGAGGCGTAATGCTGCTCCAGCTCGCTGTTGGGGTAGATCGGATCGACCGGATGGACCACACAGCCTTCAGCCTGCAACGCTTCGCGGTCCGCCAGCGGGATCGCCTCGGTGGTCATAACAATAAGCGGAAAGCGCGTGCCGCTCTGCTTCAGTGAGCGGTGCAGCGCCTTCACGCCCACCAGATACTCGGGCTGCGTCAGCAGCGTAACCCATGCAAACATGGTTCTCTCCCTGTAAAAGTCAGTCAAAAAGCGCGGTCAGATAATCGTTGCTGAAGCGGCGCTGCGGATCCAGTTCGCTGCGCAGCGTGCGGAAGTCATCCCAGTGCGGATAAACGTCGCGCCAGGCGTAGCGGCTGGCGTCATAATATTTGCCCCAGTGCGGCCGGCCGCCTTCTTCTGCCAGCAGTTTTTCCACCTCGGTAAGAAAATGCAGGCCATCCTGCGACAGCGAGCCGTCGTCGGCGTAATAGACCACAAAGCCAAAGAAGCAGGTCGGCTCGCCAAAGGCGGGGCTAAGCCAGGCCTCGGAGGCGCCGGTGCAGCGCAGGATAATCGGGTAGTGCATATGGGGCCGCTCTGCGGCGTACCAGCGTTTGATTTTGCTGATAACGGCTGGCGTGCGTGAAAGGGGCACGCCAATTTCAACGTTGATCTGCGGTACTGCGATGCCGCGGCAGAACAGCTGATAGATGTCGCCGGTCACGTCGGTAAAATCGCGGAAGCGCGTCACGGTGCGAAACTGCTTGCCGCCTTTGCCGTGGATCTGCGTATCGCGGTGCATCTGCTCCAGCGTCTGGTCGATGGTGCTGTTCAGGCTGTCGTCGCCCTGATCGTTATGCTTCACCACCTCGCGGCCGTTGCGCTGCCACTCGGCGTTTTCCTGCTTGCTGGCTTCGTTGGCGTTCCAGACGTGCATCAGGTTGTCGTCAACGAACCACCAGGCCTTGCTCAGCGCGTACTCACTGTTCCAGCGCAGCAGATCCTGCTCAAGGTTATCCGCTGGCACGGCGTTTTTATGGCAGGTGTAAATGCGGAAAGGTTGGGTGCGCAGCGTCACGGCGGTCACGATGCCGAGTGCGCCCAGCGTCACCTGCGCGGCCGGGAAATCGGGCTCGCCGCGCGTGAACTCGCGCACCGAGCCATCGGCCAGCACCATGCGAATGCGCAGCGCCTCGTCCGCCAGCGAGCTTTGGTGCAGCCCCTGGCCGTGCGTGCCGGTCGCCATCGCGCCCGCCAGCTTTTGCACCGCAATCACGCCGGGCGAGGCGGCGAGCATCCGATCCATCGCGGTGAGCTGAATATAGAGCTCGTTGAGCGTCGTGCCCGCGCCAACGGTAACGCTCTGCTCGTCATGCGCCAGCAGGCCGGAAAGGGCGCTGATATCCACCAGCACATCCTCTTTGTCGACGCTCAGCATACGGCCCGGCGACAGGCGGCTGCCGACTACGCGCACGCAGCCCTGGGTGTCGCGTAACAGCTGCTGTAATTCCGCCTCGCTGCGCGGCTGGTGTAACTGCTGGCGGCTGCCTACCCGGGCGTTTTGCGCCCAGTTCCACAGCGCGTCGTCCTCGGCGCTGAGGGTAGTGTGGCGAAGGGGATAACGTTCGACGTCTCTGCTCACGACTGCGTTCCTGTGTTGAGATCTGTGAAATTGCGTCAGTTAAGCGTAGCCCATCGCAGCGTTGTCGCTTCCCTTAGATATTTTTACGGATGTAACGCAGCGTCGCCGTCACCGCCAGCTGGCGGTTGCGGCAAATACTCTCTTCTTCACTGTTATCGGGGCTGAACAGGGCGTTAAAGGTGTAACGGTTAGAGACGTGGTGCACGCAAATACTGCTAATCAGGCGGTGCACGTCGATGGTCTCTATCTCGCGGATAAAGACCCCCTGCTGCTGGCCGCGCGTCAGGATCGCTTCCAGCACGTCAAGCGCGCTGCGGTTCAGCGCCTTAATGCGCGGCGACTGGGTGATATAGCGGCCGCGCAGCAGGTTCTCGGTACAGACCAGCCGCATAAAATCGGGATGAGAGACGTGGTAGTCGAAGCTGGCTTCCACCAGCTTGCTCATCGCCAGCTCTGGTTCCATGGCAGCCAGATTCAGGCCGGTCTCATGCTGGCGGATCGCCTGGTACACCTGCTCCAGCACCTCGATATACAGCTTCTCTTTGCTGCCAAAGTGGTAGACCACCATACGTTTAGTGGTTTGCGCATTCTCCGCGATCTGCTCAAGACGCGCGCCCTGCATGCCGTACTCGGCAAAAGTGGTCAGCGCACCGGCAAGAATGCGTTTTTTTAGCCCTTCAGGGTCATTTTTACGTTTTGGGGTGGTATCCGACATAGTGCTCAGTAACAACGATAGTCAAAACGGCATGGTATCACAGCGCGCCAGACGGGTTTGGCGACGCGAGCGGCAATGCGTTTATATGCATTTCAGGAATAGCATTTCCGTATAAATCATAATGTAGATATAAGCAACTGCGTATACTGCGGCTATCTGTCGTTACGACAGTTAACGTTGACTTTAGCGACTATCACTTCTGGGAAGCAAATTTATGCACACACCTGTGGCCGTGACTAAAAATATACTCCTGTCTGTTACTACCGCCGCGCTGCTGCTGGCGGGGACCGCTCTGGCCCCGTTTGCGGCAGCCCACGCCGCCGACAAGAGCTCCATCAAAGTCGGGATTATGAGCGGCGAAGATGAAGATGTCTGGCGCGAAGTGGTCAAACAGGCCGCGGCAAAAGGGCTGACGGTGAAAACCGTGGTGTTCAATGACTATAACCAGCCGAACGAAGCGTTGCAGAATGGCGAAGTCGATGCAAATGCCTTCCAGCACCAGCCCTTCCTCAACAACCAGATCAAAGTTAACCACTACGACATTGTGCGTGTCGGCGACACCGCCGTGTGGCCGATCGGCCTGTATTCGAAAAAGGTGAAGTCCGCAGCCGAGCTGAAAAAGGGCGCGGTCATCGGCGTGCCCAACGATCCCTCCAACGAAGCGCGCGGCCTTGTGCTGCTTGAGCAGCAGGGCGTGATCAAACTTCGCCCAGGCGCAGGCATTGCGGCAACCACCGCCGACATTACTGACAACCCGCACCAGGTGCAGATCAAAGAGCTGGACTCCGGCATTATCGGCCGCTCCGTGCCCGATCTCGACGCAGCCGTGGTGAACACGGACTGGGCGCTGAAAAGCGGCCTGAGCAAAGACGATCGCATTGCGCAGGAGCCGGTGAAGGATAACCCCTACAACAACTTTATCGCGGTGAAAAAAGAGAGCGTCGATGCGCCCTGGGTAAAAACCCTGGTCTCTTCTTACCAGAACGACGCGGTGAAGAAAGTGTTTGATCAGGTTTACAAGGGCACCGGCCTGACCGCCTGGTAAGGAAGCGAGCATGACGGTATTTTCAGAGGTAGCCGCCCCAGGCCATGCGGTGATGCGCGGCGTTGCAGAGCACGCGCAGGACGTTGCCGCGACCGGCGACAGCGTGGTGCGCCTGCAAAACGTGTCGCGCCGCTTCGGCGAGACTCAGGCGCTAAAAGCCGTGTCGCTCACGGTGCGCAAGGGAGAAATACTCGGCATCATCGGCCGCAGTGGCGCAGGCAAATCGACGCTAATCCGCTGCCTCAACGGGCTGGAGCAGCCCGATGAGGGCGTGATTGAGATTGAAGGGCAGCGGATTACCGGCCTGACTGAAACGCAGCTGCAAAAAGTACGCAGCCGCGTCGGCATGGTGTTCCAGCACTTTAATCTGCTGTCGGCGAAAACCGTGGCGCAGAACGTGGCGCTGCCGCTGAAGATTGCCGGTATGGCGAAAGCCCAGCGCGCCCGGCGCGTCGCGGAACTTCTGGAGCTGGTTGGGCTGGCAGATAAGGCCAGTCACTATCCGGCGGCGCTGTCAGGCGGCCAAAAACAGCGCGTCGGCATTGCGCGCGCGCTGGCGGCCAGCCCGGCGCTGCTGCTGTGCGACGAGGCGACCTCGGCGCTCGACCCGGAAACCACCCGCGCTATCCTCACGCTGCTGAAATCGCTCAACCAGCGGCTCGGCATCACCATTTTGCTCATCACCCATGAAATGGAGGTGATCAAGTCGGTGGCGCATCGCGTCGCGGTAATCGACGGCGGGCAAATCATTGAACAGGGGCCGGTGTGGCAGGTGTTTGCGCATCCGCAGGCGCCGCTGACGCGCACGCTGCTGCGCGGGCTGTTGCCGCAGCTGCCCGACAACCTTGCCGCGCGCCTGAGCCAGCAGAAACAGGGTGATGCTATTTACAACGTGCACTTTGCCGGGCAGGAAGCGCAGGGCGAGCTGCTGACGCGCTTCGCCTGCGCCTTGCCCGGCGCGTTTCGCCTGATTCAGGGCGGCGTCGACCATATTCAGCACTACGCGGTAGTGCGCTTCTTTATTGCGATTCCGGCCAGCAACAGCGCCGATGAGCAACGGGTTCTCGCCTGGCTGCATCAGCAGCAGGCCCAGGTAGAAAAGGTGGGTTATGTCGCCAGTGATGATTGATCTGCTGCTCAACGCGCTGTGGGAGACCCTGATTATGACGGCGATCTCCGGCCTCTTTTCGCTTATCGCCGGGCTGCCGCTCGGCCTGATCCTGGTGATGACCAGCCCCGGCGGCATCGCCGAACATCGTGGCGTTAACCGCGTGCTCGGCCTGATTATCAACGGCTTCCGCTCGCTGCCGTTCATTATCCTGCTGGTGGCGCTGATTCCCTTTACCCGCTTTCTGGTCGGTACCTCGCTCGGTACCTGGGCGGCGATTGTGCCGTTATCTATCACCGCCACGCCCTATTTTGCGCGCGTCGCGGAGGTGTCGCTGCGCGATGTCGATCGCGGGCTGATCGATGCGGTACGTGCAATGGGTGCCAGCAAGCTGCGCATCGTCTGGGACGTGCTGATCCCCGAAGCGCTGCCGGGCATTCTGGCTGGTTTCGTGGTGACACTGGTGGCGCTGATTGGCGCGTCGGCGATGGCGGGCGCGATTGGCGCGGGCGGGCTGGGCGATCTGGCGATTCGCTACGGCTACCAGCGCTTTGATACCACGGTGATGGTGGCGGTGATCGCGGTGCTGATTGTGCTGGTGTGCGGTATTCAGTGGCTGGGCGACCGGCTGGTGATGCGTATCGATAAACGGCACTAGCGCGCTTGTGCGTTTTCCCGCAATGCATAGCACTATTTCTTTTTAAACATCAGCGCGCTACCGGCATAAAGTACCGGCAAACAGTCGCTTAACATAACAAGGAGTGCGCTATGCATCTTGCCCGTTTTCCCCGCCTCTCGCTGGGCCATTTTCCCACGCCGCTGGAGCCGCTGCACAATCTGACCAGGCTGCTGGGCGGCCCGCAGCTGTGGATCAAGCGTGACGACAGCACCGGCCTCGCCACCGGCGGCAACAAAACGCGCAAGCTGGAGTTTCTGCTGGCGCAGGCGCAGGCAGAAAACGCCGACATCGTGATTACCCAGGGCGCGACCCAGTCTAACCATGTCCGCCAGACCATCGCCGGTGCGGCGCGTCTCGGCCTGAAAGCCCACGTTTTTCTCGAACAGCGCGTCAGCGACTACGGCGAAGCCTACCAGCGCTCCGGCAACGTGCTGCTCGACAGGCTGCTGGGCGGTGAGATTATTGCGCATCTGCCCAACGGCGCAGATATGCAGCAGGCGATGGAGCAGCACGCTGCGCAGCTGCGTGACCAGGGGCATCGCCCCTATGTGATCCCCGGTGGCGGATCGAATCCGGTGGGTGCGCTGGGCTACGTCGCCTGTGCGCAGGAGCTGCTGTGGCAGTCAGCGGAGCAGCGTCTGCGTATCGACCATGTGGTGCACGCCACCGGCAGCAGCGGCACCCAGGCGGGCCTGGTGGCCGGTTTGTTCGCCAGCAACAGCGGCATTCCGGTGCTGGGCATCAGCGTGCGGGCGCCGAAAGAAAAGCAGGAGCAGAACGTATGGAACCTGGCGTCGCAGACGCTGGAACTGCTGGGCGTGGCGCAGCCGCTGCCGCGCGACGCGGTGGTCGCCAACAGTGACTACGTCGGTGACGGCTACGGTATTCCTGCGGCAGGCACGCTGGAGGCGCTGACGCTGCTGGCGCAGCACGAAGGCATCCTGCTTGACCCGGTTTACTCCGCTAAAGGGTTCGCCGGGCTGGTCGATCTGATCCGTCAGGGCCGGTTCCGCCAGCATGAGAACGTGGTGTTTATCCATACCGGCGGCGCGGCGGGGCTGTTTGGCTACCAGCAGCCGCTGGAGGCAACGTTTAACCATGGCTGAGCCGTTTCTGCTTGGCGTGCTCGGCGGCATGGGGCCGCTCGCCGCCGTCGATTTTCAGTATCAGCTGCTGCGCGCGGTGAACAGCGTCAGCGATCAGCAGCAGATCCCGATGGTGGTATGGAACGTGCCGCAGATCGCCGATCGGCAAAAAGCGCTGGCGGGCGATGGCCCGTCGCCGCTGCCGCAGCTAATCGACGGCGTTGAGCGGCTGAACTGCGTCGGCGCCAGCCATATCGTGATTGCCTGTAACACCGCGCACCACTGGTTTGAGGCGCTTCAGGCCGCCAGCCGCGCAACGCTGCTGCATATCGCCGACGCCACGGCGGAGGCGGTGGCCGGGCTGGCACCGGCATCGGTGGGGCTGATCGCGACGCAGGGCACGCTGGACGCAGGCTGGTTTCAGCAGCGCTTTACGCGTCACGGCATTGAGACACTGCTGCCCACGGCCTCGGAGATAGCGGACTATTTTGTCCCCGGCTGCTACGCGGTAAAGCGCGGTGAGGTAACGGCTGGCGGCGAGCTGCTGGCACGCCAGGCGCAGGCGCTGCTGGATCGCGGTGCGGAACGGCTGGTGCTGGCCTGTACCGAAGTGCCGCTGGCGCTACGCGCCATTGGCTGGCAGCCGCCGCGCGACGCTATCGATCCGGCCGAGGCGATGGCGGCGGTGTGCGCCCGGCTCTGGCAACAACGGATCATTTTTTAATTACAACATACTTAAACCATGTCACGCGTCCTGCGCGTGCGGCGGCACGCTTTTGCCTGTCGTCAGGACTTTCACAAGGGTAACGCTATGAAAAAGCAGTCAGGATTTTTACTCGCCGCCAGCCTGGTCAGCGGCTTCAGCTACGGTGCCACGCCGGATGAGGTCCGCATCGCCTACAGCGGCGGCTCGCAGGTGATCATGCTGGCAAAAGCAGACGGTTCGCTGGATAAAGCCTTCGGCACCAAAGTGAACTGGGTGCAGTTCGCCTCCGGCGCGGATGCGCTGAATTACTTCGCCAGCAACGCCATCGATATTGCTAATTTCGGCTCCAGCCCGGCAACGGCAGGCATCGTGCGTAAACTGCCGATTGAGATCGTCGGAGTATCTGGCGTGATCGCCAGCTATGAGCGGCTGATCGGCAAGGATGGCATAAAGGATCTGCGTGACCTGGAGGGCAAGCGCGTCGGCTATCCCCCTAACTCCACCTCGCAGTATGCGCTGGATGCCGCCATTAAAGTGCACCATCTGGATCGCAGCAAAATCACGCTGCTGCCGCTGCGCCCGGCGGAGATGGTCGCCGCATGGAAGCGCGGTGATATTGATGCGGGTTACGTCTGGGCGCCGTTTGCACAGCAGCTGGAGGCGGCGGGCGGCCATCAGGTGTTCGCCACCAAAGATCTGCAGAAAGATGGCTACCTGATTTACAACAACTATGCAGTGCGAAAAGCCTTCGCCGAGCAGTACCCGCAGATCGTCAGCGACTTTCTGCGTGTGCACCAGCAAAAGGTCGAGGCGTTCCGTAAAAATCCGGAGCAGGCCGCCGCGACGGTAGCGAAAGAGGTCGGCGCGCCGGTGATGACCGCCACCAATACGCTTTCCGGGCTGGAGTATCCGTCGATTCAGGAGCAGGCGACCGCGGCCTGGCTGGGTGACGGTAAAAATGCAGACGCCAGCGGCATTGGCCAGGCGTTGAGCAAAACCTCCAGCTTCCTCGCTGAAACCGGCGAAGTGCGCAAGCGTGACATCCCGGCGCACTGGGACGCCGCGATTAACCCGCGCTTCCTGCAACAAGCCGCCCACGCCGCGCCATGAAACTGCGTACAAAAATCAGCATCAGCGTCATCTCTGTGACGCTGTTTTTCCTGCTGTGGCAAACGGCGGCCGAGCGGCAGTGGGTTGATCCGCTGCTGCTGCCGTCGCTGACCGAAATTGGCCTGACCGCGCAGGAACTGGTGAGCGACGGCTATCGCCAGGTGCCGCTGTGGCAGAACATTGCCGTCAGCCTGGCGCGCTCGCTCGGCGCGTTTGCCTGCGCGATTGTTATCGGCGTGCCGCTGGGGCTGCTGATGGGCATGTCGGAGCCGCTGGCGGCGGCGCTCAATCCCTTTGTGCAGTTCCTGCGTCCGCTGCCGAAAATCGCCCTGATCCCGCTGGCGGTGGTGTGGCTCGGCATCGGCGAGGCCTCAAAGTTCTTTCTGATCTTTATTGCCACTTTTCTCAGCGTGGTGGTCGGCGCACACGCGGCGGTCGAGCGGCTGGCGCGCGCGCGGATCCGCGTGGCGCAGACGCTGGGCGCGTCCCCGCGCCAGATTTTCTTACGTGTGGTGCTGCCGGACACGCTGCCCGATCTTTTCACCACCGTCCGGCTGTCGGTAGGCATTGGCTGGACCTCGCTGATCGCCGCTGAAATGGTGGCAGCCAACTCTGGCCTCGGCTGGATGGTGATTAACGCCAGCGCCTATCTGCGCACCGACATTGTGATGCTGGGCATATTGCTGCTCGGCGGCATCGGCTATCTGCTCGACCTGCTGCTGCTGGGCCTGCAGCGCTGGCTGGTGCCCTGGGCCGGGAGAGACGCATGAGTGAACATATTTCCCTCCAGCAGGTCACGCTGCGCTTCGACGCGCTGACGGTGCTGGAGGATATCGATCTTAGCCTGGCAAAAGGGGAGTTTGTGGTGCTGCTCGGCCCATCCGGCTGCGGCAAATCCACCATTCTCAACCTGCTGGCGGGCTTTACCCAGCCCCAGCAGGGCCGCGTGCTGTGCGGCGGCGAGCCGGTGCGGCAGCCGCATCCGTCACGCGGCATGATCTTCCAGCAGCCGAACCTGTTCCCCTGGCTCAGCGTGCTGGAGAACGTCACTTTTGGCCCGCGCCTGCGCAAGCACAACCGGGCAGAGGTCGAGGCCCGCGCGCGCGAATGGCTGAAGCGCGTCGGGCTGGCGGGCTTTGAAGATCACGCGCCCTGGCAGCTTTCCGGCGGGATGAAGCAGCGCGTGGCGCTGGCGCGCGCCTGGCTGCCTGGCCCGGAGGTGCTGCTGCTGGATGAACCCTTTGGCGCGCTTGACGCGCAGACCCGCATGATGATGCAGGAGCTGCTGCGCGAGGCCTGGCTCGCCACCGAGACCACGCTGCTGTTTGTGACGCACGATGTCGAAGAGGCGCTGTTTCTGGCCGACCGCATTCTGGTGATGTCGGCGCGGCCGGGCCGCATTGTTGAAGAGATTGGATTGCCGTTCGGCCGACAGCGGGACATCGAAACGCTGGCCAGCGAGCCGCACTACAGCGACATCAAACACCATGTGCTACAGCGCGTGCGGCAGGAGGCGAAACGCCATCTGACGCCTTTCACCGAGGAGAAATAATGACCCTGAACCCGCTCCGGCAGCAGCTGGAAAGCAGTCTGGAACAATATGGCGCGCGCTATGTTGAGGTGTCGAAAGCCATCTTTAACCAGCCTGAAACCGGCAACAATGAGTATTTCGCCAGCGAGCAGCTCACCGGGCTGCTGGCGGCACAGGGCTTTGCGGTGACGCGCAACGTTGCCGGTCACGAGACCGCTTTTTTCGCGGTGAAGGAGAGCGATAAACCGGGCGCGACGGTAGCCTTTCTCGCGGAATATGACGCGCTGATCGGCATCGGCCACGCCTGCGGCCATAACCTGATCGGGGTGACGAGCGTCGCGGCGGCGATTGCGCTGGCCGGGGCGCTGCCGCAGACCGGTGGCCGTGTGGTGGTGCTGGGCACGCCCGCGGAAGAGGGCGGCCTGGCCGGACCGGGCGGGCCTAAAGGCAACGTCAAAAAACGCTTTGTCGAGGCGGGCCTGCTCGAGGGTATCGATGCGGCGCTGATGGTGCATCCGGCGGGCAAAACGCGTCTTACTGAAGCGACGCTGGCGAATAACCATCTCTATTTTCATTTTTACGGCAAGCCGTCACACGCGGCCAGCGCGCCGCACGAAGGCATCAATGCGCTCGACGCGCTGGTGCTGCTCTACAACGGCATCAGCGTGCTGCGCCAGCAGCTACCGGGCGGCGTGCGCGTGCACGGCATTATCACCAACGGCGGCCAGGCACCGAATGTCATCCCTGAGTATGCGGCAGCGCACTACTACATCCGCGCCGACAGCCGCGAACAGGTGGAGGCGCTGGAGCCGCGCCTGCGCGCCATTGCGGAAGGGGTGGCGCTGGCGACCGGCACGCGGGTAGAGATTGACCATCAGATTGGCCCGCGTGACTTCCAGCTCAATGCGGCGCTGGATGCGCTGCTGCTGGAGGAGCTGACGGCGGCGGGCGAGCAGGTCGATCTCTCGCCACAGACCAGCAAAGTCTCTACCGACGCGGGCGACATCAGCCACGCGGTGCCGACGGCGCATCCGTGGCTGAAAATCGGACCCGACGACCTGATTTTCCACACCGTGCCGTTCCGCGAGGCGGCCAATTCCGCACAGGGCTATCAGGCGCTGATGACCGGCGCGCGCGTGCTGGCGCGCACCGGGCTGCGGCTGCTGACCGATGCCGACGCGCTTCAGCGCATCAAAGCCGATTTCACGGCGCAACAGAGGAGAGGATCGTGACGCAACCACATCGCAGAAAACTCAAGACGCTGGTTGGCGCGGCCAGCGTCATCGCGGCGGGCAATGACAGCGCGCCGGATACCGGCATCAGGCGCGCCATTTCGCTGGCGAAGATGGCCGAACGCGAAAAAATTACCGGCCTGTTCACCGCTGACTTATTACAGGCCGATCCCGCCGGGCTGGCGGGCACCACCGGCAGCCAGGATCCGCTGATCGCGCTGGCGGCGCTGAGCCAGGCGACCTCGCATATCGGCCTGATTGCCACTGTCAGCACCAGCTGGCTGCACCCCTATCACCTGGCGCGTCAAATCGGCACGCTCGACCATCTCAGCGGTGGGCGCGCGGGCTGGAACGCAGTGACCTCTTCGGTCGGCGAAGAGAATTTTGGTGAGGGCGCACTGCCACCGCCGGAAGCACGCTATGCCCGCGCCAGCGAGTTTATTGAAGTCCTCAATGCGCTGTTCGACGCCAACCAGCCCGACGCGGTGCAGCGTACGGCCAGCGGCGGGATAAAAATCGATCCGGCGAAGCTGCATGCGATTCACTATCGCGGTGATTATTTCCAGGTTGCCGGGCCGCTCAACGTGCCGCCGCCGCCGCAGCGCCGTCCGGTGCAGTTTCAGGCCGGGCAGTCAGACGCGGGCGTCTCGCTTGGCGCACGCTTTGCCGAGGTGATTTACACCTCGCAGCCCACCTTTGAGGCGGCGCAGGCGTTTGTTGCCGACGTGCAGCAGCGCGCGCGCCGTTTTGGTCGCGAACAGCATCCGCCGCTGATTATGAACTCCTTCCACGCCATTATCGGCGAGAGCGACGCTGACGTGGCGCGCCGCCTGCGCGAGAAGCACGATCGCATCAATTATGAGCAGGGCAGGCTGCGCGTGGCCGATATGCTGGGCGGCGAGATAGACCTGCGCGATCTGCCGCTCGACCAGCCGCTGCCCGCCGCGCTGATCCCGGCGCTGGCGCAGGTGCATCGCCGCCAGGGGCGCGCGGCAATCTTCCGGGGCTTTGCGCTGGAAGGGCTCACGCTGCGTGAGCTGATCGTTAAAGCGGAAGAGACCGGGCACTGGTTCACCGCAGGCACGCCAGAGGTTCTGGCCGATGCGATTGAGCAGCGCTACCGCGCAGGCGTGCTGGATGTGATTTCACTGCACGGGCTTGGGCAGCCAGATCAGCAGGATTTGCTGCTGAACGGGCTGCTGCCGGAACTGCGCAGACGCAATTTGCTGGACAGTGACTATGTGGGGGATGATTTCCGGTCAAGCCTGGAGCTGGCACCGCTGTCGCAGGGATGAATGTATTGCTGCGCATATTCCCGTTGTTCATCTGGACAACGGGATGTTTTCTTTTAACCACCTGATTCTGCGGGACGGGCCGAAAAGCCGTGGTTATTTGCACTCCATAAGCCGAAACCTTGCAGTCGTCCTCTGAGTCTCCCTTTCAGGCAGGTGATCCTGCCATTACGCCGCAACACACTCCTGTTTATCGCTTTACACCTGTATAGGTCAAAAGCTATATTTATCGGGAGGAAATGTGTGGGCTATAAAAACGACGGACAGATTTGATAGCTGGTTTACACAGCTGTGCGATAGTGATCGGGCCAGCGTACTTGCTGCAATGATCTCCCTTCAGGAGAGAGGGCCAGGTTTACCCAGACCCTATGCTGATACGCTTAAAGGCTCGCGCTACATCAATATGAAAGAGCTGCGCATTCAGTGTCGAGGTCATCCTGTTCGGGCATTTTTTGCCTTTGACCCTGACCGTACGGGTGTTTTGCTTTGTGCCGGTCATAAAACTGGCAATGAAAAAAGATTTTACACTGAAATGATCCCAATAGCCGACCGGGAGTTTACCCGCTGGCTTAACAGGTTAAGAGAAAAGGAGTAAGGCGATGGGCAGAACGCTGGAACAGCTTATTGCAGATGAAAAACCGGACGTTGTCGCTGAAGCGCAAGCATTGGCTTCGGATATTCTGCTAAATATTCACCTTGCTGAACTACGCGAGAAAGTGCGGAAAACGCAGGTAGAGATGGCCCAGACGCTCGGCATCAGACAGCCCACCGTCGCAGGGATGGAAAAACCGGGACGCGATCTAAAACTCTCTACGCTGAAACGCTACGTAGAGGCAACAGGTGGGAAATTGCGGCTGGATATTGAGCTGCCAGATGGCTCGCACTATGCGTTTTCGGTGTAATGCCGCATGAGGCTGCTGTTGCCGCGCTAGCCTGCACCAGCCACCGATAACCCAGAAAACCAAAAGCCCGCTCAGGTTTCCCTGAGCGGGCTTTTTAAATTTGGCTCCTCTGACTGGACTCGAACCAGTGACATACGGATTAACAGTCCGCCGTTCTACCGACTGAACTACAGAGGAATCGTTGGAACGGGGCGAATATTAGCGACGCCGTTCGGCCTTGTCAAAGCACGATTTCACTTTTCTCGTCTGAATGCTCGCAAAAGCAGCGGATTGCCGCTTTTTCACCAAATTCGGCGAGATTTCAAACTGCCAACAGGATCTCACTTTAAACGCATTTCCCGGCAGATGTTAGATGCGTGTCAAAGTTTTGTTATTTGTCGATGTTAAAACAACTGTTTCAGTGCTTTTATGATAAAAATTTCAAAAACAGAATTAATGGAATAAATAAACTGCATATCATCACGGCCGGAACGAATCTGTAAAAATGGAACGTGATTTTAAAATTAACTGGTGTGAAAACAAGTGATTGTAAAAAGGAGGAGTGGGTCACAAAAAAGTGCAAAAGGCCAAGTCTTACCTCTACCAACAGACCTGAAACCGCCCGCAACGTTGAGTGAATGTAAAAAATATTTTTCATTCGCGGTATCAGCAGCGTCGGCAAGTTAACGACAATAAGGGTTACCCATGAACATCAAAAAAACACTCGCTGTCACACTGTTAGCCTGCATGTTACCCGCCGCTGCCATGGCAAAAGATCTCTCCGTTGGCGTCTCGATGGCGCTGTTTGACGATAACTTCCTCACCATTTTGCGCACCGCGATGCAAAAAGAGATGCAGAAAGATGGGGTTCAGGGACAGATGGAAGATGCCAAAGGGGACGTGTCGCAGCAGCTGCAACAGGTACAGAACTTCATCGGACAGGGCGTTGACGCCATTATCGTCAACCCGGTCGATACTAACGCCGTTAAGCCCATCATGGATCAGGCGACCAAGGCGGGCATCCCGCTGATTTTCGTCAACCGCCGCCCCCAGGCGGAACTCACTGACAAAATGGCCTATGTCGGCTCTGACTCAGAGCTGGCGGGCCGCCTGCAAATGGAAGCGCTGGCAAAAGCGATGAACGGCAAAGGCAACGTCGCCATCCTGATGGGCGATCTGGCCAATGAATCAACCCGCGACCGTACCAAAGGCGTTGAGGCGGTTGTCGCCAAAAACCCTGGCATCAAAGTGGTGCAGAAGCAGACCGCGAAATTTATGCGTAACGACGCGGTGGACGTGGTGAGCAACTGGCTGACCGCAGGCGATGACATCCAGGCTATCGCCTCCAACAACGATGAAATGGCGATTGGCGCGCTCCAGGCGCTGGGTAAAAACCCCAACCATATTTTGATTGCTGGCGTGGACGGTACGCCCGATGCGTTGCAGATGCTGAAGAACGGCAAAATGGTCGCCACGGTGTTCCAGGATGCAAAAGGACAGGGCGAAGGCGCAGTCCAGGCGGCGATTAAACTGGCGAAAGGCGAAAAAGTACAGAAGGTGATCGATATCCCTTACCAGCTGATCACCAAAGATAATATGGAGCAGTTCGTTAACCGTAACCAGAAATAACCGATCCCGACTCAGCCGTACGGAGGTGATGTATGACCGCTTTTGCGCTTGAAGCCGAAGGCATCAGCAAGTTCTTTCCCGGTGTGAAGGCACTCGATAACGTTTCGCTACGCGTGCGTTCGGGATCGGTACATGCCTTGATGGGCGAAAATGGCGCGGGCAAATCCACTTTAATGAAGTGCCTGATCGGGATGTACCGTCCCGATCGGGGCACCATCCGCATTAAAGGGGAGCCGGTGCAGTTTCAGGACACCATGGACGCCTTGCGTTCAGGCATTTCCATGATCCACCAGGAGCTTAACCTGGTGCCCTATATGACCGTGGCAGAGAATATCTGGCTGGGACGCGAGCCGATGAAATATGGCTTTGTCGATCACGGCAAGCTCAACCAGCAGACCCAGACGCTGCTGAACCAGCTCAATATCCGCCTGAGAGCCGATCGGCTGGTGGGCGAGTTAAGCATTGCCGCACAACAGATGGTGGAGATTGCCAAAGCGGTCTCGTGGAACGCCGACATTGTGATTATGGACGAGCCCACTTCTGCCCTGACAGAGAGTGAAGTGGCGCACCTCTTCACCATCATCCGCGACCTGCGCGCGCAGGGCAAAGCCATCATCTATATCAGTCACAAAATGGATGAGATCTTTGCCATTACCGATGAAATCAGCATTTTCCGCGACGGCAGCTGGGTGGGGAGCAACCACACCGCACAGTTTACCCGCCAGTCGCTGATTACGCAGATGGTTGGTCGCGAACTGACCCAGCTCTTCCCCAAATTCAATAACGCGATTGGTGAAGAGGTGCTGACGGTGCGCAACCTCACCAGCAAAGACCGTTTTCATGACGTCAGCTTTACTCTGCGACGCGGTGAAATTCTCGGCGTGGCGGGTCTGGTGGGCGCGGGGCGCAGCGAAGTGATGGAAAGCCTGTTCGGTATGGAGAGCTTTGAAAGTGGTGAAGTGCTGATTGATGGCGTTCCGGTGAAGATCGATTCCCCTTCTACCGCCATCGAAAAAGGAATGGCCTTCTTAACCGAAGACCGTAAAAAGTCGGGGCTGTTTCTGGTGCTGTCGGTGATGGAGAACATGAGCATCGTCAACATGCCGGAATACAGTGGTAAAAGCGGCTTCGTCAGCCACGTCAAGATGGCGCAGGACTGCATGGAGCAGATCCGGCGGCTGAATATCAAAACGCCGACCATGGATCAGATCATCAACAACCTGAGCGGCGGTAATCAGCAGAAGGTGTTAATCGCCCGCTGGCTGCTGGCACAACCCAAGATACTGATTCTCGACGAACCGACGCGCGGTATCGACGTTGGGGCAAAAGCAGAAATTTACCGTTTGATCTCTGAACTGGCTAACCGTGGCGTGGCCATCATCATGGTGTCGTCGGAACTGCCGGAAATACTCGGCATGAGCGACCGCGTGATGGTGATGCATCAGGGTCGTATTACCGGCATCCTCGAAAAAGAAGAGGCCGACCAGGAAACCATTTTGTCGCTGGCATCCGAATGAGGCGCGAGACAACTATGAGCAACATTAAAGTGACTGCCACCCCGGCAAACGAACCCTCGTCGTTCTTCGGTAATCTGCGGCATAAACTGCCGAAGGATACCGGCATTTTTATCGTGATGGTCGGCATTGCGCTGATCTTTGAGGTGGCGGGCTGGTACGTACGTGACCAGTCGTTTCTGATGAACACCAACCGTTTGATCCTGATTGTGTTGCAGGTGGCGATCATCGGCGTCATCGCCGTGGGCGTGACGCAGGTCATCATTACCACCGGTATCGATCTCTCCTCTGGCTCGGTGATTGCGCTGACGGCGGTGGTTGCCGCCAGCCTGGCGCAAACCTCCGATAGCCTGTCGCCGATGTTCCCGTCGCTGGTGAATATGCCTGCTGTGGTGCCCATCGGCGCGGGGATTGGCGTGGGGCTGCTGTGCGGCCTGGTCAACGGCGTCCTGATCACCCGAACCGGTATCCCGCCTTTTATCGCCACGCTGGGCATGATGGTATCGGCCCGCGGTCTGGCGCAGTATTACACCCAGGGCAACCCCATCAGCTTCCTTTCCGATGGCTTTACCTCAATCGGCCAGGGCGCGATGCCGGTGATTATCTTTCTGGTGGTCGCGCTGGTGTTCCATATCGCCCTGAAGCACACGCGCTACGGTAAATATGTCTACGCCATTGGCGGCAATATTACCTCGGCGAAGGTGTCCGGCATTAACGTCAATAAATACCTGGTGATCGTCTATACCATTGCCGGTGCGCTCTCTGGCCTGGCGGGCGTGGTGCTGGCGGCACGCGTCAGCAGCGGCCAGTCGAGCATGGGGATGGCCTATGAGCTGGATGCGATTGCCGCAGCCGTGATCGGCGGCAGCAGCCTGATGGGCGGCGTCGGACGCATTACCGGCACGCTGATTGGCGCGGTGATCCTCGGCTTGATCAAGAGTGGGTTCACGTTCGTGGGTGTCGATGCCTACGTGCAGGACATTATCAAAGGCGCGATTATTGTGGCGGCAGTATCGATTGATATGCACCGCAACCGCAAAAAACGCTGATTCACTGTGGCCTGCCCGCGCTTTAACGTGGGCAGGCCTTTTACCTCTGGCAGGATAAGTTTTTCTGTTGAATAACATCGCTTTCCCTCTCCCGACGCCTTAAAGCACGCTTTATTTGCCGCAGGTCATCACTTTTATGCACGTCTGGCACGCAGCTGCTGCACCACAGCAGTGCATGGGTCTCATCGCATCCTGTCAGCGCGCCATTCCCGCAGCTTATTAACTCTTAATGGGTAATCAGAAACGCTTATTTTTCGGGTTGTTAGGAAGTTCTGCCACGGTCTGGCTCAGGCCAGGCAAAAACTGGCCTGCTAATTGCAATCTGTACATCAGCAGGCCAGCAGGCCTTGAGAACAGATGGTATTGGCATTCGGGGAAGGTGACGGAGGCATGATGAATTTAAGACGACTGAAGTACTTTGTGAAAATCGTCGATATTGGCAGCCTGACGCAGGCGGCTGAAGTGCTGCACATCGCGCAACCTGCGCTCAGTCAACAGGTCGCTACGCTGGAGAACGAGCTGGATCAGCAGTTGTTAATCCGTACCAAGCGCGGCGTGACGCCGACCGAAGCCGGTAAGATCCTCTATGCCCATGCGCGGACTATTTTACGCCAGTGTGAACAGGCGCAGGCGGCAGTAATCAATGCCGGTCAGACGCTGAGCGGCCAGGTCTCTATTGGCCTGGCGCCCGGCACGGCGGCCTCTTCGCTGACCATGCCGCTGCTGCAAACGGTGCGCGAGCAGCATCCCGAGATTCTGGTTTATCTGCATGAGAACAGCGGCAGTTCGCTGAATGAGAAAGTGATGAACGGCCAGCTCGATATGGCGGTGCTGTACGATCGCGCGCCGACAGCGGGCATTACCAGTTTGCCGCTGATGAAAGAGGAGCTTTATCTGGTGGGCGCGACTGACTGTCCCGGCATGTCAGTGGATCTGGCGGAAGTGGCGCAGATGAACCTGTTCCTGCCGCGTGACTACAGCGCGGTGCGCAAACGCGTTGATGAGGCGTTTTCGCTGCGCCGTTTGAGCGCGCGCATTATAGGCGAGATTGAGTCGCTGTCGATGCTGACCGCGGCGGTTGCCAGCGGCATGGGCGTAACGGTGCTGCCGGAATCCGCTGCGCGCTCGCTGGTGGGCTCGACGCAGGCATGGATGGCGCGTATTAACAGCCCGGCGCTGAATCTGCCGCTGTCGCTGAACGTCTCAGCGCGTATGCCGCTGTCGCCGTCCGCGCAGGCGGTGAAGGATATTCTGCTGTCGCTGCTGAATAAGCCGCAGACGGAAGAGCAGCCATTACTGTTAGTGGGATAGTGGCGGGATAGCGGCCTTGCAGGGCCGCTTTTTGCCTGTCCGGTATCCACTTAACGCTAAAGGTCTACTGCTTTAATATGTCGCTCGTTCATTCCATGAATCGGTGTATAAAATATTACCGTCGCAATACTTCCATGTGATTTTTTCGTAGCGCACGAGGATCGTTTCGAGGTGGGTTCCAGTATTCGCACCGGGATAAAGATCGGGCGTAATGGAGGTTAGCTTTACACCTTCAAGAATAATATTGAAATATTCTTGCTCCAGGCCTGCTTCATTGATTTGATACATTTTTATTGTGGCTGCCTGAAGGGTTTTTCCCGTGCTTAATGCGCGAAAGAGCAGAGGCGTGACGCGGTCAAACTCCTTTTGAAACATAATGGGCATATGCACTCGCGTTCCTGTTAGCTTTCCTGTATTCCCGTTCACCGGAACATTAACGTTGTGCGTAAATGATTTCAGTTCAATCGCTCCTTCACGGCCTGACACCAGCGATGGGCCAGTCATTGGGGAGCCGTTTTCATCGGTTAGCCACAGATAGGCTGGATTAGACATAAAATTCCCTTTTAAAAGTAGTTATTTATCGTATTTGTCAAAGCGACCAAATAGAACTGGATGAAAAATAATAAATGCAATTATCGATATTACAGTGAAAATAAGCCAGTAGTTGGGGAATAGATAAATGAAAAGTGAAGCGCAAGCGAAAATCCAGACGGGAAATAATATTTCAGTAAATAGTATCGATAATAAAGATTTAAACATTAAGTGATTCCTTCACATATTTATAAAACCCGTCAAAATTACCATTAAACTGCATGTGATAATTCTTGATTAGCTCCGAAAGGACAGGCTCAATGAAGTAATATAACATCTCAACTTCCATCTGATAGAGTACCGCATAATATTCAGGATCAAGCACTTTTAGCCGCCGGCTGCGAGAGCACATTTTTGATCGGTGCCAATAAGCTGAAACGCCATAACGATTGTTGGTACTCGTCGTGACAGACGCTCAATGACGGTCCGGGAGACTAAATCAGAGGCAGCAAGCGCATTGGCCAGCGTCAGAGTTAATGCAAGGCGCGTAGCTCTACCTGACGGTATAAGATTAACAACTTCCGTAATTTTTGAATTAACGTTGCGAATGCGGCCTGATTTGTTTCCATCCTTGCTATCGTTAATGATCATTTCAAAGTAGAGCTTAAACATATGAGCGATCACGTTACGATAACGGAAAACAGAAAGGACTGAACGGTGCATTCTTCTTTCTTCTGCAACCAGTTCATGACATACATCGTGATATGACGGAATAAGGCATGATGAATACCAACTGACACGTTCAATCCCTGAATAAATATCTGACCCGATTCCCTTCATTGCCCCCCATGTAGATGTCACCCCCTGTTGGCCATAAATGGCTAACTGCCTGTCACTTTGAAACTTCATCTTTAAATAATCTGAAGCCTGCATACTGTATCCTTACATTTTGCAAGGTTATTAAGGTATGCCTTGAAACAGAATGTGTTCAAGATATTCCGCCAGCAGGCTTTTGATTTTGTGAACCCGCTAGCGCCCCAGATAAAAAGTGCCTGCTGATAGCGCGCTTAGCTACCCTCGCATATTCCCCATACGCATAAGCAAAAAGTTTTTATTATTTGTTGTTATCAATAAACCTTCTTACCATCGAAGTTAATAATTTCGTAAAGGGAGGTAAATACCGTGAATTTCCAGCAACTTAAAATCATCCGTGAGGCCGCGCGCTGCGAGTTCAATCTGACGGAAGTGGCAAACACGCTATTTACCTCACAATCAGGTGTCAGCCGCCATATCCGCGATCTGGAAGATGAGCTGGGCGTCGAGATCTTTATCCGTCGCGGCAAGCGCCTGCTGGGCATGACCGAGCCAGGTAAGGCGCTGCTCACCATCGCCGAGCGCATCCTCGACGAAGCGGGAAAAGTGCGTCGCCTGGCAGATGTATTCACCAACGAAACCAGCGGTATTTTGACAATTGCCACCACGCACACGCAGGCACGTTACAGCCTGCCGCGCGTGATCAAGGCGTTTCGCCAGCTCTACCCGAATGTGCGCCTGGAGCTTAACCAGGGGTCGCCACAGGAGATCGTCGCCATGTTGCTGGCGGGTGAGGCCGATGTTGGCATCGCCAGTGAGCTGCTGGTAAACAATGCCAGCCTGGCCGCGTTCCCGTGGTTTAGCTGGCACCATGCGCTGCTGGTGCCCAGCGACCATGAGCTGGTGCAGCAGCAGCCGGTGTCGCTCAGCACGCTGAGCCGCTATCCGTTAATTACCTATCGTCAGGGCATTACTGGCCGTTCACGCGTTGACCGTGCCTTCCAGAGCGCGGGCCTGAAGCCAGATATCGTGCTGAGCGCGCAGGATTCCGACGTGGTGAAAACCTATGTGGAGCTGGGCCTTGGCGTCGGCATCCTCGCCGACCAGGCGTGCGAAACGCAGGAAGAGGACGCGCTGGTACGCATCGACGCGCACCATCTGTTTGATGCCAATACCGTCTGGCTTGGCCTGAAGCGCGGCCAGCTACAGCGCAACTACGTCTGGCAGTTTATGGAGCTGTGCAACGCCAACCTGTCGCTGGAAGAGATCAAACGCCAGGCGCTCTCATACCAGAACGAAGACGAACCGGTTATCGACTTCGAGATTTAATCCGGCAGCGACTCGACGATGGCCAGCTGCAGGCCATCCCAGCCTTTGCTGCCGACGGTTTGCAGTGCGGTGGCCGTCAAATGCGGGCTGCCGCCAACGTCGCGCAGATACTGCCGCAGCCCCTGCACATTCTCATCGGTAGATTGCGCATCGACAATCCGTCCGCTGCGCACCACGTTATCGCCGATAATCACGCTGCCGACGCGCGCCAGCTTCAGTGCCCAGCGCAGATAGTGCGGATTATTGCGCTTATCGGCATCGATAAAGATCATATCGAACGGCCCGGTCAGGGTGGGCAAACTCTCCAGCGCCGGGCCGACCAGCAGCTCGACTTTATCTTCTACGCCTGCCGCAGCGAAATTCTCGCGTGCTACCTGCGCATGCTGCGGCGAAAATTCCAGCGTCACAATGTTGCCGTTCTCCGGCAGGGCGCGCGCCAGCCATAGCGTGCTGTAACCGCCCAGCGTGCCAATCTCCAGAATGCGCGAGGCGTTCATCATGCGCGCCAGCAGGTAAAGCAGCTTGCCCTGGTTGGCCGCCACGTCGATCGGCGGTAAACCGGCGGCGGCGTTGCGCGCCAGCGCCGACTCCAGCACCGCATCCGGTTTCACCAGCGTCTGGGTGAAATAGTCATCAACCGCTCGCCACATATGATCGCTCATGCTTATCTCCTTGTTTAAAAACTGAGCATAGCAGCCACGCGGCATAAAATTTTTTTTCAGCCAGCAAAACTCACCGATTAAGGTTTCTCCCCGGTGAGAAAAACATCCTGCGCTGAGGCGACGCGATAGAGTGGAATAAAACCGATCAAAAAGGGGAGTGAGATGTCGCGTCTTCAACTGAAAGATTCCGATCTGCTGCGCCAGCAGGCGCTGTTCGGCGGCCGCTGGCAGGATGCACACAATGGCGAAACCCTGCCAGTTACCGATCCTGCAACCGGCGAAACCCTGGCGACGATACCGGCGCTGGGCCGTGATGAGACGGAAGCGGCCATTGCCTGCGCCGACTCAGTGCGCATCGCCTGGGGCAAAACGCCCAACGCCAGCCGCGCCGCGCTGCTGGAGAAGTGGCATCAGCTGATCCTGGATAACGCCGACGACCTGGCCGCGATCATGACCGCCGAGCAGGGCAAGCCGCTGGCAGAAGCAAAAGGCGAAGTGCTGTACGGTGCCAGCTTCGTGAAATGGTTTGCCGAAGAGGCACGGCGCATTTACGGCGACACCATCCCTGCACCGAGTGAAGATCGCCGCATCCTGGTGCTGAAGCAGCCGGTCGGCGTGGCGGCGGCCATTACGCCGTGGAACTTCCCCATCGCGATGATCACCCGTAAAGTCGCGCCCGCGCTGGCGGCGGGCTGTCCGATTATCGTTAAGCCGTCGGAGCTGACGCCGCTGTCAGCGCTGGCGCTGGCGGTACTGGCGGAGCGCGCAGGCTTCCCGGCTGGTGTGCTACAGGTGGTCACCGGTCTGCCCACCGAAATCGGCGCGGCGCTGACCGGTAGCCGCACGGTGCGCAAAATCTCCTTTACCGGCTCGACCCGCATCGGGCAACTGCTGATGCAGCAAAGCGCCGACAGCGTAAAACGCCTGAGCCTGGAGCTGGGCGGCAACGCACCCTTTATCGTGTTTGACGATGCCGATGTCGATATTGCGGTGGCGGGCGTGATGGTCAGCAAATTCCGCAACGCCGGCCAGACATGCGTCTGTGCCAACCGTATTCTGGTGCAGCGCGGCATCTATGAACGGTTCGCGGCGAAGCTGCTCGATGCGGTCGCCACGCTGAAGGTCGGCGACGGCTTTGCGGCGGGCAGCACTATCGGCCCGCTGATCAATGACCGCGCGGTCGAGAAGGTGAACAGCCATATTGAGGACGCGCTGGGCCAGGGCGCGGAGCTGCTGACCGGCGGCACCAGCCACGGCAACGGCACGTACGTTCAGCCAACGGTGCTTGGCAAAGTGACCGCGCAGATGCGCATCGCCCATGAAGAGACCTTTGGCCCGGTCGCGCCGCTGTTTGTCTTTGATGAGGAAGAAGAGGCCATCGCGATGGCTAACGACACGCCCTTCGGTCTGGGCGCCTATTTCTTTACCGAAAATATACGCCGCGCGTGGCGCGTGGCTGAATCGCTGGAATTTGGCATGGTCGGTTTTAATACCGGCGTGATTTCATTAGAGGTGGCCCCCTTTGGCGGTGTGAAATTATCGGGAATAGGACGAGAAGGATCGCGCTATGGCATTGAAGAATATCTGGAACAGAAAGCTTTCCATATTGGCAGCCTGAATTAATTCTCCTCCTTTTTTAATATTTTCCTAAAGCAAGCGTTTGTCGCATCCACGGCAAACGCTTTTTTCTTTTGTGCGCTGTGTCAGATTTTTCCTGTGTTTCGCCATTTTAGTGCAAGTTTCATGCGCATTGCACCAGCGCAATGCATGAATTTTGTGAGCCAAATCATCTGTTTATTCCTTCGGCAATTACGCAAAATTTCCGCTTTCAATACGGCAGAAAATTTTTTTGCGCTGTTTTAAACGCATTTTAATTTTTCAGCTGACTGGCATACTTTCTGCATTACCTTTTTGCATGAGCTTATTAACGCTGAATATAAGCCCTGCTACAGCGCTAATTCCATTACGGTTGACGGGTGTAACAAATAAGGATTTATCCATGTTAAGTTTCGACCCTGAAAAAGTTTCGCTTCCGGTTGGCCATTATATTGACGGCCATCACATTCAAACCCAGGGCGCGGCCTTTGCGGTAAAACGCCCGTCGGACGGCAAGGTCTACGCCACGCTGCACGAGGCCGAAGCGGCCGACGTGGACCGCGCGGTGCAGGTTGCCCATCACGCACTGAAAACCAGCGGCTGGTCAGGCTGCGCGCCGCGCGAACGTGGCCGCGTGCTGCGCCGCTGGGCCGATTTGATCGAGCAGGACAGCCTGCTGGCGCAGCTGGAGGCGCTCGGCTCCACGCGTCCTATTGGCGACGTGGCGCAGCATGAAATCCCCTTCACCGCCGAAGCGATCCGCTTTTATGCCGAGTGCGCTGACAAGTACAGCGGCGATCTCTTTCCCACCCGTGACAGCAGTCTGGGCATGCTGATTGCCGAGCCCTACGGCGTCATCGGTGCCATTACCCCGTGGAATTTCCCGCTGTCGATGGCGTCGTGGAAATGCGGCCCGGCGCTGGCAGCAGGAAATGCCGTGGTGCTGAAACCCTCTGAACTGACGCCGTTCTCTACCGTGCGCATGGCCGAGCTGGCGGTGCAGGCCGGTCTGCCCGCTGGCGTCCTGAATATCGTGCAGGGCAGCGGCGCGGTAACCGGCCACGCGCTGGTGACGCATCCGCTGGTGCGCAAAGTTTCCTTTACCGGCTCGACCGTGACCGGCGCACGCATTATGAGCGATGCGGCGCAGCACGGCATGAAGCCCGTCACGCTGGAGCTGGGCGGCAAAAGCCCGCAGCTGGTGTTTGACGACGCGGGTGATATTGAGGTTGTGGCGCAACGTATCCTGCGCGGCTTTACCGCCAACGGCGGCCAGGCCTGCGTGGCGGGCACGCGCCTGATTGTGCAGCGCGCTATCGCCGCGCCGCTGTTGGATCGCCTCACCACCTTATGCCGCAGCGTGCAGCCGGGCGTCACCTGGAACAGCGACAGCCGCTACGCGCCGCTGATCGATGCGCGCCAGGGCAATAAAGTCGCCTCGGTCATCGCTGCCGCGAAAGCGCAGGGCGCAGAGGTGCTGGTCGGCGGCGAGCGTTTCGCCGACACCGACGAAGGCTGGTTCTGGCAGCCGACCCTGCTGTGCAACCTTGCACAGGACAACCCGGCGGTGCAGCAGGAGATCTTCGGCCCGGTGCTGACGGTGCAGACCTTCGACAGTGAAGAAGAGGGGCTACGGCTGGCGGCGCACGACATCTACGGCCTGTGCGCGGGCGTACACACCCTGAGCCTGCCGCGCGCGCTACGCGCCATGCGGGCTATCGACGCCGGTACGGTGTGGATCAACCGCTACGGCCGCTCCGGCGATTTCATTATCCCGACCGGCGGCTTTCTCGGCTCCGGCATCGGCAAAGATTTGGGGCGGCAGGCATTTCAGGCCTGCCAGCGCCAGAAAAGCGTATTGATCGATTTTTAACTTTCCCTGATAGAGACGAGGTCGCGTCATGGCACTGTTTAAACCGAAATTCATCACCTTTGACTGTTACGGCACGCTGATTAACTTCGATATGGCGGGCGCGGCGGCGCGCTGCTTTAAAGAGCGCGTGGCGGCGGGTGAGATGCAGGCGTTCACCACCGATTTCGCCCGCTACCGCATGGACGAAGTGCTGGGCGCATGGAAGCCCTACTACGACGTGGTAAGCAACGCGCTACAGCGCACCTGCAAAAAGTGGGGCGTCGAGTGGGACAAGGCGGACAGCGACTTTATCTACACCGACTGCGCCAGCTGGGGGCCGCATCCCGACGTGCCTGCCGGGCTGGCAAAGCTGGCAACCGAATTCCCGCTGGTGCTGCTCAGCAACTCAATGAAGGATCTGCTGCCGCACCATATTCCGCGTCTGGGCGCGCCGATCCATATGGCGATCACCGCCGAAGAGGTCGGTGCCTATAAGCCGCAGATGAAAGGCTTCGAATATATGCTGCAAAAGCTCAACTGCCGCCCGGACGAAATCCTGCACGTCTCCTCCAGCTTCCGCTACGACCTGATGACGGCGCACGACCTGGGCATCACACATAAAGCCTGGGTTAACCGCGGCCATGAACCGGCGAATCCTTACTACGGCTACACCGAAATCAACGACATCGGCGGGCTGCCTGCCGTGGTCGGACTCTGAGGATCGCACGATGAAACTCGAATCGTTCTGGCAGGCCACCGCGCCAGCGTTTCACGGCGCGGCGCAGGGATCGCTGCCGTCTCACGCCGATGTGGTGGTGATTGGCGGCGGCTTTACCGGCGTTTCGGCAGCGCTGAGCCTGGCGCGCAGCGGCCTCGATGTGGTGCTGCTTGAGGGCGGCGAGGTGATGAGTCAGGCCTCGGCGCGCAACGGCGGCCACTGCAATACGGGCGTGGCGCAAAACTTCGCCTCGCTGGTGGCGAGCCAGGGCATCGAGAAGGCGACGCGCTTCTACCGCGCCTACGACGACGCGGTGAGCTATGTCGAACAGCTGGTGCGCGACGAGCAGCTCGACTGTGATTTCCGCCTGTGCGGCAAGCTCAAACTCGCCAGCAAGGCGTCCCATTTTGCCGGCCTGCGCGAGGCGTGCGAGCTGATGCGCCGCACCGTCGATCCCGACATTGAACTGCTGGACAAAGCGGCGATCCGCCGTGAAGTCGACAGCGACGCCTTTCACGGCGGCCTGCTGCAAAAGCGCGGCGGCCAGATGCACATGGGCAAGTTTGGCGTGGGCCTGGCGGAAGCGGCGGCGCGCAGCGGGGCGAAAATCTTCCCCTACCACGCGGTCACTGGCTTAACCCGTCTCGACGGCTATCGCCATCGCGTGCAGACCGCCAAAGGCGAGATCCTGGCGGATAAAGTGCTGATGGCAACCGGCTGCTCCAACGTCGGCCCCTTCCGCTGGTTCCAGCGCCGCATCGTGCCGGTGGGCAGCTTTATTGTGGTGACCGAACCGCTGGGCGATGGGCAAATCCGCAAGGTGCTGCCGCAGGATCGCACCTACGTGACCTCGCTCAACCTCGGCAACTACTTCCGCACCACCGCCGACCGTCGGCTGGTGTTCGGCGGCCGCGCGCGCTTCGCGGTCAGCAATCCCACCTCTGATTCACGCAGCGGCGAAATTTTGCAGGCAACGCTGGCCAGTTTATTTCCCACGCTGGCGCAGGCGCGCATCGACTACTGCTGGGGCGGCATGGTGGATATGTCTGCCGATCGTCTGCCGCACGCGGGCGAACATGACGGCGTTTTCTACTCCATGGGCTACAGCGGCCACGGCACGCAGATGTCGGTGTGGATGGGCGCGGTAATGGCCGATCTGATCGCGGAAAAAAGTAACCGCAATCCCTGGCAGCGCGACGCCTGGCCCGCGCTGCCCGGTTATCACGGCAAGCCGTGGTTTTTGCCGCTGGCCGGACTCTATTACAAAGCCAAAGATCGTTTCTCTTGATGCTTGCATTGCAGGGGCTGAACCTTTAACGCTTATTGAGGGTACGCAGATGAGTAAAAATGATAATAACGCGCTGACGCGCATGCTGAACGAAGGCACGCTGTCACGCCGCGGCCTGATGAAAATGCTCTCCGCCGGGGCGGTGATGAGCAGCGGCATAATGGCCTTTCCACAGATGGGCTTCGCCGCTGAAACGCCGGTCAAAGGCGGCAAGATCCGCGCCGCGATGTCCAACGCCTCCGCCACCGATACCCTGGACCCGGCCAAAGCGAACAACAGCGGCGACTATACGCGCCAGTACATGTTCTACAACGGCCTGACCGAGCTGGATAAAGATCTGAAAGCGCTGCCCGCGCTGGCAGCCTCGCTCGACTCCAGCGACGGCATCACCTGGCAGATCAAGCTGCGCAGCGGCGTCACCTTCCACGACGGCAAGCCGCTGACCGCAAAAGATGTGGTCTATTCGCTCAGCCGCCACAAAGACGCAGCGGTCGCCTCGAACGCCTTTAAAATTGCCGAGCAGTTTAAAACCATTAGCGCCGTCAATGACAATGAAGTGCAGCTGGTGCTCAGCCAGGCGAACTTCGATCTGCCCTATATCCTCGCCGCGCCGCCGTTTTTAATCGTGCAGGACGGCACCAAAGATTTCACCAAAGGTATCGGCACCGGGCCCTATGTCTGCAAAGAGTTCACGCCGGGCGTGCGCTCGGTGGGCAGCAAAAATCCCAACTACTTCAAGCCGGGCCTGCCGCACCTTGACGAGGTAGAACTGCTGGGCGTGACCGACCAGGCGGCGCGCGTTAATGCCTTGATGTCGGGCGACCTGCATATTGTCTCAACGCTGAGCGCCAACGACTGCAAGCGCATCAAGGCGACCAGCGACTTTGGCGTGCTGGAGAGCAAGTCGGGCATGTACACCAACCTGATCGTGCGCACCGACATCAAGCCGGGCAGCAATGAAGATTTTGTACTGGCGCTGAAATACCTGCAGCCGCGTGAAATGCTGGTGAAAACCGTACTGCAAGGCTACGGCGACGTCAGCAACGACACCCCGGTACCGCCGTGGCATCCGCTCTATAACGCCGAGCTGAAACCGCGCCCGCTTGACGTTGAGAAAGCCAAATTCCATATCGAGAAGGCGGGGATGAAGGGCGCGACGGTCGAGATTATCACCACCCCCAACATCGAAGGCGCGGTCGAAGGCGGCCAGCTGATCCAGCAGGTCTCGCGCAACGCCGGTATCAACGTCAAAGTGCGCCGCGTGCCCTATGACGGCTACTGGTCAACGCACTGGACCAAAGATCCGGTGGGCTACGGCTCCATCAACCCGCGCCCGACGCTCGATATGCTCTTCTCGCAGTTCTACCTCTCCGGCGCGCCCAACAACGAGTCGGGCTGGAAGAACCCGCAGTTCGATCAGCTGGTGGTCGCAGCGCGCGGCGAGCGCGATCAGGCGAAGCGCAAGCAGATGTATGGCGATATGCAGAAGCTGATCTACGACCACTGCGGCACCATCATCCCGACCTTTATCAGTTCCACCGATGGCTTCAGCAAAAAGGTGAAGGGCGTCGAGGCCTGGCCATCCGGCATGATGATGGGCTACCGCTTCCACGAATTCGCCTGGCTGTCCGCTTAACCCTCTTGACGCTGGAGAACGCCGATGAACCGATACATGATGTTCCTGATTGCCCGGCGCACCGGCGCGGGCATCCTGACCTTGCTTATCGTCTCGGCGGTGGTGTTCTTTATCACCAGCCTGCTGCCGGGCGACGCGGCGCAGATGATCCTCGGGCAAAACGCCACGCCGGAAACGGTGGCGGCGTTGCGCGCCCAGCTCGGGCTGGACCAGCCGCTGCTGCTGCGCTACTTCAGCTGGCTGGGCGGCATGCTGCAGGGCGATTTCGGCACCTCGTTCGCCAGCCATCTGCCGGTCACGCAGCTGGTGGCGCAGCGCGTTCCGGCCACCTTTGAACTGGCGGCGATCACTACGCTGATCTGCGTGCCGCTGGCGCTGATGATCGGTATCACCGCGGCGATGAAGCGCGGCTCAATGCTCGACCGCGCGCTGGTGGTCAGCACCATGGCGATGGTGGCGGTGCCGGAGTTCCTGGTGGCCACCGTGGCGGTGCTGATCTTCGCGGTGAAGCTGCACTGGGTATCGGCCATGTCCTTCGGTTCGCCGAATATGGATCTGGTCAGCTACCTGAAGGCCTACGCGCTGCCGGTGCTGACGCTCTGCTGCGTGCTGGTGGCGCAGATGGCGCGCATGACGCGCGCCGCCATTATCAACCAGCTCGACAGCCCCTATCTGGAGATGGCGCTGCTGAAGGGCGTCTCGCCGTTGCGCGCCGTGCTGCGCCACGCCTTGCCTAACGCGGTCGGCCCGATTGCCAACGCCATCTCGCTCAGCCTCTCTTACCTGTTCGGCGGCGTCATCATTATCGAAACCATCTTTAGCTATCCCGGCCTCGCCAGCCAGCTGGTGGATGCGGTGAGCAACCGCGATCTGCCGGTGGTGCAGTTCTGCGTGATGCTGTTCGCTGGCTGCTATCTGGTGCTGCTGCTGCTGGCTGACGTGCTCACCATCGCCTTCAACCCGAAATGGAGAAGCGCATGAATACCTTACTTCCCGTTCGTTTCTTCCAGTCGCTGTCGGTCTCTGGCCGGCTGGGCCTGGTGGTGTCGATTTTCTGGCTGCTGATGGCGATTTTCGGCAACCAGCTGGCACCGCACAACGTTGAGGACATTGGCGGCGGCCCGCTGTTCGGCGGCTTCACCGCCGACAACTGGCTCGGCACCGACGCGCTGGGGCGCGATATTCTCAGCCGCATCCTGTATGGCGCGAAGTTCTCCATCGGGCTGGCGCTCGGTGCGGCCATCGGCGCCAGCCTGATCGGCACGCTGCTGGCGCTGCTGGCGGCGGTGACGGGCCGCTGGCTGGAGGAGATCCTCGGCCGCGTTAACGACGCCATGCTGGTGCTGCCGGGCAAAGTGCTGTCGCTGATGATCGTGGCGGTGTTCGGCTCTTCGCTGCCGATGCTGCTGCTGACCGCCATCTTTACCTACTGGCCGGGCGCGTTCCGCATCGCCTTCGCCATGGCGGGCAGCCTGCGCAATATGGATTACGTGCGCGCCTCGCGGCTGCGCGGCGAGAGCCGCTGGTATATCGCCATCCATGACATCCTGCCCAATATGGTGCACCCGATGCTGGCGGATTTTGGCCTGCGCTTTGTTTATATCGTGCTGCTGCTGAGCGGCCTGAGTTTTCTTGGCCTTGGCGTCCAGCCGCCCTATGCCGACTGGGGCACGCTGGTGCGCGAGAATATCCAGGGGCTGTTTGACGGCTCGCCTGCGGTGCTGATGCCGGCGCTGGCGATTGCCAGCCTGACCATCGGCGCCAACCTGTTTATCGACAGCCTGCAACAGATGCGTCCGCTGACGCTGGCGAAGGAGGGCGTATGAACGTGATGCCACATACCGCAATGCCGGTGATCTCGGTGGAAAAGCTGCGCGTCACGGCGCAGAGCGATAAGGGCGACCCGATCGATCTGGTGTCAGATATTCGCTTTACCGTGCAGAAAGGCGAAGTGCTGGCGCTGATTGGCGAATCGGGCTCCGGGAAAACCACTATCGCGATGGCGCTGATGGGCTATGCGCGCCACGGCTGTCAGATTGCCGAAGGCAACATTCACGTTGCGGGCGTGGACGTCAACAGCCTCACTCCGCAGCAGCTGCGCGAGTTTCGCGGCAACAAAGTCGCCTATATCGCCCAGAGCGCGGCGGCCTCGTTTAACCCCGGCATGAAGATCATCGACCAGGTGATTGAGCCGGTGGTGATTCACGGCACCATGACGCGCAAAGCGGCGAAAGCCAAGGCGGTGGCGCTGTTCCGCGAGCTGGCGCTGCCCAACCCCGATACCATCGGCGACCGCTGGCCGCATCAGGTCTCTGGCGGTCAGCTACAGCGCCTGATGACCGCGATGGCGCTGATTGGCGATCCGGACGTAGTGATCCTTGACGAACCCACCACCGCGCTGGATGTCACCACCCAGGTGGAGGTGCTGAAGGCTTTCCGCCGCGTGGTGGCGCAGCGCGGTGTCACCGCGATTTACGTTAGCCACGACCTGGCGGTAGTGGCACAGATGGCGGACCGCATTCTGGTGCTGCTGCGCGGCCAGATCGCCGAGTACGGCACCACCGAGCGGCTGATCGGCGCGCCGCAGGCCGACTACACGCGCCTGCTGATGAATGCGGCGCGGCAGCAAGAGCGCCCCAGCCCGTGGCACGCGGAGAGCGGCGCATTGCAGCCGCTGCTGGAGGTGCGCGATCTCTCTGCCGGTTACGGCCCGCGCGGCAGCGACGGCCAGCCAAAGATCCGCATCCTTGAAGATATCAATCTCCAGCTGTGGAAAGGGCAGGCGATCGGCATTATCGGCGAGTCGGGATCGGGCAAAACCACGCTGGCGCACGCTATCGCCGGGCTTAACGCGCCCTGTCACGGCCATATGCTGTTTAACGGCCACTACATTGCGGGCGATATGCACAAGCGGCCTGACAACGAGCTGCGCCGCATTCAGTATGTGTTCCAGATGGCGGATACCGCGCTCAATCCGGCGCACAGCGTCGAGCGCATCCTGTCGCGGCCGCTGGCGCTGTTCCACGGCCTGCGCGGCCAGGCGCTCACCCAGCGGCTGCACCAGCTGCTCGATCTGGTGAAGCTGCCGCGCAGCGTGCTGTGGCGGCGTCCCTGGGCGCTCTCCGGCGGGCAGAAGCAGCGCGTCAACCTGGCGCGCGCGCTGGCGGCCGAGCCGGATCTGATCCTGTGCGATGAAGTGACCTCGGCGCTGGACACCGTGGTGGCGGCGGCGGTGCTGGACCTGATCAGCGAGCTGCGGCGCGAGCTGGGCCTGTCGGTGCTGTTTATCAGCCACGATATGCACGCGGTGCGTGCGGTGTGCGACAACATCGTGGTGATGAAGTCAGGGCGCATCGTTACTCAGCTGGCGCGGGAAGATTACGACAAGCCGACCAGCGAGCTCTACTTCGAGCGGCTGAAACGCGCCGTGCCGGAGCTGCGGCAGGGTTGGCTGGATGAACATGAAGAGATTTTGAAGGCGGAATAGAGCTATCTTGCTGCACAGATAACGCTCTCATCCTATACAGACAAGAGGTTATAACGCTATGCCCGCTCCACTTCGCTATGTACAGGACAGCGCAGATTTCCCCGATACCGCCGACGTGGTGATTATCGGTGCCGGTATCGCCGGTGCCGCCGCGGCCTGGGAACTGACCAGAAAAGGGCTGAAGGTGGCGCTGCTGGAAAAAGGCCTGGTCGGGGCCGAGCAGTCGAGCCGCAACTGGGGCTGGTGCCGCCAGCAAAACCGCGACGAGCGCGAGCTGCCGCTGATCATCCATGCGCTCCAGCGCTGGGGCGAGCTGGCGCAGGAGACCGGCGAGGAGCTGGGTTTCCGCCGCAGCGGGCTGGTCTACGCCACGCGCAACGAGGCGGATATTGCCGCCTGGGAACGCTGGAACCATATGGCGAAAAGCTATGGCGTGCAGAGCGAAATCCTGACGGCGGAGCGGGCGAAAGCGATGACGCCGGGCAGCACCTCAGGCTGGCTCGGTGGCGTCTCGTCGCCCACCGACGGCCATGCAGAGCCGCGCCTCGCCGCGCCAGGATTAGCCATTGCCGCGCAGCGCCTTGGCGCGCTGGTGTTCCAGCAGTGCGCGGTGCGCGGGCTGGATATCGCCGCCGGGCGCGTTAGCGGCGTCTGGACCGAGCGCGGGTTAATTAAAACCAGCCGGGTGATCTGCGCGGCGGGCGCATGGACCTCCATGTTCTGCCGCCGCCACGGCATCGACCTGCCGCTCGGCAACGTTATCGGCACCGCCTTCCGCACCCAGCCGATTGCGCAGGCGATTAACGTGCCGCTCTATACGCCGGGCTTCGCCTGCCGGCCGCAGCTCGACGGCAGCTATACCGTCTCGGTATCGGGGCGCGGCCGTCTGGAGCCGGGCGCGCAGGGCATCCGCTACGCGCGCCAGTTCTATCCCACTTTTAAAAGCCGCCGCAAGAATCTGAAGTTCAGCGTTGGCGTCAGGCCGTTCTTCACCGGCCCGGAAGCGCTGGGCGGCTGGCACTTTGACCGCGAATCACCCTTCGAGCGCACGCGCATCCTCGATCCCGCCGCCGATGCCGCGATTGTGCAGGAGGGGCTCAGGGCAATGCGCAGCGAATATCCGGCGCTGGCCGGGCTGAAGCTGGCGCAGGCCTGGGGCGGCATGATCGACAGCACGCCCGACGCCATCCCGGTTATCTCTACCGTGGCGAAGCTGCCGGGCCTGGTGCTGTCGGCAGGCTACAGCGCGCACGGTTTCGGCATCGGGCCGGGCGCGGGGCGGCTGGCCGCCGATCTCGCCACCAACGACACGCCGATTGTTGACCCCACACCTTATCGCTACAGCCGTCTGGTTGACGGCAGCGCACTTGAAACGCCAGGCATGATGTAAGGAGCACCGCATGACCGCAATTTTTCGCGCGATGAACGCGCAGGATCTGGAACACTGCTACAGCATGACGCAGCAGCTGAAATGGCCGCACCGCCCTGAGGACTGGCAGCAGGCGCTGGCGCTGGGCGAGGGCGTGGTAATTGAAGAGCAGGGCAAACTGCTGGGCAGCGCCATTCTCTGGCGCTGGGGCGAACGTGCCGCCACCATCGGGCTGGTGATTGTTGATAACCAGCAGCAGGGGCGCGGGCTGGGCAAACAGCTGATGCTGACCCTGCTGGAAAAAGTGCCCGACTGTAACGTGCGGCTGCACGCCACCGAGATGGGCAAGGGGCTGTATGAAAAGCTCGGCTTTGTCACTACCGGGCAGATTCTCCAGCACCAGACGCGTGCGCTGGAGGCCGTGCCGCCTGTGGCTATCCCGTCGGGATTAACGCTGCGCCGCGCGCAGACGCAGGATGTGCCGACCCTTACCGCGCTCGACCAGCAGGCGCACGGCATGCTGCGTCCGCAGCTCATTGACCATATTGTCCTCCAGCATCAAACGGTGCTGCTGGAGGATACACAGGGGCATATCCACGGCTTTGCCAGCCTGCGCCGCTTCGGACACGGCTGGGCGATTGGCCCGGTTATCGCGCAGGATTTCCCGGTAGCGCAGGCGCTGGTCGCCTCGCTGATGCAGGGGCTGCGCGGCGAGTTTGTGCGCATCGATACCGACGCCGCACTGCCGCTGGCCGCCTGGCTCGCCACGCTAGGGCTGGCGCAGGTGGACAATCCCACCACCATGGTACGCGGCACGCCCTGGACACCGCAGGCGGGCGGCATGCAGGCGTTTGGCCTGATGACCCAGGCGATGGCCTGATGCAAATCCTGTATAAATCCGATCCCCAGCGCGGCGCGCTGTGGCAGCAGTGGCTGGCGCAGCACGCGCCCGATATCCAGCTGCATCTCTGGCCGGAAACCGGCGATCCGCAGGAGATCGAGATGCTGATCGCCTGGCAGCCGCCGGAAAAGATGATGGAGACCTTCCCCAACCTGAAAGCGCTGCTGTCGGTGGGCGCGGGCGCAGACCAGTTCGATCTCACCGCCTTGCCGCCTGACTTGCCGGTGGTGCGCATGATTGAGCCGGGCCTGACGCAGGGCATGGTGGAGTACGTCACCTTTGCGGTGCTCGGCATCCACCGCGACATGCCGCGCTACCTGCAACAGCAGCGCGACGCGCAGTGGCAGGCGCACAGCGTCAGGCCCGCAGCGACGCGGCGCGTTGGCGTAATGGGGCTGGGCGAGCTGGGCCAGGCGGCGCTGCGCCAGCTGGTATCGCTCGGCTTTGACTGCGCCGGCTGGAGCCGCACGCCGCGCGAACTCGACGGCGTAGCCTGTTTTCACGGCGCAGAACAGCGGGGCACGTTTCTGGCGCGCAGCGACATTCTGATCTGCCTGCTGCCGCTAACGGCAGAGACGCGCGGCCTGCTGAACCGCGACCTCTTCTGCCAGCTGCCCACAGGCGCGGCGCTGGTGCAGGCGGGACGCGGCGCGCAGCTTCATCATGAGGATCTGCTGGAGGCGCTCGACAGCGGCCAGCTTGGCGCAGCGGTGATTGACGTCACCGATCCCGAACCGCTGCCACCCACGCATCCCTTCTGGCGTCATCCTGCGATCTGGCTGACGCCCCATATCGCCAGCCAGACGCAGGCCGACAGCGCGGTGGCGGCGCTGCTGGAGAACCTGCGCCGCTACCAGCGCGGCGAGCCGATGACCGGCCTGATCGATCGCGCACGAGGTTACTGATGAATATTGATGCTCTTATTGCCCTGCGGCGCGATCTGCACGCCCATCCGGAACTCGGCTATCAGGAGAGGCGCACCAGCGACATCGTGGCGCGCTTCCTGCAACAGCTGGGGCTTGAGGTCTACCGCGACATCGGCAAAACCGGCGTGGTTGGCGTGCTGAAGCGCGGCGACGGCGCGCGCATGATCGGGCTGCGCGCGGATATGGACGCGCTGCCGATGCAGGATCAGGGCGACGTACCCTGGAAAAGCCAGACACCAAACGTCTGCCACGCCTGCGGCCATGACGGGCATACCGTGATGCTGCTCGGTGCCGCGCAGCAGCTGGCAGCAGCTGGCGATCTTGACGGCACGGTCTGCTTTATCTTCCAGCCTGCGGAAGAGGGGCTGGCGGGCGCGAAGGCGATGATCGACGACGGGCTGTTCAGCCGCTTCCCCTGCGAGGCGATCTACGCGCTGCACAACTGGCCGGAACTGCCGCTCGGCGAGGTGCAGACGCGACCCGGCGCGATCATGGCGGCGGCAGACCGCTTCGATATCACCGTGAAGGGCGGTGGCGGCCATGCCGCACAGCCGCACCTGACGCGGGATACGCTGCTGGCAACCAGCGAGCTGGTGGTACAGCTCAATACCCTGGTGGCGCGCGCCATCGATCCCTGCGAGCCCGCGCTGCTGAGCGTGACGCGCATGCAGGGCGGCTTCTCGCACAATATGATCCCGGCCGAGGCGTCGATTACCGGCACGGTGCGCACCTTTAGCCCAGCGGCGCAGGACACACTCGAAACGCGGCTGCGCGACATGGCGCAGCACGTCACCGCCGCGCACGGGTTGCAGGCGGAGGTCAGCTACCTGCGCTACTACCCGGCGACCATCAACAGCGAAGCTGAAGCAACGCTGGCGCTTCAGGCGCTCAGCGAGGCGGGCTTCACTGCCAGCGCGGCGCGGCAGCCAGCGCTTACCTCAGAGGATTTCGCCTTTATGCTACAGGCGAAACCGGGTGCCTATCTGTGGATCGGCTCCTCGCCGTCACAGCCGCTGCACCACTCTGCTTACGACTTCAACGACGACCTGATCCCTTACGGCGTACGTGCTTTGACGGCGCTCGCCCGCCGCGCATTAGCGTAAGAAATTTCCCTGCTGAAAGGGCACAGATTTTGACAGGAAATGCCGCAGCATTACCCATAACGGCAGCATGCTAAACCAATGGGTTGCGATACTTGAGCCAACCGAACGTTACGTGGATGAGGTATGAAAATGCAGAATGTCATGGCCGAACAACAGACGTATTCCGACAACAGTTTACTGCTGGATACGCGCGAGCAGCATGTGCCGCGCGGTGTGGTCACCGCGCACCCGCTGGTGATCGAACGGGCAAAAGGCAGCGAAGTCTGGGACGTTGAGGGCAACCGCTATCTCGACTTCGTTGGTGGGATCGGCGTGCTCAACGTCGGGCACAACCATCCGGCCGTGGTGAATGCGGTGACGCGCCAGCTCGGGCTGGTGTCACACGCCTGTTTCCAGGTGGTGGCCTATCCGGGCTACATCGAACTGGCGCAGCGCCTTAACCGGCTGGTGGGCGGTGGCGAAGCGTACAAAAGCGTCTTCTTTACCAGCGGTGCTGAAGCGGTGGAGAACGCGATCAAAATTGCCCGCTCGCACACAAACCGCTCCGGCGTCATTGCTTTCGACGGCGCATTCCACGGCCGCACGCTGCTTGGCGTCACGCTAACCGGTATGAGCCAGCCCTATAAGCAAAACTTTGGCCCGTTCCCGTCCGATATTTATCGCCTGCCGTTCCCCAATCCGCTGCACGGCGTGACCGAGGTAGACTGCCTGAAGGCGCTGGAGCAGCTGTTCGCGGTGCAGATCGCGCCGGAACGCGTGGCGGCAATTATTATCGAGCCGGTGCAGGGTGACGGCGGCTTCCTGCCTGCGGGCCCGGCGTTTATGCAGGCGCTGCGCCGCATCACCGAGCAGCACGGCATTGTGCTGATCTGCGACGAAGTGCAGACCGGTTTTGGCCGCACCGGCAAGATGTTCGCCTTCCAGCATCTCAACATCAAACCAGACCTGGTCACGGTGGCGAAAAGCCTTGGCGGCGGCCTGCCAATCTCTGGCGTGGTGGGCAAAGCGGCGATCATGGATGCGCCGACGCCGGGCGGGCTGGGCGGCACCTACGGCGGTAACGCGCTGGGCTGCGCGGCGGCGCTGGCGGTGCTCGATCTGCTGGAGAATGACAACCTGCTGGCGCGCGCCAACCAGCTCGGCGAGCAGCTGCATGCGCGGCTGCAACAGCTGGCGGAAAAGTATGTCTGTATCGGCGACGTGCGCGGCCTCGGCTTTATGCTGGCGGTGGAAATTCTCGATTTTGAAACCGGGAAACCGGACGCCGCGCTAACACAGAAGATCCTCGACAGCGCCTGCCAGGAGGGCCTGCTGCTGATTAAGTGCGGCATCCAGCGCAATGTGGTGCGCTTCCTGGCCCCGCTGGTAACAACCGATTCACAACTGGAGGAGGCGCTGCACATTTTTGATATTGCGCTGGCGCGCGCCACCGGTCGTCTGGGATAACGCCATCTTCCTCATTGATATTGCTGGAATAATTATAATTTCTCCTGATGGATAACACGCGCGGTAACGCTGGCGTTCTCGGCGCAAAGCGTGTTATACCATCAGCACGTCCTGCACAATTGGTTAACAATGAGGGGTGGTATGAACGGCTTAATGAAACTTGACCGCATCGATATTAACATCCTGGTGCAACTGCAAAAAGATGGCCGTATCAGCAACGTTAATCTCGCCGATGCCGTGGGACTTTCGCCCAGCCCGTGCCTGCAACGCGTCAAACGCCTGGAGCAGGCGGGTTTTATCACCGGCTATGAAGCCCATATCAATCTCACCAAAATCACCGACTCGGTTACGGTTTTCACCGAGGTCACGCTCTCTGGCCACCGCCGTGAAGACTTTATGAAATTCGAGAGCGCGCTGCGCGATGTGGATGAGCTGATGGAGTGCCACCTGATTACCGGCGGCTATGACTACCTGCTGCGCTTTATCACCCGCAGCATTGAGCACTACCAGGAAGTGATTGAGAAGATGCTCGATGCACAGATCGGTATCGATAAATATTTCAGCTATATCGTCATCAAATCGCCGGTAATGAAAAGCAGCGTGCCGCTGCGCTCGCTGATTACACGACAGAATGATGTGCTGGGAGCGTTGTAGCTTAATATGGCAAATTTGGTGGTATCGCTTAGCTGAACGGCAATACTGCTTCTGGCTTTGAGAGGGAAATTATCGTGTCTGCAAAACCCAATAAAGTTACCGCAAAGAGTATTGCTAAAAGTGAGAAAGGCATTGACGTTAAGAGGGCTAAGGATGCTGCTGATCTGTTCACTCAGTGAGGTATCTGATTGACCCGCCTGAATAGATCAACCAATCATGAAGCCCAGCACAGGGCTTTTTTTACAGGCTAAACGCCCCCTCAGCACACAGCATAAAATTTCTTTTCCGCGCTTTTTTCACAGCATCCGCGTGGTTAACGCACCACCTTCAGCCGCGTCAGCTTATGCCGCACCTTTACTATAAAACCATACCGTGACAAGGAGTTACTGATGACCGCACTGATCATTGCCGACCATATCTGGCAGCGCGACGACTTTACCCTTTCGACCAAACGGACCCGGCTGGATATGGACTGGATCCACTTCCAGCTTGCCGAGCGCTCTTACTGGGCGAAAGGGCAGGCGCGCGCCACCACCGAGCGGGCCGTTGCCGCCTCGCTGCCGTTTGGGCTCTATCACGGCGAGACGCAGATCGGTTTTGCGCGGCTGATTACCGACTACACCCGCTTCGGCTGGCTGTGTGACGTCATCATTGACGAAAACTGGCGCGGTCATGGCTTAGGTAGCTGGATGGCAAGCTGCGTGCGCGAGCACCCGGAGCTTGCCACAGTGCGCCGCTGGATGCTCTCTACAAACGATGCCCATCAGCTTTACCAGCGGCTCGGCTGGCGCGTGGTGCAGGAGCCGCACAAGCTGATGGAGTTCCCTCTCTCCTGATACTGGAGTGACACAGATGCGTTACCGCGTTGGCGTGGATATAGGCGGATCCTTTACCGATTTCGCCGTGCTGGATCGGCAAACCAATCAGATCCATACCCTGAAAGTGCTGTCGCGCCCGGATGCGCCGGGCAGCGAGATTCTGACCGGGCTGGCGCAGTTCGCCGAGCGCGACGGGCTCGATCCCGCGCAAATCGGCTACTTTACTCACGGCACCACGGTTGGCATTAACGCGGTGATCCAGCGGCGCGGCGTGCGGCTGGCGCTGTTCGCCACCGAAGGTTTCTGCGACGTGCTGGAGCTGGCGCGCCTGAAAATTCCCCACATCCACGATCTCTTCTCCCGCCGTCCCGCGCCGCTAATAAGCCGCGACCGCGTCTTTGCCATCCGCGAGCGCACCGACCGCGACGGCAAAGTACGGCAACCTGTTGACCGGCAAAGCGTGCTGGCCGCTATCGACCAGGCGCGCGCGGCGGGCTGTCAGGGCATCGTGGTGGCGCTGCTGCACAGCTATCGCAACCGGCATAACGAGGCGGCGGTAAAGGCGATCGTTGAAGAGGTGGCGCCGGAACTGCTGACCTCCTGTTCCGCCGATATCTGGCCGATTATCCGCGAATATGAGCGCACCATCACCGCCACCATCAACGCCTACGTGCAGCCGATGGTCATCAATTACCTGGAAAAGTTTGAAAAAGCGCTGCGTGACAAAGGCGTCACTACGCCGCCGCGCATCACCAAATCCAACGGCGGCGTGATGGGCGTCGAACAGGCGAAACGCGAATGCGTGCAGATGGTGCTCTCCGGCACCGCGTCGGGCGTCATCGGCGCCAGCTACCTGGCCAGCGCCTGCGGCTTTGACCGTATCCTCAGCCTGGATATTGGCGGCACCAGCGCCGACGTGGCGGTGATTGTCAACGGCGAGGTGGCGCAGGGCAACGGCGAAATCATCGGCGACTTTCCTATTTATATCCCCTCGGTGGCGGTGACCTCGGTGGGGCAGGGCGGCGGATCGCTGGCGTGGATCGACGCGCAGGGCGTGATGCAGATGGGGCCAGACAGCGCCGGTTCGCTGCCGGGACCGGTCTGCTTCCAGCGCGGCGGCACCCAGCCGACCGCCACCGACGCTTTCGCCGCCTGCGGCATGATCGGCCACGGCGATCTCGGCTATCACGCCGTGCAGGTGGATGTCGCCGCCGCACGCGCCGCCTGGCAGCCGCTGGCCGCGCGTCTCGGCGTGTCGGTGGAGCAGACCGCCGAAACCGCCATCGAGCTGGCGATCTCCAGCATGTACAGCGACACCAGCGGCCTGCTGTCGCGCTTTGGCCTCGATCCGCGCGAGTTCTGGTTCCTCGCCTTCGGCGGCGCAGGCCCGATGATGGGCTGCTTCCTGGCGCGCGAGCTGAATATGAAAGGCGTGATCGTGCCGCCGACGCCTGGCGTGCTCTCGGCACTGGGCGGTCTGGTGGCGGACATCCGCAACGACTTTATCCGCACGCTCTATGGCGATCTCAACGCGCAGCTGGCGGACCGGCTGGCGACGGAGGCAGACGGCCTGAGCCAGCGCGCGCAGGCCTGGCTGGCGGCGGAGCACGGCAAAGCGATGCCGTTCACGTTACAGTTCAGCGCCGATATGCGCTATCGCGGTCAGTCGTTTGAAATTGACGTGCCGCTGGAGTCAGCATGGCTGGCGAATGCGGACGTGGCGGCGCTGCACGCGGCATTTGACCAGCAGCATCACCGGCTGTTCGGCCACAGCGACGCCGCCGCGCCGGTGCAGCTGATTAACCTGCGGCTGGTGATTACCTCGCCGACGCCGAAGCCGGCGCTGAACCGGCTTGAGCCAGCCAGTGCGCCAGTCGTGGTGGCAAAACAGGTGCAGGCGTGGATAGACGGGGCTTTTCACCAGGTTGATCTAGTGCTGCGCGCCACGCTGCGCCCCGGCCATCAGCTCCTCGGGCCGGTGATCGTGGCGCAGGACGACTGCACCACCTGCGTACCGCCGCGTATGCAGGTTGAGGTGGACAGCTTTGGCAATCTGCTAATCACTCCCGTGGGCGAGGAGAAGTAATCGTGGCTATTGACGGACGTAACCTGCAAATTCTCGCCAACTACTGCGCGGCGGCGGCCGACGCGATGGCGTTTACCCTGATGCGCACCGCGCACTCGACCTTTGTAAAAGAGACGGAAGATTTCTCCTGCCAGATCGTCAGCCGCGACGGGCTGGCGTTCGCCTCGCCGCGCAGCTTTGGCGCGCCCTGGTATAGCGGCATCGACTACGCGCCGGTGCTGGCGCTGATTGACCATTACGATGAAGGCGACATCTGCATCACTAATGACTCCTACGCGGGCAACGTCGCCACCCACTCGCCGGATATCCACATCTGGAAGCCGGTGTTCCATGCCGGTGAAATTCTCTGTTTTGTGGTCGGCCATATCCATAACACCGACATCGGCGGCGCGGTGCCCGCCTCGCTGTCGCGCTCGCTGACCGACATCGTGCAGGAGGGCATCCGCATCCCGCCGCTGAAGATCATGCGCAACGGCGAGCTGAACGAGGACGTGGCGCGCATCCTGCGGCTCAACGTGCGCGTGCCGGAGCAAAACTGGGGTGACTTCAAGGCGCAAATCGCCTCGGTGAATATCGGCGAGCGCAAGATCCACGACATCATTGCCCGCTTCGGCGCGGAGGATTTTTTGCAGGGCGTTGAGGGCATTCTCGACTACGCCGAGCAGCAGGCGCGTACCATCATCCGCACCATTCCCGACGGCGACTATTTCTATGCTGACTACGCCGATGAGGATGGCGAAGGCGGCTACCCGTGCCGCATCGCCATTACGCTGCGGGTGCGCGGCGATACGCTGGAGCTTGACTATACCGGCAGCGATCCGCAGCTTGCCTCATCGCTGAATATGCCAACCGGCGGCCGTGAGCGCCATCCGCTGGCGCTGGTGGGCGTCACCTACGTACTCTCGACGCTGGACCGCAATCTGCTGCTCAATGCCGGTACGCTGCGCCCCACGCGCGCCATTCTGCCGCCGGGCACGGTCATGAACTGTGAAGCGCCCGCTGCGGTAGGGATGCGTTCGCTGACCTGTGCGCTGTCGCAAATCGCCACCGTTGGCGTCTTTTCGCTGGCGCTGCCGGAGCGCATCCCTGCTAACTCGCCGGGCGGCAACTCGATTATGAACATCCGCACGCTGGACGCACACAACCGCAGCCTGGTCGCCTCGCTGGGGCCGGTCGGCGGCGGCGCGGGCGGCACGCCGCGCCACGACGGCCCCGATGGCTCTGGCGGGTTGTCAGCGTTCCTGAAAAACACCCCGATTGAGATCAACGAAGCCGAAGTGCCGATTCGCTTCCTGCGCTATGGCCTCGCGGCCGATAGCGCCGGTGCCGGACGCTTTCGCGGCGGTCTGGCAACGGAAATGGCCTTTGAAATTTTTACGCCGGAAACCATCGTCACCGCGCGCAACCGCAACCGCTCGGTGTTCGCCTCGGCCGGCGTGGCGGGCGGCCGCGCGGGCGCGCTTTCCCACTTCCGCACCCTGCGCGACGGCAAGGTGCTGGAGCACGGCAACCGCGACGTCATCCACTGCCAGCCGGGCGATATCGTCGAGGTGCGCGGGCCGGGCGCGGGTGGCTACGGGCTACCGGCGCAGCGCGCCATCGACGCGGTACGCCACGACGTGCGCTGCGGTTTTCTCAGCGCCGCGGCGGCGCGCGACCAGTATGGCGTGGCGATCGTCGCGGGTGAGGTGGATCAGGCCGCGACGGCGCGGCTGCGCGCCGCGATGCCGCAGCAGGCGGAGGCGCATTTTCATCATGGCGAGGCGAGGCAGCGGTTTGAGGCACGCTGGACGCCGGAGCGCTATCGCTTGCTGACAACCTTTCTGGCCGACGCGCCGGTCAGCTGGCGTCATTTCCTGAAAACCCAGGTGTTTCGCGCCGTTGAGCAGGCAGGGGAAGCGGCGGATATGGCACAAATATTCAGCGATTTACGGCTGCGCTTCCCTGCATTAGCAGGCGAATAAGCCAGATTGTCGTCTACCCTTAACCTCTGACACGGAATTTCAAGGAGGCGACAACGATGAGCATGAAAACCAGCGATTTCTTTGTGCAGCGGCTGAAGGCCTGGGGTGTGACCCGTATTTACGGCTATCCCGGTGACGGCATCAACGGCGTGCTGGGAGCGATCCAGCGCGCCAATGAGAAAGGCGACGGCATTGAGTTTATCCAGGTGCGGCACGAAGAGATGGCGGCCTTTATGGCCGCCGGACACGCTAAATTTACCGGTGAGATGGGCGTTTGCCTGTCGACCGGCGGCCCGGGCGCAACCCATCTTCTTACCGGCCTCTACGATGCGAAAATGGACCACGCGCCGGTGCTGGCGATTGCCGGGCAGGCGGAGGCGACCGCGCGCGGCGCAAGTTACCAGCAGGAGATGAACCTCGATCGCGTGTTTGCCGACGTGGCGAACTTCGTACAGGAAGCGGCTGCGCCCGCACAGGTGCGCCACCTGATCGATCGCGGCGTGCGCATCGCGAAAGCGCAAAACGGCGTGGCGGTGGTGATTGTGCCGAAAGATATCCAGGACGAGCCCTGGGAAGCGCCGAAACACCTGCACGGCTTCACCCATTCTGGTCCCGGCTATCAGCGTCCCAAAGTGGTGCCCTATGAGGCGGATTTGCAGCGCGCCGCCGAGGTGCTCAACGCCGGGAAAAAAGTCGCCATCCTGATTGGCGCGGGCGCGCGCGGCGCGGCGGTTGAAGTGGTGCAGACCGCCAACGTGCTGGCGGCGGGCGTCGCCAAGGCGCTGCTCGGTAAAGATGTGCTGCCGGACGATGCGCCGTTTGTTACCGGCTCTATCGGCCTGCTTGGCACCAAACCGTCGTCGGAGCTGATGCAGAACTGCGACACGCTGCTGATGATCGGCACCGGCTTCCCCTGGACCGAGTTCCTGCCGGAAGAGGGCAAAGCGCGCGCGGTGCAGATTGATATTGATCCGGCGATGCTCGGCCTGCGCTATCCCTGTGAGGTAAACCTGCACGGCAACGCGGCGGAAACCCTGCGCGCGCTGCTGCCGCTGCTGGAACACAAAGAGGACCGCAGCTGGCAGGAGGAGATTGCGGTGCAGGTACGCGACTGGTGGAAGGTGATGGAAGATCGCGCCCATGCGCCTGCGAACCCGGTGAACCCGCAGCGCGTGGTGTGGGAGATGTCGCCGCAGCTGCCGGATAACGCCATCGTCACTTCTGATTCCGGCTCCTGCGCCAACTGGTTCGCCCGCGACTATCGCGTCAAGCAGGGCCAGCGCGCCTCACTTTCTGGCGGCCTGGCCTGTATGGGCGCGGCGGTGCCTTACGCCATTGCCGCCAAGTTCGCCCACCCCGACAAGCCGGTGGTGGCGCTGGTGGGCGACGGCGCGATGCAGATGAACAATATGGCGGAGCTGATCACCATCCAGAAATACTGGCAGCAGTGGAGCGACCCGCGCCTCATCGTCTGCGTGTTCAATAACCAGGATCTCAACCAGGTCACCTGGGAGCAGCGCGTCATGGAAGGCAACGCGCGCTTTGAGGCGACGCAGCAGCTGCCGGACGTGCGCTACGCGCAGTTTGCCGAAACCCTGGGATTGCAGGGCATCTTTGTTGATAACCCGGGCGAGCTTGAGGACGCCTGGCGGCGTGCACTCAGCGCCGACCGCCCGGTGGTGCTGGAGGTGAAAACCGATCCCGAAGTCGCCCCGTTACCGCCGCACATCACCTTCAAACAGGCGAAAGCTTTTATGAGCTCGATGGTGAAAGGCGATCGCGGCGCGGCGCAAATTATCAGCGACACCGCCAGCCAGCTGCTGCATAAAAAGTAGGGCGCACAGAGCGTTAAGCGGCCCATCAGCGGGCCGCTACGCTTACCCCTCTCTTCTTCCCCAGGCGTCTCGCCGGGGCTCAGGCGATTCGCCGCAAATCATTTTTGGAGCAAATCATGGCTACAGATAACAATCCGGTATGGTTTATTTCAGGCTGCTCGACAGGTTTTGGCCGCGAGCTGGCGCAGCAGGCGATCGCGCGCGGCTTCAGCGTGGTGGTGACGGCGCGCGATACCACCAAAGTGGCCGATCTGGTGGAGGGTCACAGCAACGCGCTGGCGGTGGCGCTTGACGTCACCCGGTCGGACAGTATCGACAGCGCAGTCAAGGCGGCGCTGGAGAAATTCGGCACCATCGATGTGCTGGTGAATAACGCCGGTTATGGCTACCAGAGCTCCGTGGAGGAGGGCGAGGAACAGGCGATCCGCGATCAGTTCGACGCGAACGTCTTCGGCCTGTTTGCCCTGACGCGCGCGGTGTTGCCGACCCTGCGCCAGCAGCGTCGCGGCCACATCATCAATATCACCTCGGTGGCGGGCTTTATCGGCTTCGCCAGCTCGGGGTACTACTCGGCCAGCAAGCACGCGGTAGAAGGCTGGTCCGATTCGCTGGCGCAGGAGACCGCCTCGCTCGGTATCCATGTGACCTGCGTTGAGCCTGGCCCGTTCCGCACCGACTGGGCTGGCCGCTCGCTGCACCAGACGCCGAGCAAACTGCCGGAATACGCTGAAACCGCGGCGGCGCGCATGAAGGCAACCTCCGAGTACAGCGGCACGCAGAAAGGCGATCCGGCGCGCGCGGCGCAGGCGATGATCGCCATTACCGAGCACGACAATCCACCGCGCCATCTGGTGATGGGTGCGTGGGGCTATGACGCGGTGACGGCGAAGCTGAAAGAGCGTCTGGCACAGATCGAGGCCTGGAAGCAGACCTCTGTCGAGACCGATTTCCCGGAATAAGTGGCGCTGCGCGCGGATTGCCGCCAGCGCGCATCCTGGCTTTAGCGCATCCAGTCGCCCAGCCGTTCAAACGGAACCGCCTGGCTGAACAGATAACCCTGTAGCTGGTTGCATCCCGCGTCGGCCAGCGCGCTCATCTGGCCGGGCGTTTCTACCCCTTCCGCCGTCACCGTCAGCCCCATCGCATGGCCCAGTTTCACCACCGACTCAATAATGGCAACGGAGTTCTCCGCCACGCCCAGCGACTGGGTAAAAGAGCGGTCGATTTTGATCTTGTCGACCGGGAAGGTGCTGAGATAGTTCAGGCTGGAGTAGCCGGTGCCGAAGTCATCCAGCGCGATGCGGAAGCCCGCCTCGCGCAGGGCAACAATGATGGTGCGCGCCTCATGCTCATCCTCAATCAGAACCCCTTCGGTGATCTCCAGTTCAATACGCTGCGGATTGCCGCCGCTTTCGCGCACGATCTCAACCATGCGGGCAACAAAGCCGGTGGCGCGGAACTGCACCGGCGAGACGTTCACCGCCACCATCAGATCGGGGAAGCGCTGCTGCGTCAGGCAGGCCTCGCGCAGCACCCATTCACCCAGCGGGATGATCAGCCCGGTTTCTTCGGCAATAGCGATAAAGTCGGCGGGCGGGATCGCGCCGCGTGTCGGATGATCCCAGCGCAGCAGCGCCTCGACGCCCACCATATTTTTTCCGTCAATATCCATCAGCGGCTGATACCATACCGCCAGTCCTTTATAGCCCTGTAGCGCCACGCGCAGGTCAGCCGCGATGCTCTGCCGGGTGCGGATCGACTCATCCATGACCCGCTCAAACTGGCGGTATTTGCCGCGCCCGCTGCTTTTGGCCTCATAGAGCGCTATATCGGCTTTGCGCACCAGCTCATGCCGGTCCAGCCCGTCTTTGGGCGCCAGCACCAGCCCGATACTGGCTCCGCTCCATACCTCGCCGCCGGAAAGCGCATAGGGCTGACTGAGCGCGTCGAGGATGCGCTGCGCCAGCGCCTGCACCTGGCCGATATTCTCCACCTCCGGCATCACGACGATAAATTCATCGCCGCCGATGCGCCCCACGGTGTCGCTGGCGCGCAGCAGCCCAGAGAGGCGCTGAGCCACGGCGATGATCAGCTCGTCGCCCGCATGGTGGCCGTGGGTGTCGTTAATATTTTTAAAGCGGTCGAGGTCAATCAGCAGCAGCGCCACGCGCTGCTCGTGACGCGTCGCCAGCGCCAGCGCCTGGGTCAGTCGTTCCTCCACCAGCGCGCGGTTGGGCAGCCCGGTCAGCACGTCGTGGAACGCCAGGTGCAGCGCCTGCGCTTCACTGGCCCCCAGCCTGAGCATCGACTGCGATAAATTAAGCGATGAGGTCCACAGGCGGCGCAGCATATAGAGGCACAGCAGCACCACCACCAGCACCGCGATGCCGGTTGACGGCGCGATGGCGCGCAGCATCTGCGCGCCGGGGCGCATCGGGTCCCAGTTAATATAGCCGACCTCATCGCCCTGCTGTGAGGTGAGCAAAAAGCGCGCGGGCGTATCGGGCGGCGCGCTGACGTCAGAAAAATGCAGCCCCTTTAGCTGGCTGCGATCCGCCAGCCCGACGAGATAGCCGTCATCAAGAAACTTCAGGCTGACCAGTTTACGATGCGCCGCCTCGTGGCCAATATCACCGACTGCCAGCGCCGCCGCGCGCCCCTCAACGCGCACAAAATCCGCCTCTTCCTGTTGTGACTGTCCGCGTAGCAGCGCGCTGGCTAACACCGCCTGCACCGCAGGATCGCCGCCTGGCGCCGCCAGCGGCTGCCCGTCCCGCCACGCCTGCACCGGATGGTCGGCTTCGTCCAGCACCATAATCAGCTGATGGCCAAACATCTCATACAGCCAGCGGCCGACGTTTTCATTCAGCCAGCCTGCCTCTGACCGGGCGTTGACAAGGTGTGCTTCCAGCGGCTCCCAGCGCGACAGGCTGCGCAGCTGGCGCTGGTGTTCCGCCAGGCTCTGGGTAAAAGAGGCCTGGATCATGCGCTGCTGCTGCGCTTTTGCTTCCTGATTGGTCAGCGTCGTGCCAAGGAAAAGCGCGGTGCCCGCACCGATAAAGGTCAGCAGCAGGATCGCCACCAGCGGCAGGAGGACTTCACGGATAAAGCTGCGGCGAAAGCCAGCAGAAAGTTTGACGCTGTTAATCATTTTCATTTTTCACGTAACAAGGATGTGTCAGTTATTAAGCTAGCAGAAATCCCCTGACCTGCACGGCGCTGAGGATGGCAGGGAGTGCCTGAAACAGAGCAAAAAAATCCCTGCCGCTTCGCCTCTTCAACCCATCAGTGCTGCTAATAAAAATCGCCGCTGTGCGGTGCGGTGCGCCGGGGCAAATTCATCGTCGCGTCACTGTGCGGTCACCGTTCTGTCATCTGCAACGCTCAAGGTAGTGCCCATCACGCAGCCCGGTTTATCGCTGCGCTCACCACTCATAACAGGTTGAGGTTCCGATCAAAATGGAGATATCCAGACATCCGACCACTGTTTACCAGGCCGTTGCCGCGCAGCTTGAGCAGGCGCTGCGCGAAAACTACCGCAGCGGCGACTATTTACCGTCTGAACAGCAGCTGGCCGAGCGCTATGAGGTGAACCGCCACACGCTGCGACGTGCGGTGGATGAGCTGGTGGGCAAAGGCCTGCTCCAGCGCCGTCACGGCGTCGGCATCCTGGTGCTGATGCGCCCCTATGACTATCCGCTGCATGCCCAGGCGCGCTTTAGCCAGAACCTGATGGAGCAGGGCAGCCATCCCACCAGCGAGCGGCTGCTGGCGGTATTGCGCCCGGCGAGCGCTGACGTGGGCAGCGCGCTGGGCGTTGCCGAAGGGGAGAACGTGATCCACCTGCGCACCCTGCGCCGCGTCAACGGCGTGCCGGTCTGCGTGATTAACCACTATCTGCCCGACCTGAACTGGTGGCCCGCGCTGCAGCGTTTTAGCAGCGGCTCGCTGCATGATTTTCTGTTGCAGCACGGCGGCCACCAGCTGGTGCGCAGCCAGACGCGCATCAGCACGCGCCGCGCCCAGGCCAAAGAGTGCCGCCTGCTGGAGATTGCGCTGCACGCGCCGCTGCTCTGCGTGCGCACCCTGAATAAAACCCGCGACGGCGCGCTGGCGGAATACTCCGTCAGCCTGACGCGCGGCGACATGATTGAACTGACCCTGGAGCATTGATGGAAAGCACAACGCAACGACAGCAGTGGCTTTCGGTGCTGTCGCACAGCAGCGCCACGGCGCTGGCGCAGCACTGGCAGGCGCTGCACCTTTCGCCGCGCTTCTCGCTGATCCGCCCGGCGGAAATTGGCCTGACGCGGCTGATGGCGCGCATGGGCGCCAGCGGCAAGCGCTTCGTGATGGGTGACGCCACTGTCACGCGCGCCGTGGTGCAGCTGGAGGATGGCACGCTTGGCTACAGCTATGTGCTGGGCCGTGACAAAGCGCACGCCGAGCGCTGCGCCCTGATTGACGCCCTGTTACAGCAGCCGCAGACCCATGCGCTGCTGACGGAAAAAGTAATTACGCCGCTGGCGGCCCTGCGCGAGGAGCAGCGCCAGCTGCGCGCCCGCGAGATCGCCAGCTCGAAAGTAGATTTCTTTACGCTGGTACGCGGAGATAACTGATGACTTTACTGGCTAGTTTTAACCATCCGGTGGCCGATGCGCAGCGCGCCTTCCGCCGTATCCTGAAAGCGATGAGCGAGCCGGGCGTGATGGTGTCGCTGCCGCTGGTGCAGGGCTGGGGCAACCTGTCACCCGCCGCCACCGCCGTGCTGCTGACGCTGGTGGATCAAGAGAGCCCGCTGTGGATCGATCCGCAAGTCGATAACGAGACGCTGCGCAGCAACCTGCGCTTCCATACCGGTGCGCCGCTCAGCGATCGCTGCGATGCGCCTTTCGCCCTCAGCCAGGCCGCCAGCAATCCCTGCCCAGCCGACTTCGCGGCAGGCGACAACCTTGCGCCCGAAAAAAGCACCACGCTGATCATTGAGGTGCCGTCGCTCAACGGCGGGCTGACGCTGCGCCTCTCCGGGCCAGGCCTGCGCGAGTCACGCGCCATTGCGCCACAGCTGCCGGAAAGCGTACTGGCGTACCTGCGCAACCGGCCGCACCCGTTCCCGCAGGGCGTTGACCTGATTTTCACCTGCGGCGAAGCGATGATGGCGCTGCCGCGCACCACCGACGTGGAGGTGTGCTGATGTACGTAGCCGTTAAAGGGGGCGAGAAGGCGATTGCTAACGCCCATCAGCTCCAGGCCGACCTGCGACGCGGTGAGCGCGAGGTGGCGGAGCTGGGCTGCGATCAGGTGGCGCAGCAGCTCGGCCTGGCGGTCGATCGCGTGATGACCGAAGGTGGCATCTACGATCCTGAACTGGCGGCGCTGGCGATTAAACAGGCGAGCGGCGACCTGGTGGAGGCGATTTTCCTGCTGCGCGCCTACCGCACCACGCTGCCGCGCCTCGCCGACAGCGCGCCGCTGGCCACCGGCGAGATGCGCCTTGAGCGCCGCATCTCCGCCGTCTATAAAGACCTGCCTGGCGGCCAGGTATTGGGTCCGACCTGTGACTACAGCCACCGTTTGCTCGACTTTACCCTGCTGGCTAACGGCGAGGCGCCGAACGCGCCGCGCGCCGATGAGGCGCTGGCCACGCGCTGCCCGCATATGTTCGCCATGATGAGCGATGAAGGGCTGGCGGCGCGGGAAACTGACGACGGCAGCGAGCCGGTCGATATTACCCGCGAGCCGATGGGCTTCCCGGCGTCGCGCGCGGCGCGACTGCAACAGCTGGTGCGCGGTGACGAGGGCTTTCTGCTGGCGCTCGGCTACTCCACCCAGCGCGGCTACGGCCGAACCCACCCGTTTGCCGGTGAGATCCGCACCGGCTACCTCAGCGTCAGTATCTGCCCGGAAGAGCTCGATTTTGAGCTGGAGATCGGCGAAGTGCTGCTCACCGAATGCGAAATGGTCAACGGCTTTACCACCGAGGGCGAAGCGGCACCGCATTTCACCCGCGGCTACGGCCTGGTGTTTGGCCGCGCCGAGCGCAAGGCGATGGCGATGGCGCTGGTGGATCGTGCGCTGCAAACCCGCGAGCACGACGAACGCATCACCAGCCCGGCGCAGGACGAAGAGTTCGTGCTGGCGCACGCCGACAACGTCGAAGCCGCTGGCTTCGTCTCCCACCTCAAACTGCCGCACTACGTCGATTTCCAGGCGGAGCTGGCGCTGCTGAAGCGCCTGCGTCAGGACTATCAGGAGCGCAACCATGGCTGAGCTGACCGGCTATAACCCTGGCTATCTCGACGAGCAGACCAAACGCGCCATCCGCCGCGCCATCCTGAAAGCGGTGGCGATACCGGGCTACCAGGTGCCGTTTGCCGGACGCGAAATGCCGATGCCCTACGGCTGGGGCACCGGCGGCATTCAGATCACCGCCAGCGTCATTGGCGACGCCGACGTGCTGAAGGTGATTGACCAGGGCGCGGACGACACCACCAATGCGGTATCGATCCGCCGTTTCTTCCAGCGCGTCAGCGGCGCGGCGACCACCGAACGCACCACCGACGCCACGCTGATCCAGACGCGCCACCGCATCCCGGAGACGCCGCTGGAGGAGGATCAGATCCTGATTTTCCAGGTGCCGATTCCCGAGCCGCTGCGTTTTATTGAACCGCGCGAAACCGAAACCCGCACCATGCACGCGCTGGAAGAGTACGGCGTGATGCAGGTGAAGCTCTATGAAGATATTGCCCGCTACGGCCATATCGCCACCACTTACGCCTATCCGGTGAAGGTCAACGATCGCTACGTGATGGACCCGTCGCCGATCCCGAAATTCGACAACCCGAAGATGCACATGATGCCCGCGCTGCAGCTGTTTGGCGCAGGCCGTGAAAAGCGCATCTACGCGCTGCCGCCGTTTACCAAAGTAGAGAGCCTCGATTTCGACGATCACCCCTTTACCGTGCAGCAGTGGGACGAGCCCTGCGCGCTGTGCGGCTCGCGCCACAGCTATCTTGACGAAGTAGTGATGGACGACCAGGGCACGCGCCTGTTTGTCTGCTCCGACACCGACTTTTGCCACCAGCAGCAGGAACAGCAACATGCACAGTGAACAGCCGCTGCTTGCGGTCAATAACCTGACGCACCTCTACGCGCCGGGCAAAGGTTTTGAGGCGGTCAGCTTTGACCTTTTTCCCGGTGAAGTGCTGGGCATCGTCGGCGAGTCCGGCTCCGGCAAAACCACGCTGCTGCGCAGCCTGTCGGCGCGCCTGACGCCGCAGCAGGGCAACATCCTTTACAACCAGCGCGATCTCTACGCGCTGTCGGAGAGCGACCGCCGCCGTCTGCTGCGCACCGAGTGGGGCGTGGTGCACCAGCATCCGCTCGACGGGCTGCGCGCGCAGGTGACGGCGGGCGGCAATATCGGCGAGCGGCTGATGGCGGTGGGCAACCGTCACTACGGTGACATCCGCGCCCAGGCGGGCCACTGGCTGCAGGAAGTGGAGATCGCAGCCAACCGCATCGACGATCTGCCGACCACCTTTTCCGGCGGCATGCAGCAGCGCCTGCAGATCGCCCGCAACCTTGTGACCCAGCCGAAGCTGGTGTTTATGGATGAGCCAACCGGCGGCCTGGACGTGTCGGTACAGGCGCGCCTGCTCGATCTGCTGCGCACCCTGGTGCGCGAGCTGAACCTGGCGGTCGTTATCGTGACCCACGATCTCGGCGTCGCGCGCCTGCTGGCGCACCGGCTGCTGGTGATGAAGCAGGGCCGCGTGGTCGAGAGCGGCCTGACCGACCGCGTGCTGGACGATCCGCACCATCCTTACACCCAGCTGCTGGTCTCATCGGTGCTTAACTAATGTCGGATCAACCCATGAACATACAACTGCGCGTCGAGAATCTGTGCAAAACCTTTGTGCTGCACAACCAGGGCGGTGCTGAACTGCCGGTATTGCAGAATGCCTCGCTTGAGGTGGGAGAGGGCGAAGTGGTGGTGCTGCACGGCCGTTCCGGCAGCGGCAAATCCACGCTGCTGCGCGCGCTCTATGGCAACTATCAGGCCAACAGCGGCCATATCTGGCTGCGTCACGATGGCGAGTGGATCGACATGGCGGCGGCCCCGGCGCGGCAGATTGTGGCGATGCGCCGCGACACGCTCGGCTGGGTCAGCCAGTTTCTGCGCGTCATCCCCCGCGTGCCCACGCTGGAGATTGTGATGCAGCCGCTGCTGGAGCGCGGCGTGGAGCGCGCCTTCTGCGAGAAGCGCGCGAAAGAGTTGCTGACGCGGCTCAACGTGCCGCAGCGTCTCTGGTCGCTGGCACCTTCGACCTTCTCCGGCGGCGAGCAGCAGCGCGTCAACATTGCGCGCGGCTTTATTGCCGACTATCCGGTGCTGTTGCTGGATGAGCCGACCGCCTCGCTGGATAAAGCCAACAGCGCGGCGGTGGTTGAACTGATTGAACAGGCGCGCGCCCGCGGCGCGGCCATTGTCGGCATTTTTCACGATGAAGCGGTGCGCGAACGGGTAGCGGATCGCCTGCACGTTATGCAGCCGATCGCCAGCGGAGCGGAAGCATGATTATCAATAACGTCAGATTGATCCTGGAAAATGAGGTGGTCACCGGATCGCTGGAGATGCGCGACGGCCTGATCGCCAGCTTTAGCGAAACGCCGAGCCGCCAGCCCGGCGCGCTGGACGGCGAGGGCGCGTACCTGCTGCCCGGTCTGGTAGAGCTGCACACCGACAATCTTGATAAATTTTTCACGCCGCGCCCGAAAGTCGACTGGCCAGCGCATTCCGCCATGAGCAGCCACGACGCGCTGATGGTGGCGAGCGGCATTACCACGGTGCTGGACGCCATCGGCGTCGGCGACGTGCGCGACGGCGGCCATCGTCTCGACAACCTGAGCAAAATGATCGACGCCATCCGCGACAGCAACCGCAAGGGGCTGAACCGCGCCGAGCACCGGCTGCACCTGCGCTGCGAACTGCCGCACCACGCTACGCTGTCGCTGTTCGAGGCGTTAATGGGCACGCCGGAACTGTCGCTGGTGTCGCTGATGGATCACTCGCCGGGCCAGCGCCAGTACGCCTCGCTGGAGAAGTACCGCGAATATTACCAGGGCAAATATGCGCTCAACGACCAGCAGATGGATGCGTTTGAGCATGAGCAGCTGACGCTGGCGGCGCAGTGGTCGCAGCCGAACCGCCAGGCGATTGCCGCGCTGTGCCGCGAACGGAATATTGCCATTGCCAGCCACGACGACGCCACCGCGGCGCACGTCGAGGAGTCGCACGCGGTGGGCAGCGCCATTGCCGAATTTCCCACCACGCTTGCGGCGGCGCGCGCCTCGCGTGACAAAGGGATGCAGATCCTGATGGGCGCGCCCAATATCGTGCGTGGCGGCTCGCACTCCGGCAACGTGGCGGCCTGGGCGCTGGCGGCGGAAGGGCTGCTGGATATTCTCTCCTCTGACTACTATCCGGCCGCGCTGCTTGACGCCGCGTTCCGCCTCGCCGCCGACGAGCGTAACGCGCTGGAGCTGCCGCAGGCAGTGGCGCTGGTCACGCGCAACCCGGCGCACGCGCTCGGCCTGGCGGATCGCGGCGTGATTGCCGAAGGCCGACGTGCCGATCTGGTGCTGGCGCATACCGACCACGGCCATCCACACATTCGCCACGTCTGGACGCAGGGCAGGCAGGTCTACTGATGGCACGCCTGATCTGGCTTATCGGGCCGTCAGGCTCGGGCAAAGACAGCCTGCTCAACGCGCTGCGCGAGGCGCCGCCGCCGGGGCTGCTGATCGCCCATCGCTATATCACGCGCGCGGCCGATGCGGGCGGCGAGAACCATATCGCCCTGACCGAGGCGGAGTTTGCGCGGCGCGCGGCGCAGGGGCTGTTCGCCCTGCGCTGGACGGCGCACGGCCTGCACTACGGCATCGGGCTGGAGCTGGATATGTGGCTGTCGCGTGGCCATGACGTGCTGGTCAACGGCTCGCGCCAGCATCTGCCGCAGGCGCAGGCGCGCTACGGCACGCAGCTGCTGCCGCTCTGCCTGACCGTGTCGCCAGAGGTACTGGCGGCGCGTCTGCGCCAGCGCGGCCGGGAGAGCGAGGCGGAAATTGCGCGGCGGCTGGAACGGGCTGCGCAGTTGCCACCGGCAGGCTGCCGCCTGTTGAACAACAACGGCGCGCTGTCACAGACCCTGCTGCAGCTGCGCCAGCTGCTGGAGCCACTAACATGAAGCTGACCTTTCTTGGCACCGGCGGGGTGACCGCCGCGCCGCTTTTTGGCTGCGACTGCGCCGCCTGTACGCGGGCGCGTGGAGACCTTAAGCGGCGGCGCGCACCGTGCAGTGCGCTGATTGAGGCGGGCAGCGAGCGCATCCTGCTGGACGCGGGTCTGCCGCTGCTGGCGCAGCGTTTCGCACCCGGCGAGCTGTCGCGCATCCTGCTGACGCACTACCACATGGATCATGTGCAGGGGCTGTTTGCGCTGCGCTGGGGCATTGGCAACGCGATTCCCGTCTGGGGACCGCCGGATGAGAAGGGCTGCGATGACCTGTTCAGGCATCCCGGCCTGCTCGATTTCCGCCCATCTTTAACGCCTTTTGTCCCGCATCACTTTGGCGCGTTGCAGGTAACGCCGCTGCCGCTGCAGCACTCAAAGCTGACGCACGGCTACCTGTTCGACTGGCACGGCGCGCGGCTCGCCTGGCTGTGTGATACCTGCGGGCTGCCGCCCGATACAGAGGATTTCCTCGCTGGCCAGCGCATTGATGAGCTGGTGATTGACTGTAACGATCCGCCCTCGGCCACGGCGCGCAACCATAACGACCTGACACGCGCGCTGGCGATTATCGACCGGCTCGCCCCGCGTCGAGCCTGGCTAACCCACCTCTCGCACCAGATGGATAACTGGTTGGCAAACAACAGGTTGCCTGATTTTGTGCAGGCCGCTGCTGACGGCGTAACCCTGTCGCTGGGCGCAGGCGACTCTGTCACCGTTTGATCATCTGGCTGTCATCAGAGAGTCATCGCATCGGGCCGTAATAGGCGTCAACTTACGACTTGTCAACGACTACGGAGTGAACCATGGCACAGGCCCTGTTAAAAACAGTGGTGGACAACAGCAGCGCGCCGCTGCGCCACACCGGACAGAAGGTGTTGTCGGTGCAAGGACTGGGCAAGTCCTGGGGCGAGAACCGCGTGCTGGACAATGTCAGTTTTGATCTGCATGCGGGAGAAATGGTCGCCGTGATCGGCCGCTCGGGCGCAGGCAAATCGACGCTGCTGCATATGCTCAACGGCACCATCGACGCTTCTGAAGGTGCGGTCTACAGCCTGCGCGACGGCGAGGCCGAGCGTAACCTGCTGGCGCTCAACAGCCGCCAGCTGCGCCAGTGGCGCAGCGAGTGCGGCATGATTTTCCAGGACTTCTGCCTGGTGCCGCGCCTCGACGTGCTGACCAACGTGCTGCTGGGGCGTCTCAGCCAGACCTCAACGCTGAAATCCTTCTTTAAAGTTTTCTCTGATAGCGACCGCGCCCACGCCATCGAGCTATTGCAGTGGATGAATATGCTGCCGCAGGCGCTACAGCGTGCGGAGAACCTGTCGGGCGGACAGATGCAGCGCGTGGCCATCTGCCGCGCGCTGATGCAAAACCCGAAAATCCTGCTGGCCGATGAGCCGGTGGCGTCGCTTGACCCCAAAAATACCAAACGCATCATGGACGTGCTGCGCCAGGTGAGCGAGCAGGGCATCAGCGTGATGGTAAACCTGCACTCGGTTGAGCTGGTGAAAAGCTACTGCACGCGCGTTATTGGCATTCAGCGCGGCAGCGTGCTGTTCGACGGCCATCCTTCACACCTGACCGACAGCCTGCTGCACCAGCTGTACGGCGATGAAATTAATCAGCTCCACTAACTCCCACGGCAAGAGAAAAACCTCGAATGAAACTGACTTTATTAGCGTTACTGACCGGCGTAATGACCTTTGGCGTGCACGCAGCGGATGCGCCGAAAGAGCTAAATCTGGGCATTCTCGGCGGGCAGAACGCCACCCAGCAGATTGGCGACAACCAGTGCGTGAAGGACTTTTTTGATAAGGAACTCAACGTCGATACCAGACTGCGTAACTCCTCCGACTATGCGGGTGTGATCCAGGGGCTGCTGGGCGGCAAGATCGATATGGTGCTGAGCATGTCGCCCGCCTCCTACGCCTCGGTCTATTTGCAGGATGAGAAAGCCGTGGATGTGGTGGGTATCCTGGTGGATGACAAAGATGGTTCACAGGGCTACCACTCGGTGGTGATCGTGAAGAACGACAGCCCGTACAAGAAGCTGGAGGACCTGAAAGGCAAATCCTTTGGCATGGCCGATCCCGACTCTACTTCTGGTTTCCTGATGCCGAACCAGGCGTTTAAGAAAGCGTTTGGCGGCAGCGTCGATGACAAGTACAGCGGTTTCTTCTCCAGCGTGACCTTTTCCGGCGGCCACGAGCAGGACATTCTTGGCGTGCTGAACAACCAGTTCGACGGCGCGGTCACCTGGAGCTCGCTGGTGGGCGACCACGACAGCGGCTATAGCTCCGGCGCCTTTGGCCGCCTGATCCGTATGGATCACCCCGATCTGATGAAGCAGATCCGCATTATCTGGCAGTCACCGCTGATCCCGAACGGCCCGCTGCTGGTGAGCAACAAGCTGCCGGCGGATTTCAAACAGAAAGTGGTGGAGACCATCCAGAAGCTGGATAAAGAGCAGCACGCCTGCTTTGTGAAGGCGGTGGGCGGCGCGCAGCATATCGGCCCGGCGTCGGTGGCGGATTACCAGAATATTATCGATATGAAGCGTGATTTGGCGAAAGGCCAGCGCGGCTAAGGTAAGGGCGTTTCTTTTCTCAGGAGAAGGAACGCCGTTTATCCGCTGATTAAGCTTCTCTGCGGTTTTTTCATTTCATGCAGGAATCTCTTTTGACTGACTTCGAACGCTACTACCAACGCATCCGCAGCCAGCAGAAACGCGACACGCTGCTCTGGTCACTGGTGCTGGTGACGCTCTATCTGCTGGCAGGTAAAATGTCAGAGTTCAGCCTGACCACGCTGTGGGCGTCGATGCCGCACTTCTTCGACTACCTGTGGGAAACCCTGCCGGTGCTGCACGTTGCCACGCTGTTCGACAGCGTGAAAACCGAAGGATCGCTCGCGTACTGGGGCTATCGCCTCCATTTCCAGCTGCCGTTGATCTGGGAAACCCTACAGCTGGCGCTGGCATCAACCCTTGTGGCGGTGTGCATCGCGGCGGTGCTGGCCTTTTTCGCGGCCGACAACACCAAAACGCCGCAAAGTTTACGCTTTGCCATTCGCGCCTTTGTCGCCTTTTTACGCACCATGCCGGAGCTGGCGTGGGCGGTGATGTTCGTGATGGCGTTCGGCATCGGCGCGATCCCGGGTTTCCTCGCGCTGGCGCTGCACACCATTGGCAGTCTGACCAAGCTGTTCTATGAGGCGATCGAAAGCGCCTCCGATAAGCCGGTGCGCGGGCTGGCCGCCTGTGGTGCCAGCAAACTACAGCGGATGCGCTTCGCCTTCTGGCCGCAGGTGAAACCGATTTTCCTCTCCTACAGCTTTATGCGCCTGGAGATTAACTTCCGCTCCTCGACCATCCTCGGGCTGGTGGGCGCGGGCGGCATCGGCCAGGAGCTGATGACCAATATCAAACTCGATCGTTACGATCAGGTCAGCATTACGCTGCTGCTGATTATTGTGGTGGTGTCGCTGCTGGATACGCTTTCCGGCAAGCTGCGCCGCCGCGTAGTGGAGGGTAAATCATGATTGCGCTGGCACCGGATATCGGCAAGCTGAAGCAGGAACACCCTGAGCTGTTTGCCGCACAGCCGCGCTATCTGCGCCGCCTCGCGCTGGCGGCAGCCGCGGTATTGCTCTACTACCTGTTCTTTTTTACGTTTTATGGCATTGACTGGAGTCGCGCGCTGACAGGCGTGCAGCAGCTGGGCCGCTATTTCCTGCGCATGTTCGTCTGGCAGGACTTCCTTAACTGGCCGTTCGGCTACTACTTCTCGCAGATCGGCATCACGCTGGCGATTGTGTTTGCCGGTACCCTGACCGCTTCCCTGATTGCGCTGCCGCTGTCGTTTTTTGCCGCGCGCAACGTGATGCATTACCGCGCCATGCGCCCGATAGCCTGGGCGGTGCGCCGCCTGCTCGATCTGCTGCGCGGCATTGATATGGCGATCTGGGGCCTGATCTTCGTGCGCGCAGTCGGCATGGGGCCGCTGGCTGGCGTGCTGGCGATTGTGATGCAGGATGTAGGGCTGCTGGGCAAGCTCTATTCGGAAGGGCACGAGGCGGTCGAGCGTTCGCCGAGCCGAGGCCTGAGCGCGGTGGGTGCGAACAGCCTGCAAAAGCACCGCTTCGGCATCTTTACCCAGTCGTTTCCCCATTTCCTGGCGCTCAGCCTCTACCAGATCGAGTCCAACACCCGCTCGGCGGCGGTGCTGGGCTTTGTCGGCGCGGGCGGCGTTGGGCTGGTCTACGCCGAGAATATGCGGCTGTGGAACTGGGACGTGGTGATGTTCCTGACCATTATCCTTGTGGCGGTGGTAATGATCATGGATGCGATCTCCAGCCTCCTGCGCAAGCGCTATATCAGCGGGAAGCCGGTGCCGCTCTGGCAGCCTGCCGCGCGCGACTGAGCCGCTCGCTGCGCTGCCAGGCACGGCCCAGCGCCTGCGCCAGCTGTACGCTCTGCCAGGGTTTCGCCAGCCGCTCGCACAGCGGCAGCGCCACCGGCTGCAGGCGCAGATCCTGGCCGCTGATCAGCAGTGTCGCCAGCTGTGGCCACTGCTGCTGCGCCTGGCGGATAACATCCGCGCCGCTCAGCGCGCCGGGCAGCATCAGGTCGCTGATCAGCAGATCGATATCGGGCGTCTGGCGCAGCAGCGCCAGCGCCTCTTCACCGCTGGCGCACTCCAGCGTCACGTAGCCGAGCTGGTGCAGATGCTCGCACAGCGTCTGGCGCACCGCCGCTTCGTCATCCAGCACCAGGACCAGCTTATCGCGCGGCGCGGGCGGTGCCACGGATACCGCAGGAGCGGGCACAACGGCGCTCTCTGGCGCGCGCGGCAGCAGCAGGCGAACGGTGGTTCCCGCGCCCGGCGCGGTATCAATCTCAATCTGGCCGCCCGACTGGCGCACAAAGCCATACACCATCGACAGGCCCAGCCCGCTGCCGCTGCCGGTCTCTTTGGTCGTGAAGAAAGGCTCGAAAACCTGTTCCCGCACCTCGGCGGTCATGCCACAGCCGCGGTCGATTACCTCGATCACCACCCGTTCGCGCTTATCCCGCTGCTGGTTGCGGATGCGCAGGCGAATCTCGCCAGGCTGCTGCTGCATGGCGTCGCGCGCGTTGACCACCAGATTCATCAGGGCATTTTCCAGCTGGCTGGCGTCGATCCAGGCGAGCCAGCCGGGGGGCTGCGCCTCAATGGCCAGATGCTGGCCCGGCAGCAGCGAATGCTGTAGCAGACCTTGCAAATCATCCACCAGCTGGACCACCGACACGGCGCGCGGATGCAGCGCCTGCTTGCGGGAAAAGGCCAGCAGACGCTGGGTAAGCAGGGCGGCGCGATCGGCCGCCTGTCGGGCGCGATCGATGCGGCTCGCCAGCGTGCCGGTCGGCAGTTGTCCCTGGGTCAGCGCCAGGCTGCCGATAATCACCGCCAGCAGGTTATTAAAGTCGTGGGCAATGCCGCCGGTCAACTGGCCGACCGCTTTCATCTTCTGGCTGTGCACCAGCGCCTGCTCCAGCGCCTTGCGCGCGGTGCGCTCCAGCACGGTATTGACAATGCCACGGCGCGGCACCGGGCTAAAACGCAGCTCAAGCGTGCGGCCATCCGCCAGCCGCACCTCCTGCGGCTCACCGGAATCCTGCAACGCCACGCCCACGCGCTGCAACAGCTGGCGGTAGTGCAGGCCGCGGTGCAGCGCATCCTCTGGCAGCCCCAGCAGCTGCGGGTACTGTGCATTCCACACCACCAGCTCGCCACCGTTGTCGAACAGGGCAAAGCCGTCGCGCATCGCCAGGAACGTGGATTCCAGCTGGCTGCTTTTCTCTTTGAGCAGGCGAGAGGTGTGGGCTAACGAGGCGGTATTGCGCGCAAAGACGTTAAAGGCGCGCGCCAGATCGCCCAGTTCGTCACGTCGCTGTAGGCCGGGCACGGAGACCTGCTTTTCGCCCTGCGCCAGCCGCGTCATGGCATCGGCAATAGCGGTGAGGCTGGAGCCGAGGTTGCGGTAGATATAGATACCGGCATAGCCGGTGATCGCCAGCGCCAGCAGCGCGAAGAGGGCAATAAACAGGATCACCGAGTTAAGCTCACGATGGGTGGCCGCGCTGCGCATTTCGCTCTGCTGCGCCACCTGCTGGACGCAGGCGGTAATGTCGTCATTGAGCATCGCCACCAGCGCCTTGATGCGATAGGTGGAGTAAGCGATAGCCAGATCGTTTTCGGCCAGCCGATCCGCCAGCGGGATGAGCGACTGTTGCGTGGCGATCAGGCGCCCAATCTGGCTATCCAGTACCGCATCGCCCGAGGCGGGGCGCCATGCCGCCATCACCTGCTGGAGCTGATCGACCACCGCGATGGGTGACGGCGTGCGGATCGCCACGTTAATCAGCCGCTCGGTCTGCTGGCGCAGCGACGCCGATGGCCCGCGCGGCGTGGCAAGCCGGTTGATATGCTCCAGCAGCAGCTGTGACTGCCACAGGCCGCTGAGCAGGGCGTTGCGCTGCAGATGGCGCTGGTGGCCGTTGATTAGCAGCCGGGTAATGGTCTGCTCCAGCATCAGGCTGCGCGCCCGGATGCGCGCCACCTGCTCTGGCTGGCGGGCCGCCAGCGGCGCGGAGGCGAGCAGCGCCACCGAGTGCTGAAGCGCCTGCTGGTTCTGCTCAAGGCGCTGCGATTCGCTCTGATACTCCAGCGCGCCGACCACCTGCGACAGCCGCACCGCTGCCGTGGCCACGCTGGCAGTATCGCGCGCCAGCGCCAGGCTGGCGCGCATATCGGCCAGGGTTTGCGCCTGCGCCTGCTCCTGAATCCGCCCGGCGTGGCGGAAGCCGAGAATTGCCACCGCGCTCACCATCAGCGTGACGCACACCACCAGCAGGTTAAACAGCAGCAGGCGGCCACGCGCGCCCGCCTGCCAGGGATGTTCATGCCGCATTCCACGCCTCCGCGCCCGCCGTGACTGAGGCGAGTATAGGGCGCAGCCTGGCGCCATTTATGACAAATATGAACGGGCGCTGACATTTTCCATTTATCTGGCATTGCTTTACTCAGCCGTAACCACGGTTATCTGGAGCGGCCCATGACAGCCACACCGATTCTGCAAATGCGCGATATCAAGCGGCGATTCGGCCAGTTCTATGCGCTGAAAGGGGTCGATCTCACCGTCTATGCCGGTGAAATCCATGCGCTGATGGGCGAGAACGGCGCAGGGAAAAGCACGCTGATGAAGATCCTCGCCGGTGCCTACAGCGCCACCAGCGGCGAGATCCTGATCGACGGCCAGCCTTACGCCATCAAGGGGCCGAAAGAGGCGCTGGCTGCGGGCATTACGCTGATCTATCAGGAAATTAACCTCGCGCCTAACCTGACGGTGGCGGAGAACATCTTTCTCGGCAGCGAAATCACGCGCGGCGGCCTGATACGCCGCCGCCAGATGGCCGACGAGGCGCAACAGGTGATTAACCGGCTCGGTGCACAGTTTAAAGCCACCGACCGCGTCAGCCGCCTCAGCATCGCGGAACAGCAGCAGGTGGAGATCGCGCGAGCGCTGCACCGCAACAGCCGCATTCTGGTGATGGATGAGCCGACCGCCGCGCTGAGCAACCGCGAAACCGAGCAGCTGTTCGCGCTGATTAAGCGGCTGCGCGCGGAAGGGATGGCGATTATCTATATCAGCCACCGTATGGCGGAGGTCTATGAGCTTTCTGACCGCGTCAGCGTGCTGCGCGACGGGCAGTATGTTGGCAGCCTGACCCACGACAACCTTAACGCCAGCGAGCTGGTGCGCATGATGGTAGGGCGTCCGCTCAGCGACCTCTTTAATAAGGACCGCACCATTCCCTTTGGCGAGATCCGTCTGGCGGTCAATCACCTGACCGACGGCGGCAAGGTGCGGCCCAGCAGCCTGGCGGTGCGCGCCGGAGAGATCGTCGGGCTGGCCGGGCTGGTGGGCGCAGGGCGCAGCGAGCTGGCACAGCTGATCTTCGGCGTGCATAAACCGAGCGGTGGGGAGATCTGGGTGGACGGCCAGAAGGTGACCATCCACTCGCCGCGTGACGCGATTGCGCGCGGCATCGGTTTTCTTACCGAAAACCGCAAAGAGCAGGGGCTGTTCCTGGAGATGGCCGCGCAGGAGAACATTGTGATGGCCACGCTGGAGCGTGATGCCAGCTACGGGCTGCTGAACCGCCGCAAAGGGCAGAAGATCGCCAGCGACGCCATCGCCACGCTCAATATCCGCGTGCCGCACGCGCAGGTGCGGGCGGGCGGTCTCTCCGGCGGCAACCAGCAGAAGCTGCTGATTTCACGCTGGGTATCCATCGGGCCGCGCATCCTGATCCTCGACGAGCCGACGCGCGGCGTCGACGTCGGCGCGAAAAGCGAGATCTATCGCATGATGAACCAGATGGCGCAGCAGGGCGTGGCGATCCTGATGATCTCCAGTGAACTGCCAGAGATCGTGGGCATGAGCGACCGGGTTTATGTCATGCGCGAAGGCACCATCGCGGGCGAGCTGGACCAGGCCAGTATCAGCCAGGAAAACATTATGACGCTGGCCACCGGGGCGCACGTCGCGTCACCTGAAGAAATATAAGGAGAGAACTGTGACGACAGAGAGCACGGGCGCAAAATCGCCCACCGTTAAACGGGCGCTGATGGCCGATATGCTGCAAACGGTCGGCATTCTACCGATTCTGGTGCTGATAGTGGTGGTGTTTGGCGTGGTTGCGCCAAATTTCTTCACCGAGGCCAATTTGCTGAATATTACCCGCCAGGCCTCCATCAATATCGTGCTGGCGGCGGGCATGACCTTTGTGATCCTCACTGGCGGTATCGATCTTTCGGTCGGCTCGATGCTCGGCACCACGGCGGTGGTGGCGATGGTGGCGTCGCTCGATCCGATGCTCGCCAGCATGACGATCCCGATGGCGCTGGGCGCAGGGCTAGTGATGGGATTATTCAACGGTATCCTGGTCGCCTGGGCCGGGTTGCCGCCGTTTATTGTCACGCTCGGCACCTATACGGCGCTGCGCGGGGCCGCCTATCTGCTGGCGAACGGCACCACGGTGATCAACTCCGATATCAGCTTTGAGTGGATAGGCAACGGCTACCTCGGGCCAGTGCCCTGGCTGATTGTTATTGCCTTTGCGGTGATTGCCATCTGCTGGTTTATCCTGCGCCGCACCACGCTGGGCGTGCACATCTACGCGGTGGGCGGCAACATGCAGGCGGCGCGCCTGACCGGTATCAAAGTCGGCGCGGTGCTGGTGTTTGTCTATGCCATGAGCGGGCTGCTGTCGGGTCTGGGCGGGCTGATGTCGGCGTCGCGCCTCTACAGTGCCAACGGCAACCTCGGCGTAGGCTACGAGCTGGACGCGATCGCCGCGGTGATCCTCGGCGGCACCAGCTTTGTCGGCGGCATCGGCACCATTACCGGCACGCTGATTGGCGCACTGATTATCGCCACGCTCAATAACGGCATGACGCTGATGGGGGTCTCCTATTTCTGGCAGCTGGTGATCAAGGGCGCGGTGATCATTATCGCGGTGCTGATCGACAAATATCGCACCCGGCACCACGTCTCCTGATCTCGGCACATGTCTTCTTTACCCTCCGCCATTCAGCCGTTGGCGATTCTAATAACAGCAGGAGAAGATCTATGCGTTTTAATCCGATTGTAACCGGGCTGCTGGCAGCAACGCTGCTTAGCGCCTCCGTCGCCCAGGCGAAAGATCTCAAATCTATCGGCGTCACCGTCGGCGATCTCGCCAACCCGTTTTTCGTGCAGATTACCAAGGGCGCGGAGATGAAGGCACACGAGCTGGCAGGCGACAAGGTTAACGTGACGCTGGTCTCCAGCGGCTATGATCTCGGCCAGCAGGTGGCGCAGATCGATAACTTTATTGCCGCAAAGGTCGACATGATTATCCTCAACGCCGCCGACTCCAAAGGTATTGCGCCAGCGGTGAAACGCGCGCGCGACGCCGGGATTGTGGTGGTGGCGGTTGACGTGGCGGCTGACGGCGCCAACGCCACCATTACCTCGGACAACACCCAGGCGGGCGAGATGGCCTGTAAATATATCTCCGATCGCCTGAAAGCGAAGGGCAACGTGTTGATTATCAACGGGCCGCCGGTCTCTGCGGTGCAGAACCGCGTGGAGGGCTGTATGACCGAGCTGAAGCGCCATCCCGATATTAAGCTGCTCTCGTGGAACCAGAACGCCAAAGGCAGCCGCGAAGGCGGGCTGGAAGTGATGACCGGGCTACTGTCGGCCAATCCTAAGGTTGACGCGGTGTTCGCCATCAACGATCCGACGGCGATCGGGGCCGATCTGGCGGCGAAACAGGCGCAGCGTAACGAGTTCTTTATTGTCGGCGTCGATGGATCGCCAGACGGGGAGGAGGCGCTGAAGCGTAAGAACTCGCTGTTTGTCGCCACGCCCGCGCAGGATCCCCAGGTGATGGCGGCAAAAGCGGTGGAGATTGGCTACGACATTTTGCAGGGCAAGCCTGCGCCGGATAAGCCGGTACTGATCCCGGTTTCACTCATCGACCGTAATAACGTCGGCAGCTATAAAGGCTGGACGGTGAAATAGCCTCAGGCAGTTCGGCTGCTGCCCGCTCAGGCTGTCAGCCGGACCGCTTCCGGCCGCACCACGTCGGCGGAAAAAACATAGCCGAGGCCGCGAATGGTACGGATCAGGTTCGGCTGGTGCGGGTTGGTTTCGATTTTGCGCCGCAGGCGCATAATCAGCACGTCGATGGTGCGGTCAAACACGTCGAGGCTTTCGCCGTGCGTCAGCTCCAGCAGCTGATCGCGCGTCAGCACCTTGCGCGCGTGACGCACCAGCGCGCGCAGCAGCGCATACTCTCCCTGGGTTAACGGAACCGATTCACGCTGCGGATTCAGCAGCTGGCAGCGTGACTCGTCCAGCTGCCAGCCGTTAAAGCGCCAGCCGCTGTCATCCGCGTCCGGCTGCGCAACACGCCCGCCGCGCCGCAGCGCCGCGCGTGCCCTTGCCACTACTACGCGCGGATTAAACGGCTTGGCGATATAGTCATCTGCGCCCATTTCCAGCCCAACCACCATCTCAGCTTCCGAACCCATGCCGGTGAGCATCATGACCAGCAGGTCCGGGCGCTGGCGCTGAAGCTGCTGTAATACCAGCAGGCCGTTGGTATCTGGCAGCATCATGTCCAGCATCACCAGCGCGATATCGCTGTGCTGCGACAGCAGCGCCGAGGCATCCCGTCCGTAATGACAGCAGTAAACGCTAAACTGTTGTTCACTCAGCACATCCTGTAGCAGCTCACAGACAGCTTGATCATCATCGATAACCAGAATGGCGGGCTTCATACCGCACGACCTCAAGGTTAATAAAAGGTTAACAAGAGTTTACACAGGACGTTTTGCGCCGCGCTGACAAGCGCTGGAAACGTGAGCGATATCGCGGGTGAGTTTGCTGAAGCGTGCGGTGGCGCAGAATTTTTCCGCATGATAAGCGCGCGATGAAAACGATTGCGCAGCGGCGGGGCAATGCACCATAATCGCGCCTCGATTTGGTTCAGAATTCTCTTAGAAATTGCCAGGGCTGGCGAGGTAAACGATTGCGTTTAAGGCTGGCACAGTGATTGCTATCTGTTCAGGCCTGACGCAGATGCAGGGCGTTACGTCAGCGGCCGTCAGCATGCAGCGGCCCGTTGCGCGTGAGTACCACAATAATCAGCATGTAACCCACACTGGCAAGTGAGAACGCGCATTCGTGCCGTCTCCGCTCTTGAGAGATGATGATGTTAGAAAAACTGTTCAAGCTAAAAGCGCATAACACCACGGTTCGTACCGAAGTGGTCGCCGGGATCACCACCTTCCTGGCGATGGCTTATATCCTGTTTGTTAACCCCAGCATTCTGGGGGCGACCGGAATGGATAAAGGTGCCGTCTTTGTTGCCACCTGTCTGGCAGCGGCGATCGGTTCGGTGCTGATGGGCCTGATCGCCAACTACCCGATCGCGCTGGCTCCGGGTATGGGGCTCAACGCGTTCTTTACCTACACCGTGGTGCTGCATATGGGTTACACCTGGCAGATTGCGCTGGGCGCGGTGTTTCTGTCAGCGGTGATCTTCTTTGCGCTGTCGATTTTCAAAATCCGCGAGTGGATTATCGCCAGCATTCCGCTGCCGCTGCGCGCCGGGATTGCGGCAGGCATCGGCCTGTTCCTCGCGCTGATCGCGCTGGAAGGCGCCGGCATCGTGGTGGATAACCCGGCGACGCTGGTGGGGCTGGGCGATTTGACTAAGCCTGGCCCGCTGCTGGCGCTGCTTGGCTTTGTGGTGATTGTGGTGCTGGAGGCGCGTCGCGTCACCGGCGCGGTGCTGATTGGCATCCTGCTGATCACCTTTATCTCTATGGGAATCGGCCTGTCGCCTTTTGCTGGCGTTTTCTCCGCGCCGCCCTCTATCGCGCCGACCTTTATGCAGCTCGATATCGCCGGGGCGTTTAACGTCGGTCTGGTTAGCGTGATCTTTGCTTTCCTGTTTGTCGACGTGTTTGACAATACCGGCACGCTGCTGGGCGTGACCAAACGCGCCGGCCTGGCAGACGAGCAGGGCAACATCCCGAAAATGGGCCGCGCGCTGGTAGCGGACAGCGCCGCCGCGCTGTTTGGCTCGCTGCTTGGCACCTCAACCACCACCAGCTATGTAGAATCGGCCGCGGGCGTGAGCGCAGGCGGGCGCACCGGCTTAACCGCTATCGTCGTGGCGATTCTGTTCCTGCTGGCGCTGTTTTTCTCGCCGCTGGCGGGCAGCGTGCCGGTCTATGCGACGGCACCGGCGCTGCTGTTTGTCGCCGTGCTGATGACCTCTGGGCTGGCTGAAATCGACTGGAAAGATATCACTACCGCCGCGCCGGTCACCGTAACCGCACTGACGATGCCGCTGACCTACTCGATCGCCAACGGTATCGCCTTCGGTTTTATTACCTGGACGGTGGTGAAATTGCTGAGTGGCCGCACCACAGAGATTAACGCGGCGCTGGTTATCCTCTCCGTGTTGTTCGTGATCAAGCTTGGCTGGCTGAGCGCCTGATCCACATCGCCGCCGCAGCCACAGGCTGCGTGGCTTTATCCTTGCTCTGCGCGGAAGACGGCTTGTCTTTTCCGCGCTTTTTTTTGTGCCCTTCAGGCCGGTTTGCGTACTGGCTTCCAGTGTGCGTCGAAAAACGTATTAACGCCTCTTATCTGCGGTTAGGCTGCAATTCTTGAAGCAAAGCCGCTCTGCTACCTGTGGGCTATTTTTTATCGAATTAGTGAAACGTGGAATGTTATGTAAACGGAAAGCTGATTAAATTCCCGACAGCAAGGGCAGGCGTTAGCGGCTGGATGGACAACGTTGTCAGGAGAAAGAATCCCATGGAACACCCGTTAAGCCCCGAGCCGCGCTATTTGCCTCCGCTTCTACTCCCTCTTCGCCAGACAGGAGGAAACAGGATGGAACGACTCACGAAACGCGTTGATCGGCTTGAACAGGATACGCACCAGATTAAAACGGACCTGGCCGTGCTGACCGAACGCTCGCAAAATTTTGCTACTAAGGCGGATGTGGAAGGTTTGCGCACGGACCAGTTCAAGCTGCGCTGTGAAATGCTTGAGGGATTTGCGCGCATTGAAAAGCAGACCGCTGAGCAGTTTGCTCGACATGAGAAGCAGACTGCCGGGCAGTTTGCACGCATTGACGCGAAGTTTGCTCGCATCGATGAATGGACGAAACGTGCAGACGAGAACTTTGTGGCTATCGACGATAAGTTCAAACGTATTGATGAAAGATTTGATCGTCTTAACGAGCGCATGACCTGGACGCTGCTGGTGCCCGCGGTGTTAGCCGTACTTGGCTGGCTGGCGAGAGAATTCTGGCTGAAAATGTAGAAAAGCGGGAATGGCTCCCGCTTTCGGCATGTTGCTAAGACAGCGCACGGAACCTGTATCCCGTACTCAGCCCTGTCACCGGAACGGCGGCTCGTTAAAGGTGCGCAGCTTGCGGGAATGCAGCTTGTCACCTTCGGCGCGCAGCAGTTCTACCGCGCAGATGCCAATTTGCAGATGCTCAGAGATAGCCCCTTCGTAGAAGCGGTTCGCCTGGCCCGGCAGCTTGATCTCGCCGTGCAGCGGCTTATCCGATACGCACAGCAGCGTGCCGTAAGGTACGCGGAAGCGGTAACCCTGCGCGGCGATGGTGGCACTCTCCATATCAACCGCCACCGCACGGCTCAGGTTAAAACGCAGCGCCGAGGCGGAATAGCGCAGCTCCCAGTTGCGGTCATCGGTTGTTACCACGGTGCCGGTGCGCAGCCGCTGCTTGACCTCTTCCCCTGGCATATTGCTCACCGCTTTGGTGGCGTCATAGAGCGCGCGCTGCACTTCCGCAATGCTTGGCACCGGAATATCGGGCGGCAGTACGCTGTCAAGCACATGGTCATCACGCAGGTAGGCGTGCGCCAGCACATAGTCGCCGATGCGCTGGCTTTCGCGCAGCCCGCCACAGTGGCCAATCATCAGCCAGGCGTGGGGACGCATCACCGCCAGGTGATCGCAGATGGTTTTGGCATTGGACGGGCCGACGCCAATGTTGACCAGCGTAATGCCGCGTCGGCCAGGTGAAGTCAGATGCCACGCTGGCATCTGGTGCTTCTTCCACGCCAGATCCAGCATGGCCGCATCGCTCTCTGCCGTATCAGCGGTAATCACCGCGCCGCCGGCACAGGCCAGGCTGTCATAGTCGCTGTTGGGATCGCGCACCTGTTCGGTGGCCCAGCGCACGAACTCATCGACATAGCGCGTGTAGTTGGTGAACAGCACAAACGGCTGGAAATGCTCGACCGAGGTGCCGGTGTAGTGGCGCAGGCGCGCCAGAGAGAAGTCGGTGCGCAGCGCGTCAAAGTGCGACAGCGGAAAAATCGCGTCCGGATTAAACAGGCCGTCGGCGGTCTCATCGCCAATTTGCGACAGCTCAGTGGTCGGGAAGTGACGCGCAATGCTGGCGCTCATGGTGCGGTCCAGCGACAGATCGGAGCCGTCGATTACGTAAGGATAGGGGATCTCCTGGCTGGACGGGCCGACCTGAATCTCAACCTCATACTCTTTTTCCAGCATTGCCAGCTGTTCGCTGAGGTAGTGGCGCAGCAGCGCCGGGCGCGTAATGGTGGTGCTGTAGCTGCCGGTATGGGTAAAGCGGCCCCAGGCACGCGTGCGGTTCTGCTGCGGGCCTTCGCCGCGCCAGGTAATGCGCAGCTCAGGGTAAACGAATAAGCCCTGGTGGCGAGCGGCGGCATCGGGTAACTCGCCTTGTTCCGTATAAACTTTAATGGCGGCGCGCAGCGCGTTGACGGCATCGTCGTACAGGCGTTCAAGTTCGTCCAGCGCCTGCTGGCGGTTAAGGCTGTTCCGTTGTGTAGGCATTCGCTCTCCTGGTAATAAGTGACCTCACCCACAGCTTAGCGGGTTTGCCGCTGTCGCAGGGCAAGAATCTGTGATCGACCGCATTATGCACCAACAGGGTGCTGGCGTGTTGCCGATCCCCGCCTACGTTTAAATGAACCAGAAGGTGACGTCGTGCGCTGTCGCTGGCGTTGCCACCTTCCTTTGGCGAAATCTCGCTATCCGTTCCGTTCTGGCGAGGTTCTTGCTTGCGATACATGGCGGCTGCCGCAGCCGCACATGGCTTTCCTGAACCTGACAAACAACATTTACTACTCCTGCGCCGTGGTCGGGCAAACGCAAACTAACTGTGTTGAGGATAGACAGCATGTCTCAGAAACTGATCAAGTTGTCATTAAACGTCGTGATTGCAGGCTGTTTCGGTGCCGCGCTGAGCGCGCAGGCAGAGATTAAAATCGGCGTCGCCGGGCCGTTTTCCGGGCCGAACGCTACCTACGGCGCGCAGTACTGGAAAGGGGCGTCCCAGGCGGCCGAAGACATTAACGCAGCCGGCGGCATTAACGGCGAGAAAATAGTGCTGGTGCAGGGCGACGATGCCTGCGAACCCAAGCAGGCCGTGGCGGTGGCGAACCGCCTGGTCGATCAGGACAAAGTGATGGCCGTCGTCGGCCACTTCTGCTCCTCCAGCACCATGCCCGCGTCGGAGGTGTATGACGACGCCGGTGTCCTGTCCATCACGCCAGGCTCCACCAACCCGCAAATTACCGAGCGCGGCATGAAAACCCTGTTTCGCATGTGCGGTCGCGATGACCAGCAGGGCGCAATCGCCGCCAACTTTATGATCGATAAGCTAAAAGCGAAAAAGGTCGCGGTGATCCACGATAAAGACACCTACGGGCAAGGCCTGGCCGACGCCACCAAAGCGGCGCTGGAGAAGCGCGGCGTGAAAGAGGTGATGTATGAGGGGCTGTCGCGCGGGGAGAAAGACTTCAATGCGCTGGTGACGAAAATTGCGCAGGCCAATCCCGACGTGGTCTACTTTGGCGGCTGCCATCCGGAAGCGGGCCCGCTGGTGCGCCAGATGCGCGAGCAGGGCGTAAAAGCCAACTTCTTCTCCGGCGACTGTATCGTGACGCAGGAGCTGGTGACCGCCGCGGGCGGGCCGCAGTACACCAACGGCATCTATATGACCTTTGGTAACGATCCGCGCCAGATCGCCGACGGCAAAGCGGTGATTGAGAAATTCCGGCAGGGTGGTTTCGAGCCGGAAGGTTATACGCTTTACGCTTATGCCTCCATTCAGGCGCTGGCTGCCGCCTATAAAGGCGCAGGCAAAGATAACGAGAAGGCCAGCGAATGGCTGAAATCCCATGATGTGCCCACTGTGATGGGCAAAAAAGCCTGGGACAGTAAAGGCGATCTCAAAGTCTCTGATTACGTCATCTACCAGTGGGACGATAAAGGCAAATACCACCAGCTGTAGGCCCTGGGCTGCCCCGCGCGCGGCGGGGTTTTCCTCTCCGGGCCGCCGATGCGCGGCCCGCTTTGCGCAGAGACTTTATTATGGACGCCTTCTTACTTCAGCAACTGATTAATGGCCTGACGCTGGGCGCGGTATATGGGCTTATTGCCATCGGCTACACCATGGTTTACGGCATTATCGGCATGATCAACTTTGCCCATGGCGAGGTTTATATGATCTCCGCCTATCTCTGCGCCATTGGCCTGGCGCTGCTCTCCTTTTTTGGCGTGCACTCTTTCCCGCTGCTGATTTTCGGCACGCTGCTGTGCACCGTGGTGGTGACGGCGGCGTACGGCTGGACCATCGAACGTATCGCCTACCGGCCGCTGCGGCACTCGACGCGCCTTGCGCCGCTGATCTCCGCCATCGGCATGTCGCTGATCCTGCAAAACTATGTGCAGCTGAGCCAGGGGCCCAACCAGCAGGGCGTACCCACGCTGCTGACCGGCGTGCTGCGCGTCGAGTTTGACGGCGGAATGGTGCAGATCACCTGGACCAAAGTCTTTATCCTGGTTGCCGCCTTCTGCGGGATGGCGCTGCTCACCTGGATTATCCAGTACACCCGGCTTGGCCGCATCTGCCGCGCGGTGCAGCAGGACCGGCGCATGGCGGCCATTCTCGGTATCAATACTGACCGCGTGATCTCCCTGGTATTTGTCATCGGTGCGGCGATGGCCGGGCTGGCGGGCGTACTGGTAACGATGAACTACGGTACGTTCGATTTTTATGCCGGATTTATTATCGGTATTAAAGCCTTTACCGCGGCGGTGCTGGGCGGCATCGGGTCGCTGCCTGGCGCGATGCTTGGCGGGCTGCTGCTCGGCGTGGCGGAGGCGCAGTTCGCCGGGCTGGTCAATTCCGACTACAAAGACGTTTTCTCCTTCGCGCTGCTGGTGGTGATTTTGATCTTCCGTCCGCAGGGGCTGCTTGGCCGTCCGCTGGTGGCGAAAGTGTGAGGGCGCAATGATAAATAACTCTATTCCTATTCGTCAGGCGCTGCGTGACACGTTGCTGGCCGGGCTGGTTGCGCTGGTGGTGTTCGGGCCTGTGGTTGGCGTGGTGCTGAAGGGCTATAGCTTCAGCCTGGCACCGGCGCGCGTGGCGCTGCTGGTCGCTATCGTCATGGCAGGACGGCTGCTGCTGAGCCTGTTTCTGCAAACCGCACGCGGCCGTACACTGCTGCGCCGCTTTGAGGGCGCAGATGACGGCGTCTATGTACGCGAGCCGGGCCACCGTTCACGGCTGCGCTGGATCCTGCCGCTGCTGCTGGTGGTGGCGCTGGCCTTCCCCTTTCTCTCAAGTAAGTACCTGCTAACCGTAGCAATCCTCGGCCTGATTTATGTGCTGCTGGGGTTGGGACTTAATATTGTCGTTGGCCTGGCGGGGCTGCTCGATCTCGGTTACGTGGCGTTTTACGCCATCGGCGCCTACGGGCTGGCGCTCGGCTACCAGTATCTCGGGCTGGGATTCTGGAGCATGCTGCCGCTGGCTGCGCTGCTGGCGGCGTTTGCTGGCGCGCTGCTCGGCTTCCCGGTATTGCGCATGCACGGCGACTATCTGGCGATTGTGACGCTCGGCTTTGGCGAAATTATCCGGCTGGTGCTGACCAACTGGCTGAGCTTTACCGGCGGGCCGAACGGCGTGTCCGTGCCGTCGCCAACCTTTCTCGGACTGGAGTTTGGCCGGCGCGCGCGTGAAGGCGGTGTGCCTTTTCACGAGTTTTTCCATCTCGACTACAACCCCAACTTGAAGTTTATCTTTCTCTATGTGGTGCTGGTGCTGGTGGTCGCGCTGGTGCTGTTTATCAAACATCGCCTGACGCGGATGCCGGTCGGCCGCGCGTGGGAAGCGCTGCGCGAAGATGAGATCGCCTGCCGCGCAATGGGCCTCAACCATGTGCTGGTCAAGCTGTCGGCCTTTATGCTGGGGGCGTCTACGGCGGGTATTGCAGGCGTCTTTTTCGCCAGCTATCAGGGCTTTGTGAATCCGACCTCATTTACCTTTTTCGAATCGGCGCTGATCCTCGCCATTGTGGTGCTGGGCGGGATGGGATCGACGCTCGGCGTGGTGCTGGCGGCCTTTGTGCTGACGGTCGCGCCTGAGCTGCTGCGCAGCTTCGCCGAATACCGCGTGCTGTTGTTCGGCATGCTGATGGTGGTGATGATGATCTGGCGACCGCGCGGGCTGGTACGCACCAGCCGCGTTGGCGTTGCGCCGCGTAAAGGGGTGCGGCATGAGTGATGCGATTCTCCAGGTCGACCACCTGATGATGCGCTTCGGCGGCATTAAGGCGCTTAACGACGTCAGCCTGCGCGTGCAGCGCGGTTCGGTCACTGCGCTTATCGGCCCCAACGGCGCGGGCAAAACTACCGTATTCAACTGCCTGACCGGTTTCTACCGCGCCAGCGGCGGACGCATTCTGCTCAACGCACAGGCGCGCAGCACCGACGTGATCCAGATCCTTGGGCAGGCAATCCAGCCGCAGGACTGGCTGCGGCCCGCGCAGCTTGGATCGCGCATCTGGTATAAAATGTTCGGCGGTGCGCATCTGGTGAACCGCGCCGGACTGGCGCGTACCTTTCAGAACATCCGCCTGTTCCGCGACATGTCGGTGATTGAAAACCTGCTGGTGGCGCAGCATATGCTGGCGAACCGCAACCTGCTGGCGGGCATTTTTAACACCCGGGGCTACCGCGAGGCGGAGAGCCGCGCGCTGGATCGCGCCTTCTACTGGCTGGAGACGGTCGATCTGACGCCGACGGCCAACCGGCTGGCGGGCACGCTCTCCTACGGCCAGCAGCGACGGCTGGAGATTGCGCGCGCCATGTGCACCCAGCCGGAGCTGATCTGCCTGGATGAACCGGCAGCGGGGCTTAATCCGGTCGAGACCGAGGCGCTGAGCGCGATATTGCACCGCCTGCGCGCCGATCACCGTATCAGCGTACTACTGATTGAGCATGACATGCCAATGGTGATGGCGATTTCCGACCATATTGTGGTGCTCGATCACGGCGACGTTATCGCGCAAGGCACGCCGCGCCAGATACAGCAGGACCCGCGCGTGATCGCCGCCTATCTGGGCGCAGAGGAGGAGGAGCTTCATGGCTGAGCCAATGCTGAAATTTGAGGCGGTCGACCTCTTTTACGGCCCGGTGCAGGCGCTGAAAAAGGTGTCGCTGAGCGTCTATCCCGGCGAAACCGTGGCGCTGATCGGTGCCAACGGCGCAGGGAAATCCACGCTGCTGATGTCTATTTTCGGCCAGCCGCGCATTGCGCAGGGCGAAATCTATTTCCAGGGCGAGCCGGTCAGCCAGCGCTCCACCCACTTTATCGCCGCCAGTGGTATCGCCCAGGCACCGGAAGGCCGCCGCATTTTTGCCGATATGACGGTAGAGGAGAATTTGCAGATGGGCACTATCGCCATCGGCAGCGAGCATCAAAAAACCGATCTGGCGCGCATGTATGCGCTGTTCCCGCGTCTGCTGGAGCGGCGCAAACAGCGAGCAATGACCCTTTCCGGCGGGGAGCAGCAGATGCTGGCAATCGCCCGCGCATTGATGAGCCGCCCCAGGCTGCTACTGCTTGATGAGCCGAGCCTGGGGCTGGCCCCGATCGTCGTGAAGCAGATTTTTGCTATTTTACGCGAGCTGACGCAGCAGGGAATGACGCTGTTTCTCGTTGAGCAAAACGCCCGGCATGCGCTGGCGATCGCCGATCGCGGCTATGTCATGGTGAACGGTGAGATCCGCCTTAGCGGCAGCGGCCGGGAACTGCTCGACAATGAAGAGGTGCGCAGCGCTTATCTGGGCGGCGCAGCAGCCGCTGCGGTGAACAGCGATAAAAGATTGTAATAATGATTGAAAAGTCTGGGAAACGCTTTGCATAAATAGATAAGCGCACTCATCATTAGGACTCCTGTCCAATCTGTTCTGGTTTGGTTATTCCCTTGCAAAATCCTGGCGTAGCAATGATGCAGGCGATAAAGCGCACGGCGTGGTATCCCAAACGTCGCTTCTATCGCACGCTGTTCTGGCGTGAGATCACGCCACTGGCAGTGCCCATCTTTATCGAAAACCTGTGCGTGATGCTGATGGGCGTCCTGAGCACATTCCTGGTGAGCTGGCTGGGCAAAGAGGCGATGGCGGGCGTTGGGCTGGCGGACAGCTTCAACATCATTATCATCTCGTTTTTTGCCGCCATCGATCTCGGCACCACGGTGGTCGTCGCCTTCAGCCTGGCGAAACGCAACGGCAAGCGCGCCCGCGCCGCCACGCGCCAGTCGCTGGCGCTGATGACGGTGCTGTCGCTGCTGCTGGTGTTCGCTATCGAACTGTGGGGGCATCTGATCATCGATCTGATTGCTGGTGGCGCGGAACCGAAAGTGAAAGAGCTGGCGCTGAGCTATTTGCAGGTCTCTGCATGGAGCTACCCGGCGGCGGCGATTGCGCTGATCGGCAGCGGCGCGCTGCGCGGGGCAGGGAACACCAAAATCCCGATGCTGATTAACGGCGGCATGAATATCCTCAATATCGTCATCAGCAGCATATTGATCTACGGCGCGTTTTCCTGGGATGGCCTTGGCTTTGTCGGCGCGGGGCTGGGGCTGACCATCTCACGCTATATCGGTGCTATCGGCGTTATCTACGTGCTGATGATCGGCTTCAACGCCTCACTGAAAATCAGCCTGCCGAGCTATTTCCGCCGCTGGGACCGTAAAATCCTGATGGAAGTGCTGGGGATTGGCGTACCGGCGAGCATTGAGTCGGTGCTGTTCAACGGCGGTAAGCTGCTGACGCAGGTGTTTGTTGCGGGCATGGGCACCGACGCCATTGCCGGTAACTTTATTGCGTTTTCTATCGCCTCGCTGATTAACCTGCCGGGCAACGCGCTGGGATCGGCTTCCACCATTATTACCGGGACGCGTCTCGGACGAAATCAGGTCTATCAGGCGGAGCGGCAGATCCGGCATGTGTTCTGGCTGGCGAGCCTCTGCCTGTGCGCGCTGGCGTTTCTTACCGTGCCGCTCTCCGGCGTGCTGGCGCGTTTTTATACGCGCGATCCGGACGTTATCAGCGTGACGCAGCATCTCATCTGGCTTAACGCCGCCTTTATGCCGATCTGGGCCGCCTCCTGGGTGCTGCCTGCCGGGCTGAAGGGGGCACGCGATGCGCGCTATACCATGTATGTCTCGATGTTCAGCATGTGGGGTGCGCGCGTGGTGGTCGGCTATGTGCTGGGGATTATGCTCGGCATGGGCGTGGTTGGTGTCTGGCTCGGTATGTTCCTTGACTGGGCGGTGCGCGGTATCTGCTTCTGGTGGCGGCTGAAAAGCGGCAAGTGGCTGGATAATTACCGCAAAATGATGGCGAAGCAGCAGCAGTGACAGGTTAAGCGGTTATCTGTTTTTCGGGATTAAACTGCAAAAATTAATGGTTCAGTTTCGACAGTGAACGCGATTAACTGAGGCCCTGACACTTTGAGGGCCTGACCGATGACAGCACTGTTGCAACTATGGAAAAACCGCCTTGATGCATTCCTTGCACATAAGGGCATGGATAATCCTGAGACTGAAGCGAATCTGGAGCTCGATCTGCTGATCCCGGTCAGCCAGCTGTACGGCTTTGAATATTACCCTTCGGTGCACCGCTACCATGAAAAGTAGTGGCCCCTGTTGTTTCTCTCTTCGATGAAGCCCGCTCTGACAGAAGCGGGCTTTTTTTTGGCTGTTTTTTAATCTTTCTTTACAAAATGCTGAATTTGTAACCAAAGTGTCTGGAAACTGTAAAGAAACGTATTCTCATTCCGCTGCGTTCATGATAAAAACACGAACATAAATGATAATCATTCCTTTTATCATTTTGTGGCTCCGCCTGGGCTACGGTACTGGTTTACACATCCAGCATCGGCTGCCCGGCAGGAAATGTTCAAGGACAATAAAAAAGACGCGCATCGTTGAAAATGGATAAAAATCGCAATCAGCCCTTTGGGAATTTTAACTCGTTAACCTTGTTTACCGGTTTATGTATTGGCATCACGCCTGCGGCTTCGGCGCTGGCGGCAGACAGTGCAAAAAGCGCAGACGATACGCTGGTCGTGACTGGCCAGACGCCTTCACTCTACGCACCGCAGCAGTCCGCCGATCCTAAATTTACCCGCCCGCTGGTGGATACCACGCGCACCGTTACCGTGGTGCCGCAGCAGGTGATGCACGATCAGGGCGTAACGAATCTCAGCGATGCGCTGAAAAACGTGCCAGGCGTCGGCGCATTCTTCGCCGGAGAAAACGGCAGCTCCTCAACCGGGGATGCGGTTTATATGCGCGGCGCGGACAGCTCGAACAGTATCTATATCGACGGCGTGCGCGATATCGGCAGCGTCACGCGCGACACCTTTAATACTGAGCAGGTCGAAGTGATTAAAGGGCCTTCCGGCACTGACTACGGTCGCAGCGCGCCGACCGGCTCTATCAATATGATCAGCAAGCAGCCGCATCTGGATACTGGACTGGATGCCTCAGCCAGCGTCGGCAGCGCCTGGTTCCGGCGCGGGACGCTCGATTACAACCAGGCGATCAACGATAACGCCGCCTTCCGCCTCAATCTGATGGGCGAGAAAAGCCATGATGAAGGGCGTGACAGCGTGAAAAATGAGCGCTACGGCGTTGCGCCGTCGCTGGCGCTGGGCCTTGAAACCTCGACGCGTCTCTATCTGAACTACCTGCATGTGCAGCAGCACAACACCCCGGACGGCGGCATCCCAACCATTGGCCTGCCGCACTACTCGGCGCCTAATGCCGCAACCGCCGCGCTCAACCACGCGGGGAAGGTCAATACGCATAACTTCTACGGCACCGATTCTGATTACGACGACTCGACCACCGACAGTGCCACCCTGCGTTTTGAGCACGACATCAACGACACGACGACTATTCGCAATACCACACGCTGGTCGCGCGTGAAGCAGGATTATCTGTTAACGGCAGTGATGGGCGGGGCGAGCAATATTATCCAGCCCAACCCGGCAGACGTCGGAAGCTGGCAGTGGTCGCGTCTGGCGAATACTAAAGATGTCAGCAACCGTATTTTGACCAACCAGACCAATATCACCTCGAAATTTAGTACCGGCCCGGTTGGGCACGACGTCAGCGCGGGCGTGGAATTTACCCGTGAGAACCAGACCAATTACGGCGTGAATGGCATCACGCCACCTGCGGTAAATATCTACCATCCGGTCAGCAACCTCTCGATTGGTGGGCTGGATCGCAACGGCGCGAATGCCAACGGCCAGACCGATACGTTTGGCATCTATGCCTTTGATACGTTGCAAATTACGCGCGACGTTGAGCTGAACGGTGGTATCCGTCTCGACAACTATCACACCGAGTACGACAGCGCGACCGCGTGCGGCGGCACCGGCCGCGGCGCGCTGGCCTGTCCGGCTGGCACAGCAAGCGGCACGCCGGTCACCACCGTCGATACGGCGAAATCGGGCAACCTGGTGAACTGGAAAGCCGGTGCGCTCTACCATCTCACCGATAACGGCAACCTCTATGTTAACTATGCGATTTCGCAGCAGCCGCCAGGCGGCAGCAGCTTTACCCTGGCGCAGGGCGGCACCGGCAACAACGCTAACCGCACCGACTTCAAACCGCAGAAAGCGAAAACCAGCGAGATTGGCACCAAGTGGGAGGTGCTGGATAAGCGCCTGCAGTTGAATGCCGCGCTGTTCCGCACCGATATTGAAAACGAAGTGGCGCAGAACGATGACGGCACTTACTCGCAGTACGGCAAAAAGCGCGTCGAGGGCTATGAGCTGTCGATGATGGGGAACATCACGCCGGAATGGCAGGTGATTGCAGGCTACACGCTGCAACACGCCTCGGTGCGCGACGGTGGCGCGGTGGCGCAGGACGGCAGCTCGGATCTGCCTTATACGCCAGAGCACGCCTTTACGCTGTGGAGCAACTATCAGGCCACTGACGCGCTCTCGGTCGGCGGCGGCGCGCGCTATGTTGGCAGTATGCATCGCGGCAGCGACGGCGCGGTCGGCACGCCATCCTCGACCGACGGTTACTGGGTCGCAGACGCGAAGCTGGGCTATAAGGTCAACAATAACCTGGACCTGCAGCTTAACGTTTACAACCTGTTCGATACTCATTATGTGGCGTCGATCAACAAGAGCGGCTATCGCTACCATCCGGGCGAGCCGCGCACCTTCCTGTTGACGGCCAACGTGCATTTCTAAGTGAAACCGTGGGGCGCAGGCCCCACATTTTTATCAGAGACCAACACTATGATGTACCAGATCCCCGCCGTGCTGACGCCTGAAGAGGTAGCCCAGCTCCAGCAACATCTGCAACAGGCGAGCTGGGTCGATGGCCGCGTCACCGTGGGCAGCCAGGGCGCGCAGGTAAAAAACAATCAGCAGATTGACACGCGCACGCCGCTTTACGATGCGCTTCAGGCGGCGGTGCTGAAGGCGCTGCACAGCAACCCGCTGTTTTTCGCCGCCGCGCTGCCGCGAACCCTTTCAACACCGCTGTTTAACCGCTATCAGCAGGGCGAAACTTACGGTTTTCACGTCGACGGCGCGGTGCGTAACAATGGCCAGAGCGGCTGGATGCGTACCGATCTCTCCGCCACGCTGTTCCTCAGCGAGCCGGAGAGCTACGACGGCGGCGAACTGGTGATAGAAGACACTTACGGCCAGCACAAGGTCAAGCTGGCAGCGGGCGACCTGGTGCTCTATCCCGCCAGCAGCCTGCACTGCGTCACGCCGGTGACGCGCGGCGCACGCGTCGCCTCATTCCTGTGGGTCCAGTCGATGGTGCGCGATGACAAACAGCGCGCCATGCTGTTTGAGCTGGACCGCACCATTCAAAGCCTGAAGACGCGTCACGGCGAGAGTGAAGAGGGGCTGTCACTGCTTAACCTCTATCATAATCTGCTGCGCGGCTGGACCGAAGTGTAAGGATCGGGATCGTTCAGCCGCAGCGGCTATGGTTAAGAGGGGAAAACCCCTTTTACCATGGAGAAGCGAATGAGCGACAAAGAGAGTGCCGCGCTGATCAACACGCGCCTGGCGCTGACCGCACCGCAGCGCGAACAGACCCGGGCTGCGCTGGCGCAGGGCAGCCCGGCCGAACCCGATCCTGCTCGTGCCCGGCGCTACGCCTTTCAGCAACATCTGCGGCAGGGCGTCATCGTGGGTGACAGCAACGATCTGCTGCCGATCGCTTTCTTACAGCAGGGCTTGGCCAGCGCACGCGGCGTGGCGCTGCTGCGCGAAGACGGTATCCCAAAGGGCAGCGGTTTTCTTACGCACGGCGGGCTGTTTATGACCAACCATCATCTGCTGCCACAGCCGCCTGAGCAGGGCCGTGTGACGGTGCAGTTCGGCTGGCGACGGACGGAAACGGGCGAACTGGACGACGGCGTCACCTTCAACGTAGATGCACAGCGCTTCTTTCTGACCAGCCCAACTGATGAGCTCGATTGTACGCTGGTTGCGCTGGCTGAACCGATCGGCGGCAGCAGCGAGATGCCGCAGCCGATTGCGCTGAACGATCGTAACGATAAGCATGCGCTGGGCATCAACCTCAATCTTATCCATCATCCCGGCGGCGCGCCGCAGCAGATTACCCTGCGCAACAATGCGCTGCTGGCCCGTCACCAGCAGCTATTGCACTATGCCGCGGATACCGACGAAGGCTCATCAGGCGCGCCGGTATTTAATGACGGCTGGCAGCTTGTGGCGCTGCACCACGGCGGCGTTGAGAGCGACGACGGCTGGGTCAACGAGGGTGTCCGCATCAGCGCCATTATCGACTGGCTGAAAGGTGAGCTGCCGCAGCTGCCAGACGCGCATCAGGTGCGCCTGGTGCAGGCCCTGACCGCTGGCCGCGCTGCCCTGAACGCTTCCGCCGCTGCGCCGGATGCTAACTACAGCAACCGCGACGGTTTCCAGCGCGATTTCCTGGACGGCGCACCACTCGATATTGCGGCTATTATTGCGCCGCGCGCCGCTGAAGTTGCACCGCTGCGCGACGGACGCCAGGGGGCAGAGGCACAGCTCGACTATCAGCACTTCTCACTGCTAATGAATGCGGAACGGCGGCTCGCTTTTTTTACCGCGACTAACATTGATGGCGCGCGCTACCTTGCCATCGATCGCGGCAGTGGCCAGCCGTCGCTGCTGGAGGAGGCGGATCGCTGGGTCGACGATAGCCGCATCGACAGCCGCTATGTCACCGGCCAGGCCTTTTACAGCGAGTACAGCCGCTGGTTCGATCGCGGGCATCTCACCCGCCGCAGCGATCCCACCTGGGGCACGGCGGCGGAAGCGGTGCGCGCCAACAAAGATACCTTCCACTTTACCAACTGCTCGCCGCAGCATTTTCGCTTCAACCAGAGCCTGCAATACTGGCAGGGCGTAGAACGCTATATCCTGGAGTCGGGCGTACTGGAGTCAAAGCGCAAGATCAGCGTGCTGACCGGGCCAGTGCTGAACGAGCAGTGGCGCCAGTATGCTGAATGGCAGGTGCCGCTGATGTTCTGGAAGGTGGTGCTGCGTATCGGTAAGGCGGGCCAGCCGCAGGCGACGGCTTTGCTGGTCAGCCAGGCCGATCTGCTCGATGAGCCGCGCCGCGTGTTGCCGCATCCATCGGTGACGCCGCGGCCCAATGTCGATGAGTATCGCGTCACGGTCAGCGCGCTGGAGTCGCTAACTGGCCTGGACTTCGCCGCTTTCCGTCACTGGGAGAGCTGGCAGCCGGATGAATCCCTGCTGGCGCAGCCGCTGCCAGCGAAGCTAATCCTGAGCTGGGAGGAGCTGCTGTAGCCGATACGCTTACTGCAACCCAAAGCCTGTGCAAACCCCGCTGCGCAGGCTTTTTTCACTGAAAATCTTTTTCCTTCAACCCGTTACGCTTAACGCTGGCGCTTGCGATTTTCTCATGGCTGCTACACTTACTGCTCGTGCTGATAACGATTCAGCTCCATTGCCGACAGTGAAACCGTCACCAAAAGGAGAGAGCGTATGACAGACCGTCCACAAAATCCCAGCCAGGCACAGCAGCAGGAATGGCCCGGCACTTTTCTGCAAATGGACCCGAAACCCGATCATGGTGAAACCAGCTATCAGGGCTCGGGCCGCCTGAAAGGCAAAACCGCCATTATTACCGGCGGCGACTCCGGCATCGGCCGCGCCGTTGCTATCGCCTATGCGCGGGAAGGCGCAGACGTAGTCATCTCCTATCTGGATGAGCACGAAGACGCCAAAGATACCGCGAAGCTGGTGGAAGAGGCGGGCCAGCAGGCGCTGCTGATTGCGGGCGACGTGACCGAGGCGGAGCACTGCCGCACTATCGTGGCGCAGACGGCTGAGCGCTTTGGCAAAATCGACATTGTGGTGAACAATGCCGCTTTCCAGATGACGCGCAGCGCGCTGGATGAGATCAGCGACGATGAGTTTGACCGCACCATGAAAACCAATCTCTACGCCATGTTCTATATCTGTAAGGCAGCGGTGCCGCATATGCCGTCCGGCGGCTCGATTATCAATACCGCGTCGATTAATGCTGACCAGCCGAAGCCGAAGCTGATTGCCTACTCCGCCACCAAAGCCGCAATTGTTAACTTTTCCGGTAGCCTGGCGGCGCTGCTGGCCGAGAAGGGTATCCGCGCCAACGCCGTCGCGCCTGGCCCGATCTGGACGCCGCTGATCCCGGCAACCATGCCGCCAGAGCAGGTTGAAAGTTTCGGTAGCGAAGTGCCGCTACAGCGTATGGGACAGCCTGCCGAGCTGGCACCGGCCTACGTGATGCTGGCCAGTGACGAAGCGAGCTATATTTCTGGCGCGACCATCGCAGTAACTGGCGGTGTGGCCATAATCTAAGCGGGCGTAAGGGAGAAAGATGAACGCTTATCCTTTAAAACTGACGACGCCGATCGCCACGCATATTTTCGGCGGGCAGCGTATCAGGGAGCAGTTGGGGAAAGCCGGTCTGCCTGACACGCGCGTGGCGGAAACATGGGAAATCAGCGATGTGGACGGGATGATCGCCAGCGTGACCAACGGCGAGCTGGCGGGCACTACGCTGCGGGAGCTGACCGCACGCTATCCCGATGAGATGGTCGCGCCTGGCTGGCGCGGCCCGCATTTCCCGCTGTTGAGCAAATTCATCGACGGAACCGGCATGCTGCCGGTTCACCTGCACGCCGACGATGCGCTGGCGCAGCGGCTGGAGCAGCAGCCGAACGGCAAAACTGAAGCCTGGCATATCCTGTGGGCCGCACCTGATGCGACCTGCTTGTTGGGCGTGCGCGATGGCGTGGACAACGACCGGCTGAAAGCGGCGCTGCTGGCGCAGGACTATGATGCCGTGATGTATCGGCTGCCGGTAAAAGCAGGCGATACCTTCTACGTGCCTGGCGGCATGTTGCATAGCTTTGGTCCCGACACGCTGATCTATGAAATTGAGCAGACCTCCAATATCCAGCAGCACGCGATGCCGTGGCAAATGGAGGATGGCGCGCGCCTGTCTCAGGAAGCGTGGGAGCGCAACATTGATGCGCTGCTGGCGGAGCTGAAACCAGCGTTGCGCTGCACGCCGCAGCCGGGGCTGGCGCGGGAAGAGAAAGGGCTGACGCGGCTGTTCTGCTGCGCCGGTCCCTGTTTCGCGCTGGAGCGTTGGCGTTTTAGCCAGCCGCAACGGTTTAGCTTCGGCAGCGCGCGCATTGTTTCCAACCTCGGCGAGCCGCTGAGGGTTGAGGCGAACGGCGTCAGCGTTACGTTGGGGCGCGCCGAGTCGCTGCTGCTGCCTGCTGCACTTGATGAAGTCAGGCTGCATGAGGCAGGCGAGCTGTTGATCGGCTATGTGCCGGATCTGGCGCGCGAGGTGGTTGCGCCGCTGCGGCAGGCGGGCTATAGCGATGAGGAGATTGCGCGGCTGGGTGATATTCAGCTGCGCTGAAGCCTGTTGCCGTGAAGGCCGAGGTGAAAACAAAAAGCCCGCTCAGGTTTCCCTGAGCGGGCTTCTCTAATATGGCTCCTCTGACTGGACTCGAACCAGTGACATACGGATTAACAGTCCGCCGTTCTACCGACTGAACTACAGAGGAATCGTTTCGATGGAGCGCATATTAATGGCAGCGCTCTGGGGTGTCAACAGCAAAAAACGCATTATCATTCAACTGGCTAGCTTTGCAGCAAAGCGATCGCGGATTAAGCGGGCTGGGGCGAATTTTGCGCAAAACGCGGCAGCGGATGCTGACGATAGAACTGGCTCAGGTGGCGATACATGGCCGGGAAGCGCGCATAAAGCAGCTGCGGCGCGGTAAAAAAGTATTCCGAAAGTACGGCAAAGCATTCTGCCGGGTCGCTGGCGGCATAGGGATCGATGGTTGCCGCCTGTTCGCCCACCAGCTCGACCTCATTTTCAATCTCGTCCATAGTGGCCCGCAAATCTTTTTCCCACTGCGCCACGTCGCGCAGCGCCATCACCGGAATACCGCTGGTGTAACCGCGGCCGCGCGCGTCCAGCTTATGCGCGACTTCGTGGATCACCAGGTTATAGCCAGAAAGGTCAAAAGCATCCTGGAGATCCAGCCAGTTGAGTACAATCGGGCCCTGCGTCCAGCTCTGTCCCGCATGGACGGCGGCGGCATGATGGACCAGACCCTGCTCATCTTCCCAGCTATCGGCAACCTCGAAAGGTTCCGGATAGATCAGCACGTCGTGAAAGCCGTCGAGCCACTCCAGGCCCAGTTTTAGCACCGGCAGGCAAAACAGCAGGGCGATACGCACGCTGCGCAACGCATCCAGTTCCACCTCCTCAAGCGGCACCAGCTTTTTCTGCTGGAGAAAACGCTGCGCCATGGCAACCAGCGCCTGCTGTTCCTCTTCCTCCAGCCAGCTAAACACCGGCTGTGCCAGGCCCTGCCGCCAGGGTAAATCGGCAAGGGGCGTGCGGTTATCGTTTTTCCACGGCCATTTGAACATCGCTATACTCGCTGACGAATTATCCGCGCTAGCCTGACGTGCCAGAAAAAATGCCAGCATCCGAAGCGGGCGCTGGCACCTTAATCTGGCTACAGGGATGAAAGCTGTCTATTCAACCGTTTAGCATGCAATTTGTCTGTGATACAGCCCGCAAAGCGATATTAATCGCGCTCGACGCGCGCAAATTCAATGACCCAGACCCAGGGATTCACTTCCCAGCTGGTCGCACCATACTGCTTTTGCCAGGCTTTGCGGTACGCTTCTTTGGGCGATTCCGCATTCATGTTCATGGTGAAGAAGTTATTCAGGAAGTGCGAATCTGTCTGCACGCCCTCCGCCATAATGTCATCTTCACTAATATCCTGGATTTTCTCCGCGCGTACGGCGGTGATGCGCAAATTGATGCGGCTGGCCCAGCGCGGCATATGGATGGCGGTCTGCCAGCCAAACTGGTCAGCTTCTGGCCCACTCTGCGCGTGATGCCCCAGCTCATTGTTGTCGGCGCGGTACTGGCAAAAGGCAGGCAGACGAAACGGTGCCGGATCGCGCTCGTACTCTGCCAGATCGTTCTCCGGCACGATGGGACCGCGCCAGGTTTCGCGCACCCACAAAATATCGCCCGGCTTGCCGTAAGGGCAGTGCTGGCTGATGTCAGCCATCGACATTAATTTATAGCCGTGCAGGTGGTTGGCGTTAACGTCAAAGGCGTGCACACCTTCATGGTGATCCTGGCCCGGGCCAAAAGCCTGCGTTTTCATGATGCGCCGGGTCTGGGTTTGCTGGCCAACTAACAGGGCACGAACCCGCTGTTCGGAAAAAAGAATCGGCCGTTCTTTCATTGATTACCTCTGAATATAGATAGAACCCGGTTGACACGCGTGAAACCGCTGCCTTAAGCCTGTGCTCAGGCATGGTATTTTTACATCAATCTGCTTAATAATTTGTCACCTCAAAAATGAGGCAACGCGGCACGTTTTCGTTAAGAAAAAGCGAAAATGCAAAAACCGCACCAGACCGAGTCTATGAAGTGGTTCCTTACCTGGTATAGCCCGGATACAGTACGTTATATCGGCCGTATTGAAAACCTTTTCAGATTCTTTCACCTTCACAAAGCAGAAATTTACACGTTCAGGGTGAAGGCTCTACCAGGTAAGCACTGAAATGCGCCATGTTTGTAGCCACCTTGTGGCCAGAGATATTAATAAGATTCACTTAAGATAATTAATATGGGGAAATGCTGAAAGTGTGTTAATGACTGGGAAAAGGCTTGAATTAACGCTATAACTCGATCCCGGTCTCATTTATTTTTGAGCCGGTCTTATTACAGCGCAGTTAAACAACCCTGTGTCAAAAATTTGTCATCAGCCACTCGGTAAGATGGCATCCCACTGCGTACGGTCTGTAACGGCCCGTGCCCAAACCTTAACAGGGAGAAAAGCCATGTCGCTCTCACTCTGGCAAACGCGCTTTGAAAGCTGGTTTCAGATCAACTGGATTCATGATGATAAAGCGCACGATATTGCGCACCTGCGCCGCGTCTGGATGAGTGCCCAGCGCATTATGGCGGGCAGCGACGCCAGCCCGCTGGTGATCCTGACGGCCTGCTACTTCCATGACGTGGTTAACCTGCCGAAAAACCATCCTGAACGCCATCTCGCTTCCACGTATGCAGCGGAAGAGACCGCGCGCATCCTGACGCAGGATTTTCCCGATTTTCCTGCTGCGCTGATCCCGGCGGTGACGCACGCGGTTAAGTCACACAGCTTTAGCGCAGCCATTACGCCTGAAACGCTGGAGGCGAAAATTGTGCAGGATGCCGATCGGCTTGAATCTCTGGGCGCAATTGGGCTGGCGCGCGTCTTTTATACGGCTGGCGCGCTCAACCGGCCGCTGTTCGATAATGAAGACCCGCTCGGCAAAACGCGCGAGCTAAATGACGTCAACTGGACGCTTGACCATTTCCAGAAAAAGCTGCTGCGGCTGCCGGAAACCATGCAAACCGAAACGGGCAGGGCGCTGGCGCAGCACAATGCCGATTTTCTGGTGCACTACATGGCTAAGCTGTGCGCAGAGCTGCAGGGCAACCTGACCAGCTTTGATGAGTCGGTGCTGCGCGACTTTACGCCTGTACGCGCCGAATATTAAATTTTTATGACAGTATGTTAAACGGCAGTTACTTCCGCTACGTTGTGAAAAAATAACGAAGGGAGTAATGGCATGACTGATACGGTAAATCTGACGATTAAAATTGATCCGGCGCTGAAGGAGCAGATCAAACAGCTGGCGCTGGAGAATGAGATCTCGATGAGTCAGGAGATTGTTCAGCGGCTGCAGGAGAGCCTGATGCCGCCTACAGCATCAGCGGTGGACAACCAGGATACGGCGGAGACCGCGTCAAACGCGTTTTCTGCGGATGAAGTTAAACAGCTCCGTGCCCTGCTGAAGAAACAGGGCAAGAAAAAGAAATAAACCTGACCCGTCGCAAGACGGGTTTTTTATGGGCAGCATTCAGGGCTGGTCAATGCGGAACTGCTGTACGCTCTGCGCCAGCCGCGTCGCCTGCTGCTGGAGCGCATCGGCGGCGCGTTGCTGCTGGGTACTCAGGCCTGCATTTGCCTGTAGCGATTCGTCCAGCTTGTGGACTTCAGCGGCGATGTGGCTGACGCGCGCGCTTTGTGCCGTCGCATTCTGCTGTAGCGCCTGTAGCTGCCCCGCAATCGCCGTTACCGCACCGCTGATGGTCTGGAACAGCTGTTCCAGCACTTTGACTTTGTTAAATCCCTGGGTGACGTGCTGTTGCGTATGCTGGATAAGGCCATCAATACGCTGGGTTGAACCGCTGCTCTGGCTGGACAGCATGCCTATCTCTTTTGCCACCACAGAAAAACTGCGGCCGTAAACCCCGGCGTGCGCAGATTCTATTGCTGCATTCAGCGCCAGCAGGCGCGTCTGTAGCGACAGGCTCTCCAGCATCTCGACGATCCCGGCAATGTCGCCTGACGCAGCAACAATCTGGCGCATCTGCGCCTCCATCTCATCCACCCGCGAGACGCACTGCTGCATCAGCGTATCGGCATCATGTGCCTGCTGTGTTGCCTGCTGCGAGACCTGTGCGCTGGTTTCAACCTCTTCCGCCACGCGGTGCAGGCGCTGCGACAGATGGGAAAAACTGGCGTTCTGCGCCTGATGCTGCTCGCTGGCGCGCGCGTTATGTTGCTGCATCTCACCTGCGCCCGCCGCCACGCTGGCGGCAATGGTATTGATCTCATGGACGATATGGCGCAGCCCCTGGCGCATCTCCGCCATGGCGCTGAACAGCTGCCGTGTCTCGCGCGGCTGTAGACGCGAAGCCGCAGGCGGCGACAGCAGATTGCCGGTCGCTATTTGCTGGAGCTGGCCGCTGGCGCTACGCAACGGCGCAATCACGCCGCGCACCAGCAGCACGCCGCCGATCAGCAGCAGCGTAAACAGCAGCGCGCTTACGCCCAGCGACAGGTTACGGCTGTGCGTCATGGTGGCCAGCGTGCCGCGGTTTACCGCGCTGAGCTTCTGGTTTGCCGAGTCGATCTCGCTGAACCAGGCGTCATTGAACTGCTGCTGGTAGGCCTGCATCGGCACCATAAAAAAGGCGTCGATCTGATTATCTTTTAGCCCCTTTAGCTGTTCCTCCAGCCCCTGCGCCAGCAGCGCAAACCCCTGCGCTAATGCACTATTTCTGTCGGCACGGTATTGGGTAAACAACGTTTTAGCCTGTTGCAGCGAGGTGCTGGCGCTCTCCGCCAGGCTTTTCCAGCTGTCTACCGATCCGCTCTGCTGATCCTGCATCAGATAGATGCCTGCGCGATGGCTGTTATCGCTGGCGGTTAACAGGTCAATACGTGCCTTGTCGAGCAGGGCAAGCCTTTCCCGCAGCCCGGCAGCCTGCACCAGCGCGGCTTGCGTATGGTTGACCTGCGCGGTAAGCAGGGCAATACCCAACAGCTGTAGCAGGCAGAACAGAATAACAAAGAGCATGAAGTTGCCGCGCAGGCTGCGGATCCAGCCGGGAAAACCCGGCTTGCGCAGACGAAAACGGCGGGTAAGGATGATGTGAGAGGACATGGCGCAACCTGAAAATAAAAGCGAGTATTCGCCGGTTGCGTGACAGCTTTGTGACAGCAGGCGCATCAGCGTAAAAACAGCATAATGCGCGCTCCTAAGCTAAACTCTGGTCCTGTTATGGACGGTTCAGCTGCTGGATAAAAGGCAACAGCAGCTGCGCCACCGCGGCGAAAACCGGCACGACCACTGAATTGCCGAACTGTTTATAGGCCTGGGTATCGGAAACCGGAATGCGGAAACGGTGCTCGCCCGGCGCCTCGAAGCCCATCAGGCGCGCGCACTCTCGCGGTGACAGGCGGCGCGGACGCCGGGCCATATTTTCGGCATTGCTGAAGTCCGCTTCGCCCAGCGCGGTATCCCAGCCGCGATCGATAAGGATTTCCGATCCGTCTTTGTAGTAGCGTGCCGACAAGGTACGCACGCAAACGTCAGCCTTACGCGGATCGTTCAGGCCAAAGCCAAAGCCGTTACCCTTTGCCTTATGCTTTTTGGCGTAGTTGTAGAGGTAGCGCCACAGTTGCGTAGAGAGAATGTATTTATCTTCTGGCTCCGGTTCCAGCAGGCTTTGCAGGCTCGGCACGGCGGACGGATAGAGTGGCTGGATGTGGCGCAGCGACAGGGACTGGCTGAAAGCGTAGTCTCGGCGGATACCCACCAGCACGATGCGCTCGCGGTGCTGCGGCAGGAAGTGGCGGGCGTCGATAATTTTCGCATCCGGCGCGCTGGCATCCGCGTCGGCAACGTCGTAGCCCAGCTCGTCAAGCGTCGCCATAATAATGGCGAAGGTGCGCCCTTTATCATGGCTCTTCAGGTTCTTAACGTTTTCCAGCACGAAGACTGGCGGTTTTTTTGCGGCAATAATGCGCGCCACGTCGAAAAACAGCGTGCCCTGCGCTTCGCACTCAAAACCGTGCGCACGGCCCAGCGCATTCTTTTTGCTGACGCCCGCCAGCGAGAAGGGCTGGCAAGGGAAACCGGCCAGCAGCACCTGATGGTCAGGGATCTCTGCATCAATGTGGCGATAAATATCCGCCTCGTCACTGAGATCGGCGGGCTGAGTGATGTGCCGGATATCGGTGTTAAAGCGGTGCTCCTGCGGATCGCTGTAGTGATTCGCTTTATAGGTACGCACCGCTTCTTTGTTCCACTCGCTGGTGAAAACGCATTTGCCGCCGATGGCGTCGAAGCCGCGCCGGATACCGCCAATACCGGCAAACAGATCGATAAAGCGGAACAGCGGATCGTCGTAATGGGCGGGACGCTCCGGCAGCAGGCTGCGCAGCAGCGCTACTTCGCCGTCGCTCAGCGGCGGTAATGCGCTTTTGTTTTGACGCAGCCGCGTCAGCTGCTGCGGCGTCCAGTCACGGAATCCCGCCTGATGCAGTTTTGCTGCTAAATCGCGCGCGGCATAGATTGCCAGCACCTGGTGCATCAGGTCAGCGGTAGCGCTATCGGGAGAGATCAGGGGAGAAGCGGTTTCCGGCAGTGCGGTGGCGTCATCAGCAAGCATGCGTTTTTCCTTAACAGTGAACGGGCTATGCTAACACTCCTGAGGCTACGAAGAAATTGGCGGGCAATGCCTTAGGCGGGTTGCAGGGTGCAGAGAAGGGATTTTACGTGCTGAGCGATCGCGCTGTTAACCGCAGCGGTAGCTTTCGCTTTTAGTGAGTCAGGCTAAAGTTGATAGATGAGGCATAAAGGAGACGCCATGGCCGATGTACACTCCAGCATTACGCGCAGCAAAAATATGCGGGCGATACGCCAGCAGGACACCGCGATTGAACTGCGGGTGGCGCAGCTGCTTAAAGATCGCGGTTTCGCCTATCGCGTACAGGATAAAAACTTGCCGGGTCGCCCCGATTTTGTGCTGCTGGAGCAGCAGGCGATTATCTTTGTACACGGCTGCTTCTGGCATCACCATCACTGCTATCTTTTCAAAGTGCCGGCGACGCGCACCGAGTTCTGGACCGGTAAAATCAACAGCAATGTCGAGCGCGACAACCGCTACGTGCGCCAGCTACAGGAGAGCGGCTGGAAGGTGTTGATTATCTGGGAGTGCGCGCTGCGCAACAAGCTGCGGCTCAGCGACGGGGATTTGCAGGAGCGCGTTGAGGAGTGGCTGCTGGCAATGGATCAAAGTGCCGAAATCGATCATAACGGTATTCAGCACTATCGCCCACGTTGAGGCTGCCTTGCCTTCGTAGGCTATACCGGGTTAGATTTCGCCTTCCTTCGCGATCGGGAGTTCTGTATGAGCAGTATAAAACTGACGGTAAAACGCCTCTATCAGCTGCGTGACGAACGCATGGTCAACACCCATGCCACGGCGCGCATCTATGTGGGCGATACCCTGGTCGCCACGGAGGAGATCACCGGCATGACGGAAAGCCCGGTCAGCAAATACCTGCATGCAGGTGAGCTGACCGGTGCGGTCCGCGTAGAGTGGGAGTGCGACGGCATCGCTGAGATTACCGCCGCGACGCTGGAGCGCTGTCCCTGTTGTCAACATAACGAACCGGAATAAGGAAGACATTTTGGCAGGATCCAGCTTACTGACATTATTAGATGATATTGCAACACTTCTGGATGACATTTCCGTCATGGGTAAAGTGGCGGCGAAAAAAACGGCGGGCGTGCTGGGCGACGATCTGTCGCTGAATGCGCAGCAGGTCACGGGCGTGAAAGCCAACCGTGAACTGCCGGTGGTGTGGGGCGTCGCCAAAGGCTCGTTTATCAATAAACTGATCCTGGTGCCGCTGGCGCTGCTGATCTCCGCTTTCGCGCCGTGGCTGATCACGCCGCTGCTGATGCTTGGCGGGGCCTATCTCTGCTACGAAGGCGTAGAGAAAGTGCTGCACAGCCTGCAGCACGACAAGCAGGAGAAGAGCCCTGAAGCACGCCAGCAGCGGCTGGACAAACTGGCGCAGCAGGATCCGCGTGAATTTGAGAAGAACAAGGTCAAGGGCGCCGTACGCACTGACTTTATTCTCTCTGCCGAGATTGTGGCCATCACGCTCGGTATTGTCTCGGACGCGCCGTTACTCACCCAGGTTCTGATCCTGTCCGGTATCGCCATTCTGGTGACTGTGGGCGTTTACGGCATCGTTGCCGCCATCGTGAAAATCGACGATTTAGGCTACTGGCTCAACGAGAAATCCTCCGCGATTGCGCGGGGTATCGGCCGTTTTCTACTAGGGTTTGCCCCCTGGCTGATGAAAATTTTATCGGTCGTCGGGACGCTGGCGATGTTCCTGGTGGGCGGCGGTATTATCGTCCACGGCCTGGCCCCGCTGCATCACCTGATTGAACAGGTCACCGGTGAGATGAGCGGGCTGGTGGCGAGCCTGCTTAGCAACGGAGCCAATCTGGTGCTCGGCTTTATCGTTGGGTCGATCGTGCTGTTGGTGGTGAATCTGATTGCTAAACTGCGCGGGAAATCGGTATAAAGCGCACTGCCATATGATGTGAAGTCTGGAGGAGAGACGCGATGAACGACGATATGTTTGAATTTGATATTGATGCGCAGCTGGAGCAGGCCGAGGCCAAAGCGGCAGAAAAGGTCAATGAAGTGCCTGACGATTTAGGCGATGAAGCAGACTGCGAAGGCTGCAAAATCTGATTTCAGCCCTTCACATGTTAAAAGCGGATAATAATTTTTATCCGCTTTTTTTATTTTCAACATTTCTTACTGCTTTATTCTGAATTTACGCTTTTTTTGCGCGCCCTAACAGGCAAGATGTCCGGATGGCTGCTATAGATAGAGAGGTTCAGTTAACAGTCATAAGGAGGACACAACATGGTCTTTACGATTAGCGATGAAGTTCAGCATAAAGAGGGCGGGCCTGCCATGGTTGTGACTGGCTATGCCAGCGGAATGGTTGAGTGCCGCTGGTATGACGGCTATGCCGTGCGCCGCGAAGCTTTCCATCAGGATGAGCTGAGCCACTTTTCCGCCGAAACGCAACTCGCCAGCTAAGCCCCATCCAACGGGGATGCTCTGTCCATCCCCCGTGATTTCCCGCATTTTTTCATCCTGTCCGCCTGCTATACTCGCCCAATCCCTGTTATCCGGAGCATCGTCGCTGATGGCTGGTTTGCCGCTCTCTGTCCGGACGTTACGTCCTGCGCTGCGTGTTCATCTCTTGTTTTTAGCGGTCTTTCTTTTCTCCTCTTTTTTAACCTGGCATGAGTTGCAGACCCTTAAGGCCAATTATGAGGATCGGCAGCGTGCCGCGCTGGTGGATATGCAAAACGGGCTGGAAAGCCAGTTTCAGGAGAGTCTTGACGGGATGGTCTATTATCGCCGCATGCTCAGCTATGCGCTGGCGCATCCGCTCGACGCCGATCACGCACGACAGGCGCTGCAGGATTTTCAGCAGCTGCGCCATCAGCCAGCCTGGCAGCTGCGGCTTGATATGCCGCGCAGCATGCCGATTAACGGTGTCAGCGACAGCTGGCTAACGCAGGACCGGCTGTTACAGCGCGATGCGGCACGGCTCGATGGCGAACTGCGCGCGGCGCTGGAATTCAGCTTTATTATGCAGTTCAGCGATGCAGAGACGGATTTCCACACGCGCTTCTGGTACACCTCGCGCGCGGGGTTTTATATCAGTTCGCGCCCGCCACATGACCTCTCAGCGCTGGTTCACAGCTACGCCACTATGGTGTCTCGCCCCTGGTTTCGTGCCATGTCGGCACAGCATTCTTCTCCGCAGCTGCGCTGGTCTGGCGTCTATCAGGGCGCGGACCGTGAGGGTGCAATGCTGACGGCCAGTACAGCTGTGTTTAATGACGGCTACTGGTATGGCGCGCTGTCGATGGACTTTACCCGGCAGCGTATTGCCGCGCTGCTGAATAAAATGCGCCACAGCGCCTTGCAGGGCAGCGTGCTGCTGCTGGACAACGCGCAGCAGCCGGTCGCGTCACTGAATGCGTCAGGCAGTAAAGCATTGAGCGAGAGCGCACAGCGGCAGCTGCGCGCGCAGATGGCACGCCAGTCGCAGGGCACGCTGCGGCTGGAGCACCAGTTTATTAGCTGGAGCAGGCTGAAAAATGTCGACGGCTATCTGCTCAATCAGCAAACCCTGGCGCAGGGGCTACGGCAGGATTTAGGGCGCGCCATGCTGTTTATGCTCGGTATGTGGCTGCTGTTTGTCTTGTTACTGCTGCTGGCACACCAGGTAATAGTGCGGCTGGTGCAGCGGCTGAGCGATCTCTCTGCGCGGCTGGAATACCGCGCCAGCTACGACGGCCTGACGCGCCTGCTTAACCGCAGCACTTTTTTTGAGCGCTTTGCCGCTGAGGCAGCACGTTGCCAGCAGCTCAACGCGCCGCTGGCGGTGATCCAGCTGGATATTGACCATTTTAAATCCGTGAATGACACCTGGGGACATCAGGCTGGCGATCAGGCGCTGATGCGTGTCGCCGCGATTATTGCCCAGACGTTGCGTAAAAACGATTTGGCCGGTCGCGTCGGTGGCGAAGAGTTTTGTGTGGTACTGCCGGAAACCCGTCTAGCCGATGCCGAACAGGTGGCGGAACGTATGCGTCAACGGCTGGCGGGCAAAACGATTCTGGTCAACGCCAGCCGCTCGTTTAGCGTGACGCTTTCTGCGGGCGTTGCCAGCAGCGAAGAGCAACGGGACTATCAGGTGCAACGTCTGCAGGCGGAAGCGGACCGGCGGCTCTATCTGGCGAAAAGCCGCGGCCGCAACCGCGTCGTGGCGGGCGATTAAACCTTGCCGTCGTTGTCCTCTTCCACCGCCTGGTAGATGCGCTGCAGGATATCGGGAAATGCGGACTGCACGCGGCTCCAGCTCGGGATAAAAGGCTTATCGTTAGGACGCTCGATAAACGCCTGGCCCGCTTCCAGTATCGACTGGGTAAACATCTCTACCGCCGCTTCCTCGATGTGCTGGTCAAACTTCAGGCCGTTCATGGCGGCCTCGTGGTTGTAGATCTCCATCATATCGAGCGCGTTACGGTAATAGGTCGCTTTCAGCACGCGGAAAGAGTCGCTGGTCAGCGGCACGCCCATCGTTGCCAGCTTGCGCAGCAGCGACTGTACGATATCGCTGCTCATCCGTTTCAGACCGCCGGTGCCGTCATCCTCCGCCAGCGGCTGATGTTTATGATCGTAGTTGTGTGCAATCTCCACCTGGCAGGTCTGGCGCGTGGTGTAGTTGCGGTAAATTTCCGACAGCACGCCGATTTCCAGCCCCCAGTCGCCGGGGATCTTGATGCCGTTGAGAACATGGGTGCGCATCGCAAACTCGCCTGACAGCGGGTAGCGGAAGCTGGAGAGGTAGTCGAGGTATTCTGAATGGCCGTACACTTTTTGCAGCGAGCGCAGCAGCGGGCCAACCAGCAGGCGGCCGACGCGGCCGTTAAGCTTGCCATCCGCCACGCGCGCGTAGAAGCCTTTACAGAACTCATACTGGAACGATGGGTTGGCCAGCGGATAGAGCAGGCGCGCCAGCATGCCGCGCTCATAGGTCACGATATCGCAGTCGTGCAGCGCCACGCACTGGGTGCGGTCTGACGCAAGAGTAAAGCCGGTACAGAACCAGACGTTGCGGCCTTTACCCGGCTGTGAAGGCGATAACCCTTCTTTGTCCAGCTCGGCGTCAATAGCCTTCAGGCGCGGGCCGTCATTCCACAGGATGCGGTGCCGCTGCGGCAGGCGCGAGAAAAACTCGCGCGCAAAGAGAAACTGATCGCGGTCGGCACGATCGAGTCCAATGACGATCTCATCCAGATAGGGCACCTTAGCCAGCTCATCGACAATGTTACTCAGGGCCGGGCCTTCCAGCTCGGAGAAGAGCGAAGGCAAAATCAGGCCCATTTTGCGTTTACGCGCAAAGCGCACCATCTCTTTTTCCAGCGACTCGACGCTGCGGTGGGTTAAATTGTGGAAATTGGTAATCACGCCATTCTGATAAAAATCACTCATCGCGCCATCCTTTTATGAACTGTGGGTGCGGCTTAATCTTGCGGGGTCAGAAAATAGTCGAGGCCCTCTTTCCAGCCTTCCGGGCCGTAGTGCGCCGTATGGTAGACCCGCTGCGTATCCTCTCTGGTTAGCGTCACCGGCGTTTTACTGTAGCCTTTGATCACCACGGCGTAGTCCACCGCATCGAGCATCGGCGCATCGTTGGGGCCATCGCCGAGGCCAACCGTGGCTGGCGCGTTTTCATACTGGTCAAGCAGCCAGCCCAGGGCTTCGCCTTTGCCGCTGCCTGCGGGCATAACGTGCCAGAAACGGCCGCCCTGCGTCAGTTGCAGGCGCTGCTGCGCCAGCGCGGCGCGAAACGCATCCAGCTTCTCCTCATCGTCGCGCCAGACGATCACTTCTGACGCTTCTCGCTGGCGAGCCAGCGCCGATTCGCTTTCGCTAAGGCCGGTCATTGCGGCAACTTCGGGATCGCTAAAGTCACAGAAGCCCTGAAAGCGAAAGCGGCGCTGTAAATCGATCAGCGTCTGGCACAGGCTGTCGTAGCTGGGGCTATCGGATGGGATGCGCAGGCGCCGTTCTGCGGACATCTGCACCACGGCGCCGTTCTCAGCAATAAAAGGCAGACCTGCCAAACCGAGCCGCTTCTGCAACGGCAGGATCTCTGCGGCCGTTTTACTGGAACAGAGCACCACCGGCACCTGATAGCGTTGCAGTTCGGCCAGCCAGTCAGCGGCGGCGTCCCAGCGGTAGGTGTGGTGGTCGAGCAGGGAACCATCCAGATCGGTGATGATTAACAGCGGCTGTTGCAAACTGGGCATAGCAGGCTCCTTGCGACATTAACTGGCGGGTTTTCAGTATTATAGTTGAATACGCTTTGTGCCTGCTTTTAGCCGGCTGCCGCCCATTTCCAGGATAATTCTTAAAACGCAGCGGCGACGGCGATAAAGATGCACAAAGAGTGCGCAGGGCAAAGCCGCTGCGCCCGGGCAGTTCGCGGTAACGCCGCACGGCTTTAGCAGAAAATGTTGCAGACTTGTGCATCAGTAAGACTTGTCTTAACGCTTGCCAGGCGTACTCTGCAAGGGCGTCAAGAATTTCCTGGTGTAACGAATTTAGCGTTTATTTACCCGGCAATCCCTGCCGGGTATTTTTTTGCCGGTGGCTCAGCGGTTCATCTCATTACAGGTGCAGTCGCGGATATCAAGTTCATACTCATCCGCCAGTTCAATACTGCTTCCCCAGGCGCGGCCGCCGGTTCTGAGATGGCGGCTGTTATCTGCCTCAGTGACATTCTTCAGGCTGTCCGACGTGCTGCGCTGGAGGGTATCCAGCAGCGAATCGACGTCAGGTTTTTCGGCGTGCTGAAGGTCAGCGCCATGATTGTCTGTTGGTGCCATCATCGCTCCCCTTTTTGCAAAAAGGATATACAGGCTCTCCAGTCGCAGATTGCGGCGGATCGATTAAGTATAGCCGTCAGGCGAGATCGGGAATGCGTATCAGAAGAGAAGAAGGGCAGGCAAAAAAAAGCCCGCGCTGCGCGGGCAAAATCCTTGTTACTTTTTAGGTTGACTGCGCCTTTGGGGTTGGTGCAGTGAGAAGAGTGTAAAAGGTTGCCCTGTCAGAAGTCTTGTTGCGAAACGTTAAGAAATTGAAAAATTGCCCGCTTACTTAAATTTACCTGATTTTTCCTTTGTAATCAGTGCCATCGTCTATAGTTAGTTGCGGAGTTGAATCATAACGCAACAAGGAGAGACCATGGATCTGTTACGCATTATCATTGCCATTCTTTTGCCACCGCTGGGTGTTTTCCTGCAGGTCGGTTTTGGCGGCGCTTTCTGGCTTAATATCCTGCTGACGCTGTGCGGCTATATTCCGGGCATCGTGCATGCAGTTTGGGTAATCGCGCGTCGCTGAGTCGGGCCTCTTCGTTTACACTGATGCACAGGAAATTCATCAGGAGCAACGTGCATGAAGGTCAATGACCGCGTCACCGTTAAGACCGATGGCGGCCCGCGCCGCCTCGGCACTATCCTCGCCGTAGAGCCTTTTAATGAAGGTGTGATGTATCTGGTGGCGCTGGAAGATTATCCGTTGGGGATTTGGTTTTTTAATGAGGGCGACCATCCGGAAGGGGTGTTTGTTGAGCCTTATCAGGCTGGATAATTGCTCTGCATTGACCAGATCCTGGCGCGCAAAGAAATTAACTTTGTGGCGTTGTGATTAGCCAGTGAAATAAAGTCCGGGCAGGAAAGCATAAAAGGAGCCGTCCGGCTCCTTTTATACATCTGTTACGCGGCAATAAATATTGCGCTCAGCCGCGTTATTTATCGCAACTCACTTCAAAAAGTTTCCCAGTTGTCATTGCTCGCTGTTGCCAGCGCCGGACGCGGTGTCAGCAGCGGTGATTTCAGCGCAGGCAGGGCAGGGGAAGCAGAGGCTGCCGGGCGCGCAGGCGCGTCTTTTAAGCGGAAAGCAGCGACCGCCTGAGTCAGTTTACCGGCCTGATCTTCCAGCGACGCCGCCGCCGCCGAGGCTTCCTCTACCAGCGAGGCGTTCTGCTGCGTAACGTTATCCATTTCGGTTACCGCCTGGCTTACCTGCTGGATACCGCGGCTCTGCTCATCCGAGGCGGCGGCAATTTCCGCCATAATATCGGTCACGCGGCGTACCGCTTCAACGATCTCGCCCATGGTTTCGCCCGCTTCGCCCACCTGATGGGAGCCGTCTTTAATCAGGTTCACCGATTCCGCAATCAGCGCCTCAATCTCTTTTGCCGCCTGGGCGCTGCGCTGCGCCAGGCTGCGCACCTCGCTGGCAACCACGGCGAAGCCGCGTCCCTGCTCACCGGCACGCGCCGCTTCTACCGCCGCGTTCAGCGCGAGGATATTGGTCTGGAAGGCGATGCTGTTAATGACGTTGGTAATCTCAGCAATCTTCTTCGAACTGCCGGAGATGTTGGTCATGGTTTTCACCACGCCGCTCACCAGTTCGCCACCGCTGCGGGCTTTGCCTGAGGCGTCAGCCGCCAGCTGGCTGGCGTGGTGCGCATTCTCTGCGTTCTGTTTCACCGTAGCGGTGAGCTGCTCCATGCTGGCAGCCGTCTGCTCCAGCGCGGCAGCCTGCTGTTCGGTGCGGGATGAGAGGTCGGTATTGCCAGCGGAAATTTCGCCAGATCCCTGATAGATCGCCACCGCGCCTTCACGCACCGTGCCGACGGTTTTCACCAGCGAATCCTGCATCAGCTGTAGGTTGTGCAGCAGGGTACCAATCTCGCTGCGGCCATGCGGTTCAGGCGGCGCGGTAAGATCGCCCTGGGCGATGCGTTCAATACGCGTCACCGACTGACGCAGCGGGCTAATCACCACGCGACGCAGGAAGACGAAAGTGAGCAGCGTCAGCAGCAGCGCGGCGGCAAAGGCAGCGGCCATCGCGATAAAGCCGATGCGCGACTGGTGTTCCGCCGTGGCGTTGATAGCATCGGCGCGCTGGGTACGCAGCTTAATCGCCTGCAGCAGCACATCGTTATAGGCGTTATCCAGCTTGCGGGTGACGTCGGTTTCCTGCGCAATAATGCCTTCAAAGCTGCCCTGTTTACCGGCGTTGATCATCGGCATCAGGCCTTTCTCAACATAATCGTTGAAGCGCGCCGTGAGCGGGGCGTCAAGTGCGAGGTCCTCAGGCGTTTTCACCTTACGATCCTGGTAGATCTTAAAGCCCTCTTTCGCCTGCTGAATGCGTTTCTCAGTGGCAGCCACGCTGGCTTTAAATTCATCCATCTCGCCGATACGTGCGGCGGCACCCGCCTGGATAATATAAAGACGCGCAGTGCGCAGGTGGTTGGAGCTATTAGAGATCCCCATGCGCACCTGAATTTCGTCGGTCGCATCCTGCAACGACTGGTTGCTCTGAATAAGGAAGTAGCTGGCAAGCGCGATACAGAGTGCGAACAGCAGCATAATGCCGCCAAAGATCATACTGAATAGCGGAACCAGACGCAGGTTACGCCACAGACCAGCCTTGAACGGCGCAGAAGAAACCAGTGGGTTATTCATATCCTTGCTCTCATGTCGGGGTTATGAGGCTAACATCGGCAGAGAACGGGAAAGGGTTAGGGAGGTGAGTGCGATCTCGCTCGCAAAAATGGCGAAAAAAAACCGGCTCAGTCGGCCGGTTCTTTCGCAAGGTGATTATCTTACATTGACATAAATGCCAGAGGTCACATTGTCAGTTAAACGCACCACATGATAGATAACCTGTTTATTGTGGGTTTTAATCTTGCGTTTAATATTACCTTTGTGTGACGAAACCGTCTTGGCTTTAATTTGCATCTTGTCTGAAATCTGAATGGTGTCATGACCTGACATCCACATTTTCAGCATATTTGATTCCGTCTGGCTTAATGTCAGCGGGTGTACATCCAGACCAGATGAAATACGCGGCGAGGCATTAAGTTTTTTCTGCAAATAGGTGCTGAGTAAAGAGTCCAGTGTCGTCGTTTTTATCGATTTTGACGTAATAATCAAGTTCTTACGAACGTAGAGGTATTCCTCAAAATGGATATTAGAAATCGCCATAAAGATAAAAAACAGCGTTTCAGGGTGCTGCGTAATAATGTTTCGGATGCGGTCGCTGGAATCCGATTCATGAATGAAACATTCTTCGTTAATAAACACTACGCCAGGTTTTAACTGTTCGCAGCGCTGCTGTAACTGATCGATATCGGAGACAGAAAAGATGTTTTTCTTTTTGACTCCCTTACAGGACATGTAGTCCGATAATCCCAGGCGTGTGTAGTTGCATGAATCCATAATAATCGTTGGCATGTTTAGCGACCCTCACCAATTTGTTATCCGTTTAAATCAACGATGAATTACGCGTTGCGGTACGAGAGAGATTTCTAAGACACTTTTTTATTCTGCTCAGCAGTCTGGCGACAGGCCATACGCCTGCCAAAAGTATTCTTCCCTGACCCGTTTCTGCAAAGTTGTTTTTATGCTGCCTTGACGTCACTTATCCCTCCAGTGATAGCGGGAATCGCTGGCGGTTTGCAATAAGCGTGCATAACACCCTGTTTTGAGAGCCCCGTCACTATCGCGCATAACACAGTCAATGCTGATAGGACGATTCTTAAAAACATTTGATTCGCGAAAGTGTGACGTTTTAGCGAGTGTTGACAATGCCGGAAAAAAAAGGTCCTGACAAGAAAAATCGTTAAAGGATTTTTTTTGTTCCAAAACAATCTGTTGCCGATTTTGCCAACGATTCCACTGAGTTAGCTACATCAGGAATCTGTGAAATAAAATACTTGAAGCGGGGTTTAATAAGAATAATTTTCAGAGCCAGCGCTCACTTATCAGAATTTCCTTAGTTGATTTCTGAAAAAACTGGTTTGAAAAATGCACAGAATGTTTTAGGGGGCTTAAGTATTACTTTAGCAAGATAGTAAGATACTTAATCTTCAGGGGTGGGATAGTTCCGACACAAACTGAGCAAGCAAATCGAACACTTCACTGAACAGGTGCTCACAGAAGGGCGCAACCAGTGGCATCATTAACCCCATGGTCAAAATACCCACTGTTAAGGTAATTGGAAAGCCAACCGCAAAAATCGACAACTGTGGTGTAACACGGTTTAACAAACCCAGTACCAGGTTTACCAGAAGAAGCAAAACGATTAAGGGTAACGCTAACATCATGCCGTTAAGGAAAATTAATCCGCCCGCTTTGACCAACGCATTAAAGGCATTGGCATTTAATGGCTGTCCATTGATGGGCAGCGTATGAAAACTGTCCGCCAGTAAAGAAATCAACCACAGGTGACCGTTGAAGGTCAGAAACAACAGCATCGCCAGCATATCGAGAAAACGTGCCAGCACCGGCATGTTCAGTCGGCTGCCCGGGTCGAAAAAGGTGGCGAACGACAAACCCATCTGTAAGCCGATCACTTCACCCGAAAGGCGCACCGCAGCAAACGCCAGCTGCATGGTGAACCCCAGGGCAATCCCAATCAGCATCTGTTGCAGCAGCAGCCAGAAGCCAGCAGGGGAAAACAGCGTCACCTCAACGGCGGGCAGCGTTGGCACCATCAGCCAGGTAATCAGCACGGCGAGGCCAACCTTCACGCGTTTGCTAATTGAGCGCTCGCTTAACAGCGGCGCCGTCGCGAACAACGCCAGCATGCGTGCTAACGGCCAGAAAAACTGGCTGACCCAGTGGACCAGCTGGCTGCTGTCGAGCGTAACCATCAGCCGATGATATACGGCAGGTTAGTGAACAGGGTGCGGATGTAATCCAGCACCAGACTCAGCATCCAGGGACCGGCAATCACCGCGGTGGTCGCGACGGCCAGGATCTTAGGAATAAAGGAAAGCGTCTGTTCGTTAACCTGTGTTGCGGCCTGTAGCAGACTGATAATCAGACCGCTGACCAGCGCTGCCAGCAGCAGCGGCGCGGCAAGCATCAGCGCAACGCGCATTGCTTCCTGGCCCATCACCATTACGGATTCTGGCGTCATCGTTTTCTCCAGGGAATCGGAATAATCAGGAATAGAAGCTTTGTGCCAGTGATCCGACCAGCAGCTGCCAGCCATCCACCAGAACGAACAGCATCAGTTTGAAAGGCAGGGAAATGGTTGCCGGTGGCACCATCATCATCCCCAGCGCCATCAGGACGCTGGCGACCACCAGGTCGATAATCAAAAACGGGATAAAGACGGTAAAGCCAATCTGGAAGGCGGTTTTCAGCTCGCTGGTGACGTAGGCCGGCAGCAGAATGCGCATCGGTACGGCTTCCGGTCCCTCAATCGCCGGGCTGTTGGCCAGACGGGCAAACAAGGCCAGGTCAGCTTCGCGCGTCTGGCGCAGCATAAAGTCACGCAGCGGCTGTGCACCTTTCTCCAGCGCCACATCCATGCTGATCTTGTCCTGGCTGAACGGCAGGTAGGCGTCGTCGTAAATCTTGTCGAAGGTCGGCGCCATGATAAAGAAGGTCAGAAACAGCGCCAGGCCGAGCATCACCTGGTTCGGCGGGGCAGAAGGTGTGCCCAGCGCGTTACGCAGCAGGCCGAAGACGATAATGATGCGGGTAAAGCTGGTCATCATCAGCAGTACGGCCGGAATAAACGTCAGCGAAGTAATGAAAACCAGCGTCTGCACCGGCAGCGACCAGCTTTGCCCGCCGTTGGGCAACGCGTGGCTGACCAGGCCCGGCAGCTGGGCATGAGCGGCCGGTGCCAGCATCAGCAGCGGCAGAAAGGGAAGCAGTCGACGCATCATTGGGGTTTTCCGGGACGTTTAACCAGGTTCTGTAACAGCTGACGGAAATCTTGCGGTGCAGCGGACGCCGGGACACGCTCATCTGGCGCGACCGGCGGCAGCGTATGCAGATGGGTAATCTGCGCCGCCGTAACGCCCAGTACCAGGCGCGCCTCGGCGGTATCGACAATCACCACGCGCTCGCGCTGGCCGACCTGTACGCTGGCGCTGACCTTTAACGCCTGGCTGCTGACCGATTTCGGCGCGAAGCCAAGACGGCGCGCCAGCCAGGCGCAGGCGAGGATCAGCAGTACAATCACGGCCAGCACGCTGCTGACCTGGGTCAACACGGAACCGGCGGACATGGCCGGTGCCGCGGGCGCGGCGGGTTGCAGCGCGTGGGACTGGGTATTCATCATGCTTAACGGCTCAGGCGACGCATACGTTCAGATGGCGTGATGATGTCGGTGATGCGCACGCCATATTTATCATTAACCACCACCACTTCGCCCTGGGCGATCAGGTAGCCGTTGATCAGGATGTCCAGCGGCTCGCCAGCCAGGCCGTCCAGCGCGACCACCGAACCCTGCGTCAGGCGCAGCAGCTCTTTAATGGTCATTTTGGTGCGGCCCAGCTCAACGGTGAGCTTTACCGGAATATCCATAATCAGGTCGATGTCCTGCAGCGAACCGGCGGCGGCGCTGCTTTCGAACGTTTTAAACACGTCGTCAGCCTGCGGCGCGCTGGAAACGGCCTGCTCATTCATCGCCTCAGCCCACAGATCGTCCGCAGAGATGTCGTCGGACGGTTTATTGCTGTCACTCATTGGGCTGTTCCTCATTCAGCGAATTCAAAATCGGGTTAA
>Ga0209371_1000152_pt1 | contig 108927 bp, 99 predicted proteins | sample AgamicAtAmrz_FD_187165 | JGI IMG/M metagenome (GOLD analysis project Ga0209371, IMG submission 187165) | Agave microbial communities from Guanajuato, Mexico - At.Am.rz (SPAdes) (version 2) | ecosystem: Host-associated > Plants > Roots > Rhizosphere | place: Guanajato, Mexico | collected 2012-06-07 | reverse complement strand
CCTCACCCCGCCTCAATTGCCTACGTACAGCGATCTCGTGCTGCTTCCAGGCAGGTCGAACGAGGAATGCATGCGCTTCCTCGACGCCATGACAGGTTGTTCGAGGTGCCCTGAAGTCGCTCCCACAGGAAGGCGCTCCCACGAAAGGGCGCAGTAGCCCGACCTGATACCGACAGAGAGACACGCCTCGCGACCACCTGGCACGACGCTGCGCAGCCCCCCTTGTGGGAGCGACTTCAGTCGCGACGCGATCAACCCAAATACCCCCGCACCACGCGCCTCCCCAAGCTGCCTGCCGCGCCACTGAACCATCCCCCACCCCGACCCACACAAGCCCAACCAGCCACCTTGCCCACCACCCAAATTAGATATATCTTTTCGCTACACTTAGACATATCGAAACGATGCCCCGCCCGACCGACCCCAGCCACCGCCGCCCCCACCGCCTGTTCGACGAGGACAGCGCCGGCCGCGGCCCGCATGGCCGCGGCGGCGGGCGCGGCAGCCGTCCGCTCGGCCATGGCGACCTGCGCCTGCTGCTGCTGGCGATGATCGAAACCCAGCCGCGCCACGGCTACGAGCTGATCCGCGCGGTCGCCGACCTGTTCCATGGGCTGTATACGCCCAGCGCCGGCACCGTCTATCCGACCCTGGCGCAACTGGAAGCGCAGGGCCTGGTGCAGGCCGATGCCGGTGCCGCACGCAAGCGCTACGCGATCACCGCCGACGGTGTGGCCTTCGTGCAGGCGCAGCGCGCACAGCTGGACGCGGCGGTGGAACGCACCCATCACAGCGCCCGCGCGCTGGTCCGCGCGAATGTGCCGGCACCGGTGCGCGAGGCGATGCGCCGGATCAAGCATGGCCTGCTGGCCCGACACGGCCGCTGGACCGAAGCGGAGATCGCACGCGTCGCGCAGCTGCTGGCGCAGGCCGCCGACGGCATGGAACGCGACGGCGATGGCTGAGCGCTGCCCCACACCCCTTTCCGCTGGCGCAACGCGCCGCCCTCATTCCCCCAAGGACTTTTTCCGCATGAACACCCATGAAAACCGCCTGCTGCGCCATCCGCTGCGGATCCGCCACCTGCAGGTCCTGCGCACCCAACCGCTGACCCCGCACATGCGCCGCATCGTGGTCGGCGGCGCGGAGCTGGACGGCTTCGTCAGCGCCGGACCCGACGACCACGTCAAGCTGTTCTTCCCCAACGCCGATGGCGTCTTCGTGTTGCCGACGATGACCGACACCGGCCCGGTCTACCCGGCCGACGCCGCGCCCTCGCCCGCGCGCGATTACACGCCGCGCCATTACGACGCCGCCGCACAGGAGCTGACCCTGGATTTCGTGCTGCACGGCGACGGCCCGGCCTGCCGCTGGGCGGCGCAGGCCAACCCGGGCGACACGCTGGTGGTCGGCGGCCCGCGCGGCTCGTTCGTCGCTGCCGATAACTACGACACCTACGTGCTGATCGGCGACGAGACCGCGCTGCCAGCGATCGGCCGCTGGCTGGAAGAATTGCCGGCCGGCGCGCAGGTGGAGGCCCTGATCGAGATCCCCGGCTTCGCCGACCGGCAGGTGTTGCCGTCGCGCGCGCAGGTGCGCATCACCTGGCTGGAACGCAATGGCGTGCCGGTGCTCGGCAGCCAGTTGCTGGAGGACGCGCTGCGCGATTTCGAGGTACCGGACGGCGATGCGTTCTACTGGATCGCCTGCGAATCGGCGCGCGCGCGGATGATGCGCAAGTTCGTGGAAGGCCGGCTCAATGTGCCGAAGGAGTGGATTCGCGCGACGGGGTATTGGAAGTCTGGGCGCGAGGAGGAGGCGTAGCTGCACGCGTGCGTGTCTAGCGCTCAAGCAGTCGCCGTGGAGGCTGCTTTTTCCCAAAGCCGGCGGCAACCAATGTAGAAGCGCTTGGTTGTGTGGAAACCATGGCGTCATGCGTCGGGACTGAAGTCCCTCCCACAAAAAAGCGTGCTTCCTTGCGGGCTTTTGTAGGAGTCGCCGTGGAGGCTGCTTTTTCCCAAAGCCGGCGGCAACCAATGTAGAAGCGCTTGGTTGTGTGGAAACCATGGCGTCATGCGTCGGGACTGAAGTCCCTCCCACAAAAGGCGTGCTTCCTTGCGGGCTCTTGTAGGAGCGGCTTCAGCCGCGACGCGTTTCTTGGTTCGAGCGATCCGATCGTTTCATTCTTCTGTCGCGGCTGAAGCCGCTCCTACAAGGGCGCTTGGCGATGCGGGAACCGTGCGCCGTGTTGGGGCTGGAGTCTCTCGCAGAAGCGCATCGCCCCTTGTGGGAGGGACTTCAGTCCCGACTGCAGGCAACTGAAACACCCGCGGCTGCGCGCGGCATCGCCAACTCCCGCCAGCGCCGCCGACCTGTCGGGCCGCGAGCGCACAAACGAAAACGCCCGCCGAATGGCGGGCGTTTCCTCGAAAGCGACGGCCCGTTTCAGGCCGCCGCCTTCACCGCAGAGCGCAGGCTTACTTCGCGTCCTGCAGCGCCTCGGTGGTGATGCGGATCTTGACCTCGTCGCTGACGTTCGGCACATAGGCGCCCAGGCCGAAATCGCTGCGCTTGATCGTGGTGCTGGCGTCGAAGCCCAGCGCCGGCACCTTGCGCATCGGGTGCGGGCCGGCGCCGTTGAGGGTCACCGCCAGCACGACCGGCTTGGTCACGCCCTTGATGGTCAGGTCGCCGGCCACGCTCAGCTTGTTGGTGCCGGCGGCGGTGACCTTGGTGCTCTTGAAGGTGGCGGTCGGGAACTTGGCGGCGTCGAAGAAGTCGGCGCTCTTCAGGTGTTCGTCGAACTTGGCGGTGAAGCTGTTGAGGCCCGACAGCGGCAGGGTCACCTGGACGCTGGACTTGGCCACGTTCTCGGCGTTGTACACCAGCGTGCCGTCGACGTCGCCGAAATGCGCGGTGGGGTTGGAGAAGCCGAGGTGGTTCCACTGCACCAGCACGTCGGTGTGCGCCGGGTCGAGCTTGTAGGTGCCGGTGGTGCCCTTGATCGCGGTGGCGGCCGCGGCGGCCGGCGCGGCGAAGGCGGTGGTGGCGGGCTGGGCGACGACGACGGCCAGCGCCAGGGCGAGCGGAAGCAGCAGTTTGCGGGTCTTGTTCATGGGCGGAGCTCCTGGAGAAATCGGTGGTTGGGAAACTGCGGCAAGCGCAGGCACAGCGGTGTGAAGCGCAAACGGCTTACTCGATGCGCGCGGCTTCGTCGAAACTCAGCCGCGGCAGGCGCGGGAACAGGCCGGCAGGATCGCCGTAGCCCAGGTTGACCAGGAAGTTGGACTTGATCGCGGTACCGGCGAAGAAGGCGTCATCGACCTTGGCATTGTCGAAGCCGGACATCGGGCCGGCATCCAGGCCCAGCGAACGCGCGGCCAGGATCAGGTAGGCACCCTGCAGCGTGCCGTTGCGGAACGCCGACTCGCGGCGGCCTTCGCGCGGTCCGTCGAACCAGCTCTTGGCGTCGGCATGCGGGAACAGGTACGGCAGCTTCTCGTGGAAGTCCTCGTCGTGGGCGACGATGACCGTCACCGGCGCGGCCAGGGTCTTGGCCAGGTTGCCTTCGGACAGCGCCGGCTTGAGCTTCTCCTTGCCCGCCGCCGAGGTCACGAACACGAACCGCGCCGGGCTGCCGTTGGCCGCGGTCGGGCCCCATTTCAGCAGGTCGTACAGGGCACGCAGGGTGTCTTCGCCGACGGGCGTGTCGCGGAAGGCGTTCTGGGTGCGGGCGGTACGGAACAGTTGATCCAGGGCGGCATCGTGCAGAGCGTCGGACATGCGGAAGTACCTTTTGTCGTCGGGGGAAGGCCGATGTCCCAAGGGTGGGCGGTTTCGGCGCAAGGCGGCCAGTGTAGAGTGGCACGATAGCCGCAACACCCAGCCGCCATGCAACGGATTACTACCAAACGTGAAACGATCGGGCGTGCCTTGGGCGATTAGCGACGGCCGCGCCGGCAACGCGCGCCAGGCGGAGGCGCTCGCCGCGGCGCTGGCTGGACCCGCAACGTCGCCCACCCCGGCGTTGGTGCTGCAACCGCACATGCCCTGGCGCTGGCTGGCGCCGCGGCGGCTGCCCGGCGCAGCACAGGCCTATGGTCCGGCCTTCGCCGAGTTGCTGCGGCAACCGCCCACGCTGGCGATCGGCTGCGGCCGCCAGGCGGCGCTGGCGACGCGGCTGCTGCGCGCGCGCGGCAGCGCCGCGGTGCAGATACTGGATCCGCGCCTGTCGCCGCGGCACTGGGACGTGGTGGTGGTGCCCGAACACGATCGCCTGCGTGGCGACAACGTGCTCACCCTGCTCGGCAGCCTGCATCCGATCGACGATGCCTGGCTGGCCGCCGGACGCGCGGCGTTCCCGCACTTCGGCGCGCTGCCGTCGCCACGCACCGCATTGCTGGTCGGCGGCCCCGCCGCGCTCGCGCCGTGGACGGCCGATGCGGCGGCAGCGGTGTTCGGGCACGTGGCGGCGCAGCTGCGCGACACCGGCGGCAGCGTGCTCGCCAGCGCCTCGCGACGCACGCCGCCGGCCGTGGCCGCCGCGCTGCGTCATGCGTTTGCCGGTGTGCCAGGGGTGGTCTGGTGCGGCGAAGGCGACGGCGCAAACCCCTACGCCGGCCTGCTGGGCTGGGCCGAACGCATCGTGTGCACACCCGATTCGGTGAACCTGCTGTCGGAAGCCTGCGCCACGCGGGTGCCGGTGGCGGTGGCGATGCCGACGTTCGCCCGCGGTCGCGCACGCGACTTCCATGCGGCGCTGCGCGCGCGCGGCCGCTTGCGTGAGGAGGGGCTGGGGGCAAGCAGCGGCGCCTGCGAGCCGTTGCGCGAAACCGCGCGTATCGCCGCGCAGGTGCGCACGCTGCTGGGATTGTGCGGCGGGTAGCGCACGATTCGCACGTCCGCGCGGCGAGTCATTCGATGCGGGTGGGCGCATGTGCTGTGGCAGAACGCAAGCGCATGCGCCGGAGATGGCAAACGCGGTCGCAATCGCCACCACTGTCACCGCAGTGTCAGCGTCGTTGCATCTGCCGTTAACAGTTCGGCAACACCCTGACACGGGAACCTGCACCGCGTCACGCCATCGCCGCTGTTTGCGCGCGCGTCCTGCGCCGGGCCGGTTCCCGCCTCCCCCGCTGCCATGGAATTGCAAGATGCCCCGTCCCTACCCGCTCGCCGCCGCGCTGGCGCTCGTTCTGTCGTCCTACGCCACCCACGCCGCCGCTGCCGATGCGACCGCCGTCGATGCCACTGCGGCCGACGCAGGCGCCGACGCGTCGGTGCGACAGCTCGATGCAGTGTCGGTGATCGGCCAGGGCGAGACCCGCCAGGTGCAGCGCATCACCCGCCAGGACGTGGCGGTGCTGCCGCCGGGCACCAGCATCCAGAAGCTGCTCAACCGCATTCCCGGCGTCAATGTGCAGTCCAACGACGCCTTCGGCGCCAACGAGGAATCGCAGACGGTGAGCCTGCGCGGCTTCAACGGCACGCGCCTGGGCTACACGCTCGACGGCCTGCCGCTGGGCGACAACGCCTACGGCAACTACAACGGCTTGAACATCAGCCGCGCGCTGATCGCCGAGAACTTCGGCGGCGTGGAGCTGGCCTCGGGCATCGGCAGCCTGGGCACCGCATCCACCAGCAACCTCGGCGGCACCGTGCAGTACTTCTCGGACGATCCGTCCACCGAAACCGGCGTGCGCCTGTCGCAGACGTTCGGTTCGGACCAGAACCGCCGCACCTACCTGCGCCTGGATACCGGCGAGCACAACGGCTTCTCGGCCTACCTGTCCGGCATCTACGCCAGCGCCGACATGTGGGCCCCACCGGACTCGCCGACCCACACCGCGCAGTTCAACGGCAAGGGCGTGTACCAGTTCGAAGGCGGCAAGATCACCGCCTTCGTCGATACCTCGCGCACCTCGCAGGCCGACTACGCCTACCTGTCCAAGAGCGGCCTGCACCGCGGCCTGGGCTGGGACTGGAACCTGTACGCGCCGGACTGGCAGCGCGCGCTGGCCGCGGCCTATTGCGCGCCGGCCACCCGCGACGCCAGCCGCTGCGCCTACAGCGGCGGCGTGGACAACATCGACGACGCGTATTACCAGAGCCGCGCGCTGCGCAACGACGACCTGTATTACCTCGCCGGCGACTTCCAGCCGTCGGACACGGTGAGCGTGCACACCCAGGTCTATCACCACGAGAACGAAGGCCAGGGCCACTGGTGGTCGCCGGGGCAGCCCTCCTACCCGGGCACGCCGCAGGCGCTGCCGATCTCGATCCGCAGCACCAACTACACCATCAACCGCACCGGCGGCATCGCCTCGCTGGGCTGGGACCTGGGCCCGCACCACCTGGAAGCCGGCGTGTGGTACGAGCGCAACAAGCACCACGTGGAGCGCAACTTCTACTGGATCGACGGCCCGATCGACGACGACATCTTCCTGAGCAACCCGAACCGCCGGCTGTTCTCGCAGGACTACACGATCACCACCAAGCAGGCCTATGTGCAGGGCACCTTCAAGCTGCTCGACGAGCGCCTGACCCTGGACGTGGGCGCGAAGAGCCCGCACACCACGATGACCGCGCGCGAGACGCCCGGGATCGCGGTGGAATCGCCGGTCGCCAATGGCGAGCTCAAGGCCAGCAAGGCGCTGCTGCCGCAGGCGGGCGTGAGCTACCGCCTGGCCGAAGGGCAGGAAGTGTTCGCGTCCTATGCCGAGAACATCGCCGCGTTCCAGGGCGGCGGCGCCAGCGGCCCGCTGCTGGTGACCCAGGCCTCGTTCAACGCCAGCGTCGGCGCGCTGGAACCGGAGAAGTCGAAGACCTTCGAGGCCGGCTACCGCCTGGTGCGCGACCAGTTCGAAGCCTCGCTGGTCGGCTACGACGTGACCTTCGACAACCGCCTGCTCTCGCTCAACCCCTGCCCGAGCATCCAGCAAGGAACCACGCCGGCGTGCACCACGCGCTTCTTCAACGTCGGCTCGGTCAGCAGCCGCGGCGGCGAGCTGACCTTCATCTGGAAGCCGACCGCGCACCTGCAGTGGTACAACTCGGCCTCGATCAACCGCTCCACCTACGACGACAACTACGTGCAGAACGGCGTGACCATCCCCACCGCCGGCAAGTACACGGTGGACACGCCCAAGCGCATGCTCACCAGCGAGATCAGCTGGAACTGGAACGGCTGGAACGCGAACCTGCGCGGCAAGTACACCGGCCAGCGCTACTACACCTACACCAACGACCAGGGCTTCGGCGGCTACACCGCGTTCGACGCCGGCACCGGCTACGATTTCGGTGCGGTGTCGTTCCTGCAGGACCTGAAGCTGTCGCTCAACGTGACCAACCTCACCGACAAGCGCTACGCCTCCAACCTCACCGCCTTCAGCAACAGCGATCCGAACGGGCGCTCGCTGGCCTTCCACGCCAGCGCGCCGCGGCAGGTATTCCTGACCCTGGACGCGCGCTTCTGAACGCGCGCATCCTGCCCCCACCTGGCCGCCGAGCGCATGCGATGATGAAACCCATGGTCTGGATGCTGGGATGTTCGATGGCATTGTCGTCGCTGACCGCCGCGGCCGAGAATGCCGCGGCTCCGGGTACGCAAAAGCCGCTGGTGATCGGCCACCGTGGCGCCAGCGCGCTGCGCCCCGAACACACGCTGGCCTCGTATGCGAAGGCGATCGCCGACGGCGCCGACTTCATCGAGCCGGACCTGGTCTCGACCAAGGACGGCGCCCTGGTGGCGCGCCACGAGAACGAGATCGGCGCCACCACCGATGTCGCCGCGCATCCGGAGTTCGCCGCGCGCAAGACGGTCAAGCAGATCGATGGGCAGCGCGTGGAAGGCTGGTTCACCGAAGACTTCACCCTGGCCGAGCTGAAGACGCTGCGCGCGCGCGAGCGCTTGCCGCAGCTGCGCAGCACCGCGTTCGACGGCCAGTTCCAGTTGCTCACCTTCGACGAGATCATCGATTTCGCCGCGGCCGAATCGGCCGCGCGCGGGCGCCAGATCGGGCTGATTCCGGAGATCAAGCACGGCACCTATTTCCAGGCGCTGGGCCTGGCGATGGAAGACAAGGTGCTGGCCACGCTGGACGCGCATGCGTACACGCGCAGCGCGCCGGTGATCGTGCAGTCGTTCGAGATCGGCAACCTGCAATACCTGCACCGCAAGCTCGGCGCCACCCATCCGAACGTGCGCCTGGTGCAGTTGCTGGGCGATCCGAAGGAGCGCCCGGGCGACCAGCTGCGCGATGGCCCGACCTATGCGCAGATGGGCAGCGCGCAGGGCCTGCGCGCGATCGCCACGTATGCGCAGCTGGTCAGCCCCAGCCTGCGCGCCATCGTTCCGGTCGATGCCGACGGCGCGCTGGCCGCGCCCACCGCCTTCGTCGCCGACGCGCATGCGGCCGGCCTGCAGGTGGTGCCGTACACGTTCCGGCCGGAGAACTACTTCCTGCCCAAGCGACTGCAGGACGCGCGCGGCCCGGCGGCGGTGAATGCCGCCGGCAGCATCGCCGAGATGCGCGCGTTCATCGCCGCCGGCGTGGATGCCTTCTTCACCGACGACCCGGCGCTGGGCCGCGCGGCGGTGGATGGGACGGCGGCGCCGGGCGAACGCTGAAGCGCTCCCTCGGCGGCTTGCTTCTTGTAGGAGCGGCTTCAGCCGCGACAGGCAGTATCGGGAAGGCCCGTCGCGACTGAAGTCGCTCCCACAAAAGAGCCTCACTTGTCCCTTGTAGGAGCGGCTTCAGCCGCGACCGACACTCTGCCGGCGATGCTCGGTCGCGGCTGAAGCCGCTCCTACAGGGGGCGACGGCGTGGCGGCTGCGTGCCGTGCTGCTGGCCGCGCCGGCGCCGCATCGCGATAATGCGCCGCTTCGCCTCGCCCGCCACGCAAACCCCTCATGCCTTCGCCGTCCTCGCCATCGCCTACGTTCGCTACGCTGACCCCGCGCGCCCTGCTGTTGGCGGTGCTGGCGATGGGCGCGGTGGTGCTGCTGTCGAACGTGCTGGTGCAGTTCCCGATCAACGACTGGCTGACCTGGGGCGCCTTCAGCTATCCGGTGGCGTTCCTGGTCAGCAACCTGATCAATCGCCGCTCGGCCCGCGCGCGGCGCGGCGGGTGGCCTGGTGCGGCTTCGCGCTGGCGGTGCTGCTGTCGATCTGGATCGCCACGCCGCGTATCGCTGCCGCCTCGTGCCTGGCGTTCATCGCCGCGCAGCTGCTGGACATCGCCGTGTTCGACCGCCTGCGCCGCGGCCGCTGGTGGCGCGCGCCGATCGTGGCCACCACTTGCAGCGCGACACTGGACACGACGATCTTCTGGTCCATCGCCTTCGCCGGATCGGCGCTGCCATGGATCAGCTGGGCGGCCGGCGACCTGGCGGTAAAGCTGAGCATCGGCGTGTTTTTGCTGGCACCGTTCCGCGCGCTGCTGTGGCGGATGGCGCCGACACGCTGATCGCAGCACCGGCCTGGACCCGCGTCCGCTTCACAGACCGCCGCGCGCAGCGTTGAGGGAGGCGATAGACGATGCATCGCCGCATCGCCATCCCGCCCCAGGAGCGCGCCGTGCCCTACCACATCGATCCCGATACCGCCCTCGCCGCCCTCAACACCACCCTGCTGCTGATGCAGCCGCCGGGCGTGCCGATCCCCACGCTGACAACGCCAGCGATGTCCTCGCCGCAATGGTCGTGCAACGACTTCGGGCCGACCCTGCTGCGCGAGGTCGTCGGCGACGGCCCCGAGCCGGCCACGATGGAGTACCAGGCCGGCGACGCGCCGCTGCCGACCTTCGCCGACGGCGATTTCGTCAACATCATGATGCAGGGCGATCCGTCGGGCCTGAACCACAATTTCAACATCCTGGTGGCCGGGCCGCAGATCTATCTGTTCGAAGCCTTCCTCGGGCAGACGGTGCAGATCGTGCGCGCGTTCGACGCCGCCGCGTTCCAGGCGCAGTGGCGCGACCTCAGCGCCGGGCAAGCCGGCATCTGGAAACCCGCCTATCTGGCGCTGTTCGGCGTGGATCCGGACCAGGTCGCGGCGACCGGCCCGGATGCGGTCTGGTTCCAGTCGCAGTACGTGAGCGTGTGAACGGCGGCAGCGCCGGTCACGGCGCTGCGTCGGTGGTGCGGCCGTCGGCGAAGACAAGTTGCAGCGCTGCCGCCGCATCGCGGATCGCCGCGCGCGCCGCGTCGAGCGCCGCGGTGCGCGCGGTCAGCCGCGGACGCCGGTCCAGCGTGCAGGACAGGCCCGCGTCCACCAGCGTGGCGTGCGCAGCATGCAGATGCTGTGCGATCTGCGCGGTCAGCCAGCCGCTGGCGGCCAGCGCGTCGATCAATGCGGGCGTGGCGCGCGGTGCGGTCAGCTCGGGATGCTGCGCGGCGCTGAGCAGCACCCCGGCCTGCAGCAGGAATTCCAGATCGACCAGGCCGCCGGCGCCCTGCTTCAGGTCGAAGCGCGCGGCATCGCTGCGGTCCAGTTCGGCGCGCATGCGCGCGCGCATCTTCACCACTTCCTCGCGCAGCTGCGCCGCGTCGCGCGGGCGCGCCAGAGTCTGCGCCCGCACCTGCTCGAAGCGCTGCAGCAACGCGACGTCGCCGGCCACGCCGCGCGCGCGCACCAACGCCTGGTGTTCCCAGGTCCAGGCGCGCTCGCGCTGGTATTCGGTATAGCTGGCCAGCGACGACACCAGTGCGCCCTTGCCGCCGTCCGGGCGCAGGCGCACGTCGATGTCGTACAGGCGGCCGCCACCGGTGACCGCACCGAGCAAGGCGATCACCTTCTGCGCCAGCCGCGCGAACCAGCGTCCGCTCTCCAGCGGGCGCGGCCCGGTGGAAGCCTCCGCACCGGCGGCATGGTCGTACAGGAACACCAGGTCCAGGTCCGAGCCGATGCCCAGTTCGATGCCGCCGAGGCTGCCGTAGCCGACGATCGCGAAGCTGCCGCCCGGCACTTCGCCATGGGCGGCGGCCAACTCGGCGCGGGCCAGGCGCAGCACGGTCAGCACCACGCCTTCGGCCAGTTCCGCCAGCTGGCGCGCGCTGTGCACCGCCGGTTGCCGGCGGTCCAGCGCGGCCAACGCGATGCGGAAACTCAGCGCCTGGCGCGCTTCGTTGAGGCCGCGCAGCGCGGCTTCCGGATCGTCGCCGGCAGCGGCGACCGCGCTGTCGCACAGCCGCTGCATTGCCGCAGCATCCGGCATCGGCCCAGCGACGCGGCTGTCGAGCAGTTCGTCCAGCAGCAACGGATACGCCACCAGCCGTTCGGACAGGAACGCGCTGCGCGCCAGCACATCGACCAGCCGCGCCAGCGCGCTGGGCTGTTCGTCGAGCAAGGCCAGATAGCTGGCGCGGCGCAGGATCGCCTGCAGCAGGCCGAGCACGCGGTGCAAGGCGGCATCGGCCTGCGCCGAGCGCGCGGCAGCGTGCAGCAATGCCGGCAGCACCCGGTCCAGCCGCGCGCGCGCCGCGTCCGACAGCGTGCGCACGCCCAGCGACTGCACGAAGCCGCGCAGGGCCTGGTCGGCGCCCTCGGCATCGGCGAAGCCGGCAGCGGCCAGCACCTGCGCGTCGGCATCGTCCGGCAGGCCGCGCCAGTAGCTGTCCAGCGCATCCGGCGCCACGGCCTGCACCCGCGGCGCCAGCAACTCGGCGAATTCGGCGGCGACGCGGTCGCGCTGCACCTGCAACGCGGCATACAGCTGCGCCCAATCGGTGTAGCCGAGCCCGAGCGCGATGCGCGCGCGGTCCAGCGGATCTTCCGGCAGCGCGTGGGTCTGCGCGTCGCGCAGCATCTGCAGGCGGTTCTCGACCTGCCGCAGGAAGCGGTACGCGTGGGCCAGCGCCGCGCCATCCTCGGCCGCGACCTGGCCGCCGGCGACCAGCGCCTGCAGCGCGGGCAACAGGCGGCGCTCGCGCAGTGCCGGTTCGCGGCCACCGCGGATCAGTTGCAGCGACTGCACCAGGAACTCGATCTCGCGGATGCCGCCGGGACCGCGCTTGATGTCGTCGAGGCGATCGTGGCGCGCGACTTCGGCAGTGATCGCCGCCTTCATCTCGCGCAATCCGTCCAGCGCAGTGAAGTCGAGGTAGCGCCGGTACACGAACGGGCGCAGCGTCTGCAGCCAATCCTCGCCGGCGGCGATGTCGCCGGCCACCGCGCGTGCCTTCAGCCATGCGTAGCGCTCCCAGTCGCGGCCCTCGCGCTGGAAGTAGTGGTCCATGCCGGCGAACGACAGCGCCACCCGCCCGGCCGTGCCGAACGGACGCAGGCGCAGGTCCACGCGGTGCGAGAAGCCGTCGGCGGTAGTCTCGTCCAGCAGCCGCGCCAGGCGTTGGCCGAGGCGCGCGAAATACTCCTCGGCGGCCAGCGCACGCGCACCGTCGGATTCGCCGCCCTGCGGATAGGCATAGACCAGGTCCACGTCCGAGGAGAAGTTCAGTTCACCGCCGCCGAGCTTGCCCAGCCCGAACACCACCAGCCGCTGCGCGCTGCCGTCGGCGGCGCGGACCACGCCGTGGCGCGTGGCGAATTCGCCTTCCAGCGCCTGCAGCGCGATGCCCAGGCAGGTCTCGGCCAGCTGCGTGCTGCCGGCCAGGGTGGCATCGACATCGTCCAGGCCCAGCACGTCGCGCCACACCAGCCGCGCCGAGGCCGCCGCGCGATAGCGGCGCAGCTGCGCCGGCCACGCCGCCGGCTGCGCCGGATCCAGTTGCGGCACCGGCAGCGGCAGCGGATCGGGCTGCGCCAGGTGCTCAAGCAGCGCCGGTTGCCGGCATAGCGTGTCGAGCAGGAAATCGCTGGCGAGCACCGCGCGCTGCAGGTCGGCGGCGAAGCCCGGGCGCTCGGGCCAGGGCCGCGTGCCGGTGGCCTGGCGCAACCGCGACAGGTTGCGGTCGAGCAAGGGCTGCAGCGTGTCGGGGACAAGCGGGGAGGATGCGGGCATCCGGCGATTCTGGCATCCCGGCGCGTCGGCAGACAGAGGCCGCGCAGCGCACAAACACGGCGACTGGCCAAGGCGCAGGCAGAATCAGGCGATGGCGCGCCGTACAGGAATCGCCGGCCATGCCTGGCACCTACGAAAGCGCGGCCTGAAAAGCCGACGCGGCGTCTTGGGCTACCAAAACTCCAGGCAAAAAAAAGCCCGCTTGCAGCGAACTGCCAGCGGGCCTTGCTCCCTCCCCCACGTCGGGATGCAGGTTGATCTTGGGCGCTTTTTTTGCACATTGCACGCTGCACTGCAAAATGAAACTGGGCGGTACATTCTGCTGCGCTGCAGTATGCGGCGACGTCCTGCCTTCACGACCCAAGCGTATCGAAACAACGAGCGCGGCGTCGGGCGCAGACATCGCGTCCCCACGCCCGGCCACGTTGCTGCGCCTGGTCGATTCGATCGCGACGCGCTTCGTCGGCGCTACCCGCCGCGATCGACGACGCAGGCACCGCGAAGGAGATCCGCTTGCGTGTGACGACGCGACGACGCGAACAACTCATCAACGAATCGGCATGGCCACAACGGCACGCCAAGCGCATGCCGCCTTGCGCGGCTCAGCGCGGCAGCGGCGTCGGTGCCGGAGCGGGCAGCGTGTCCGACAACCACGCCGGTTGCCGCTCGTACCATTCGCGTGCGCCGAGCAGATGCCACTCCCGCTGCTCGCCGCGCAGCGCCACGCCGACGCCGAGCACGCCCCAGCGCGCATACAGGTCGCCCTGGGTCCCGGCATCGCCGACGCGCAGCCGCGCGCGCAGCGATACGCGCTGGTTTTCCGCCTGCAGGCGATCCAGCCACAGCGCGTCCTTGCGCCAACGCAGCTGGCCGCTCGCATCCAGCTCCCCGGCATCGGCCAGTTTGAGCAGCCAGGCCGGCGCATCGCTGCGCTGCGCGAACACCGCCAGCACCGGGCCGGCATCGCGCATCTGGATCTGCACCTGCGCATCAGCCTGCGTGGCCGGGGTTGCAGCAATGCGCCCCTGCGGCACGCGCAGCGTGGCCCACCAGTCGCGCTGCTTGGCGCCGTCGCCGTAGCGCACGCCCTGCAGGCGCAGCGTGCTGCCGCTCAGGTCGAAGCGCTTGCCGTGCAGTTCCGCGCGCCGCAGCCGCGCAGCAAGATCCAGGTCGCCGGCCAGCGCCAGCCCGGCCGCCTGCAACTGCGCCTGGCGACCACGCACGCGCACGCTGCCTTCGCCCACGTGCCCGGCCGCGTCCAGCTGCAGGTCGCCGCTGAGCGATCCGCTGCCGCCGAGCACGCGCACCTGCGCTGCCGGCAGGTAGCGGTTGTAGGCGCGCAGGTCCGGCACGCGCGCATCGTCGAAACGCATGCGCGCCTGCAACGATTCCTTCAGCGTCGCCAGCGCGCCGTCGCCCTGCAGCTCCAGGCGCAGGTTCTCGCCCTGCACGAAGATCGCCTTGGGTTCGGCCAGCGGCGCCAGCGCGAAGCTGCGCATGCGCACGTCGACCTGCGTGAGCGGCTGCGCGGCCGTGCCGACGATGCGCCCGAGCGCCTGCGCCTGGCCGCGGATGCGCAGCCGCAGCACATCGGCCACGGCCTGCACGTCGGGCACATCGAGGCGGCTGCCGGGCTGCAGCGCGCCGTGCGCCAGGCGCAGATCGGCGGACACGTCGCCGCCGCCGTCGAGCCGGAACCATGGCTTGCGCACCAACAGGTCGCTGATCCAGTTCAGCGATTCGAAATGCCAGCGCCCCTGCACGGTGCCGGACAGGCGCGGCAGCATCGCCGCGGGATCGGCGAACGGCACCGTGCGCCCGGCGATGCGCACATCGGCATCGAGCATGCTGCGCGGATCGACCTGCCCGGGCAGGCGCGCGCGCAGCCGGATGTCGCGATCGACGTCGAGCAGCAGCGCCAGCACGCCGCGATCGGTGGCGCCGACGCCAGCGTGCAGCGGCACCCACCAGTTGAGCTTGCTGCCCGGCTGCAGTTCGCCGCGCAGCATGCGCAGGTTCGCCTCCACGTGGCCGAGGCCGGGTTCTGTGCTCAAGCGGGTCTGCGCCCCGGCGGTGTCGATGCGTAGCGCCACGCTGCGCCCGTGCAGTTGCAGCGCCAGGTCGGCGATGCCGAGCTTGCGCAGGCCCGGCGCCTGCGCGCGGTAGTGGCGCGGGAACGAGAAGCGCGCGTCCAGGTGCGCCTGGTCGGCGATCTGGCGCTTGCCGTAGCGCACGCTGGCGTCGTCGAACACGATCTGCGACGGGAACAGTTCCGACGGCCCGCCCTTGAGTTGTTTGAGGAAGCCCACCGTGCCATGGCCCTTGCCTTCGACCGCCAGCTCCCCGAAGCGCGCGCGGCGCAGCGTGCCGCTGTGGATCGCGTCGAAGCGCAGGGTCCAGCCCTGGTCGCTGGGCGGTGGCGGCGGGATGGCGTCGGCGACGCGGTCGATCTCGCCGATCACGTTCACCGCCTCCAACCAGGGCAGGCGCACCTCGCGGTGCAGCAGCGGCAACAGCGCGATGCGCGCGCTGGCGCGATCGGCGCGCAGCTTCCAGACGCTGTGCTGCACGTGTCCGCGCATGCGCACGTCCCACGCGGTGACGAAGCCCGGCAGCACGGTCAGCGCCGGGCCGGTCTGCATGCGGAATTTTTCCGGCTTGCGGTTGGTCGCCAGGTCGAACAGCGGCGTGTTGAGAAACGCGTTGCCCAACAGCAAGTACAGCAGATACGCGATCAGCAGCCCGCGCAGCAGCAGGCGCCACGGACGCGGCCAGCGCCGGTAGCGTTCGAGGGCGGCGTTCGGCAAGAGGCGGGCGAAGGGCGGCACCACCGCACTATCGCCGCGCGACGGCGTGGGCCGCGTGAAAGCGGGCCGGCAGCGGGGCCAGTGCGCTATCGCCGCAAACCCTGGCCCGGCGCGATCCGCGATAATTGCGGTTTCCTCCTCCTGTCACGGTCGCCCCCATGTCCGCCGAACGCATCCTCCACCCGCGCCTGCGCGAGCGCATCGTCACCGCCGAGGCCGCCGCCGCGCTGATCCAGCCCGGCGAGACGGTGGCGATGAGCGGCTTCACCGGCTCGGGCTACCCGAAGGCGGTGCCGATCGCGCTGGCGCAGCGGATCGAGGCCGCGCACCTGCAGGGCCAGGCGTTCAAGATCCGGCTGATGACCGGCGCCTCCACCGCGCCGGAACTGGACGGCGCGCTGGCCAAGGCCGACGGCATCGCCCTGCGCATGCCGTTCCAGACCGACCCGGACGCGCGCCAGCGGATCAACGCCGGCACCCTGGACTACATCGACATCCACCTCAGCCATGTCGCCCAGCACGTGTGGTTCGGCTTCTACGGCGAGATCGACACCGCGGTGGTGGAAGTGGCCGGCATCCGCGCCGACGGCAGCCTGATCCCGTCCACCTCGATCGGCAACAACAAGACCTGGCTGGACCTGGCCAAGAAGGTGATCATCGAGGTCAACGACTGGCAGCCGGCCGGCATCGACGGCATGCACGACGTGTACTACGGCACCGCGCTGCCGCCACAGCGCAAGCCGATCCCGCTGCTGCACGCCGACGACCGCATCGGCGAGCCGTCGTTGCGCTGCGATCCGGACAAGATCGTGGCGGTGGTGCGCACCCACGGCCCCGACCGCAACAGCCCGTTCACCCCGGCCGATGCCACCAGCGAGCGCATCGCCGCGCACCTGATCGAGTTCCTCAAGCATGAAGTCAGCAAGGGCCGGCTGCCGGCCAACCTGCTGCCGCTGCAGTCGGGCGTGGGCAATATTCCCAACGCGGTACTGGCTGGCCTGGCCAGCAGCGGCTTCCGCGACCTGAGGGCCTTCACCGAGGTGATCCAGGACGGCATGCTCGACCTGCTGCGCAGCGGCGTGCTGAAGGTGGCCTCGTGCACCGGTTTCGCGCTGAGTCCGGAGGCGAACGAGGAGTTCAAGCGCAACATCGATTTCTACCGCGAGCGCATCATCCTGCGCACCCAGGAGATCTCCAACCATCCGGAACTGGTGCGGCGGCTGGGTTGCATCGGCATGAACGGCATGATCGAGGCCGACCTGTACGGCAACGTCAATTCCACCCACGTGATGGGCAGCCGCATCATGAACGGCATCGGCGGCTCGGGCGACTTCGCCCGCAACGGGTTCCTGTCGATCTTCCTCAGCCCCAGCACCGCCAAGCAGGGCAGCATCTCGGCGATCGTGCCGATGGTCGGCCACGTCGACCACACCGAACACGACGTTTCCATCATCGTCACCGAACACGGCCTGGCCGACCTGCGCGGCCTGCCGCCGCGGCACCGCGCACGGCAGTTGATCGACCATTGCGTGGACCCGAGCTACCGCGCGCAGCTGGAAGAGTATTTCGACCGCGCCCTGCACGACAGCTACGGCAAGCACACCCCGCACCTGCTGCCCGAAGCCTTGTCCTGGCACCAGCGCTGGCTGGATACCGGCACGATGCACGCGGCGGGTTGACCCATCCAGCACGCTACGCAGCGCCAGCGTCGCGGCTCCTGCGCTTTTTTGCAGGAGCCGCGGCGGCCGCGACAAGCGAATTCCGGACCGCATCGGTCGGGGCTAAAGCCCCTCCTACAGTGCACCCAGCAAGCGCACCGCAGTCCCTGTAGGAGCGGCTTCAGCCGCGACGAGCGAAGTAGCGAGGCTTGCAGGCATCCGGAAAAGTCGGGCCGAAGTCATCCCGCAGTGAACCCCAGCAAGCGCACCGCAGCCCCTGTAGGAGCGGCTTCAGCCGCGACGAGCGAAGTAGCGAGGCCTGCAGGCATCCGGAAAAGTCGGGCCGAAGCCATCCCGCAGTGCACCCAGCAGGCGCACCGCAGCCCCTGTGGGAGCGGCTTCAGCCGCGACGAACGAAGCGGCGAGGCTTGCAGGCATCCGGAAAAGTCGAGCCGAAGTCATCCCGCAGTGCACCCCCCTGCAAGCGCGCCGCAACTCCTTGTGGGAGCGCCTTCAGTCGCGACGAGCGAAGCCGCGACGCCAGCAGGCCTCGGACGCGGTCGACGCCAAAACCTCCACCGCCCCGCTATGCCTCGATAGGCGAGGACACCAGCTCAGGTTCGCTGAGAAACGCCAGCTTGCGTGCGCGCGGCAGTTGTTTGAGTGCCCATTCGGCGCGCGAAGCGGCGGCGCGGTCCGGATAGGCGCGGCTGGCCAACAGCCGCAACGGTGGGTTGGCGCGGGTGTACTTGGCGCCGGTGCCGCGCAGATGCGACTGGTAGCGCTTCTCGATGTCGACGGCGATGCCCGCGTAGTAGCTGCCGTTGCGGCATTCGAGCAGGTACAGGAACCAGGGCGTGGAGTCGGCCATGGGCGCATTATCGTCCAGCGCGCGGTTTGCGCCAGCGTCCGCGGTCGCTGCACGGCCCCATGCACCAGGCGTCCGACCTACCCCTGCTCATCCGATGTCGATGCCAATGCCCAGCATCGCCATCGCGCTGTGGCGCTGAACCGCCCCGAAACCGGCTTTAACGCAACCCGAACACCTTGCCAGCCGCTGGCACACGCCGGCAAACCGCCGCCACGGCACGGGCGCATAAATTCACCACCGGCCGGACGCCGTCGATGAAGAGGCTCTCTCCCTTTGGATTCGACGGCACGGCCGGGTCTTTTTTGGGCGGCACGCAACGGAACTCTGGACGTTGCCCACCGCCCGCCACGGCATCCACCGCTTCGACGATCCGCGCCTTGCGCCGCATCGGAGACGCGTTCCTCAGCCTTTGACGGCATCTCGCCGCTGAAGCCGTCTACAAGGATGCGCGCCCCTTCTTCGCGCGATGCGGAAGAGGCCTCAGCTCCCTGCTGTCACCGGAATCGGCGCGATCGCTTCTTCGTTCGTCGCGGCTGAAGCCGCTCCTACAGAAGAGCGGCAGGTGTGCAGATGAGCGACGCGTGTGCCGTGTGTGCTTACCGCTTTGCTGCGGTCAGGGGCATTGCAGCGAGTCCCTCGCGCAACAGGCATCGGGCGCCAGCCCGATGCCTGTGCCGCTGTGCCGCACCACTCACGCCGCCTGCGACAACCGCGCCTGGCGCCGTGCGCGCACCGCCTGCGCCAAACGCTCCAGCACCTGCACCGAGCTGTCCCAGTCGATGCAGCCATCGGTAATGCTCTGCCCGTAGCGCAGCGGTTGGCCCTCCACCAGTTCCTGGCGGCCGCCGACCAGGTGGCTCTCCACCATCGCGCCGACGATGCGGGTCTGTCCGGCCTCCAGCTGCGCGGCGATGTCCTCGATCACCTTCGGCTGGTTGTCCGGGTTCTTGCCGCTGTTGGCGTGGCTGGCGTCGACCATCAGCCGTGCCGGCAACCCGGCCTTCTCCAGCACCTGGCCGGCGGCGGCGACGCTGGCCGCGTCGTAGTTGGGCAGCTTGCCGCCGCGCAGGATCACGTGGCAGTCGGGATTGCCGGTGGTGGTGGCGACCGCGGTCTGCCCGTCCTTGGTTACCGCCAGGAAATGGTGCGGATGCGAGGCCGCGCCGACCGCGTCGACCGCGATCTTGACGTCGCCGCTGGTGCCGTTCTTGAATCCGACCGGGCACGACAGGCCCGAGGCCAGTTCGCGGTGCACCTGGCTTTCTGTGGTGCGCGCGCCGATCGCGCCCCACGCCACCAGGTCGGCGATGTACTGCGGCGAGATGATGTCGAGGAATTCCACGCCGGCCGGCAGGCCGAGGCGGTTGATGTCGCGCAGCAGGCCGCGCGCCAGGCGCAGGCCCTTGTTGATGTCGAAACTGCCGTCCAGGTTCGGATCGTTGATCAGGCCCTTCCAGCCGACCGTGGTGCGCGGCTTCTCGAAGTACACCCGCATCACGATCTCCAGCGCGTCGCCGTAGGTGTCGCGCAGCGGGCGCAGGCGTTGCGCGTACTCCATCGCCGCCACCGGATCGTGGATCGAGCACGGGCCGATCACCACCGCCAGGCGGTCGTCGCGGCCGTGCAGGATCTCGTGCAGCGCCGCGCGCGAGGCGGCGACAGTCTGCGAGGCCTCCTCGTCGCAGGGCAGCAGCGACAGCAGGTGGGCGGGCGGGGTCAGCGGTTCGATCTTGCGGATGCGCAGATCGTCGGTATGCGGGGCCATGGAAAATCTCTCGTCGGGTTCTGGGTGGGGGGCCAGGTCCGGCGGCATGAAAAAAGCCGCCAGGTTCGCTGGCGGCTTTCGGGGATGCGGCTGAAGCTTCCTTCAGGGTGAACGCATTCCTTCCTCCGCCAGCGGCATCGGAAAACCGTAGTACCAAAAATAAAAGCTGCGGTTTGCGTTCATGGGCTGCATTGATAGCACAGGATTTTGGGCGGCGCCACAGTTGCATTGGCAACTGTGGCGCCGGGAATGGGGAAACGGGAATGGGGAATGGGCACAGCGCCGCGCGGCGGGAATGGTGGGAGAACTCCATTCCCGATTCCCCATTCCCGACTCCCGGCTCTCAGAAATCGAACACATACTCCGCCGCCACCTCGCGCCCGACCGTGTCGTACAGCGTGGTGTTGTAGAACTGGTAGCCGTAGTAGCGTTCCTTGTTGTCGTAGCCGGTGGTGTTGAGCACGTTGTTGACGTACAGGTTCACCTTCATCTTCGGGGCGATGCGGTAGCCGGCGGTGAGGTTCCAGTACACCGCCGGGCCGACGCGGCCGAAGTAGCGCGTGGTGCTGTCGCCGAAGTGCGGGTTGGCGCTGTCGGTGACCCGGCATTCGTCCGACGGGCTCGGCTGGTAGCCGTCGTCGAAGCGCGTGCAGGTGCCCCAGTTCACCGCCTGGGTGGAGCCGAAGCGCTTGGCGTAGACGGTCAGGTCCAGCGGGCCGCCGTTCTCCCAGTGCACGCTGCCGCGCAGCTTGCTGCGGATCTTCTGGTCGCGCAGGTTCTTGTAGTCGTCGGTGCGGTAGGTCTGCTCGCGGTAGCTGATCAGGTTGTTGTAGTCCAGGCCGAAGCTGAAGTTGCCCCAGCGCGCGGTCTGCAGGCGGTACTTCAGCGAGGCGTCGACGCCCGAGACCTGCATCTGCGCGATGTTGATCGGTCCCTGCTCGATGCCGGTGACGCGGCCGGCGGCATCGCGCGTCACCCGCGAGACGATGCGCGCGCAGTATTCGGCGCCGCCCGGGTTGACCCACACCCCGCCGGCGGTGGTCAGGCCGGTGCGGCAGCCGGCTTCGGCGCTGAGGATCTCGTCGCGGTTGAGGTCCTTGATCATGTCCTGCAAGCGGATCTTGTAGTAATCGACGGTCAGCGACAGGCCGTCGGCGATGTCCCACACGAAACCGGTGGTGGCCGAGCGCCCGTGCTCCGATTCCAGGTCCGGGGTGCCGCGGCGGTTGACCTGCATCAGGTAGTAGACGTCGGCGTTCTCGGCGCTGCAGCCGCCGGTGAGGTAGTAGCCCTGCTGGATGCAGCGGTACTGGTCGATCACGGTCTGCTGGGTGGAACTGGGTTCGCCGAGCACGTAGTGCATGTCCGGGGCGCGGAAGCTGGTGGCGAGGCTGCCGCGCAGCAACAGCGTGCTCAGCGGACGCCATTCCAGGCCGGCGCTCCAGGTGGTGTCGCTCTGCTTGCCGATCGCCGAACCCAGGTCGCTGCTGTAGGAGGTGTAGTCGCCGTAGCGGTCGTGGCGCGCGGCGAGGCTGGCGTTGAGCGAGGACAGCAGCGGCACGTCGAACTCGATGCCGCCGGAATAGCGCAGGCGCTCGCCGCCGCCGTAATCGACCACGTCCAGCGGATAGCAGGTGTTGGCGCAGGGATCCGGATCGAGCCGGTAGCCCTGCTTGGCCACTTCGCCGACCGCGGCGAACTTGATCGGCCCGGCCCAGCCCTGGAACAGCTCGCCGGTGATGTTCGCGCTGGCCTGGTTGACCCACGAATCGGCCCGGTTGTGCGCCTTCACCGCCAGGTCGTTGTACTGCGCGCCGCTGAGCGGCTGGTACCAGCGCTCCTCGTTGAGGTCGTAGATCGGCGTGCCGTCGGCAGTGGTGCCCAGCTGCGCGCCGAGGAAATAGTCGGTGGCCTTCTGCGTATCCACCGTGCGCACGTATTCGTCGGTGGTGTAGCGCGCGCGGCCGAGCGCGATTTCCCAGTCGAAGCGGTCGGCCAGCGTGCCCTTGAGACCAGCGCTCAGGTCCCAGGACAGTTCCTTGGTGGTGTTGGCCAGGTTCTTCCAGCCGCCGGATTCGTAGCGGGTCAGCTGGCGGATCGCATACAGGTTGCGGTCGGTCCCGGTGTCGTGGAATGGCCCCAGGTAGACATACGGCGGGTCGTAGGTCCAATAGCCGATGCTCCTGGTCACCGACAGCGTGCTCCAGGCCTGCACGCCATTGTCGAAATCGAAGGTCCCGTACAGGTAGGCCGACCCGTTGTCGCCGCCGCTGGCGGCGAGCCAGTCGGCGTAGTCGTGGGCCATGCCGCAATAGCCGCCGAGGTTGGTGAGCGTGCCGCTGTTGTAGTCGTAGCTCAGCCGCTGCGAATCCACGAACTGGCCGCCGAAGCGCGCGCAGGTGCCGCTGGGCGGGGCCAGGCGCTGATTGCTGTCGGCGTCGAGCAGGGTCAGGCCGGTATAGGAATTGAAGCCGTACTTGCGCGCCTGCGCGGTCCAGTTGCTGTAGGACTCGTCGTCCTGGTCGTCCATCTTCGGGCGCTCGCCGACCGACAGCGGATCGCGCCGCGTCCACTGCAGCGCATAGGTCAGGTTCCACTTGTCGCCACTGCTGCCGCCGACCCAGGACAGGTCGAACACGTCGCGCCCGCCTTCGGTGGCGGTGCCGCCGCGCAGCCGCACCTGGTTGCCCTCGTAGCCCTTCTTCAGGATCACGTTGATCACGCCGGCCACCGCATCGGAACCGTAGATCGCCGAGGCGCCGCCGGTAAGGATCTCGATCCGCTCCACCGCCGCCGACGGGATATTGCTGTAGTTGGCGAAGTTGCTTTCGCCGGCATAGGGCTGCGGATAATCGGCCACGCGATGGCCGTTGACCAGCAGCAGGGTGCGGCCGGGACCGAGGTCGCGCAGGTTCACCGGCGAGGCGTTGGGCGTGTGCGAGCCGTACTTGGTATCGGCCTCGACGCTGCCCTGCTGGTTCATCGTGTTGAGCACGTCGTACACGGTGAGGAAGCCTTCCTGCTGGATCTGCTGCGCGCTGATCACCACCACCGGCTCGGCGCCCTCCACTTCCGAACGCTTGATCCGCGATCCGGTGACCACGACCTGGCCCAGATCGGTGGCGTCGGCCTTGGCCGCTGTGTCGCCGCTGGCGTCCTGCGCCAGCGCCTCGGGCGCGCCATGCAACACCAGCACGATGCCGAACGCGAGAGTGGTGAAGTGATGACGAGGCATGCGGATTTCCCTGCTGCAGGCTGGAGTGAAAACGCCGTCGAAGGACGGCGCTGCGGCGCACGTCTTCGTCCCGTCAGCAGACGAGGTGTACATGCCGTTGCGCACGGCGCAGCCGCACGCGTGCGATGGCACGCGCAGCGCTGCGCCGACATCGCGGCGCGCATGAGGAAGACGAGCATGCGAGTGCGTCCATCCCCTGACGCGCGCGCCGACGTAACCTGCAATGCGGCGACAACGCTGTCAACACGCCGCCACATCGTTCTCGTAGACGCCACCGCTTTGTGCGCGATTCGTTGCCGCAAGCGGTGAATCGCGCCGGATGCGCGATGCCGCGGGGCAGGCGATCGCAACGCAACGAATGCGGAGCATGCAACGTGGCGCGGGAACGCGACGTGCGCCGCACGCAGGCCGGGGCCTTCCAGCTAGCGCGGCGGCGGATGGCGCATCGTCATGCAACGGGCACGATCGCCACGTTCCGGCACGCCGCCATGCGAAACCCGCGCACAAAAAAAGAGCCCCGCATCGCTGCGGGGCTCCTTTCGATTGCGGACTGCAGGTCGGCTTGCGCCGGCGCGGATCAGAAATCCATGCCGCCCATGCCACCCATGCCGCCGCCCATGCCACCGGCGCCGCCGGCCGGCTCGTCCTTCTTCGGCGCTTCGGCCACCATCGCTTCGGTGGTGATCATCAGGCCGGCGATCGACGCGGCGTTCTGCAGCGCCGAACGGGTCACCTTGGTCGGATCCAGGATGCCGAACTCGACCATGTCGCCGAACTCGCCGTTGGCGGCGTTGTAGCCGAAGTTGCCGGTGCCTTCCTTGACGCGGTTCAGGATCACCGACGGCTCTTCACCGGCGTTGGTGACGATCTCGCGCAGCGGCGCTTCCATCGCGCGCAGCGCGATCTGGATGCCGTGGGTCTGATCTTCGTTGGCGCCCTTCAGCGAGCCGATCGCGGTCAGCGCGCGCACCAGGGCCACGCCGCCGCCCGGGACCACGCCTTCTTCCACGGCCGCACGGGTGGCGTGCAGGGCGTCTTCGACGCGCGCCTTCTTTTCCTTCATCTCGATCTCGGTCGACGCGCCGACCTTGATCACCGCCACGCCGCCGGCCAGCTTGGCCACGCGCTCCTGCAGCTTCTCGCGGTCGTAGTCCGACGAGGTCTCTTCGATCTGCGCCTTGATCTGCTTGATGCGCGACTCGATGCCGGTGGTGTCGCCGGCGCCGTCGATGATGGTGGTGTTCTCCTTGGAGACCTGCACCTTCTTGGCGCGGCCCAGGTCCTTGATGGTCGCCTTCTCCAGCGCCAGGCCCACTTCCTCGGAGATCACGGTGCCGCCGGTCAGCACGGCCATGTCTTCCAGCATCGCCTTGCGACGGTCGCCGAAGCCCGGGGCCTTGACCGCCACGACCTTGACGATGCCGCGGATGGTGTTGACCACCAGGGTCGCCAGCGCCTCGCCTTCCACTTCCTCGGCGACGATCAGCAGCGGCTTGCCGGCCTTGGCCACGCCTTCCAGCACGGGCAGCAGGTCGCGCACATTGGAGATCTTCTTGTCGTGCAGCAGGATGAACGGGTCGTCCAGGTCGGCCGACTGGCTCTGCTGGTTGTTGATGAAGTACGGCGACAGGTAGCCGCGGTCGAACTGCATGCCCTCGACCACGTCCAGCTCGTTCTCCAGGCCCGAGCCTTCCTCGACGGTGATGACGCCTTCCTTGCCGACCTTCTTCATCGCGTCGGCAATGATGTTGCCGATCGACTCGTCGGAGTTGGCCGAGATGGTGCCGACCTGGGCGATCGCCTTGTCGTCGGCGGTGGGCTTGCTGATCTTCTTCAGCTCGGCCACGGCGGCCACGACGGCCTTGTCGATGCCGCGCTTGAGGTCCATCGGGTTCATGCCGGCGGCGACCGCCTTGGAACCTTCGCGGATCAGCGCCTGCGCCAGCACGGTGGCGGTGGTGGTGCCGTCACCGGCGTTGTCGGAGGTCTTGGACGCGACTTCCTTCACCATCTGCGCGCCCATGTTCTCGAACTTGTCGGCCAGTTCGATTTCCTTGGCGACGGAGACGCCGTCCTTGGTGATGGTCGGCGCGCCGAAGCTCTTCTCGAGCACGACGTTGCGGCCCTTCGGGCCCAGGGTGGCCTTGACGGCATTGGCGAGGATGTTGACGCCGCGCACCATGCGCGAACGGGCGTCTTCACCGAAACGGATATCTTTGGCAGCCATGTGGGTAACTCCGGAATTCGTGATTGGGGATTAGGGATTCGCTAGAGCGGGATTCGGGGCGGTGATCTGGGTCGCACGGCGCCGAGCGCCTTGCCAATCCCGAATCTCGACTCCCGAATCCCCGCGATCGGGGGCTTTAGCCCACGATCGCCAGGATGTCGTCTTCGCGCAGCACCTTGTACTCGACGCCTTCGGCCTTGTAGCTGGAGCCGGCGTACTGGCCGTAGATGACCTTGTCGCCGACCTTGACCGCCGGGGCGCGGACGCTGCCGTTGTCCAGCGGCTTGCCGCTGCCGATGGCGACGATCTCGCCCTTGGTGGACTTTTCCTTGGCCGAATCCGGGATCACGATGCCGCCGGCGGAAATTTCGTCGGCTTCGATCGGCTTGACTACGACGCGGTCGTGAAGCGGCTTGATGCTCATTGAGTGAGACCCTCTTAAGTGATTGATTGGTCTAGGAAAGGCCGGCGATATTAGCACTCGCACGTGACGACTGCTAGCAACGCTCGCGAAAAAACCCGGGAGGCCGGGATGCGCTTGATGTGGTGCTGGCCGCCGCCCTTTCAAGGGCCGGGACGCAAAAAATTTTGCGCCCGGCCCAGCCCCGGGCCCGGAACTGGTACCCGGATTCCGCAACGCTGTCACAGAGGCAGGCTAGGCTCGCAGACCCAGGGGGGACCATCCAAAAGGAGTTGTCGATGAAGCCATCCGCCGTTGCCTTACCTCTCGCCTGTCTGCTGGCCCTGGCCGGCCCCGCCCAGGCCGCCGTGTTCATCAACGAATTGCACTACGACGATGCCACCGCCGCCGGCGACACCGGCGAGGGCGTGGAGATCGTCGCCACCGCCGGCGAGAGCCTGAGCGGCTACAAGGTCTACCTGTACAACGGCAGCAGCCCCAGCGCCGCCACCGTCTACGCCACCAACTCGGTGCCGGCCGGCAGCCTGGTCAGCTGCGGCGGGCAGGTGCGCATCGCCACCGTCAGCTATGCCAGCAACGGCGTGCAGAACGGTCCCAACGACGGCCTGGCGCTGGTCGACGGCAACGGCCAGGTGGTGCAGTTCCTCAGCTACGAAGGCGCGATCACCGGCGGCGGCGGCCCGGCGGCCGGCCTGAGCAGCCAGAACCTGCCGGTCAGCGAGAGCAACAGCACCGCCGCCGGCACCTCGCTGCAGCTGCGCGGCAGCAACGGCAGCGTCGCCTCCGACTTCACCTGGGCCGGCAGCTCGGCCAGCAGCTTCGGCGCCTGCAACAGCGGCCAGACCTTCAGCGGCGGCAGCAGCAACGCCGCGCCGTCGGTGACCGCGACCACCCCGGCGCAGGGCGCCAGCAACTTCCCCGCCGCCGGCGACCTGGCGGTGACCTTCAGCGAGGCGGTGACCCTGGCCAGCGGCGCGTTCGCGCTGAGCTGCAGCCAGTCCGGCACGGTGGCGCTGAGCTACCCGAGCAGCGGCAGCCAGTTCGCGATCTCCACCAACACCGCCCTGGCCGCCGGCGAAAGCTGCAGCCTGAGCATCCTCGCCGCGCGCGTGAGCGATGCCGGCGGCGCGCACCCGGCGCAGGACAGCAGCATCGCCTTCAGCGTCGCCAGCGGCAGCGGCGGCGGTGCCAGCGGCTACTACGCGCGGGTCAACACCTCCAGCCCCAGCCAGTTGCGCTGCTCGCTGCACGAGACGATCAAGGGCCACACCGTCTACCCGTACAGCAGCAGCTCCGGCACCAGCACCTGGACCATCCTGGAAATCGCCGACGAGGACCCGAACAACAGCGGGCGCATCCTCGACGCCTACCGCAACCGCAGCTACGCCAAGGGCACCGACCGCGCCGGCAGCGGCAGCGGGCTGAAGTACAACCGCGAGCACAGCTGGCCGAACTCGCTGGGCTTCGGCAGCGCCACCGGCGACAAGGGCCTGCCCTACGCGCCGTACACCGACACGCACATGCTGTACCTGACCGATTCCACCTGGAACGCGGACCGCGGCAACAAGCCGTATGCGAACTGCGACAGCAACTGCGGCGAGCGCATCACCGAGGCCAACGCCGGCTTCGGTGGCGGCAGCGGCAGCTACCCGGGCAATTCCAACTGGGTGCGCACCCCGGACGGCAACAGCGGCAGCTTCGAAGTGTGGAACCACCGCAAGGGCGACATGGCGCGCGCGGTCATGTACATGGCGATCCGCTACGAAGGCGGCACCGACGCGGCCACCGGGCAGTCCGAGCCGGACCTGGAACTGACCGACGACCGCAGCAAGATCGTGCAGACCTCGTCCTCGCCGGCCTACATGGGCCTGCTGTCGACGCTGATCGCGTGGAGCCAGCAGGATCCGCCGGACGATGCCGAGCGTGCCCGAAACGAAGTGGTGTACAGCTTCCAGGGCAACCGCAATCCGTTCATCGACCACCCGGAGTGGGCGACCTCCTCGCTGTTCACCTCGGCCAAGCCGGCGAGCTGCCAGCTGCTCAACTGAGCACGATCCCCGGCGCGCCGATCGCGGCGCGCCGGAGGATCCAGCGCGCGATCCGGGTGGCCTCGGCCATCCGGCATCGCTCGCCCAGGCAATGGCCGCCGAGTGGCGGATGGGCCGCTGCCAACGCGCGAACACCGCGGCCGGGGCTCCGGTTTCCTGCCTGCCGCCCCGCATCGCCGCCTTGCTGCCATGCATGTCCCGCGACGCATTGGATCGCCGCCATGCGGCCCTGCGCCAGGCCCGGCCCGCGCCGCTATCGCGCGCCGCCCCGCGCAGGCCTGCAACCGCACGCCTGCGGGCGCGCACTCATGCCCGAACCAGGCCCGGCAAAGCCCTGCCGGCGTCCCTATACTGTCGGCCGCATGTCTTCGCCCCCACCCCTCCGCCTGCTGTTCAGTACCTGCCCCGATCCGGCCAGCGCCGCGCGGATCGCCCAGGTCCTGGTCGAAGAACGCCTGGCCGCGTGCGTGAGCCGCCTGCCCGGCGTGCACGCCACGTATCGCTGGCAGGACGTGGTGGAGCAGGCCGAGGAAGTGCTGCTGCTGATCAAGACCGCCGCCGACCGCATCCCCGCGTTGCAACAGCGGCTGTGCGAGCTGCACCCCTTCGACGTCCCCGAACTGATCGAGGTCGAGGTCGCCGGCGGCCTGCCCGCCTACCTGCAGTGGGTGTACGCCGAAACCCGTGAGGAACCGTAAGCCGATGACCGTGCTGCACCGTATCGCCGCCCTGTGCCTGCTGGCCCTGGCCGCCTTCCCCGCCCTGGCGATCAGCGAAAAGGACCTGCTGCCGGTCGATCAGGCCTTCGTGCTGAGCGCGCAGGCGCCCGAGCGCGGCCGCATCGAACTGCACTGGAAGATCGCCGACGGCTACTACCTGTACCGGCACCGGATCGCGGTGCGGGTGTTGGGCGGCTTCAAGGCCAACCCGACCGTGCAGCTGCCGGCCGGGCACAAGAAGACCGACCCGTACTTCGGCGAGGTGGAAACCTATCGCGGCGAGTTGAACGCGGTGCAGAGCGGCGTCGCCGATTCCACCGTGACCCGCTTGCAGGTGGAAGTGCGCTACCAGGGCTGCGCCGACGCCGGCGTGTGCTATCCGCCGCAGAAGCGCGTGCTCGACGTGGCGCTGCCGGCGGCGGAGGCCGGCGCGTCGGCGGCCGCCTCGCCGCTGCCGGGCAGCGCGCCGGGCGCGGCCGGCGCGGCCGCCAAGCCCTTGTTCGGTGCCAGCGCCGGCGCCGTGCAAGGCCTGCCGCTGCCGTCGGACCAGGCGTTCGGCTTCGAAGCCATCGTCGGCGACGGCAATACCCTGCTGCTGCGCTTCACCCCCGCGCCGGGCTACTACCTGTATCGCGACCGCACCGCGCTGGCGCTGGAAGGCGCGCCGGGCATCCGCACCGGCATGCCGCGCTGGCCGCAGGGCCGCTCGCACCAGGACGAGCACTTCGGCAACGTGGTGGTGTATTTCGACCAGACCGAGGTCAGCGTGCCGCTGCAGCGGCAGCGCGCCGATGCAGCCGAAGCGACCCTGGTCGCCACCTTCCAGGGCTGCCAGACCGACGGCATCTGCTATCCGCCGATGACCCGGCGGGTGAAGCTGTCGCTGCCCAAGGGCACGCTCAGCCCGGCCGACCAGGCCGAAGTGGCGCCGCTGCTGGTAACGCCGCTGGACAGCCGCCAGGCCGACGCCAGCGCCGCGGCCGCCGATGCGTCGGCGCCGGTGACCGCGCCCGACGCGGCGACCGCGCCCGATGCCTCGGTGCACAACGCCGAGCGCAGCACTGCGCCGGCGGGTGCGCCGCAGAACCTGCTGTGGGTGCTGCTGGCGGCGCTGGGCGGCGGCCTGATCCTGAACCTGCTGCCGTGCGTGCTGCCGATCCTGTCGCTGAAGGTGCTGGGCCTGGCGCACAGCGGCGAAAGCCATGCGCGCGCCCGCAGCCATGCGCTGTGGTACACGCTGGGCGTGCTGGCGTCCTTCGCCGTGGTCGGTGGCATCGCCGTCGCCGCGCACCTGCTGTGGGGCTTCCAGTTGCAGCGGCCGGGCTTCGTCGCGGTGCTGACCTACCTGATGTTCGCGATGGGCCTGAGCCTGTCCGGCGTGTTCACGCTCAGCGCCAACCTCGGCGGGCTCGGCCAGTCGCTGTCCTCGCGCAGCGGCCCGGTCGGCGACTTCTTCACCGGCGTGCTGGCCTGCGTGGTATCCAGCGCCTGCGTCGGCCCGTTCATGGGCCTGGCCTTGGGCTATGCATTCGCCGCGCCGCCGGCGATCGGCATGCTGGTGTTCCTGACCATGGGCCTGGGCCTGGCGCTGCCGTTCCTGCTGGTCGGCTTCATCCCCTCGCTGGCCAAGCGCCTGCCCAAACCGGGCCCGTGGATGGAGACGCTCAAGCAGGTGCTGGCGTTCCCGATGTACCTGACCGCGATCTGGCTGCTGTGGGTGCTGGGCAAGCAGCGCGGCGTGGATGCGGTGGCGCTGCTGCTGGTCGGCGCCACGCTGCTGGCGCTGGGCCTGTGGTGGATCGAGCGCGCGCGCTGGCGCAGCCACAAGCTCGGCTTGCGCCTGGCGGCGCTGCTGGTGCTGCTGGCGCTGCTGCCGGTGTGGGGCGTGACCCGGCTGGCGCCGCCCAGCGTCAGCGCGGAGCGCAACACCGTGGCGTTCTCGCCGGAGATGCTGGACCGGCTGCGCACCGACAACCGCGTGGTGTTCGTCAACATGACCGCCGACTGGTGCGTGACCTGCAAGGCCAACGAACGCAACGTGCTCAGCAGCGACGCCTTCCGCGACACGCTCAAGCGCGTCGACGCGGTGTACATGAAGGGCGACTGGACCAACGAGGACGCGCGCATCAGCGCGTTCCTGGCCGAACACAAGGCGGTGGGCGTGCCGCTGTACGTGGTCTACGGCCCGGGCGCGCCGCCGACCGTGCTGCCGCCGGTGCTGAGCCAGGCGGTGGCCGAGGACGCGCTGCTGCGCGCGGCGCGATGAACGCCACGCCGCCGCGCCTGCTCGCGGTGGCGGCGATCGCGGCGGTGCTGGGCGTGGCCGCCGCGCAGCTCTGGTGGCGCACGCCGGCACCGCCGGCGCCCACCACCGGCCACGCACCGCCGGCCGGCGTCGCCGCGGCCCGCCCCGGCGATCCCGCCCCAACGCTGCGCCTGCCCACGCTCGACGGCGGCAGCCTGACCCTTGCCCAATTCCGCGGCCGTCCGTTGCTGGTCAACGTCTGGGCCAGCTGGTGCGAACCGTGCGTGCGCGAGATGCCGGAGCTCGATCGCCTGGCGCGCGCGCAGCCGGCCGACGGCCTGCAGGTGCTCGGCATCGCCCTGGACCGTGCCGAGGACGTGCGTGTATTCCTGCAGCGGGTGCCGATCGGCTATCCGATCGCGCTGGAAACCCCAGGCCCGGCCGACGCCAGCGTGCGCCTGGGCGATACCCAGGGCCTGCTGCCTTACAGCGTGCTGATCGACGCCAACGGCCGCATCGTGCGGCAGAAGCTGGGGCCGTTCGCGCCGGGCGAGGCCGAGCGCTGGGCGCGGGTGCCGTAGGCGTTCGCTTGCGCGCTCGCTTTGTAGGAGCGGCTTCAGCCGCGACGGGCTTTACTGATAATGCCTGTCGCGGCTGAAGCCGCTCCTACAGGGGATCGTCGCCGGGATCGGGATTGCGCTATACCGCCTGCCGCTGCGCCTCGCGGCCCGCAGTGCCGCCGGCGACCCGCGCCTGCCCCAGCGCTGCCAATTCGGCGGCCAGGCGTTGCGCGCCGGCGCGCAATTCCGGCACCGCGGTGATTTCCCATAAACCGCCGCGCAGCAGCGGCCCCAGGCAGTACAGCCCGGCGACCGGATGGCCGCTGCCGTCGCGCACCTGCAGGCGCTCGTCCACCACCAGGCCCAGGCCCAGCGGATCGGCCTGCAACAGGCCCGCGTCGCGCATCGTGGCGACCAGCGGATGGCTGGTGCGGGCGACGTCGGTATCCAGCCCGGTGGCGCGGATCAGCACGTCGAACGCTTCGGTGCGCGCGCTGCTGCTGCCGCGGTCGCGGATCACCGCTTCCACCGCGGTCTCGCCCAGCCGCGCGCGCAGCAGGCGCCCGGCGCGGATGCGCAACTGGCCCTGCTGCTGCATCTGCGCCAGCGCGGTGGCCGCGGCCGGCGCCAGCCGATGCCGCGCCGCCTCCCAGTACGGGCGCAGGTGACGCAGGAAACGCGAGCGCGTCGCCGGCGCCAGGCCTTTCCAGAACGGCTGCAGATGCGGGCGCAGCGCATCGACCACGCAGCGCCAGTCCTCCACCACCGTGGTCAGCTGGCGCAGGCTGCGCACCAGGCCGCTGAGGTCGTGGTTGCGCAGCGCCTGCGCCACGCTCGGCGGCAGCGTCACCGGTGCGCCCGGCTGGGCCAGATGCGCCTGTGGCGCCAGGCCGCGCCGCGACAAGGCGGTGATCGGGCCGCGATGGCCGCGGCGGCGCAGGGTCAGCGCGACATCGGCCATGGTCAGGCCGGTGCCGACCAGCAGCAGCCGCGCCTGCGGCGGCACCTCGTCCAGCACCCCGTCCTGCCATGGCCAGCCGATGTAGCGCCGGTGCACCGCCAGGCGCGGGCCGATGCCGGGCAACGCCGCCGGCGGCAGCGCGCCGATCGCCAGCACCACCACGTCGCTGACCACGTCCTCGCCGTTGGCCAGGAAGATGCGGAAGCCGTCCGGCCCGCGTTCCACCGCCACCGCCTCCTCGCTCACCCGCGCCACGTCCATCGCCGAGGCGGCCAGTGCCGCGTCCAGGTGTTGCTCCAGGTAGCGGCCGTACAGCAGCCGCGGCAGGAACTCCAGGCGCTGCGTGGCGTCGAGCTGCAGGGCGTCGGCGAACCCGCCCGGATCCTGCGGATCCACGCCCAGGTCCTTGGCGCGCACGTTCAACAGATGCTCGGGCCGCGCCGCGCCATAGGCGATGCCGCGGCCGAAGGTATCGGCCACGCCGATCAGGGTCAGGTGACTGGCCGTTCCCTGCCTGGCCACCGCCGCGGCCAGCACGTTGCCGCAGAATCCTGCGCCGATGATCGCAATTCGCATGGCTGACACTCGTGGCCGGTCGGGGCGTCCTTTGTGCCCGGGATGCCGGCCGCGGGTGTAAATCGCCGGTTAATGCACGCCAGATGGCGCATTCCGATCGGGCATCAACACATGCGTTTGATCCATAAGCGGCGCCAACTGGACCTTGGCGGCGAAGCCGCGCCTTGTCTGGAATCTTCGGCACGGCATGGTGCGTCTCCCGCATCGCCCGATCGACTCACTGAAGACCTTCTTCGCGCAACGCCCGTTGCACCGAAGGCCGCGCGTGCACGCGCCGGTACCACGCCTGCAGGTTCTGCAAGCGGTCGAAGTGGATGTCCGCCTGGTAGTGCGAGATCAGCCAGGGCGCCTGGCCCCAGCCGGTCAGCGCGTAGAGATAGGCATCGGCGACGGTGAAGGCATCCCCCATCAGGAACCGGCGCTCGGCGAGCTGCGCGTCGACCCAGGCGAACCGCTGCTCCAGCTTCGGCCGGGCGGTCTCCACGTACTGGCCGGCGAGTCGGGCGTACAGCAGCGGAATGAAACCCTTGTGGATCTCCGAGGCCAGGAAGTTCAGCCATTCCTGCAGGCGGTAGCGTTGCATGCTGCCGTTGCGCGGCACCAGGCCGAGTTCGGGCTTGCGGTCGCCCAGGTACTGGACGATGGCCGGACCTTCGCGCAGCACGTCGCCGTCGTCGAGTTCGAGCGCCGGCACATAGCCCATCGGGTTGACCCGATGGAAATCCTCTCCGTCCACGGTCAGGCGCTTGCGATGATCGACCCGCACCAGCGTCGCCTCGAGGCCGAGCTCGTGCAGCACGATATGCGGCGCGAGCGAGCAGGCGGCCGGGATGTAGTACAGCTTCATTGCGATCTCCAGAAAGTGGGCGCCGCTGTGGCGGTAGCGGCCCGGCGCATTCTAGAAACCAGGTATAGAAAAGAAAGAAGGCACTATAATGTTGTCTAGGTACAAAATTTATACCTAAAAACGCACACCGAAGGCACCCGCGATGAAGGACAACGTTTCCGGCTGCTCCGTGGAAGAGGCCATGCGCCTGCTGGGCGGAAGATGGCGCCTGTTGCTGGTGTCGTACCTGCTGGAGGGGCCCAAGCGGTTCAACGAACTGCGCCGCGACGTCCCGGCCATTTCGCAGCGCATGCTGACCCTGGACCTGCGCGCCCTGGAAGAGGCGGGGCTGATCCAGCGCACCGTCTATCCGACCGTGCCGGTCAAGGTCGAATACGCGCTGACCGAGGACGGGCGGCGCCTGGAACCGGTGGTCGCGGTGATGAAGGAGTTCGGGCTGTGGGTCAAGGCGCGGGCTGCCGGCTGAGCGCTGCCGGCTCGGCACCAGAAGACATGTCGCTGACCGCAGAAACGCAGGTGCCAGGCGGATCTGCAAGCGAAAAAACTCCCGTCATCCATGCTGGCAGCAGCGTTCCAGGCACCGTTGCGCGCTGCACTGCGTTCCATCTGTCGGGCCGCCAAGAAACCGGACGCTGGCAGCGTCTCGCGCAGCCACGCTGCGCTCCGCTACATCAGCACGCCGCCGGACGCCTCGACGCCTTGGCCGGTGATCCAGCGGCTGCCCGGCGACAACATGCTGGCCACCGCGGCGCCGATGTCGTCCACGCGGCCGGCGCGGCCCATGGCCGTGTGCTGTGCCACGTACTGGTTCACGCCGGCGTCGTCGCGCACGGCGCCGCCGAAGAAATCGGTCTCGGTGGGGCCGGGGGCCACGGCGTTCACGGCGATGCGGCGCGGGCCCAGTTCCGCTGCCAGGTAGCGGGTCGCCGTTTCCAGCGCGCTCTTCATCGCCGCGTAGGCCAGGCTGCCGGCGGCGACGTGGCGGGTGAGGCTGCTGGAGATGTTGACGATGCCGCCGCGGTCGGCCAACTGCGGCGCCAGCGCCTGCAGGAGCAGCAGCGGCGCCTTGAAATGCACGCGATACAGCAGGTCCATGTCGTCGGCACGGATCTCGCCGAAGGCGGCAGGCGCATGCAGGCCGGCATTGTTCACCAGCTGATCGAACCGCGCGGCGCCCCAGTGCGCCAGCTGCGCCTGGAAAACCGGCACGAAGGCCTCCGCCGCACCGGCGGCCGCCAGGTCCAACGGCAGCATCGCCGCACGCGCGCCGCATGCCTCGAGCCGACGCAGCGTTTCGGCCGCCTGCGCCTGCTGCCGCTGGTAGGTGATCACCACGTCGCTGCCCTGCTGCGCCAGGTGCAGCGCGATGCTGCGCCCGATGCCGCGGCTGCCGCCGGTGACCAGGGCGATGGGGCGTGCTGTGGTTTCGGTCTGCATGCGGTGTTGCCTCGCTGGAAGATCGTGACATGCTGGGCCTGCGGCATCGGCCGCACTTGCCGGATTGCACCCGATCCTTGCCCGATTCCATCGCCCCGGACAGCAACCTGCACGCGTTGACCGAACTGCGGCTGCGCGCACGCGAACTGCTGCACGCCCGCGGCGCGGCCGGCGACGGGCTGCACGCATTGCTGCCGGGAACGTGGCTGGCGCAGTCGCGCACGCCCCGCGTCCCCGCGCCGGCCTTGTATCGCCCCGCGCTGGGAGCGGTGCTGCAGGGAGCCAAGCAGGTGCTGGTGGGCACGACGGTTCTGGAGTACCGGGCCGGAGAAGCGCTGCTGACCCAGGTACCGGTGCCAGCGCGCGGCATGGTGACCGTCGGCGATCGCCAGCAGCCCTTCCTCGGCCTGGTGGTGGAACTGGACCCGGCGCTGCTGCGCCAGGTGTGCGACGAACTGGAGATGCCAGCCGCGGCGCCCCCGGCGCCGGCGCCGTTCAGCGTGGTGGCGCTGCAGCCTGCGCTGATCGACTGCCTGCAGCGCCTGCTGGCGCTGGCAGTCGAGGACCTGCAGGCACAGCAGTTCCTGTGGCCGGCGCTGCAGCGCGAACTGGCCTTCCGGCTGCTGCAGGGCCCGGCCGGTCCGGCACTGGCGGCGATGGCGCAGCCGGCGCCCGCCGCGCGCCGGCTGGCCGCGGCGATCCGCACGCTGCAGCACGGGTTCCGCCAGCCGCTGGGCGCATCCGCGCTCGCCAGCCGCGCCGGCATGAGCACCGCGCTGTTCTACCGGCGTTTCCGCGACGCCACCGGCCTGTCGCCGCTGCAGTACCAGAAGTAGCTGCGCCTGCTGGAAGCGCGCCGGCTGTTGCAGCAGGGCGGCACCAGCATCACCGCCACGGCGTTCGCCGTGGGCTACGAAAGCCCTTCGCAGTTCAGCCGCGAGTTCAGCCGGCTGTTCGGCCACCCGCCGCGGGACAGCCTGCCGCAGACGCGACGCTGACGTGGCGGCGGGCGCTGCGTGCGGCGCGTCTGGTCATGGAGGGGGCGTACCCTCACCCCAACCCCTCTCCCGACGGGAGAGGGGCTGAAGCTATGTCGTTCGGCATGCGGGCACCGGTGGCGCAGGCCCGCGGCGTCGTGCAGGATCGCTCCATGTGCTGCGTCAGTGCGCCGCGCAATGCGCCCTCCCGGCAAGCCGGCGCGCAGGATCGGACACTACAGGCCGACAGCAGGACCACCTCTGCCTCGCGCGTGCCCACGCCGCGCACGCCGCAGAACCAAACATCCGTTTAAAACACGCGCAACTTCGCCGAACTGGACAGTAATCGCGGCTTCGCGCAGACTGCCGCCCTTTCCGCTGCTTTGTCTTCCATGGCGCGACTGCTGCTGCTGCACGGCCCCAACCTCAACCTGCTCGGTACCCGCGAGCCGGGGGTCTATGGGCACACCACGCTGGCGCAGATCGATGCGGCGCTGCTCGCGCAGGCCACGGCCGCCGGGCACCAGCTGGACAGCCTGCAGTCCAACGCCGAGCACGTGCTGGTGGAGCGGGTGCAGGCCGCGCGCGGCGACGGCACCGCCTTCATCCTGATCAACCCGGCCGCGTTCACCCACACCTCGGTGGCGCTGCGCGACGCCTTGGCGGCGGTGGCGATCCCGTTCATCGAGATCCACCTGTCCAACCCGCACAGCCGCGAGCCGTTCCGCCACCACAGCTATTTCAGCGACCACGCGCTCGGCGTGATCTGCGGCTTCGGCGCCGACAGCTACCGCTACGCGATGGACGCGGCGCTGGCCCGGCTGGGAGCCGGCGCGTGAGCGGCAGCCCCGGCTTCAGCGCGCGTCGTGCGGCGCTGCACCACCCTATCCGCGTTCGCCGGGCCGCGTGCCCGGTCATTTCCCGATTCACCTCAAGAGGCCGTTATGGATCTCCGTAAAATCAAGAAGCTGATCGACCTGCTGGAAGAATCCAATCTCGCCGAGATCGAGATCAAGGAAGGCGAGGAAAGCGTGCGCCTGGCGCGCACCCCCAAGGGCATGGTCGCCAGCGCCCCGCAGTACGCACAGGCGCCGGCCCCCGCCGCCGCGCCGCCGGCGGCCGCGTCGATGCCGATGAGCTCGCCCACCGAGGCCTCCACCGGCGGCACCGCCAAGCCCGGCAACGCTCTGCCCGAAGGCCACGTGCTGCGCGCGCCGATGGTCGGCACCTTCTACACCTCGCCGTCGCCGGACAAGCCGGCCTTCGTCAGTGTCGGCCAGGCGGTCAAGGCCGGCGAGACCCTGGCGATCATCGAGGCGATGAAGATGTTCAACCCGATCGAAGCCGACGTCTCCGGCACCATCGTCGCGATCCTCAGCGAAAGCGGCGTGCCGGTGGAGTTCGATCAGCCGTTGTTCGTGATTGGCTGAGACGCCGGGATTGGGGAGTCGTGATTCGGGATTCGCAACAGCGACCACACGAGCGCCTGGAGGTCTGGCGCGATGCGATGGCGCTGGTCGAATCGATCTACCGTCTCACCGACGTCTTCCCCGATGCCGAACGCTTCGGACTGACGGCACAGATGCGGCGAGCCGCAATCAGCGTTCCCTCCAATATCGCGGAGGGCGCCGCGCGGCGCTCCACTGCCGAATACCTGCGCTACCTGTCGATGGCGCGGGGTTCGCTGGCGGAGCTGGATACGCAGATGCAGATCGCGACGCGGCTGCAGTTCGGCACGCCGGACGCGGCAACCCATGATCTCTTGAACCGAACTTTCTCCAGGCTCAACGCATTGATCCGCACGCTGGACGATTCGCGACACCTGCGCGATGCCGGCGCCCTCTACGAATCCCCAATCTCGAATCCCGAATCCCATGCTAGATAAAGTCGTCATCGCCAATCGCGGCGAAATCGCGCTGCGCATCCTGCGCGCGTGCCATACGCTCGGCATCCGCACGGTCGCGGTGCATTCCACCGTGGACCGCAACCTCAAGCACGTGGCCATGGCCGACGAGTCGGTGTGCATCGGCCCGGCGGCGTCGGCCGAGAGCTACCTCAACATCCCGGCGCTGATCGCCGCGGCCGAGGTCACCGATGCGCAGGCCATCCATCCCGGCTACGGCTTCCTGTCGGAGAACGCCGACTTCGCCGAGCGCGTGGAGCAGTCCGGCTTCATCTTCATCGGGCCCAAGGCCGACACCATCCGCCTGATGGGCGACAAGGTCGAGGCGATCCGCGCGATGAAGGCCGCCGGCGTGCCGTGCGTGCCCGGCTCGGGCGGCCCGCTGGGCGAGGACATCGTCGCCAACACCAAGATCGCGCGCGAGATCGGCTACCCGGTGATCATCAAGGCGGCCGGCGGCGGCGGCGGCCGCGGCATGCGCGTGGTGCATTCGGAGGCGGCGCTGAAGGCGGCGATCGAGACCACCAAGTCCGAGGCCAAGGCCGCTTTCAGCAACGACCAGGTGTACATGGAGAAGTTCCTGGAGAATCCACGCCACGTGGAGATCCAGGTGCTGGCCGACGGCCAGGGCAACGCCATCCACCTGGGCGAGCGCGACTGCTCGATGCAGCGCCGCCACCAGAAGGTGGTCGAGGAAGCGCCCGCGCCCGGCATCACCGAGCAGCTGCGCAACGAGATCGGCAAGGTCTGCGTGGACGCCTGCGTGCGCATCGGCTACCGCGGCGCCGGCACCTTCGAATTCCTGTTCGAGGACGGCCGCTTCTACTTCATCGAAATGAACACGCGCATCCAGGTCGAGCACCCGGTCACCGAGCGTATCACCGGCATCGACCTGGTCTGCGAACAGCTGCGCATCGCCGCCGGCCACAAGCTGAGCATCAAGCAGAGCGACATCGTGCTGCGCGGCCATGCGATCGAGTGCCGCATCAACGCCGAGGACCCGGAAACCTTCATGCCCAACCCGGGCCTGATCACCGGCTTCCACCCGCCCGGCGGCCCCGGCGTGCGCGTGGACACGCACATCTACAGCGGCTACAAGGTGCCGCCGAACTACGACTCGATGATCGGCAAGCTGATCGTGCACGGCCCCGACCGCGAGACCGCGATCGCGCGCATGCGCGTGGCGCTGAGCGAGATGGTGGTGGACGGGATCAAGACCAACATCCCGCTGCAGCAGCGGATCATGCGCGACAAGGGCTTCCAGGCCGGCGGGCAGAACATCCACTACCTGGAAAAGCGCCTGGCCGAGCGCAAGAACAAGTCGATTGCGTTGGTTTGAGGGCCGGGATTCGGGAGTTGGGATTTGGGATTCGCAAAAGCGGAGGCCGGGTCCTGATCCGTTCCTGGTCATGGCGGCAGTTGTGGTCGGGGCATGCCCCTCGACCTGTCGCCGATGCGTTTGCGGGGTGCGTGAGATCGCATCCCAGCTGCTCGCGCGGTCTTTAGGTAAGCGTCGCCACACACACGGACGCCAGTAGCGCCGCGGCGTCCCGCGTCAGCGCTTGGCGTAGTGGCTGGGCGGTGCGCCCACGTGGCGGCTGAAGGCGACGCTGAAGCTGCTGGTCGAGCCATAGCCGACGCGTTGCGCCACCTCGGCCACGCCCAGTCCTTCGCGCCGCAGCAGGTCCTTGGCCACCTCCATGCGCCAGGCCAGCACGTACTCCATCGGCGGCACGCCGACCGTGCGGGCGAAGCGCTCGAAGAACGTCGAGCGCGACAGCGCGGCCGCCTGCGCCAGTTCGCCCACCGTCCAGGCGTGATCGATGCGGGCGTGGATCCGGGTGAGCGCCGGCGCCAGCCGTTCGTCGCCCAGGCCGCGCAACAGGCCCGGCGGCGCGTTCCCCGCCGTCGTCCAGCGCATGGCCTCGACCAGCAGCATCTCCACCAGCCGGGACAGCATGTAGTCGCTGCCCGGCTTCCGGTCCTGGTACTCCTCGCCCACCATCTGCACCAGCTGCATCAGGCGGCCCGCGCCGCGCACGTGGACCACCACCGGCAACAGCGAGGTCAGCAAGCCGGCATGGGCGCTGTCGAACAGGAAGGCACCGCCCAGCGACAGCATGTCCGGCGCACCGCCCTGTTCGCCGTGGCGGAGCTCGCCTTGCCCGCCCGGGACGACCTGCGGATCGATGAACACCGGCGGCGCCGGCAAGACGCCGGAGAGCGTGAACGCCGGCGTGGTCGGCAGCAGCACGAAATCGCTGGCGCCGATCGTGATCGGCGGCTGCCCGTCCACCGCCAGCACGGCGCTGCCTTCCAGCACGATGCAGAACCCCGGCTGCCCGTACTCGGCATAGCGCACCGCCCAGTTGCCCTTGCCGCTGATCAGGTTGGCGAACACCGCGCGGGGCTGCAGCAGGCGGACGAGCTCGGAAAGCGGATCGTGCATTTCGGACGCTCGCTAAAACAAAACGGATTCCGCATTATCGATCATCCGAGACGGCTGGCCTATCGTTTCTTCCCGAGTCCACTCACTCCTGGAGAACGCAATGAAGACCGTCCTGATCACCGGCTGCTCCTCCGGCTACGGCCTGGAAACCGCGCGGCACTTCTTGGCTCAAGGCTGGAACGTCGTCGCCAGCATGCGCCAGCCGCAACCGGCGCTGCTGCCGGCCTCGCCCACCCTGCGCATGCTGGCGCTGGACGTGACCCAGCCCGACAGCATCGCGCTGGCGCTGGAGGCGGCCGGCCCCATCGACGTGCTGGTCAACAATGCCGGCATCGGGCTGTTCGGGGCGTTCGAGGCCACGCCGATGGCGACCGTGCGCGAGGTGTTCGAGACCAACACCTTCGGCCTCATGGCGATGTGCCAGGCCGCGATTCCCGGGTTTCGCCAGCGCGGCAGCGGCGTCATCGTCAACGTGACCTCCAGTGCCACGCTGGCGCCGTTCCCGCTGGTGGCCGCATACACGGCCAGCAAGACCGCGGTCGAGGGCTTCACCGCGTCGCTGGCGCACGAACTCGAGGCGTTCGACCTGCGGGTCAAGCTGGTGGAGCCCGGCTACGGCCCGTCCACTCAGTTCACCGCCAACGGGCAGCAGCGCATGCAGGGCCTGATTCCGGACGCCTACGCGCCGTTCGCCCAAGAGGTGTTCGCGCGCCTGGGCCAACCGGCGGCGGTGACCATCGCCAGCGACGTCGCCCAGGCGATCTGGGACGCCGCCAACGACCCCAGCGACCGCCTGCACTACCCCGCCGGCGCCGACGCCCTGGCCCTGGCCGCGCAGCGCTGATCGCCAAACGACAGGGACCTCACAGGAGCCGGGGAACCGCCTTTGCGAATCCCCAATCCCTGCTACTTGGCCTGCTGCGTCCCCTGCACCGGTTCGGCGCCCAGGGTCGAGGTCGGGCTGACGATCATCACCGTCTCGGTGGAGCCGTCCGGCCACACGATCTGGAAGGTGCTGCCCGGGCTGAGGGTGGAGAACGGCATGCCGCTGCGGGCGCGGTAGATCGCCGCCACCTGCGCGGCGCCGGCGCGGCGCAGGTCCGGGTCGGCGTGCACGGTGGTCAGCTCGACCTTGGACAGGCCGCGGTAGCGCTGCTCGGCCGTGTCGATCAGCAGCAAGCCGGCCGCCGCCGCCGAATAGGCGACCAGGGCCAGCACCCAGAACCAGAATTTGGCGCCGTGCAGCCATCGCCGGTAATTCATGAGCCCGCTCCTGTCGTCTCCACCAGACGGTTGACCATGTCGTTCATCGTGTCCGTGCCTTGCCGCGGGACCGCGGCGTCGTAAACAAAACTGCTGAAATCCTGGGTCGGGTCCTGCGAGCAGATCCCGCCGTTGGCGCAATAGCGGGTCATCAACTCGCTGTTCGGGCCGCAATCCAGCCCCAGCCGGCAGGCGGCCAGCTGCCAGGCCAGTTCGGTGAAGGCGGTGCCGGCGATGCGCTCGTCCAGGCTGTCGTCGCCGCTGGCGGCCAGGCCCATCGCCGGCGCCAGCGCCATGTACGCATCCGGATCGCCGGAGGCGCGGACCCGTTCGACCAGGTCGCGCTTGTAGCCGGCCGAGGACTGCAGCGGCTGCCCCAACGTCAGCAGCGCCGCCTCCGCGGCCAGGTTGCCGCCGCGCGCGGCCTGCACGCGCTGGGCGACGATGGCCTGGCGGGTCAGGCCGTCGCCGGGCACGAAGCCGGCGCAGCGGCGGCCGACCCGCGCGCGCGCAGCGACCATGCGCGCCGAGGTCGGCAGTTGCGCCGCCTCGATCGCGCGGGTGTCGGCGGCATAGCCGGCCGGATTCATCGCATAGCCGGCGCAATAGTCGTAGATGCGGCTCAGCAGCCAGGACGCATCGGCATCGCCCTGCGCGGCGGCGGCGGACAGCTGCTGCGCGGTGCGATACAGGTCGGGACTGCGCTCCAGCGCGCTGCGGCGGTCGGGCGAGGCCGCCGGCAATGCCTGCACCGAGGTGCTCCTGCGCTGGTCCTGCTCCGCCACGCCCACGTCCACGGGCGCCGGGGTGGCCACGGCGGCACCTGCGGTCGCCGGTAGCGCCGGCGCCGCCGCCAGCAGCACCGCGCGATAGCCGACCACGCCCAGCAACAGTGCAGCGGGCGCCAGCAACAGCCAGGTTTTGCGGGACACGGCGAAGGACATGCGCGTAAGCGATGGGAGCAGCGGGCGACGAGGGCGGCCGCGTCCGCTGGAAGCGGGGGCCGCCGCAATGTCGCAGTCTAACGCAGCCGATGGCAGGCCATGGCAGACAATGGCGGCCGCGGTCATGGCGGCGCGCGGCCGGCGCCGGTTCGGGCCAGCGCGGCGGTCGTCTAAGATGCGGGGCCCTTCTTCCCCGTGCCCGACCGATGCCGTTCCTCGAACTGACTGTGCGCTGCACCGACGCCACCCAGCCCCGCTACGAGCATGCGCTGGAGGACGTCGGCGCGCTGGCGGTCACCCTGCTCGACGCCGAGGCCGATACCAGCAACGAACGCGCGATCCTGGAGCCGGGGGTCGGCGAGACCCCGCTGTGGGGCACGCTGGTGCTCACCGCGCTGTTCCCCGCCGAGCAGGACGCGTTGCTGCTGCTGGTCGCGCTGGACGCGTTCGACCCGGGCCTGGACTGGGCCCAGGCCACGTTCCGCAAGGTCGACGACCAGGACTGGGAGCGCGCCTGGCTGGACCAGTTCCAGCCGATGCGCTTCGGCACGCGCACCTTCATCGTCCCGTGGAACCACGAACTACCCGAGGAGGCGCGCGGCGCCGATGCCGCCGTGGTGCGGCTGGACCCCGGCCTGGCGTTCGGTTCCGGCACCCACCCGACCACCGCGCTGTGCCTGCGCTGGCTCGACGCCCTGGCCACCGACGGCGCGCTGGCACAGGCGCGCGTGCTCGACTTCGGCTGCGGCTCCGGGATCCTGGCGCTGGCCGCGCTGAAGCTGGGCGCGGCGGCGGCAGTGGGCGTGGACAACGATCCGCAGGCGCTGCTGGCCACGCACGACAACGCCGAGCGCAATGACGTCAGCGCGCGCCTGGCGGTGTACCTGCCGGCCGACGAGCCGGTGGCCACCTACCCGGTAGTGGTCGCCAACATCCTGGCCTCGGCGCTGGACGCGCTGGCGCCGGTCCTGGCCGAACGCGTCGCGCCGGGCGGGCGCATCGCCCTGTCCGGCATCCTGCATGGCCAGGAACAGGAACTGCTGCAGCGCTATGCACCGTGGTTCGAGCAGCTGCGCAGCGAACAGGACGGCGACTGGATGCGGATCGACGGCGTCCGCCGCGCCTGAATCCGCGCACCGGCGGGCCGCTTACCCGGTCGCGCCGGATCCAGCGCTCACCCGCGGCCCGCGGCCAGGCTGCGGATCGCCGCGGTCAGCAAGGCTGCCTCGGCATGGATCGCCAGCACCCGGGTCCGCGGCCGCCAGCCCAGCGCACGCAGGCGCCGCTCGTGCCAGCGATGGCCGCGCCGCGCCCGCGGCAGCCGCCAGGCCAGTTCCAGCGCCACGCCGATCAGCGCCGATGCGCCCAGCGCCTGCACCAGCGCCGCCCAGCTTATGGCGTGCAGCAGCAGCCATAGCAGCGCCGGCACCCGCGACGACGGCGCCGGCGGATACGGCAATGCGAACGCCCGCCACGACCAGCCCTGCCTGACCGCGCAGCGGCCGTCGCCGGCATCGGCCCAGATCCGGTAGCGGTGCGCGCCGATCCCCGGCGGCGGCCGCGCACGGCGCTGCGCGCGCAGCGGCGCGAGCGCGAAACGCGAGGGGTGGACATCGAGCAGCGGGGCATCCTGCGTGTGCATCGGCGCGTCCTGGTCCATGGCAGCGGGTCGGCGGCGGCGACAGGGACGCGCGGAAATCCGGCGTCTTCACTGCGCACAGCCACCACCGGCGACAGTATCAACAACAAATAGCAAATTGACAGTCTTACGAACCAACTTTTCCATGCTGCGCGGCTATATCTCGCCTCCCCCGCGGAGGTGAGTGTGAGCAGCAGGCTGTACGAACGGGTGCGCGAAGCGCGCAAGCTGACCGGTCTCACCCAGGAAGCGCTGGCGCTGGATCTGTCGGTGACCCGCAGCGCGGTGGCGCAGTGGGAGATGGCCGACGGCACCGCGCCGGCGGTGGAGCACCTGATCGCCCTGGCCCGCCGCAGCGGGCTGACCTTCGAATACCTGGCCACCGGTCGCGGCGAACGCGTGTTCGGCGAACCGCTGTCCGTTGCCGAGGAAGCCGCGCACTACCGGCAGCTGTCCGACCAGCAGGCGCGCCTGCTCGACAGCTTCGAGACCCTGAGCCCGCGCCAGCGCGCCGGCCTGCTGGACCTGATCGGCGCAGGCAAGCACCGGCGCTGAGCAGCGCGCGCCGCCCCCTGTAGGAGCGGCTTCAGCCGCGACAGATTCTTTGCCGAAGGTGCCTGTCGCGGCTGAAGCCGCTCCTACAAGGGGCATGGCCGCGCTGCAGCCCGCTCCCCCGCGTGCTTGAATAGGGTTCTCGTCACCGCCGTCGCCGTCACGCATGCCCGATCCCACCCCGCCCCGTCCCAGCCTCGCCACCCTGCTGCGCCAGCCCGCCCGGCCGATGCCGGAACAGGCCGATGCCGCGGAGCCGGCAGAGGCGGAGGCGGCCGCCGGCTCGGCCGAGACGGGCGACACCGGTGACGGCACGACGCCGCGTGCCGAGGTCGCACCACCGTCCACGCCTGCGCCGGCAGCGATGCCGCAGGCGGACGCGCCGTACGCCGCCGGGGTCGCCGCACCGGCGCCCGCCGTGGCGGCCGAGTCGATCGCGCCCGCCCAACTCGAACCGCAGTCCGAACCGGTAGCAGAGCCGGAATCGAACCTGGCGCCGCCGCCGGGGCAGGCACCAGAACCCGCCGCTGCGGCGATCGCCACCAGCGCCGCCCCGAGCTTCGTCCAGCCGGGCGCGCCGCGCCGGCCGGTGCTGCGCGCCGCGCCCTGGCAGTGGATCGCGCTGGTCGGACTGGGCCTGCTGCTGGCGCTGCAGATCCTGGTCGCCGACCGGCAACGGCTGGGCGCCGACGCGCGCTGGCGGCCATGGGTGGCCGGCGTGTGCCAGGCGCTGCGCTGCAGCCTGCCGCCGTGGCGCGAGCCGAGCGCGTTCACCATGCTCAGCCGCGAAGTGCGGCCGTTGCCCGGGCGCGCCGGCACCCTGCAGATCCAGGCTACCTTCCGCAACGACGCGCGCTGGGCGCAGGCCTGGCCGTTGCTGCAGCTGTCGCTGGCCGACGCCGACGGCCGCACCATCGGCAGCCGCGTGTTGCGCCCGGAGGAATACCTGGGCCGCGCCCGCCCGGATGCGGCGACGCTGGCGCCTGGGCAGAGCGCGCAGGTGGCGTTCCAGGTGCGCGAACCGGCCGCAGGCACCGCTGCATTCAGTTTCGACTTCCACTGAAACGCTGTGGCACCACAATCCGACATGGCAGCGAGGCAGGCCACGCGCTAGACTCGTCCCCCCGCGCCGGCCCTCCGCCCTCCGGCACGGCCGTCATCCGGGGACCCGCCGAACTTGAACGCTGCCACCACTCGTCCTGACTCCAGTCGCGGCGCGCCGAAGCCGCCACTGCGCGAACACGTGGCGCAGTCCGTGCGCCGCTACCTGCGCGACCTCGATGGCTGCGACGCCGACGACGTGTACGAGATCGTGCTGCGCGAGATGGAGATCCCGTTGTTCGTGGAAGTGCTCAACCATTGCGAAGGCAACCAGAGCCGCGCCGCGGCGATGCTGGGCATCCATCGCGCCACGCTGCGCAAGAAGTTGAAGGAATACGGGTTGGCGTGAGGCGGGACTCGGAACTCGGGACTCGGGACTCGGGACTCGGGACTCGGGACTCGGGACTCGGGACTGCAGGATCACGTTTCCGTGCAGATCGCTGTCAAGCGACGCGATGAAACTCGATGAAAAAGCCGCCTTTCTCTGCAGAAAAGGCGGCTTTTTTGTTTTCGATCCGGGCGCTTTTCTGTGGGAGGGGCTTCAGCCCCGACGCGTTATCGGTAAGGCGTCGCGGCTGAAGCCGCTCCTACAGGTAGCGGCGCGCTCGGGCCAATCCCCAATCCCGAATCCCCAATCCCCGCCCCTCACACCCATCCATAGCGGATCAGGTGGAAGAACACCGGCGCGGCGAAGCACACCGAGTCCAGCCGGTCGAGCACGCCGCCGTGGCCCTCGATCATGTGGCCCCAGTCCTTGATGCCGCGGTCGCGCTTGATCGCCGACATCACCAGGCCGCCGAAGAAGCCCATCAGGTTGGCCACCAGCGCCAGCGCGAACGCCTGCAGCGGCGAGAACGGGGTGATCCACCACAAGGCCGCGCCAAGCAGGCTCGCCGACAGAATGCCGCCGACGAAGCCTTCCACGGTCTTGGACGGCGACAGCTTGGGCGCGATCAGGTGCTTGCCGATCAGCTTGCCCCACACGTACTGCAGCACGTCCGAGGACTGCACCACGATCACCAGGAACGCGAACAGCAGCAGGTTGCGGCCTTCGTAGCCGGGAATCTCCAGGTTCAGCAGCGCCGGCACGTGCGAGATGCAGAACACGCAGATCATCAGCCCCCACTGCACTTTGGCGGTGCGCTCCAGGTAGCGCGTGGTGTCGCCGCCGATGGTGGACAGGATCGGCAGCACCAGGAACGCGTAGACCGGAATCAGCAAGGTGTACAGCCCGTACCAGCCGCTCCACACCAGCCAGTACTGCCACGGCAGCACGATGTAGAACGCGGCCAGCAGCGCGTAGTAGTCGCCGCGCCGGGTCGGCGCCAGGGTGATGAACTCGCGCAGCGCGAACAGCGACACCAGCGCGAACAGCACGATCACGCCGATGCGCCCGAACACGAACGCCAGCGCCACCACCGCGGCCATCACCCACCACGCGCGGATCCGCGCCACCAGGTTGTCGAGCACCGCGCTGGGCCGCCCGCGCGCGCGCCAGCGCAGCGTTTCGGAAATCAGCGTGGCCAGCAGCAGCACCGCGGCGATGCCGAGGAATAGCCAAAGGGTCTGCTGCCGCAGCGAGGATTGCTGCAGATGGTCGCTGAAGGCGATCGCGCTCATCGGGCGGCCTCCACCTGCTCCGGCGACAGCGCCAGCAGCGCCGCGCGCGTGCGCTCCAGGAACGCCTGCTTGTCCTCGCCGGCGCCCAGCCGCAACGGCTCGCCGAAGGTGGTGGTGCACAGCAAGGGCAGCGGCAACCACTTGCCCTTGGGCATCACCCGCTTGAGGTTGTCGATCCACACCGGCACGAACTCCAGCTCCGGGCGGTGCCGCGCCAGGTGGTAGATGCCGCTCTTGAACGGCAGCACGCCTTCCTCGGTATTCCGCGTGCCTTCCGGGAACAGGATCAGCGAACCGCCGCCATCGACCGCTTCGCACAGGCACTCGATCGGGTCGCGGCTGCGCTGCGCGGCCTCGCGCTCGATCAGCACGCCGTTGAACACCGAGTGGATCAGGTAACGGCGCAGCGCGTCGCGCCGCCAGTAGTCGGCCGCGGCCACCGGCCGCACCTCGCGCCGCAAGGATGCCGGCAGCGACGACCAGATCAGCACGAAATCGCCGTGGCTGGCGTGGTTGCCGTAGTACACGCGGCGCTCGCTGGAGGGAACGCAGCGCCAGAACGCGCGCGCGCCGGTCAGCAGGCGGATCGCGGCGCTGCAGCCGCGGGCGATCAGGCGTTCGATCATTTCCACTCCAGTTCGCGCACGATGGCGCGCAGGCGGATCACGATGGTCACGGCCGCGCCGCCGATCAGCAGCGCCATGGTCAGGACCAGAAGGGTTTCGGCGATGGCACTGCGCTGCAGCAGCAGCGCGACGGCCGCCAGCAGCGCGGCCAGCGACAGCCAACGCACGCGCTGCACGCGCGCCATCGGGCCCTGCACCGGCTCGCGGACGCCGCAGGCCAGGCCCAGCATGCGCACGTAGGCGGTGCCCACGCACAGCAGGGCCGCGGCCCAGCCCAGCTCGGCGCCCCAGCTCAGCACGTGCTGCAGGCCATAGCCCACGCCCAGGCACACCACGACATCGGACAGCCGGTCCGGCGCTTCGTTGTAGACCTCGCCGGCGCGGCCGACCATGTGCGCCTGCCGCGCCATCAGCCCGTCAAGGCGGTTGCACAGCAGCCGGCCATGCAGGCCGAGCGCGGCCAACACGAGCAGGCCGGCGGCATCGCGCGGCGGCTCGCGCCAGGCCAGCAGGAACATCAGCGCCGCCAGCGCGGCGAAGCCGGTCGCGGTCCAGGACAGGCCATTGGGCGTGGCGCCGCGCGCGCGCAGCGCCAGCGCCAGGCGCGCGCGCCACTGCGCACGGCGTTGTGCCAGGCTCCGTCGGGCCATCAGTCGCCGCCTCCGCCACAACCGCCGCAGCCGCTGCTGCAACTGCTGCCGCAACTGCTGCCGCCGCCATCGCCACCGCCGCCGGTGCAGCCGCTGGCGCCGCTGCCACCGCCGCTGCCGCTGACCACCGGCGCGCGCAGGGCGTGATACTCCGCCCATGGCGTGGCCATCAGCACGCCGGTGCCGGACAGCGCTAACGGCGTGGCCAGATGCGTGCCCGGCGTGTCGGAGGAAACATGCGTTCCGGCGCGCCATGCCGCATCGCGCTGGGCCAGCAATTGGTCGCCGGCGACGCTGCGCCGCGGCGGGGTCAGCAGGAAGCCCAGCACGATGAGCGTCACCGCCACCATCGCCGCGACCAGGAAACCGATCGGGCGCTGCAACTGCAGGCCGATCTGGATCTTCATCGCGCCCACCGCCCACAGCGCGGCCGGCGGCGCCGCGCCGAGCAGACGCGCGCACCAGGCCTGGCCGCGCCCGAGCAGCAGGCGCTTGCCGATCAGCGCCTTGCGCAGCGGCGTGGCGTCCTCGCGCAGCGCCTGCAGCGCCTGCTGCAAGGTCGGGTTGGCGCGGACCAGCTGCAGGGCGCGCTGCAGCGACGCCGGCACCGCCACGCCCTCCACGACCAGCAGCGGGATCGGGTCGCGGCGCCGGCCGGACAGCGTGGACAGCGTCGGCCGCAGCTGCACTGCGCCGCGGCTCAGCAGCAAGCCCAGTTGCAGGTCCGCCACGCGTTCGCCGCCGCCGGCCAGGAACGCCAGTTCGGCGTGATCGACCACCGTGGCCGCCCGTCCCTGGCCGAGGCCGCGCACCGCGCGCCGCAGCCGCGCCGCCAGCGCCCAGGCCAGACCGATGCCGGCCAGGAACAGCCAAATGAAGGAACTGCCGCGCCAGTGCAGCGGCGAGACGGCGCTGTTGTCCGTGCCCAGTCCCCACCCCAGCAGCAGCGTGAGCGCTGCCCAGAACCAAAGCGCCTTGCCGGGCGCGCGCGGGCTGGCCCAGCGGCGCGCGTCGAGATCGGCGCGCGCCGCCGCCCGCTCGCCGGCCGGCGCCGGCCAGCAGGCCGCCGGCGGTTCGCCGAAATGGCGGCGGTAGCGCGCCAGCGTGGCGCGGTATTGCGCGGCGTGGCGCTCGGCGTCGGCGGTGTCGCCGCTGCCGGGCCGGTGATGCAAGGTGGTCTGCAACACGTCCGGACAGAACCGCTGCCAGTACTCGCGGGTATCGGTGAGGTGGGTGTGCCAGACCTGGTCGATCAGCGCGCTGGGGGTGACATCCTCGCCGCCGCTGCAGGCCAGGAAGCAGAAGCGCCGGTATTCCTCGATCGCCTGCGCTGCCACGGCCAGCGAGACGCGGGCCTCCCTGGCCACGCGGCGCACGAACACCGGCAGCGCATCGTCGGCCTCGCCGAAGCGGTAGTCCTGCAGCCGCTGCCACAGCGCCTGTTGCTCGGCATCGGCGTGCGGCAGCGGTGCCGGATCGTTCGTCTCGGTCATGCGCGAATCTCCTTCATGCGACCAGCGCCACGACCAGTGCCGCCAGCAGCGCCGACAGTTGCAGCGCCAGGCTGGCCAATTGCCGCAGCAGCAAGCCGCGCATGCCGCGCCAGCGCATCTGCCAGTCGCGCGGCGGCGGCAGGCGCCGCAGCAGGCCGAGCCGGTGCAGGGCGGCGTCGAGATCGCTGCCGGCCTGGTCCAGGTCCGCTTCGGCCAGCACCGCGTCGAGCAGCGCGGCATCCAGGCCGACGCGCGCGGCCCAGTAGCGCTGCAGCACGCCGGCAAGCGCGCTGAGCAGGCACAGCATCGCCGCCAGCGACGCACCGATATTGGCGTACCACGCGCCCAGCAGCAGCGCGACGGCGAGCAGCGCCAGCGACAGCCGGTCCAGCGGCGCTGCCTGCCGCAACAGCGCGGCCATCGTGCGCAGCTCCAGCGGCGTGCTCATGCCGGCAACTCCAGGGCGTGCGCCGGCGCGTCCGGCGCGGCGCACGCGGCGGCAATGGCAGCGCGCTGCGCGGGCCCCAGCACGACCCGCGCCGCGCGCGTGCGCAGCAGCGCGATCGCGGCATCCGGATCGGCGGCGCGACCGCTGTGCAGCAACCAGGTGGCGACCGCGGCGGCGCTGCGCGAATAGCCCAGCGCGCAGCACACCAGCACCGGGCCGTGGCGGCGTGCGGCCTCGATCGCGGCGGCGGCCTCGCGCAATGCCGCCGCCGGCGGCGCGACCAGGTCCAGCATCGGCACGCTGCGATCGTGCGGCCCGGCATCGCGCAACGACAGTTCGGCGCAGACGTCGACCACCGCGGCGAACGCAGCGCGCTCGCCGCGACCGGGCAGGCGCCCCAGCCAGACGCCGTCGGCGATTTCGCGCGGCGCCGGATCGCGCCGGGTCCAGGCGCGCGCATTGAGCCAGGCGGCCGCCAGGTACGGCGCGTACAGCCAGCGCGCGGCCAGGCTGAGGCGGCCGTCGGCGCGCTTCTGCAGGCCGATCGCGCCGAGCAGCGCGTAGTCGAAGGCGACCAGCAGCAGCGACAGCGCCGGCCACAGCAGCCACCAGCCCGCGCCGCCGATGCCAACCGCCAACGCCACGCACGCCGCGCCACCGAGCAGGTAGGACAGCGCCAGCCGCCAACGCGCGGGATCGCGCGCCACCGCCAGCGCGTGCCACGGCGGCGCGATGCGCTCCGGCCACAGCCACACGCACAGCCAGCCCGCGGCCAGGCCGGTGGGAATGTCCAGGAAATGGTGCTGGTAGGTGGTGAGCACCGACAGCCCGATCAGCGCGAACCAGATGTGCAGCGCGCCGCGCGCAAGCCCCTGCAGATGCTGCGCGTAGCGCACCCACAGCACCACCAGCAGCACGATGTGCAACGACGGCGCCTGGTTGAACGGCTTGTCGAAGCCCAGCAGCACCGCGAACAGCCAGCCGAACACGCCGTCGCTGGGCGGCCGTTCGAAGCTGAAGCGCAGCGGCCACAGCAGGAAACAGCCCACCGCCAGCAACTGCGCGGTCAGCAGCCGCCTGGCATGCGTGTCCAGTTCGGCGCGCGTGCGGCAGACGAAGAACGAGATCACGTAGAACAGGTCGATCGACCAGTACGGCACGATCGTCCACGGCCAGAACGGGATCTGCGTTTCCCACGCGAACGGCAGCGACGGCACGTAGGCGCGGCGCTCGGCCAGCGCATTGGCCAGGCCGTAGCTGAGGAAGAAGAACGGCCCCAGCAGCGCCAGCCACGCCAGCGCCCGCCGCCACGGCCGCGACGCCGCTTCGCTCATGGCGCGATCCGCTGCGCCAGCGACACGGTGAAGATGCCCCATGCGTCGATGCGCTGTTCCAGCTTGCGGAAGCCGGCGACGCGCACCAGTTCGTCCATCTCCTGCTGGGTCCGCCGGCGCATCACCCAGGCCGCGCCGCCGCGGTGGCTGGTCAGCGCGCGGGCGATGAATTCCAGCTGCGGGTGCCAGGGCTGCCCGGTGTAGGCCAGATAGCCGCCCGGCTCGACCGCTGCGGCCACGCCCTGCAGCGAGCGCAGCACCTGGTCGTTGTCGGGGAACAGTTCGTACAGGCCCGACACCACCGCCAGCGTCGGCTGCGGCTGCAGCGCCGCCAGCGCATCGCGGTCGAAGGCGTCGCCGCGCTCGAAACGGGCGATGTCGGCGGCGCCGAGTTCGGCGATCAGCGCGCGCCCGCGCTCCACGTTCAAGTCGCTGAAATCGCGCAGCACGATCGCATCGGCACGCTGTTCGCCGGCGGCCAGCGCTTCCAGCACGTAGCGGCCGTGGCCGGCGGCGATGTCGAGCACGCGCACCGGCGCGCCGGCGTCGCGCAGGCGCTGCATGGCCAGGCGCAGCAGTTCGTGCAGATGGCTGCGGCGCACGCGGATGCCGCGCCAGCCGATCGCATCCAGGTAGTTGCGGTCGATGAAGCGGCCCAGCGGGCCCTTGCCGGCGGCGCGGTCGCGGTACACGTAGTCCAGCGTGCTGCCGGAATCGAAGCCGGTCTGCAGGCCCAGCGCCAGGCCTTCGGACAGCGTGCCGCCGAAGCGCAGATTCGCGCGCACGAAGCGCCAGCGCAGGTCCTGCAAGCTGTATTTCTCAGGCGGCCAGGCCAGCCGCTCGGCCTCCTCGAAGGTGGGCCCGTGCCGATGCGCCTGCAGCAGGCTGGGCAGCGCCGGCGCGGCGGCGAAGCGTTCGCGCACGAAGCGGCGGATCTGCGCCAGCGCCGGCGCGCGGTCGCGCTCGCCCAGGGTGTCGTGGAAGAACCCCGGCAGCAGGTGGCGCTCCTTCACCGGCGAGGACAGCCGCTCGTAGAAACGGTCCTGCGGGCCGCGGTGCACGACGAAATCGTCGCCGGACACCAGCAGCTGCACCGGCACGGTGATCGCCTGCGCGTCGCCGACCACGCGGTCGGCCGCGGCGTACACGCCCAGCAGCACCCGCACCGAGATCGGCCGGGTGATCAGCGGATCGTCGCGGTAGCTGGCTACGCGCGCCGGGTCGTGGGTCAGCCACTGCGGCTTGACGTAGCTGTTGACGAAGAAATTGCCGCGCAGCTTGTGCAGCAGCGCCAGCCCGGGCCGCGCGAACGGCACGTACAGCTTGACCTTGAACGCCGGCGAGGCCAGCACCAGCGCGCGCAGCGGCGGCGCGTAGTCGTGCACCCAGGTGCTGGCGATCACCGCACCCACGCTCTGCGCGATCACCACGATGTCCTGCACCGCGATGCCGTGGGCCTCGCCGATGTGGGCGATGAAGCGGTCCAGATCGCGCACCAGCGCCGGGAAGCCGGGCGCATCGCCGCGCGCGCCGGGCGAGCGGCCGTTGCCGCGCGCGTCCCAGGCGAACATCGCGCAGTCGTCCAGGCCCAGTTCGTCGGCCAGGTGCATCACCCGCCCGGAATGCTCGTGGCCGCGGTGCAGCAGCACCACCGCGCGTGGCGCGGGCGCCGGCGCGGTGGCCGGCCAATGCCGGTAGAACAACCGGGTCCCGTCGAAACTGCAAAACTCGCTTTCGCTGACCTGCCGCATCCGTTGCCGATTCCCTGTCGTTCGTACGTGCCGTGCCGTGAGTACCGCTACCGTTTCCGTGTCGTTGCCGCAGCCTGCGCCGCGCGGCTCAGCGCGCCGCGCCCTCGCGCAGGCCGGCGGCCACGCGCCGCACGACCGTCGCCGCGCACAGCAGCGCCAGCGCGATCGCGAATCCGTCCACCGTCTTCGCCCCGACCCAGCCGCCGGCCAGCAGCAGCCCCAGCAGGCCGATGGCGAAGGCGCGATCGCTCTTGCCCATCGGGCCGTCGTAGCGCCGTGCGGCACCGACCATCAGCCCCAACACCCCGGCATACTCGGTCAATGCCGCCGCCAGCGCCAGCGCCCACAGCCAGCCCACGCTCGCGCCGGGCACGCCGGCCAGGCTCAGGTACAGCGCCGCGTCGGCGATCACGTCGCTCAGTTCGTTGAGGTAGGCGCCGAGCCTGGACTGCTGACCGAACTCGCGCGCCAGCATGCCGTCGACCGCGTTCAAGGCCATGCGCAGCAGCATCCACGCCGGCAGCAGTGCGTACCACAGCGGTTGCGCCGGCCCGCGCCAGAACACCCAGGCGGCGACCAGCAGCGACAGCGCGGCCGCGCCCACGGTGACCTGGTTGGCGGTCGCGCCGAGCCGGTACAGGCCGCGCACGCCGGGCCGCAGCAGGTCCTGGAAGCGTCCTTTCAATGCGTAGATCGACACCATTGCGGGGTCCTGAGGGTCCATGCCGGGGCGGCGCAGCCTACAATATCGGCTCCCCGCTTCGATATGTGCCCTGCCCCATGTCCTCCGATTTCCTGCCCGTGCGCCGGGCATTGCTGTCCGTTTCCGACAAGACCGGCCTGATCGACCTGGCCCGCGCGCTGGCCGCGCGCAACGTGGAACTGCTGTCCACCGGCGGCACCGCCAAGGCGATTCGCGAGGCCGGGCTGGCGGTCAAGGACGTGTCCGAGCTGACCGGCTTCCCGGAAATGATGGACGGCCGGGTCAAGACCCTGCACCCGCTGGTGCATGGCGGCCTGCTCGGCCGCGCCGGCACCGACGACGCGGTGATGGCCGAACACGGCATCGCCCCGATCGACCTGCTGGTGTTGAACCTGTATCCGTTCGAGGCGGTCACCGCCAAGGCCGACTGCACGCTCGCCGACGCGGTGGAGAACATCGATATCGGCGGCCCGGCGATGCTGCGCTCGGCGGCGAAGAACTTCGCGCGCGTGGCGGTGGCCACCGATCCGGCGCAATACGCCGACCTGCTCGCCGAGCTGGAGGCGCACGACGGCCAGCTGTCGGCGGCCAAGCGCTTCGCGCTGTCGGTGGCCGCGTTCAACCGCGTGGCGCAGTACGACGCGGCGATCAGCAATTACCTGTCCACGGTGACCGACCCGGCGAGCGAGGTGCCGGTGCGTGCCGCGTTCCCGGCGCAGGCCAACGGCACCTTCGTCAAGGTGATGGACCTGCGCTACGGCGAGAATCCGCACCAGCACGCCGCGTTCTATCGCGACCTGTGCCCGGCGCCGGGCTCGCTGGCCACGTTCCAGCAGCTGCAGGGCAAGGAACTGAGCTACAACAACATCGCCGACAGCGACGCGGCCTGGGAATGCGTGCGCCAGTTCGACGCGCCGGCCTGCGTCATCGTCAAGCACGCCAATCCCTGCGGCGTGGCGGTGGGCGCGGCCTGCGGCGATGCCTACGAGCTCGCCTACGCGACCGATCCGACCAGCGCCTTCGGCGGCATCCTCGCCTTCAACCGCACGCTGGACGCGGCCACCGCCAAGGTCATCCTCGACCGCCAGTTCGTCGAGGTGCTGATCGCGCCGGACTACGAAGAGGGCGCGCTGGAGTATGCGAAGAAGAAGGCCAACGTGCGCGTGCTGCGGATTCCGCTGGCGCCGGTGTCCAGCGGCTTCGTCGACACCAAGCGCGTCGGCTCGGGCCTGTTGATGCAGAGCGCCGACGACCGCGTGGTGAGCCGCGACGAACTGAAGGTCGTCACCCGGCTGGCGCCGACCGAGGCGCAGTTCGCCGACCTGCTGTTCGCGTGGAAGGTGGCCAAGTACGTCAAGTCCAACGCCATCGTCTACGCCAAGGACCAGCGCACCATCGGCGTCGGCGCCGGGCAGATGAGCCGGGTGTATTCGGCGCGCATCGCCGGCATCAAGGCGGCCGACGCGGAGTTGGTGGTGCAGGGATCGGTGATGGCCTCCGATGCGTTCTTCCCGTTCCGCGACGGCATCGACGCGGCGGCGGCGGCCGGCATCAAGGCGGTGATCCAGCCCGGCGGCTCGATGCGCGACGGCGAGGTGATCGGCGCCGCCGACGAACACGGGATCGCGATGGTGTTCACCGGCGTGCGCCACTTCCGCCATTGAGCGGCCAGGAATCGGACCGATGACCCCCAACGCGCTACGCCACGGTCTGCCCTTGCTGCTCGCACTCGGCATCGCCGCCTGCAAACCGACCGCGGCGCCGACGCCGCCCGCGCCGGCGGCCGCAGCGGCACCGGCCGCCGCGCCGGCCCCAGTGGCGCACGTACCGCGCACCGAGCGCCTGCAGGCGTTCCTGCAGACGCGCTACGGCAAGCAGGCGCGCCTGTCGGAGAGCTGGTCCGGCCAGGCCGACGGCAACGCGGTGCAGAGCGAGGTCTGCGCCGAACAGCCGGTCGTCATCGGCGACCAGATCCAGGAGCTGCTGGCGGTCTGCCATCGGCTCAGCGACGGCGGCCATGCCAACCCGGGACTGATCGATTTCCTGATCCTGCGCGACACCGGCCAGGACCTGGCGGTGGTCGCCGAGAAGCTCGGCGACGGCTTCGGCAGCGACGGCGACCCGGGTGCGGTGGAGATCCTGCGGCTGGGCAGCGATTTCTACGGCTTCGTGGTCTACAGCAGTTGGATCGGACAAGGCTTGGTGCTGGAATCGCAGGATCTGGTCTTGCCCGGCCCCAAGGGCCTGGTCAACGCCGGCTCGGTGCGCCAGCACATCGACAACCATGGCGCGCTGGATTGCAGCGACGACGGCCGCGATCCGCAGCAGACCGCCGACCAATGCCAGGCGCAACTGTTCGACGTGGACTTCAAGCTCGCCGTGGACGACAGCGACCGCGCCGCGCGGGTGTGGCCGGTGACCATCGAGGAACGCGGCGTGTCCTGCGGCAAGAAGCTCGGCACCACCCAGGTGTTCGCGTTCGATGCGACCCGCTGGGCCTATCCGTTCCCCGATTCGATGCAGCGCGAAGCCTGCGAATAGCCCTTCCTTCGACCTCACGAGACACGTCTTGAAAATCCTCGTCATCGGCGCGGGCGGCCGCGAACACGCCCTATCCTGGAAGCTGGCCCAATCCCCGCGCGTCAGCGAAGTGCTGGTCGCCCCGGGCAATGCCGGCACTGCCACCGAAGCCAAATGCCGCAACGTGGCGATCAAGGTCGACGACCTCGACGGCCTGCTCAAGCTGGCGCAGGACGAAGCGGTGGCGCTGACCGTGGTCGGACCGGAAGTGCCGTTGGTGCTGGGCGTGGTCGATCGTTTCCGCGCCGCCGGCCTGCGCATCTTCGGGCCCAGCGCCAAGGCCGCGCAGCTGGAAGGCAGCAAGGCCTTCGCCAAGGACTTCCTCGCCCGCCACGGCATCCCCACCGCGTTCTACGCAGTGCATACCGAGGTGGACGCGGCGCTGGCCTACGTGCGCGACAAAGGCGCGCCGATCGTGGTCAAGGCCGACGGCCTGGCCGCGGGCAAGGGCGTGATCGTGGCGATGACCCTGGACGAAGCCGAGGCCGCGGTGCGCGACATGCTCTCCGGCAATGCCTTCGGCGATGCCGGCGCACGCGTGGTGATCGAGGAATTCCTCGACGGCGAGGAAGCCAGCTTCATTTCCATGGTCGATGGCGCCACCGCGCTGCCGATGGCCACCAGCCAGGACCACAAGCGCGTCGGCGACGGCGACAGCGGCCCCAACACCGGCGGCATGGGCGCGTATTCGCCGGCGCCGGTGGTCACCCCCGAGGTGCACGCGCGGGTGATGCGCGAGGTGGTGGAGCCGACCGTGCGCGGCATGATCGCCGATGGCGTGCCGTTCACCGGGTTCCTCTACGCCGGGTTGATGATCGACGCCAGCGGCGCGCCGAAGGTCATCGAGTTCAACGTGCGCTTCGGCGACCCGGAAACGCAGCCGGTGATGCTGCGCCTGCAGTCGGACCTGGTGGAGCTGATCGAAGCGGCGATCGACGGGCAACTGCACGCGACGCAGGCGCAGTGGGATCCGCGCCCGTCGCTGGGCGTGGTGCTGGCGGCAGCGCCGTATCCGGAAGCGCCGGTCACCGGCGAAGTGATTTCCGGCCTGGAGCAGGTGCCGGCCAGCGCCAAGGTGTTCCATGCCGGCACCACGCTGGACGCACAGGGCCGCGTGCTCAGCGCCGGCGGCCGCGTGCTGTGCGTGGCCGCGCTGGGCGACAGCGTGGCGGACGCGCAGCGCAACGCGTATGCCGGCGTGGCGCAGATCCGCTGGCCCAGCGAATTCCATCGCAGCGACATCGGCTGGCGCGCGATCGCGCGCGAACGCGGCGCATAAGCCGCACGCCGCCCGCTCTGTAGGAGCGGCTTCAGCCGCGACAGGATGCATCCGAAAGACTGTCGCGGCTGAAGCCGCTCCTACAATGGCAGCCTCGATCACCGAGGACATGGCATGGCGCTGGATCCCAACCTCCGCAAGCAGTTCCGCGCGCTCGCCGCGCAGACCGACGGCATCGATACCGAGGTCTACGAAAAATACGCCAAGGATCCACTCGAGCCGATCATCGGACTCGGCCGCAAGACCGCGCGACTGTGCTTCTTCGGCCGCGATCCGGGCCGCAGCGAAGTCGAACACGGCGAACCCTTCGTCGGCAGCGGCGGGCAACTGGTGCGCAAGGCGCTGTACCGGCACCTGCACGGCGACGCGCCGATGCCGGATTTCGCGGCCTCGCTCAAGGTCGGCCGCGGCTTCTTCTGGATCAACACCGTGCCGTACAAGCCGGTCGGCAACAAGGCCTGGTCGATGCAGACGAAACGACGTTTCCATCCGCTGATGCGGCGCCTGCTGATCGAGCAATGGCGCGGCCACGAGATCGTCACCCTCGGCCGCGAAGCCTTCCTGTGGTTCGGCATCGACCAGCCCAAGGACGTGCGCGCGCAGCTGGACGCGTTCTGGGCCAGCGACTCGCGCTTCAGCGCGCACACCGAAGTCCGCCTGCAGACCGAGAGCGGTGCGGCGCGCTGCTTCGCGCTGTATCCGCTGCCGCATCCATCGCCGCTCAACCAGACCTGGTTCAAGCGTTTCCCGGCGTTGCTCGCAGCGCGCTTGCGGCAATTGCCGGTGTGAGCGCGAGCGCCTGCCCGCGTCGTGCAGTAACGCTCCGTTGACCTGAGCGTCACAAAAGAGAACAATTCGCATCAGCCAGCGCATGGCTCCGCATCGACGGAGCCAGTTTCCCGTCTCCGGGACATCCAGCGGTCAGCCACTCCCTTCCTCTCCCACCGCTTTCGCCGATCGCGGACAGCACGCTGCTGCCCGCAGAAAAGGATGCTGCCGATGTGTTGTCCGTCCGCGCACTCTGCGCGGAGCGCGCAGTTCGACCTGTGAACCGCGACGCCACCACCGCACTTTTCGTCCACCCAGTCCCCTGCGGCAAGGCACGACGCTCTCTTCCCCGACCAACGGAACCCGTCATGCCCAGCCGATTCCCACGCCATTCCCTGCTGCCGCTCGCGCTGGCGGCCGCGCTGTGCGCTCCCGTCCATGCCGCAGCGGCCGAGACCGAGGCCGACCCCGCCGAGCGCGAGGCCACCGAGCTGGACGCGATCCGGGTCAGCGCCGAGCGCGCCGAAGCACCGGCCGGCGCTTTGGGCGAACGGCCCGCGCGCGACACGCCGTTCTCGATCACCCGCATCGATGCCGCAGACCTGCAGGAGCGCCAGGTCAACGCGCTGGCGCAGATGTTCATGACCGATCCGTCGGTCTCCGGCAACGTCGGCGCCTACAACAGCAGCTGGTACACCACCATCCAGGTGCGCGGCCTGCCGGTCAGCTACAGCAACGGCTACAAGCTCAACGGCATGCCGCTGTACACCTACGGTGCCGAGTGGCCGAGCGAGAGCATGGAGCAGGTGCAACTGCTCAAGGGCGCCAGCGGCTTCATGTACGGCTTCGGCGCCCCCGGCGGCATCGTCAACTACATCACCAAGAAGCCCACCGACACACCGCTGCTCGACCTGAGCGTCGGCTACCGCGACGGCGGCGTGTACAGCGCACAGCTCGACAACGGCCGCCGCGTCGGCGAGGACGACCGCTTCGGCTACCGCCTCAACGTGCTGCGCGAACAGGGCGATACCTACAACGATACCCACGTCGAGCGCACGCTGGCCTCGCTGGGGCTGGACGCGCGCCTGAGCGAGACGCTGACCTGGACCGCCGATCTGCTCTACCAGGACCGCAAGCTGGAGAACGAAGCGCCGACCATCACCTTCTATGGCTATGGCGACAGCGCGCTGCCGCGCCGCCTGGACCCGCGGCGCGACCGCGCCATTCGCGACACCTTCTTCAACACCGAGATGCAGTCGGCGATGACCGGCCTGCGCTGGCAGATCGACGATGCCTGGAATGCGCGCCTGGACCTGAGCTACAGCAAGTTCCGCAGTTCGATCAACAAGATCTGGGACTACGTGCTCAACCGCGAAGGCGACACCAACACGTACATCTACGACCTGGGCAACCTCGCCGAGAACTACCTGGCGCAAGGCCTGCTCGAAGGCCGTTTCAGCACCGGCCCGATCGACCACCAGCTGGTGGCCGGCGCGAGCTGGCAACAGGCCGACAGCGGCTGGGCCAAGCAGAACCTGTGGTACCAGCTGGGCACCTCCAACCTGTACCAGGACAGCGATCTCAGCTACCACAGCACCCATTCGCGCGACACCTACCGCAGCGACCGGGTCGAGCAGAACGCGCTGTTCGCCAGCGACACGCTCAGCGTCGGCACGCACTGGTCGTTGTTGCTGGGCCTGCGCCACACCCGCTACGAACAGAACAGCTGGGACGTGGACGGCGCGCATACCGCGCGCTACCAGAAGTCGGTCAATACCCCGACCGTGGCGCTGCTGTTCAAGCCGCGCAACGACCAGACCGTGTACGCCAGCTACGTGGAATCGCTGGAGCAGGGCAGCACCGTCGGCCAGCTCTACGAGAACCGCAATACGCTGCTGCCGCCACTGGAAAGCAAGCAGTACGAGCTGGGCTACAAGTTGGAGCGTGCGCGCTGGGCGCTGGATGCGGCCTGGTTCCGCATCGAGCGCGGCGCCGAGTACGGCAATGCCGCCAACTACTACGTGCAGGACGGCGAGGTGCGCTACCAGGGCTTCGACCTCAGCGGCCACGTGCAGGCCACGCCGAACTGGCGCATCGGCGCCGGCGCGACCTGGGTCGACGCCGAATACCTGCGCAACGAGGCGGCCGCGGTCGGCCGCACACCCGCCGGCGTGGCCAGGTTCCAGGCCACGCTCAACACCGCGTACGCCTTCGACGCGGTGCCCGGGCTGAGCGTGCACGCGGCCGCCAAGCATTATGGCTCGCAGCCTTACGGCACCTCGCTGTGGAACGACCTGTACGACCTGAAGCTGCCGTCCTTCACCCTGCTCGATGCCGGTCTCGGCTATCGCACGCACTGGGGCGCCACGCCGCTGACGCTGCGCGGCGAGCTCACCAACCTCACCGACCGCCGCTACTGGAGCAACGACGGCAACGGCTACGGCCAGCCGCGTACCTGGTCGCTGAACGCCACGTTCGAACTTTGAGCGCCGTGCTGCGCCTTGCCACGGCTTGGCCTTGGCAAGGCGCAGCGGCAACGGCAGGACGGCGGCGCCATCGGCAAGCATCACCGCGGCCAGCCTTGCGTTATCGTGTCGCCGTGCCGACATCCTCGATCGAAACCCGCCTCAGCCGCCTGTGGGCCCATGAAAAGGCCAGCTACGGGCTGCGCGTGTTCATCGCCCTGGGCGTGGCGATGGGCGTGTGCTGGCACCAGCAGCAACTGACCGCGCTGCCGGCGATCTTCCTCGGCGCCATCGCCAGCGCCATCGCCGAAACCGACGACAACTGGCTGGGCCGGATCAAGTCGGTGCTGCTGTCGCTGCTGTGCTTCGCCGCGGCGGCGGCAGCGGTGGCGCTGCTGTTCCCGTATCCGCTGGCGTTCGTCGCCGGCATGGCGCTGTCCACCTTCGCCCTGACCCTGCTCGGCGCGCTCGGCGAACGCTACGCCTCCATCGCCCAGGCCACCGTGGCGCTGGCGATCTACGCGATGATCGGCATCGACCATGGCGGCCGCGTCGGCCACGTCGGCGGCAGCGCCTGGCACGGCATCGGCCTGTTGATGCTCGGTGCCGCCTGGTACGGCCTGCTGTCGATCCTGTGGACTATCCTGTTCGCCAACCGCCCGGTGCGCGAGCGGCTGTCGCGGCTGTTCTTCGAACTCGGCCGCTACCTGCGGCTCAAGGCCGCGCTGTTCGAACCGGTGCGGCAGAGCGACCTGCATGCGCGGCGGCTGGCGCTGGCCGAACAGAACGCGCAGGTGGTGGCGGCGCTGAACGCGGCCAAGACCGCGATCATGAGCCGCTTCGGCCGCTCCGGCCGGCCCGGCGTGCAGTCCGGCCTGTACTTCCGCCTGTACTACATGGCGCAGGATTTCCACGAACGCGCCAGCTCCTCGCACTACCCCTACGAAGCGCTGACCGACGCGTTCTTCCACAGCGACGTGCTGTACCGCTGCCAGCGCCTGCTGGCCCTGCAGGGCAAGGCCTGCGCCGCGCTGGGCGAGGCGATCCGGCTGCGCCATCCGTTCGAATACGGCGAGCAGACCCAGCAGGCCACCACCGACCTGCGCCAGTCGCTGGACTTCCTGCACGCGCAGGCCGATCCGCGCCAGGCGCGGCTGCTCGGCTCGCTGGAACTGCTGGTCACCAACCTGCAGAGCATCGAGCGGCGGCTGTCCGAAGCCGCGCAATCCGACACCACCAGCGACAACCTCGACACGCGCCTGCGCGACTCCTCGCCGCACACGCTGCGCGAGATGCTGGTGCGCATCGGCCAGCAGCTCACCCCCGGCTCGGTGCTGTTCCGGCACGGGCTGCGCATGGCGATCGCGCTGGTGGTCGGCTACGCCATCATGCAGTCGATCCACGCCAGCAACGGCTACTGGATCCTGCTCACCACCGCCTTCGTGTGCCGGCCCAACTACGGCGCCACCCGGCTGCGCCTGGCGCAACGCATCGCCGGCACGCTGATCGGGCTGGTCGCGACCTGGGCGCTGATGCAGCTGTTCCCCGGCACCGAACTGCAGCTGCTGTTCGCGCTGCTCGGCGCGCTGCTGTTCTTCGTCACCCGCACCGACCGCTACATGCTGGCCACCGCCGCGATCACGGTGATGGCGCTGTTCTGCTTCAACCTGCTCGGCGACGGTTTCGTGCTGATCTGGCCGCGCCTGGTGGATACGCTGATCGGCTGCGCGATCGCCGCGGCCGCCTCGTTCCTGATCCTGCCCGACTGGCAGGGCCGCCGCCTCAACCAGGTGATGGCCACGGTGCTGGCCAGCTGCGCGCGCTACTTGGCGCAGGTGCTGGAGCAGTACCGCAGCGGCATGCGCGACGACCTGCCGTACCGCATCGCCCGCCGCGACATGCACAACGCCGACGCCGCACTGTCGGTGGCGCTGTCCAACATGCTGCGCGAACCGGGCCGCTACCGCCGCAACCTGGATGCGGGCTTCCGCTTCCTGGCGCTGTCCAACACCTTGCTCGGCTATCTGTCGGCGCTGGGCGCGCACCGCGCCGCGCTGGCCGGCGAGGCCGATCCGGCCATCGACCGCGCCGGCGGCTACCTGCAGGACACCCTGGGCGCGATCGCCGACGCACTGGCGCAGCGCCAGGCGCTACCGCCGGCCGACGAATCGGCCGAGGTGGGCATGGCCGATGCGCTGGAGCACGAGTACGGCATCGACGACGCCAAGCGGCGGCTGGTGCGCAACCAGTTGGCGCTGACCCTGCGCCTGCTGCCCAAGCTGCGCGCCGCCGCGCACGCGGTCACCGCTCCGGCAGCGGCGCCAGCGCCGCCGGCGACCGTGCCGGCCGCACGCTGAGCCCCATCCACAGCAGCGCGACCACCGCCAGCGCCGCGCCGCCGACCACCACGCCGTGCCAGCCGGCATAGGCGTAGGCGGCAGTGCCCAGGCTGGAACCGATCGCACCGCCGATGAAGTAGCAGGTGACGTAGGCCGAGGTGATGCGGTTGCGCGCCTTCGGATCCAGCTGGTAGATCACGTGCTGGTTGCCGATGTGCACGCCCTGCACCGCCACGTCCAGCAGCAGCACCCCGGCGATCAGCAGCCACAGCGAGTGCGGTGCGGCGGCCAGCAGCAGCCACGACAGCAGCAGCATGCTTAGCCCGCCCCAGCCCACCCAATGCCCGGCGCCGCGGTCGGCGAGCTTGCCCGACAGGTTGGCGGCGAACGCGCCGGCGGCGCCGATCAGGCCGAACAGGCCGATCGTCGCGGTGCCGTAGCCGTAGCTGGGGCCGGACAGCAGGAACGCCAGCGTGGTCCAGAACATGCTGAAACCGGCGAAGATCAGCCCGCCCAGGATCGCCCGCGCACGCAACACCGGTTCGTCGCGCAGCAGCGCCAGCACCGACCCGATCAGGTGCGGATAGGACAGCCGCGGATTGCCCGGATGCCGCGGCAGCGCGCGCCACAGCAGCGCCGCCACCAGCAGGATCAGCGCCGCGGCCACCCAGTAGACGGCATGCCAGCCGCCGATGCCGGCCAGCAGCCCGGACACGGTGCGCGCCAGCAGGATCCCGAGCAGCAGGCCGCTCATCACCGTGCCGACCACCCGCCCGCGCTCGTGCGGCGCGGCCAGGGTGGCGGCGAACGGCACCAGGATCTGCGCGGCCACCGAGCTGAGTCCGGTGACCAGGGTGCCGAGCAGCAACAGCGCGAAGCTGGTGGAGACGGCACTGATCAGCAGGCCCACCGCGCTGAGCGCATACAGCCCCACGATCAGGCTGCGGCGCTCGAAGCGATCGCCCAGCGGCACCAGCAACAGCAGGCCGGCGGCGTAGGCCAGCTGCGCGGTGGTGACCACCGCGCCGGCGCTGCGCACGTCGATCGCGAAGGTCTGCGCCAGCACCTCCAGCAGCGGCTGCGCGTAGTAGTTGCTGGCCACTGCCAGGCCGGTGGCGGCGGCCATCAGCAGCACCAGGCCGCGATGCAACGGGGGATGCGGGGTCGTGTCCATGCGTGGAATCCAAGGGGGTCGGAAGGAATGGCGCCAGTCTGGGCAAGCGCCATCGATCTTTCCAATGTATTGTTTTCACTCCAGCCATCTCTTTTTAAGATTTCATGCTGACCCTGCGCCAGCTCGAGTTCGCCGTCGCCGTGGCCGAGGAAGGCAGCTTCACCGCCGCCGCGCGGCGCTGCCACACGGTTCAGTCGGCGCTGAGCCACCAGATCGCCAAGATCGAGGAAGCGCTGGGCGCGCGGCTGTTCGAGCGCGGCGCGCGGCAGGTGCGGCTGACCGCCGCCGGCGAGGTGTTCCTGCACAACGCCCGCGAGACCCTGCGCGCGGCCGAACGCCTGCACGAGGAGATGGCGCAGGCGCTGGGCACCGTGCGCGGGCGCCTGCACATCGGCCAGATCTCTTCGCTGACCACGGTGCAGGTGCCGGCGCTGCTGCGCCGCTTCCGCGCCGCGCACAGCGCGGTGGACGTGCACCTGCGCACCGGCATGAGCGATGCGCTGCTGCTTGATCTGGGCGAAGGCCGGCTGGACGTGGCCCTGGTCGGCGTCGGCCCGCACATCGTCCTGCCCGAGCAGCGCCTGCTGCTGCACGAGGAACCGCTGGCGCTGATCGCCGCGCCCGGCAACCGTTTCGCCGAACGCACCGACGTGTCCCTGCACGAACTGGAGGATGCGCCGATGGCCGGGCTGATCGCCGGCGCCGGCGTGCGCGGCATCATCGACCGCGCCTTCGCCGAGGCCGGCCTGCGCCAGCGCCTGCAGTACGAGGTCACCCATGCCGATCTGCAGCGGCAGCTGGTGGCTGAGGACCTGGGCCTGGCGATCGTGCCGCAGACCATGGCCGCGGCGATGCACGGCGTGGCGGTGATCGCGCTGCGCGAGCGCTTCCGCTTCCTGACCTACGCCACCTGGCGCTCGGACCCGACCCCGGCGGCGCGCGCGCTGATCGCGCTGCTGCGGCAGCAGGCAGCCACCGGCGCAACCGGCTGACCGGCTCGCAGCCCAGCGCTTCCTGTAGGAGCGGCTTCAGCCGCGACAAACGCAGCACGCGACCATCGCACGCTCCAAAAAGCGGCAGCTCACATACACCCCACCCGACACCACCACCAACCCAGCCCGCATCGCGCCGCGCCCCGCTCCGCAGCGCCGCATCCGCCGCGCAACGAACCTGCTAGGCTGCGCGCGTTCGCAAAGGAGCCTGCATGTCCGGCCATAGCCAGTTCGCCCTGCTGAAACAGCGCCGCTTCCTGCCGTTCTTCGTGGTCCAGGGGCTGGGCGCGTTCAACGACAACGTCTACCGGCAGGCGATCATCGGCCTGCTGTTCTATCTGGGCGTCACCCCCGAGCAGCGCACGCTGTACACCAACCTGGCGCCGGCGCTGTTCATCCTGCCGTACTTCCTGTTCTCCGCATTGGCCGGGCAGATCGCCGAGAAGCTGGAGAAATCGCGGCTGGTGGTGATCACCACCACGATGGAGATCGCGATCATGTCGCTGGCCGCGGTCGGCTTCCTGACCGAGAACATGGCGGTGCTGCTGGTCGCGCTGTTCTGCACCGGCCTGCAGTCCACCCTGTTCGGCCCGGTGAAGTATTCGATCCTGCCCTCGGTGCTGAAGCCGGAAGAACTGACCGGCGGCAACGGCCTGGTCGAGATGGGCACCTCGATCTCGATCCTGTGCGGCATGATCCTGGGCGGGCTGATCTTCCAGATCGCCGGCAGCCATGGCCCGGTCGCCGCGGCCACCGCGGTGATCGCGCTGGCGGTCACCGGCAACCTGGTCGCGCGGCTGATCCCGAAGGTCGATGCCGGCGCGCCGGAGCTGAAGATCAACTGGAATCCGCTGCCCGAGTCGCTGGCGATCATGCGCCTGACCCGGCGCCAGCTGGCGGTGCGCAACGCGGTGCTCGGCGTGTCCTGGTTCTGGTTCATCGGCACGGTGCTGACCGCGCAGTTGCCGACCTACGCCGAACTCAATCTCGGCGGCGCGCAGGACCTGTACATCTTCGCCCTGGCGCTGTTCTCGATCGGCACCGGCACCGGCTCGCTGCTGTGCGAAAAGCTGTCCGGGCGCACCGTGGAAATCGGCCTGGTGCCGCTGGGCGCGTTCGGCATCAGCGCGTTCATGCTCGACCTGTATTTCGCCCGCCCCGGCGGCGCGCTGCAGGCCGGGCTGGGCATCGGCGAATTCGTGCACCAGGCCGGCAGCTGGCGGATCATGCTCGACCTGGTCGGCATCGGCCTGTGCACCGGCCTGTTCGTGGTGCCGCTGTTCGCGCTGATCCAGAGCCGCACGCCCAAGGCGGAACTGTCGCGCGTCATCGCCGGGCTCAACATCCAGAACTCGATGTTCATCGTCATCGCCGCGATGGTCGGCATCGCGCTGCAGATGAAACAGCTGACCCTGTTCGGCATGCGCATCCCGATGCCCGGCCTGAGCATCCCGCAGGTGTTCCTGGCGCTGGCCATCGCCAACGCGGTGGTGGCGACCTGGATCTTCAGCATCGTCCCCGAATTCCTGATGCGGTTCCTCAGCTGGGTGATGGTGCGCGCGCTGTACCGGCTGCGCCTGCACGGCATCGAACGGCACGTGCCCGACGAGGGCGCGGCGCTGATCGTGTGCAACCACGTCAGCTACATGGACGCGCTGGTGCTGGCCGCGTCGATCCCGCGGCCGGTGCGCTTCGTCATGTACTACCGCATCTTCAACATCCCGGTGATGCGCTGGATCTTCCGCACCGCCAAGGCGATCCCGATCGCCGGCGCGCGCGAGGACCCGGCGCTGATGCAGCGCGCCTTCGACGAGATCGACGCGGCGCTGGCCGACGGCGAGCTGGTGTGCATCTTCCCCGAGGGCGCATTGACCAAGGACGGCGAGATCGCCAAGTTCAAGTCGGGCGTGGAAAAGATCGTCGAGCGCCGCGCGGTGCCGGTGGTGCCGATGGCGCTGCGCAACATGTGGACCAGCATGTGGAGCAAGCGCGACTCGCGGCTGCGGCGCATGCGCGTGCCGCGGCGCTTCCGCGCGCACGTGGAGGTGATCGCCGGCGCGCCGGTGCCCGCCGCGCAGGTCAGCGCGGAACTGCTGGAAACGCAGGTGCGGCAGTTGCGCGGGGACGCCGCCTGACCTGCCGCATCGCCCCCACGGGGTGCCGGGAAACGCCGCTTCGGGTAGATTAGGCGCCGGGGAGACGCCTGCGAACTGCAGCGGCGTCCATTTCAGGGGTCGATCAGTGAGTCAGGTTTTGCCGCCACCACCGCCCAACGGCGCGGGCATCTACGTCCCCAACAATCTGGTGTGGGCGATCCTGTCCACGCTGTTCTGTTGCCTGCCGCTGGGTGTGGTGTCGATCGTCTATGCCTCGCAGGTGGACGGCAAGCGCGCCGCCGGCGATGTGGCCGGTGCCCGCGAGGCCTCGCGCAAGGCCGGCCTGTGGGCGATATGGTCGGCGCTCGCCGTGCCGATCCTGCTCGCACTGTGGTTCCTGCTGTTCGGCGGCATCGCGATCCTCGGCAGCGCGCTGGGGCAGTGAGCCGACCCGCCTTCTCGTTCTTTCTTCGTTCCACCACGCAACCGGAGTAACACGGATGAATACCACCGCACCGCAAGTGTCCAACAACCTCGTCTGGGCGATCCTGAGCACGCTGTTCTGCTGCCTTCCGCTGGGCATCGTGTCGATCGTGTTCGCCGCCCAGGTCAACACCAAGCTCGCCGCCGGCGACGTTGCCGGCGCCCGCGAATCGGCCGACAAGGCCAAGAAGTGGGCGATCTACTCGGTCATCGCCTGGGTGGTGCTGGTCGTGCTGTACCTGATCTTCATCTTCGCCCTGGGCGGCCTGGGCATGATGCAGCAGTCCTCGTCGTACTGATCTCACCGGGGCCGCCGCTGCCGCGCGCAGCGGCGGCCTGCGCCGATCGCGTTCCGATTTTTCCGCACTCCATGTTCCTGCGCGGACGCCCCCTGCCCCGCTGGCTGCCGCTGGCCGCGCTGAGCGGCGCCGCCGTGGTGGCCACGCTGGTGCTGCGCCGGGTCGATCCCAACGTGCCGGGCAATCCGTTGCCGGCCTGTCCGTTCTATGCCCTCACCGGTCTCTATTGCCCCGGCTGCGGCAGCACGCGCTGCCTGCACGCGCTGGTGCACCTGGATCTGGCCCACGCGCTGGCGACCAATCCCTTGCTGGTGGCGACGTTGCCGCTGCTGGCGCTGATGGCGCTCAATGCCGCCGGACTGCGCATGCGCCCGCTGGCGCCGCTGTTGAAGATCCTCGCCGATCCGCGCCTGTGGCTGTGGCTGCTGCTCGGCTACGCGGTGCTGCGCAACCTGCCGTGGTTCCCGTTCACCCTGCTCGCGCCGCACTGAGCGCACGCGCACGGACGGCGAAAAGATGGAGCCGCGGCGACGGCCTCGTCTAGACTTGCGTGCATGCCCCGCGCATGCCCACTCAAGGAGATCCACAGATGAGCACCGTCAGCCCCGTCACGCCGCCGCCCGCCCCCACGCCCGGCGCGATCCCCAACCACCTGGCCTGGGCGATCATCGCCACGGTGCTCGGCTTCTGCCTGTGCTGCCCGTCGATCATCCCCGGCATCGTCGCCATCGTGTATTCCAGCAAGGTCAACGGCCTGCTCAACCAGGGCGATCTGGACGGCGCGCGGCGCGCGTCCAACAGTGCCAAGACCTGGTGCTGGGTGACCACCGCGCTGGCCATCGTCGGCGTGGTCCTCAACATCATCATGGTCGCCACCGGCGGCATGCAGAGCTACATGGAATACGTGAACCAGATGCAGCAGGTGAGCTGACCGGCATGCGCGCCTGGCAACAACGGGCGTGCCTCGGCGCCGCCACCGCCCTCGCGGCGGCCGGCGGCGCGTTGCTGTACCGGTTCGATCCCAACGCCGCGGACAATCCGTTCGCGCCGTGCCTGTTCCATGCGCTGACCGGCTACTACTGTCCCGGCTGCGGCATGACCCGCGCCCTGCATGCGCTGGTGCACCTGGATCCGCTCGGCGCCTTCGCGATGAACCCTGGCGCGATGCTGGGCCTGGCCGTGCTGCCGGGCCTGATCGCCTGGAAGGCGGGCTGGCGCGCGGCGTGGTTCGCGCCGGTGGTCGCCGTGCTATCGCGGCCGAATTTCTGGCTGCTGGCGCTGCCCGGCTACTGGATCGCGCGCAACCTGCCGTGGTTCCCGTTCACCCTGCTCGCGCCGGGTTAGTCAGCTGACCCAGCCGGCGATCACCAGCAACGCCAGCACCACCAGCCACAGCAGCAGCACGCGCCAGATCTGGCTCATCGCATCGCGTAATTCCGGCAGGCGCCGCAGCACCGGCACCACCATGCCGGCATCGCTGTAGTCGTGCGCTTCGGCATCGAGTTCGCCGCGCACGCTGGCGCAGGCCACCGGGCCGAGGAAGCCGCTGTCCAGCTGCCAGCGATTGCCGCCGGCCGCGCGCCAGGCGCCGAACACGCTCTCGAAATTGCCGACCAGCGCCAGCGAGAAGGTCATCAGCTGCGCCACCGGCCATTCCAGTGCGGCAAGCGCGGCGCGTGCGCCGAGCGCGGTGGCCGACGGCAGCCGCGACGCGTACGGACCGATCGCGGCCAGCGCCAGCAGGCGATAGCCGAGCGCGCCGAACGGGCCCAGCAGCAGGAACCAGAACAGCACCGCGAACCAGCGCCGCAGTGCGCTGACCGCCACCGCCTCCACCAGCCCTGCCGGATCCTCGCGCGGCGGCCCGCCATCGGCATGCAGGTGCGCGACCGCCACGCGCCGCGCGGCGACGTCGTCGGCCTCGATCACCGCTTCCACGTCGCTATCCAGGTCGCGCGGCCCCCAGCTGAAGGCCAGCACCAGCACCCCGAACAGCAGCGACAGCAGGCCCAGGTGCGGCGCGGCCAGCAGCCACTGCAACAGGCCGACCAGCAACAAGGCCGGCAGCAGCGCCAGCGCGATGCCGTAGCGCCCGCGCCAGCCGCTGCCTTCGCCGGCATGCGCGTCCAGCCACGACAGCCAGTCGCCGTAGGCCTCGAAACGGCGCAGCGAGGCCACCATGCCGGGCGCGACATGGCCCAGCACCAGGGCGACGATCACAGCGACGAGAGTAGTGAACATGCAGGTCCTCCGGGACCGTTCTGAAGCGTGTGCGGCGGCGCCGGCGCGGCCTTGCGGCCTACGCGTGCGCGCCGCTGCGGCGATACCAGTCCACGACCAGCGCGCGCGCGATGGAGATGGCCGGCGGCAGGCGCAGGCCATGCCCGTCGTCGGCGCTGTCGCCCTGCGCCGCGGCGCGCTGCAGGGCGGCCCCGATCTCGTCGCGCTCGAACCAGCGCGCGTCTTCCAGCTCGCCATCCACCTGCGGCGCATCGGGTTCGGCCAGCGCGCTGAAGCCGAGCATCAGCGCGCCGGGGAACGGCCATGGCTGCGCGCCGTAGTAGCGGCAGCTGCCGGGCTTCACCCGCACCTGGGTCTCCTCGGCCACTTCGCGCGCCACGGTCTGCTCCAGCGACTCGCCCGGCTCGACGAAGCCGGCGATCACCGAATAGCGCCGCGCCGGCCAGCTCGCCTGGCGCCCCAGCAGCAGCCGCGTGCCGTCGCTGACCGCCACGATCACCGCCGGATCCACCCGCGGATAGTGTTCGCTGGCGCATTGCGTGCACACCCCGAGGAAGCCGCCGCGGCGGAAGCCAATGGCGCCGCCGCAGACGCCGCAGAAGCGGGTGCGCGCTTGCCAATGCAGCATGCCGCGGGCATAGGCGAACAGGCCCGAGGCGAGCGCCGGCCACTCGGCCGCGGCGCGGCGCAGGTCCATGCGTTGCGGCGGGTCGAGGTCGGCATCCAGCGCCGCGGCGGCCAGCGCGAACCAGGCGGCGCCATCGCGCAGGCCGAGGAAGATCGCCTGTTCGACGACATCGCCCAGCGCGGCGCCGGTCAACGCCAGCGGCTGGCCCTGCGCATCGGCGTAGGCGTTGCCATCGGCGTCGAGCAGCAGCAGCTGCGCGGCGGGCCAGGCGCGGCGCAAGGCCTCGGGATCGTTGCGCAGCGCATCGGCGCGGTCGATGACCGCGTCGGCGAATGCGAAGGAAGCGGGCGTCAGTTCGGGCATGCGGCGCAGGGTGCAGGCAAACCGCGCATCCCGCAAGCCGCAGCGTGTCTACACGCTGAAGCTGCTGCCGCAGCCGCAGGTGGTCTTGGCGTTGGGGTTGCGGATCACGAACTGCGCGCCGTGCAGGCCTTCGCTGTAATCCACTTCCGCGCCCATCAGGTACTGCAGGCTCAGCGGGTCGACCAGCAGGGTGACATCGTCGGTGCGGACCGACAGGTCGTCCTCGGCGCGGTTCTCGTCGAACTCGAAACCGTACTGGAACCCGGAACATCCGCCGCCCTGGATGTACACGCGCAACGCCAGCGCGTCGTTGCCTTCCTCGCGGATCAACTCGCGCACCTTGGCCGCGGCGGCATGGGTGAAGTTCAGCGGCCGCTCCAGCGACTGGTAGTCGGGCGCGGGCGCGGCACTGGGCAGGGAAACGAGGGTGCTCATGGCAGCAGGATGGGGGCGGCCGGCAGCCGAATCAAGCGTCCGCCGCGCTCAGCGCGCGCTGCGCCGGCTCGGCCTGCGGGTCTTCGTGCGGCCGCTCCGGCGGCGCCAGCGCGGCCAGGCTGCCGGCATGGATCAGCCGTCCGGTCAGTTGCGCACCGGCGTTCATTTCCACCACCTGGTAGTGCACGTTGCCCTGCACCCGCGCCTTCGGCGCCAGTTCCACGCGCTCGGCGGCATGCACGTCGCCGGTCAGCTGGCCGTTGATGATCACGATCGGCGCGCGCACCTCGCCCTCGATGCTGCCGTGCTCGGACAGGGTCAGCGTCGCCGGCGCGCCGTCCTCGGCCAACACCTTGCCGAGGATGCGCCCTTCCACGTACAGCCCGCCGCTGAACACCAGGTCGCCGCGGATCACCACCTGCGCGCCGATCAGGGTATCCACCACGGTCTGGCCGCTGCTGCGGCCGTTCTTGTTGCTTCCGAACATAAGCTGCCTATTCCCCTTTGCCGTTGCCGGCCAGTGTCCAATCGAAACTCTGGGTGACCGGCGCCCCCCCGCCGGACAGCGATACTCGCACCCGCTGCGGGGTGAAATCCTTGGGCAGGATCACGCTGCCGTCCAACTGCTGGAAATAGCGGAACGAATAGTCCTGGCCGGGCACGCCGCTCTTCTGGTGCAGTTCGTCCCAGCCCACGCTGGTCAGCTTGCCGCCGCGCACGCCTTCCACCGCCAGGCGCATCTGCCCCTGGCTGATCGCGCCGCGGTTGAGGTTCTGGGTCAGCACCACGTTGTAGTGCCAGGTGCCGCCGGCCTCGGCCGAGAACTCGGCCGAATGCACGGTCAGGCCCTTGCGCTGGCTGGTGGCGCCGACCAGGCGCTCGTAGAAGGCCACGTCGGCGCGCAGCCCGGCGATCTCCTCGTCGCGCTCGGCCAGCGAACTCTGCACCTCGTTGTTGGCGGCGCGGCTGATCTGGTCGGAGCGGGCCAGGGTGGCCTGGCGCTGGTTGAGCGTGTCGATCTGCCGCTGCTGCGCCTGCAGCTTGGCCTCGGCCTGGCGCAGTTGCGCCCTCACCTCGCCCAGCTCCGGCGCGGCCTGGCGGCTGGCCAGGAACCAAGTTGCCGCCAGCGACAGCAGCCAGACGATGGCGATCAGCAGCCACAGGCCGCGGCCGCGCGCGGGCGCGGCGCCGTTGGGCACGATCTGGAAACGGGGGACGGGTCGGTTCATCGTCAAAGCCGCGCCACCGAGGCGGCAGCGGCGTCGATCCTCGCGGGGGGTCGGCCGGCCCGGTAGTGTAAGCCACGTGCCGTCGCTTGCCGTTGCCGGCAGCGACAGCGCGGACGACGGCGCCTGCGCTGGCCTTCGCTGCACGCTTGGCCGATAGTGGCCGCCATCCGCGCATCTGCAGGAGCGCCTCGCCATGACCGACGCCCACCTCTTCGTAATCGGCATCCTGCTGGCCTGGCTGGCCGGCATCCGCGTCTACCTGACCGTGTTCGGGATCGGCCTGGCCGGTCTGTTCGGCTGGCTGGACTTGCCGCCGGCACTGCAGGCCACCGAGTCATGGTGGGTGCTCGGCACCTCCGGTGCGTTGGCGCTGGCCGAGTTCTTCGCCGACAAGATTCCCGGCGTGGATTCGGTCTGGGACCTGCTGCAGACCCTGACCCGGATCCCGGCCGGCGCGTTCCTGGCTGCGGCCACGCTGTCCCAGGACGGCCAGCTGGGCGCCGGCGCGCTGGCCACCGGTGCCGGTGTCGCGCTCACCAGCCATGTGCTGAAGGCCGGCTCGCGCGCCTTGCTGAACACCTCGCCGGAACCGGCCAGCAACTGGATCGCCTCGCTGACCGAGGATTCGGTGGTCTTCGCCACGCTCGCGCTGGCCCTGGTGCATCCATGGCTGGCGCTGGCCGTATTGCTTGGGGCGAGCGTGCTGGGTGCGCTGCTGGTGTGGTGGGTGTGGCGCATGCTGTGGCGCGGCGTCCGCCGCCTGCTGGCAGCGCCCGGGGACGCCGTCGTTGCCAGCGCGGGCCGCAAGGGCTCCCTGTCTTCGTGAACTTCATCGCATAATTGCGCGCACCAGGATAAAGACGCGATGGCCGCAAGAGACACCGCACCACTTTCCAGCCGCGACGAACCGCGTTCGCGCAACGTCCGTGCCGAGACCCCGCCCCCGCACTACTGGCGGCGCTGGGTCGCCGATGCCGTGGCCGACGCGCAAGCGCCCGCGCCGGACCCCGCCCTGGCGCCGAACGCGGAAGACGGCACTGCGTCCGCCGCCGCCGGCGAGCAGACCATTGCCGCCGCGGCGCCGAGCGCGGCAAGCGACGCCGCCGCGCCGCCGCAGCCGCTGGACGCGCCGTACCGCATCCTGATCGTCGAGGACGACCGCTCGCAGGCCCTGTTCGCGCAGAGCGTGCTGCACGGCGCCGGCATGCAGGCGCAGGTGGAAATGCAGGCCGAAGGCGTGCAGCAGGCGATCACCGAATACCGTCCCGACCTGATCCTGATGGACCTGCACATGCCCGGCCTGGACGGCATGCGCCTGACCGCGCTGATCCGCCAGCAACCGCAGCACCAGTTGCTGCCGATCGTGTTCCTGACCGGCGACCCGGACCCGGAGCTGCAATACGAAGTGCTGGACAGCGGCGCCGACGATTTCCTGACCAAGCCGATCCGGCCGCGGCACCTGATCGCCGCGGTTTCCAACCGCATCCGCCGCGCGCGCCAGCAGGCGCAGCAGAGCGCCAGCGACGGCGTGCCGCTGAACAACCCCGAGACCGGCCTGCCGACCCGCACCCACGTGCTGCAGTTGCTGGGCGAGTCGCTGCGGGCGAGCGCCGGCGGCGGCCTGTTCTTCATCGAGATCGCCAGCGCGCTGGGCCTGCGCGAACGCTACGGCTACGCCGCGTTCGAACGCCTGATGACCCAGGCCGGACGCCGCCTGGCCAGCGTCACCGCGCCGCAGCCGCTGGCCCGGCTCAACGACAACAGCTTCCTGCTGCTGGTCCACGACAACGACCTGGACGCACTGCGGCAGCGCGCCCAGGCCCTGCGCGAAGCCCTGGCCAGCCATGCGTTCCCGCTGCGCGACGACGAAGCCGTGCACCTGCGCTGCGCGATCGGCTACGCCGACCTGGCGCAGGGCTTCGAAGACGCCGGCAGCGCGCTGGAAGCGGTCGAACGCACCGCCCTGCAGGCGCGCCTGCATCCGCAGGGCGTGGCCGCGTACGCGCCGCCGCGCGAGGAAGAGGACCTGGGCCGCATCGCCATGTTCGAAGGCCAGCTGGAGCCGGCCTACCAGCCGATCGTCGCCGTCGCCGGCGGCGACACCGCGCAATACCAGGTGCTGCTGCGCCTGCGCCAGCGCGACGGCACGCTGCTGTCGGCCGGGCAGGTGCTGCCCGCGGCCGAAGCCGGCGGACGCATCGCCGACCTCGACCAGCAGGTGCTGGACCACGCGCTCGGCCTGCTGCACCTGTACCAGCACGCCACGCCGCCGCTGCGCCTGTTCGTGTCGCAGTCCTCGCGCACGCTGGCGCGCGGCGCCTTCGCCGACTGGCTGGTCGAGGCGATCGGCCGCCGCGGCGTCACCGGCACCTCGCTGGTGATCGACCTGCGCCTGGACGACGCGCTGATCCACACGGTGACGCTGCAGCAGTTCTGCGCCCGGCTGATGCCGCTGGGCGTGCAGTTCTGCCTCAGCCAGTTCGAGCCCGGCGCCGAGGCCGAAGCGCTGCTCAACCAGTTGCCGCTGGGCTACCTGCGCCTGTCCGCACGCTTCGCCAACGCGCATGCCAATGCCGAACTGCGCGACCAGTTGCGCGCCGCGATCGACCTGGCGCACCGCGCCGGGCTGCTGATCATCGGCCAGCAGATCGAGGAAGCGCAGGCCGCCGCGGCGATGTGGATGGGCGGGGTCGATTTCATCCAGGGCAACCTGGTGCAGTCGGTCGGCGACGAACTGAACTTCGACTTCCAGAACGCGGTGCTGTAACCATGCCCGCACGCCGGCGCCGGCCCCTGCCGTGGCTGGCCGCGTCGAGCGCGGCGAGCGCGGTCGCCGGCGCGCTGCTGGCGGTGCCGGCGCTGGCCCCGCCGCCGCCCTGGCATCTACTGGCCCCGCTGTGCATCGGCATCGCCTTGCTGTTGGCGGCCGTGGCCGGCTGGCGCGCACGGCAGCAGGCCGGCGCGCTGGACGCGGCACTGGCGCGCGCCGCACTGGCCGAATCCGAACGCGACGCGCTGCAGCGCGACGTGCACCTGCGCGAACGGCTGGAACGGGAGCTGGTGCAGGCCAAGCAGGCCGCCGAGGCCGCGGCGATGGCCAAGGGCGAATTCCTGGCCACCATGAGCCACGAGATCCGCACCCCGCTCAACGGCATCATTCCGATGCTGGAACTGATCGCGCGCGGCCAGCTCGGCATCGAGCAGCGCGAGATGCTGCGCGCCGCCAACGACTCCTCGCTGCAACTGCTGCGCATCGTCGACGACATCCTCGACTACTCCAAGCTGGAAGCGAACCGGCTGGAGCTGGAGATCACCAGCTTCAACCTGCGCCAGCTGCTCGAAGGCGTGCTGCAGCTGATGCAGCGCTCGGCCGAGGCCAAGGGCCTGCGCCTGGCCCTGCAACTGGACCCGGCGGTGCGCCTGCCGGTGCGCGGCGACCCGGTGCGGCTGCGCCAGGTGCTGAGCAACCTGATCGGCAACGCGATCAAGTTCACCGCGCGCGGCAGCGTGGAATTGCGCGTGCGCCGCCTCGGCGAAACTCCGGCGCAGCACCTGCTGCGCCTGGAGGTGCGCGACACCGGCATCGGCATCAGCGCCGAGCAGCAGGAACGGCTGTTCCGCTCCTTCACCCAAGCCGATGCCTCCACCACCCGCCTGTACGGCGGCACCGGCCTGGGGCTGGCGATCTGCAAACGCATCGTCGACCTGATGGGCGGGCGCATCGGCGTGGAATCGGGCAGCGACCAGGGCGCCACGTTCTGGTTCGAGATCCCGCTGCTGAAGGTGATCGGCGACCTGCCGCAGCTGCAGGGCGGCCTGCCGCGGCTGCACGCGCTGCTGGTCGGCGCCGACCTGCGCCTGTACCAGCGCCTCAAAGGCCTGCTGCCGAACTGGGGCGTGCAGCTGAGCAAGGTCGACTCGACCCAGGAAGCGCTGGAGCGGCTGCGTGCCGGCCCGCCCACGCGCCCGCCCTACGACCTGGTGATCGGCGACCTGGACGGCCTGCGCCAGAGCGCACGGGCGCTGCAGCGCGCCGTCGCGCGCCTGCCCGCGCCGCAGGGCGTGCGCCTGATCTGGCTGTACGGGGAAGTGGAGATTCCCGATGAAATCCGCGCCCACGGCGCATTGCTGTCGCGGCAGGCGGCGGACCTGGACCTGCGCGGAATGCTGGCGCTGGCGCCCGCGGCGGCCCCCGCTGACGCCGTCGGGCTGGCCTCGTCCGAGGTCGTGCTCCATTCCGAGCACGTTGCCGAACCAACGCCGACGTCGGCCAGCGTCACCGAGTCTGACCCGGACACCGCCGCTGCCAGTCCGGCCTCGCCGCCCGCCGAATACCGCCTGCTGCTGGTCGAGGACAATCCGGTCAACCTGCTGGTCGCGCAGAAGCTGCTCGACGTCCTCGGCTATCGCAGCGACAGCGCCGCGGACGGCGCCGCCGCGCTGGCGCGACTGCACGCGCAGCCGTACGACCTGGTGCTGATGGACTGCCAGATGCCGGTACTGGACGGCTACGCCGCCACCCGCCAATGGCGCCAGTCCGAAGCGGCGACGGGACGGCCGCGGCTGCCGATCGTGGCGATGACCGCCAACGCGATGGCCGGCGACCGCCAGCGCTGCCTGGAGGCCGGCATGGACGACTACCTGTCCAAGCCGGTCAACCGCGAACTGCTGGCCGAATGCCTGCAGCGCTGGCTGCCGCGCCGTGCCGCGGATGCGACGCCGATGGATGCCGCACTGCCGATGGAGGCGGCGGCAGAAGACGCGGCAACGCCGACGCCGCCAATCGCCAATGTCGTCGCCACGCCCCCTGCCAACGTCGCCGACACGGCACCGATGCTGCCGCCCACCCCGTTGCCGGTGCTGGAGATCGCCGTGCTCGACGAATTGCGCGAACTCGCCGGCAGCGCGACCACCGCGCAGATCGTGGACCTGTTCCTGGACGATGCGCCGCAGCTGATCCAGCGCCTGGAGCAGGCGGCCGCAATCCCGCAGCTGGACCCATTGCGCGACGCGGCGCATACGCTGAAGTCCTCGGCCGCCAACGTCGGCGCACTGGCGCTGTCGGCGGCCGCCGCGCGCATCGAGGATGGCGTGCGCGCCCATCAGCTGGAGCGCCCCGCTGTCGCGGTGGCCCTGGTCATCGCCGAATTCGCGCGTGCGCGGCTGGCCTTGAAGGGCTACCGCAACACCTTGCGCGACGCAGCGGAAAGTGCCGCGCCCCAGAACACGGCCGCTAGCCCCCTGTAGGAGCGGCTTCAGCCGCGACAGCCCCTATCCGGAGCCACCCAAAGAATCTGTCGCGGCTGAAGCCGCTCCTACAAGGGCGCCAGCCTGCGTGGACTAGCTGACGCTAGGCGAGGCCGCCCGAATGCGGCCCGCACCACGGACAGGCGCCGGCAAACGCGCGGCTCAGTCCTCGAGCTTGGTCAGCAGATAGTTCGGCTCGCCGATGCGGCCGATCAGATCGAGCTGGGTTTCCAGCCAGTCGATGTGCTCTTCCTCCGACTCCAGGATGTCGGCCAGCAACTGGCGGCTGACGTAATCCTGGATCGACTCGGCGTAGGCGATGCCGTCGCGCAGGGTGGTGGTGCCCTCCTGCTCCAGGGCCAGGTCGCACTCGAGGATTTCCTTCGGGTTCTCGCCGATGCGCAGCTTGCCCAGCGCCTGGAAGTTGGGCAGCCCCTCGAGGAACAGGATGCGGTCCGCCAACTTGTCGGCGTGCTTCATCTCGTCGATCGATTCCTTGTACTCGTGTTCGGCCAGTTCCTTCAGCCCCCAGTTCTTCAGCATCTTGGCGTGCAGGAAGTACTGGTTGATCGCGGTCAACTCGTTGTAGAGGACCTTGTTGAGGAACTCGATGACCTTGCTGTCGCCCTTCATCGCAGTGCTCGCTGGTGCGTGGAAAGCGCAGACTTTAGCGAATCGGCCACGGCCGTGAAGGAACGCGAATCGTGATCATCCCGCTGCGCATCCGCGCCGCGGAGAACGCCGCTGTCAGGCGGCGCGGGCCAGGCCGCCGAGCAGGGGCAACGGCAGGTCGCGCAGCAGCGCGCGTTCCAGCAGGTCGCCGGCCATGTCCAGGCAGGAACCGCAGGTGGCACCGCAACCGGTGCGCATGGTCAGCTCGGACACGGTGCGGCAGCCGGCGTCGGCGGCTTCGCGGATCTGACGATCGGTGACCCCATTGCAGATGCAGACGTACACGATGGCGTTGGCGGCGGACGGCGCGGACTGCGCCCGCCGCCATTCAAACCAAAGTGAGAATGGTTGTCAATTCCGGCCGTTAATCGTTATTAATACGGGCGACCAGGGGACCGCCACGCTTGCGCGGACGCTTGCGCGGGCGCTCGTGGCCGGCGTTGTTGCCCGGCATCCACGCTTCCTGCGCCAGCGTCGGCATGGCCCGGATGCCCGGCCCGGCGATGCTCTGCGCCAACGGCGCCAGATGGCGCAGCGCGCGGGCGTACACGCCGCGCTTGAACAGCACCACATGCTCCACCGGATACCAGAAGTCGACCCAGCGCCAATGGTCGAATTCCGGGGTCTCGGTCAGCTCCAGGTTCAACTGGCTCTCGTCGCACTGCATGCGCAACAGGAACCAGACCTGCTTCTGGCCGATGCACACCTGGCGTTCGTTGCGGCGGATGGCCCGGCTGGGCAGCCGATAGCGCAGCCAGCCAGGTGTCGCGCCGAGCACTTCCACGTGCTCGGGCAACAGCCCGGTCTCTTCACGCAACTCGCGGTACATGGCCTCGACCGGGGTCTCGTCGGTATTCATGCCGCCTTGCGGGAACTGCCAGCCATCCCGGCGCACACGGCGTGCCCAGAACACCTGACCGTCCGGCCGCATCAGCACGATGCCCACGTTCGGTCGATAACCGTCCGGATCGATCACGATGCGGACTCCTGAAAAATCTACTGGCTCCGACTCTGCCATGGCTGCGCCCGGCCCACAAGCATGGCAAAAACCCGTTGACAGCCGCCCCGTTTGCTATAAGAATTGGCGGTTCACCAAGGCTATGTAGCTCAGCCGGTTAGAGCACAGCACTCATAATGCTGGGGTCGGTGGTTCGAGTCCACCCATAGCCACCATGGTGTACGCGCAGCAGGCGTGCGATAATTGCGATCTGCGACATTGCCCCGTCGCCAAGCGGTAAGGCACCTGACTCTGACTCAGGCATTCGGTGGTTCGAATCCATCCGGGGCAGCCAAACACACAAAAAAGGCCGATCTTTCGATCGGCCTTTTTTGTGTGTTTGGCTGCGGGTTCGCGCAGGCGCTACGCGCCTGCGCCCCACACCTTGCTGCGCAAGGTGCGGGCCCCGGCCTTCCCTCTCCACATCCCCGCGCCTGTCGGCGCGCCCCCTTGGACTCCAAGGGGGCTACTCCACCAGATGGAATTCGATCCACCGAAGCAGGTGCTGACGGAAGAACGAACTCATTCGCCCCATGCCGACGGGACGCACGCGGCCCTGACTTTGCAGACATATGGCTCTGCAGGCATGAATCTTTTGCGGCGACGCCGGGCCCTCCAGCCAGACGGGCAATCGCCCGAATACTGTTGGCACCAAATCCGCGGCGGCACGCACATGCTGCCAGCCAACACAAACCGCGAACCCAGAACGACAAAAGCCCGGCCGAAGCCGGGCTTTTGCTTGGTCCCAGCGGGTTCCCGAGGGAACCCTCGCCAGGCGCGGTGGATCAGCGCTTGGAGAACTGGGTCGCGCGGCGGGCCTTGTGCAGACCGACCTTCTTGCGCTCGACTTCGCGGGCGTCGCGGGTCATGAAGCCGGCCTTGCGCAGCTCGGTCTTCAGGGTTTCGTCGTACTCGACCAGCGCGCGGGCGATGCCCAGGCGGATCGCACCGGCCTGGCCGGTGGTGCCGCCGCCGGCGGCGGTGACGAAGATGTCGAAGCTCTCGGTGTTCTTGGTCAGCTCCAGCGGCTGGCGCACGATCATGCGCGCGGTCTCACGGCCGAAGAACTCGTCCAGCGGACGGTTGTTGACGGTGATGTTGCCGGTGCCCTTGCGCAGGAACACGCGGGCGGTGGAGGACTTGCGGCGGCCAGTGCCGTAGTTTTGCGTGATAGCCATGATTAGATATCCAGAACTTGCGGCTGCTGGGCGGTATGCGGATGCTCGGAGCCCTTGTAGACCTTGAGCTTGCGGTACATGGCGCGACCCAGCGGACCCTTCGGCAGCATGCCCTTGACCGCGATCTCGATGACGCGCTCGGGGTGACGCTCCAGCGCCTGCTCCAGGCTCTCGGTCTTCAGGTTGCCGATGTAGCCGGTGAAGCGGTGATACTTCTTGTCCTTGAGCTTGTTGCCGGTAACCGCGATCTTCTCGGCGTTGATCACCACCAGGTAATCGCCGGTATCGACGTGCGGGGTATAGACCGGCTTGTGCTTGCCGCGCAGACGGCGGGCCAATTCGGTGGAAAGCCGGCCCAGCGTTTTGCCGGCGGCGTCGACGAGATACCAGTCGCGCTGGACGGTCTCGGACTTAGCAGTGAAGGTGCTCATTGGAAGACTCGGTTGGTCGGGCGGATTCCTGCAGCTCGCTGCCTGAACTTTGCCACGCGTTGTGAATTGCAAAAACGCAAGAGGCGAAATTCTACGCGCCGCCGCCGCCGCTTGCAAGTCCACCCCTGGCCGCGCCGCCACAGCCGGCCGCCACGCTTGGCATCGCGGCAGCCCGAGGGGAAAATCGAGCTCCCCTCCCGCCCCCGGCTCCTCGATGACGGCTTCCCGCCTGCATACCCCGCTCGACCGCGCCCTGGTCGAGGCCCAGCGCGCCCTGGAGACGGTGTTCGGCGATCCGCCGGCGCAGCGCCCCTACCCGGCCGCGGCCACCGCCGACGTGGTGCTGGCGCCGGACGAACGCCGCCACGCCGCCGGGCTGATGCGCATCAACCATGTCGGCGAGGTCTGCGCGCAAGGCCTGTACTTCGGCCAGGCCGCGGTCGCGCGCGATCCGGCGACCCGCGCGCACCTGCTGGAGGCGGCACAGGAAGAGACCGACCATCTGGCCTGGTGCGCAGCGCGGCTGCGCGAACTGGACAGCCGCCCGAGCCTGTTCAATCCGGTCTGGTACGCCGGCAGCTATGCGATCGGCACCCTGGCCGGGCTGCGCGGCGACGGCTGGAACCTGGGCTTCGTGGTGGAGACCGAACGCCAGGTCGAGGCGCACCTGGACGAGCACCTGCAGACGCTGCCGCCGGCCGACCTACGCAGCCGCGACGTGCTGAAGGTGATGAAGGCCGACGAGGCACGCCATGCCGAGCACGCCGAACAGGCCGGCGCGCGGCGCTTGCCGATGCCGATCCCGAGCCTGATGGCCGCCGCCTCGCGGCTGATGAAAGCGGTCGCCTACCGGCTCTGAGGAGGCGCGGCAGGCATGCCGCGGACGGTCGCGCTGGCATTGCCGGCACATTCGGGTTAAAGTGAACGAAAGCTGACTGATTCCACGTCGGCTTGCCCTGTTCCGGCGACCGGCGTTCCATCCCGGCACCGCCCGTATCCGCTGCACCACTGCGCCGAGCCATGTCGCTCGCGCGCACTTTCCGACCGACATGCCCGCACGTTCCACTCACATTGCCTCGCCGCGTGCCCGCTGGCTCTCGCGCCTGCTGTTCGCCAGCCTGTTCGCGCTCGGCGGCGGCGCGCTGCTGTACCACCTGCTTGGCGATTACCGCCATGCCAGCGCCATCCTATCCGACCATTCGGTGGCCACGGTGCCGGTGATCGCCGACGGCGCCTTCGGCGTGCATGCCGAGCCGCTGGTGCATTACCGCTTCCACTATGTCTTCGAGAGCAAGGGCCGGCTGCACCGCGGCACGTTCGAGGCCAGCGGCGCCGAGGCCGCGCCGCTGCTGCTCGACGGCGCCACAGTGGAGATCGCCTACGCCAATGCCGACCCGTCGCGCTTCGGCCGCCTCGACCAGCTGCAGCACGCCGGCAACCTCGGCAGCGTGCTGACCCGCCTGGCGATCGCGCTGTCGATCGCCGCGCTGCTGGCCGTGGCCGCGCACCAGGTGCTGATCGGACGCGTGCTTGGCGCACGCCGCCCCGCCGTGGCCTGAGCCGTTCGCGGGCGGCGAGCGCCGAACCGCAGCAGCTGCGCACTCTTTATTATTTGCGGCATCCACGTCTTCCCAGGCCGCGAACCCCGCTGCACTCAGGACTGGACCAGCTTCAGGCCGATCACGCCGGCCACGATCAGGCCGATGCAGGCCAGCCGCGCCGGCGAGGCGCTGTCGCCGAACAAGGCGATGCCGAGCGCCGCGGTGCCCAATGCGCCGATCCCGGTCCAGATCGCATACGCCGTACCCAGCGGTATGTTTTTCAGCGCCTGGGTCAGCAGCCACAGGCTGATGCCGGCGCCGGCCAGCGTGCCCAGCGTCGGCCACAGCCGGGTGAAGCCTTCGCTGTATTTGAGGCCGAGCGCGAAGCCGATTTCGAACAGGCCGGCGAGCAGCAGATAGATCCATGGCATTGTCTGTCTCCGTAGACAAATAAAAACAAAAACGGCCCGATGTCTGCACATCGGGCCGCCGTCGGCAGGGGTCGCAGCGCAAACGCCGCGGGGCGGGCCGTCCCGCCGAATGTGACGTGCTACTCGGCCAGATTGCGACCGTGGAACAGTTCCTCGATCTCGCGCTTGAGCAGCGCCTCGATCCGCATGCGCTCCTTGAACGACAGATTCTTGGCCTTTTCCTCGAACAGGTACTGGTCCAGATCGAAGTCCTTCAGGTGCATCTTGGTATGGAAGATGTTCTCCTGATAGACGTTGACGTCGAACATCTCGTAGCGCGACTTGATGTTCTTGGCCAGGAAGTTCTGGATCGAATTGATCTTGTGGTCGATGTAGTGCTTCTTGCCCTTCACGTCGCGGGTGAAGCCGCGCACGCGGTAATCCATGATCACGATGTCCGATTCCAGGCTCTCGATCAGGTAGTTGAGCGCCTTCAGCGGCGAGATCACCCCGCAGGTGGCGACGTCGATGTCGGCGCGGAAGGTCGCAATGCCGTGCTGCGGATGGGTTTCCGGGTAGGTATGGACGGTGATGTGGCTCTTGTCCATGTGCGCCACCACCGCGTCGGAGATGATCTCCTTGCCGGCCAGCTTCTTGTCGATCACCGGCTCTTCGGAGATCAGGATGGTCACCGAGGCGCCCTGCGGATCGTAGTCCTGGCGCGCGATGTTGAGGATGTTGGCGCCGATGATATCGGCCACATCGGTGAGGATCTGGGTCAGGCGGTCGGCGTCGTACTGCTCGTCGATGTACTCGATGTAACGCTGGCGCTCCTCTTCGGACACCGCGTAGCAGACGTCGTAGATGTTGAAGCTCAACGCCTTGGTGAGGTTGTTGAAACCTTGCAGCCTCAGGCGAGGCAACGGCTTGACCACGGGCGTGAATCCTCTAAAAGATGGACGGGGTAGAAAGGGCAGCAATTATGGGCCAAACGCGCCCGTAGCGAAACGTGGGGATTGGCGCTCGTTTGCCGCAGAGAACGCGTCCCGTTAAGCTTCGGGACTCACGTAGTAGCGAAGCCGCCATGAGTCCCGGAAACACCTCCACTGCAACACCTGTGCGCATCGCTCCAAGTCCTCTGACGTTGGACACCGCCACCATCGACCGCTTCCTGGCGCACAGCCATCGGCGGCGCTATCCGGCGCGGACCGACGTGTTCAGGCCCGGCGATCCGGCCGGCACCCTGTACTACGTCGTCAGCGGCTCGGTCAGCATCATTGCCGAGGAAGATGACGACCGTGAGCTGGTGCTGGGCTATTTCGGCAGCGGCGAGTTCGTCGGCGAGATGGGCCTGTTCATCGAATCGGACCAGCGCGAGGTGATCCTGCGCACCCGCACCCCGTGCGAGCTGGCCGAGATCAGCTACGAACGCCTGCACCAGCTGTTCCTGGGCTCGCTGTCGGCGGATGCGCCGCGGGTGCTGTACGCGATCGGCGTGCAGCTGTCCAAGCGCCTGCTCGACACCTCGCGCAAGGCCAGCCGCCTGGCGTTCCTGGATGTCACCGACCGCATCGTGCGCACCCTGCACGACCTGGCGCAGGAACCGGAGGCGATGAGCCACCCGCAGGGCATGCAGCTGCGCGTGTCGCGGCAGGAGCTGGCGCGGCTGGTCGGCTGCTCGCGCGAGATGGCCGGGCGCGTGCTGAAGAAGCTGCAGGTCGACGGCATCCTGCATGCCCGTGGCAAGACCGTGGTGCTGTACGGCGCGCGCTGAGCGCAAGGCCGCGACCGCGCGCCGCTAGCGGCGGCGGTCCACCGCGACGGTGCTGAGCGAGACGTTCTATTGGTTCGTGCTGGTCGGCCTGGCCGCGCAGCTGGTCGATGGCGCGCTGGGCATGGCCTTCGGCCTGATGTCCTCGTCCGTGCTGCTGAGTATGGGCCTGCCGCCGGCAGCGGTCAGCGCCAGCGTGCACAGCGCCGAGGTCTTCACCACCGGCGCCTCGGGCCTGTCGCACCTGGCGCTGGGCAATGTCGACAAGCGCCTGTTCCTGCGCCTGGCGCTGCCGGGCATGGCCGGCGGCATGCTGCCAGGCGGCTGCGCGAACGCCGGGTGCCGGTGGCGGCGGGCCTGCTGGCGCTCGGGATCGGCCTGCACCAGATCGGCAGCGCGCCATCGCACTGGCTGGCCTGGCGGCCGGCGCAATGCCGACATGCCTGCGTGCGGGCGAGCGGCTTGGCGACACGTTCCAAGTCCCTGCTTGCGAAGCCTGCGCGCGGGAGCCGTGTTTATTGCAGGTTCCCATTGTTCGGGTCCATGCGCGCGATGATCCGCAGCGATGTCGCCAGCGCGCGACTCGGGCGCAGCCTTGCGATCGGCCTGCCGCGATCGGCATCGAAGCAGCGTCGAGTCCTTGCCTGGCGAGAGTGCGATGAACCGCAACATCAGAATCCTCACCATTGCTGCAGTGGCGTACCTGGCGCTGCTGATGCCGCCGGCGCATGCCGACGCCTCCGCCCGGCTGGGCCGCGGGGTCAACGTGCTCGGCTACGACCCGCTATGGACCGACCCGGCAAAGGCGCGCTTCCGCCCTCCGCTGTACCGGGCGATCCGCGACGGCGGCTTTCGGACCGTGCGGATCAATCTGCAGGCGTTCGCGCACATGGACGCTTCCAATCGGCTCGATCCGACCTGGCTGCACACCCTCGACAGCGTGGTGAAACAGGCCACCGATGCCGGGCTGAACGTCATCCTCGACGAACACGACTTCCACCCCTGCGCCCGCGACGCGGCAGACTGCCGGGTGAAGCTGCTGGCGTTCTGGAACCAGATCGCCGAGCGCTACCGCAACGCCCCGCCGTCGGTGCTGTTCGAACTGTTGAACGAGCCCAATGGCGAACTGACCAGCGCCAAATGGAATGCCCTGCTGGACGATGCGCTGCGCGTCGTCCGCCGCGACAATCCGACGCGCACGGTGGTGATCGGCCCGGCGAACGGCAATTACTTCACCGCGCTTGGCGATCTGCGCCTGCCCGAGGACGATCCCAACATCCTGGTCACCGTCCACTACTACAACCCGTTCGGCTTCACCCATCAGGGCGCGCCGTGGGTGCGCGCCGACATCAAGGACCGCACCGGCGTCTCCTGGGGCAGCCAGGCCGACCGGGCAAAGCTCTATCGCGAGTTCGATGCGGTCGCGCAGTGGGCAACGGCCCATCATCGCCAGATTCTCGTGGGCGAATTCGGAACCTACGAACAGGCACCGGCCGCAGATCGCCTGGCCTGGACCACGGCCGTGGTCAACGCCGCCGAGAAACGCCATTTCGCGTGGACGTATTGGCAATTCGAGGGCAGCTTCGGCACCTACGACATCGACCAGGGGCATTGGATCGAGCCGCTGCACCGGGCGCTGGTGTCCAGCGACAGCGCGTATTCCGGGCGCGGCCAGTGACTGCGCCGGCGGCGATAAAACGCGCTAGTCGCCGGCGCGGTCGCGGCAACCCCAGTTCAGGATCGGCGTGCCGGAGGGCAGTTCGCGGCGGAAGCGGGCCACGGCCGCGGCCTTGGGATTGACCACCACCGGCACCGCGGCGGCGCGCAGCAGCGGCAGGTCGGCGGTGCTGTCGGAGTAGGCGGTGGCGATCTCGCCATAGCCCAGCTCACGCAGCATGCGCATCTTCTCTTCGTTGTGGCAATGGCGGGTGGCGGTGACCGCACCCAGCCGCGGGCCGATCAGGCTGCCGACCACCGGCACGTCCTGGTGGGCGACGAAGCCGAGGATGGCGCGCGCCAGCTCCGGCGGCGCGCCGGTGGCGACCACCACCCGGTCGCCGGCGGCGCGGTGCCGGGCGAACACTTCCAGCGCGTGCGGCAGCAGCCGCTGGCGGATCTGCGCCTCGTGCTGCAGCACGTACTGGTCGATCACCCGGTTGAACTCGCGGGCGCGGTGCAGGCCGAAGCTGGCGATCCACACGTAGCCGGAAATGCCGGTGCGCCGGGTCGGCAGCCACGCCACCAGCGGCCCCAGCAGCGGCGTGGCCAGCAGCGCGGCGGCCAGGCGCAGCGGGTTGCGCCGGATCAGCCAGGCGAACAGGTGGCTGCCGGAGTCGCCGTCGTAGAGGGTGTGGTCGAAATCGAACACCACCAGCGGCGCATCGGCGCGCAGCGCGGGATAGGCCTCGCTCATGGTTCGAAGAACAGCTGGCGCAGCGCCTCGCCGGGTTCCTCGGCGCGCATGAACGCTTCGCCGACCAGGAACGCGTGCACGCCGGCCGCGCGCATCGTCGCCACGTCGGCCGGGCCGAGGATGCCGCTCTCGGTGACCAGCAGGCGATCGCGCGGCACCGCGTCCTTCATCGTCAGCGTGGTCTGCAGCGACACCTCGAAGGTGCGCAGGTTGCGGTTGTTGATGCCGATCAGCGGCACCGGCACCTGGATTGCGCGCTCCAGCTCGTCGATATCGTGCACTTCGACCAGCACGTCCATGCCCAGTTGCAGCGCCAGCGCCGACAGTTCGGCCAGCTGCAGGTCGTCCAGCGCGGCGACGATCAGCAGGATGCAGTCGGCGCCGAGCACGCGCGCCTCGTAGACCTGGTACGGATCGATGGTGAAGTCCTTGCGCAGCACCGGCAGCGTGCAGGCCTCGCGCGCCTGCTGCAGGTAGCGGTCGTGCCCCTGGAAGAAGTCCTCGTCGGTCAGCACCGACAGGCAGGCGGCGCCGCCGAATTCGTAGCTGACCGCGATGTCGGCCGGCTGGAAGTCGGCGCGGATCACGCCCTTGGACGGGCTGGCCTTCTTGACCTCGGCGATCACCGCCGGCTCGCCGGCGGCGATCGCGGCCTGCAGCGCACGCGCGAAACCGCGCACCGGCGGCGCCGTCTCGGCCCGCGCCATCAGCTCGGACAGCGGCACGCGCGCGCTGCGCGCGGCGATCTCTTCGGCCTTGCGGGCGAGAATGGTGCGGAGGATGTCGCTGCTCATAGGGCTTGGATCCTGGGGGACGGGCATTATCGGTCAAGACGGTGAAGGCCGGGGTATGGCCGGATGCCGGGACTCGGGACTCGGGACTCGGGACTCGGCAACAGCGTTGGCGCCGCTTTGCCATGAGCAAGTGCGACGGACGGAGCGCGCACGAATTTCCGCGCACCTCCTTCAGGCGATGAGGTCCTCCGAGTCCCGGGTCCCGAGTCCCGAGTCCCGAACAGCCACCAGGCGCCGCGTGCACGCCACATACGCATCCAGCTTGGCGCGGGCGCGGCCGTCGGCGATCGCCGCGCGCGCCAGGGCGATGCCGGCGCCGATATCGGCCGCCACGCCGGCCACGTACAGCGCCGCGCCGGCGTTGAAGGCGACGATGTCCAGCGCCGGTCCGGGCACGTTGTCGAGCACGCCGCGCAACATCGCCATCGACTCGGCGGCATCGGCGACCTTGAGGTTGCGGCTGGCCGACATGGCGATGCCGAAATCCTCCGGATGCACCTCGTACTCGCGCACTTCGCCGTCGCGCAGCTCGCCGACCAGGGTGCCGGCGCCGAGCGAGAGCTCGTCCATGCCGTCGCGGCCCCACACCACCAGCGCGCGCTCGGCGCCCAGCTCGTGCAGCACGCGCGCCTGGATGCCGACCAGGTCGGGATGGAACACGCCCATCAGGATGTTCGGCGAACCGGCCGGATTGGTCAGCGGACCGAGGATGTTGAAGATGGTGCGCACGCCCATTTCGCGCCGCACCGGCGCCACCACCTTCATCGCCGGGTGGTGCACCGGCGCGTACATGAAGCCGATGCCGGTGGCGGCCAATGCCTGCGCTACCTGCTCGGGCTGCAGCTCGATCGCCGCGCCCAGCGCTTCCAGCGCATCGGCGCTGCCGGACTTGGAGGAGACGCTGCGGTTGCCGTGCTTGGCCACCTTGGCGCCGGCCGCCGCGGCCACGAACATCGCGCAGGTGGAGATGTTGAAGGTGTGCGAACCGTCGCCGCCGGTGCCGACGATGTCGACCATGTGGGTGCGGTCGGCGACCTCCACGGTGCGCGAGAACTCGCGCATCACCGCGGCCGCGCCGGCGATCTCGCCGATCGTCTCCTTCTTCACCCGCAGCCCGGTGAGGATCGCCGCGGTCATCATCGGCGACACCTCGCCGCGCATGATCTGCCGCATCAGCCCGACCATCTCGTCGTGGAAGATCTCGCGGTGCTCGATGGTGCGCTGCAGGGCTTGCTGGGGAGTAATGGTCATGGCGAGACGATCTGCTCGAATGCGGAAAGGAGGGAAACGGCGCGCGGAAGGAGTCAGCGCGAAGGCGCCGGCCGCGGCATGCGCAGGCGCCCTTGCGCCAGCACTTCGAAATAATCGGCCGGGCCGCCGGCGCGCAGCAGCGTGGCGACCGCGGCCGGGTCGTAGATCCCTTCGTGCAGGGCGCTGTGCGCGATGTGCACGCCGACCACCTCGCCGAGCACCAGCCAGGTCTGGATCGGCTCGCCGCGCGCGCTTTGCAGCGGCAGCAGCTGGCTGAGCCGGCATTCGAAACTGACCGGGCTGGCGGCCACCCGCGGCGCAGCGATCAGCCGCGAGGGCGCGGCGGCCAGTCCGGCCAGGGCGAACTCGTCGATCTCCGGCGCGACCGCGGCGGAGCTGGCGTTCATCGCCTCGGCCAGCGGCCGCGTGGCCAGGTTCCAGGTGAATTCGCCAGTGGCCTCGATGTTACGCACGCTGTCCTTCCAGCCGATGCTGGCGAAGCCGACAATCGGCGGCACGTAATTGAACGCATTGAAGAAGCTGTACGGCGCCAGGTTGGCGATACCGTCGGCGCCGCGCGAACCGATCCAGCCGATCGGCCGCGGGCCGACGATCGCGTTGAACGGATCGTGCGGCAAGCCGTGCCCGCTGGCCGGCTCGTAGAAGTGGAAGGCGTCGGTGCGATCGTGCATCGGCAGGGTCCGGCGGTGACGAGAAACAGCGCGCACGCCGGCTCGGCGGCTCAGCGCTCCAGGAAGTTCTTCAGCAAGGCGTGGCCATGCTCGGTGAGGATGGACTCGGGATGGAACTGCACGCCCTCGACCGGGAACTGGCGGTGGCGCAGGCCCATGATCTCTTCCATCGTGCCGTCTTCGTTTTCGGTCCAGGCGGTCACTTCCAGGCAGTCCGGCAGCGTGGTCTTCTCCACCACCAGCGAGTGGTAGCGGGTGGCCTCGTAGCGGTCCGGCAGGCCGGCGAACACGCCGCGGCCTTCGTGGCGGATGCGCGAGGTCTTGCCGTGCATGATGGTGCCGGCACGCACCACCTCGCCGCCGTAGGCCTGGCCGATGCTCTGGTGGCCCAGGCACACGCCCAGGATCGGCGTGCGCTGGCCGAGCCGTTCGATCAGCTGCAGCGACACGCCGGCCTCGTTCGGCGTGCACGGGCCGGGCGAAATGACGATCCGCTCCGGCGCCAGCCGCTCGATCTCGTCCACGCTGAGCGCATCGTTGCGCACCACCTTGACCTCGGCGCCGAGCGCCTGCAGGTACTGCACGAGGTTGTAGGTGAAGCTGTCGTAGTTGTCGAGCATCAAGAGCACGTATTCATCACCCGATTGATTTTCAAGTAAATTTCATGATTTCGATGGCTCTGCCACACACTCCGTTACACACATCGGCACAGCCGCCAAGCAGCCTTGGAGTGGCATTATCCAATGAACCGGGCAGCTTCGACAGCCCAATGCCATGGCTTTGGAACAGCAGTCAGCGGTATATGCTTGCGGCCACCCCGGCTTGACCTGCTCAAATTCTCACCGCCACCTCCCTGTTGGAGACTGACATCGGCCTCTTCACGGTCTGGCGAGAGTTCCCAGATCGTTGTGGAAGACCGCCCCGTGCTTGCCGGGCACTTCCGGCCATCTTCCCGGCGGGATGAACGAAACGTTGAGAATGATTTTCGCCAGATCATCGATCCGCCTCGTAGCCAGCGGATCGAGCCGGATCACGGCCTGCGCTTCCCGTTCCGGCAAATCGGTCGTCGAAACCATGAAGCCGATCGGGTAGAACTTGATCAGGGAGCACACAAACGGTTCGCCCGACGCGCGATAGTCGAAGATGCTGCCAGGGCCATGATCTGGGCCTTGTACGGATATATCCAGCAGTACGCCCGCAGGTCTTCAGGAGACGCACGCTCGTCGTCCAGCAAATAGTCCCTCAGCGTCGATGGCAATTGGCCGATGCGATGCAGGCCGATGCCATGCGAGAGGATGTGTCGCACCAGCGCCCGCAGCACCCTATTGATGCCGACCGTCGATTCGATGGGACATGCACTTGGCGGGGATCTCCTTCAATTTGAATTAAATCGCCACACCCATTGCATATGTACTGTCACACTCATCATGTACTTCCGCGTTGATTCCAATTACGGGGCCTGCGAATGGAAACATTCGACCGGTTTGTTCTGGAACATAAGGAAGACTTGAAGCGGATCGCCCGGCACACCGGAGGTGAGTACGCATACGACGACGTGGTGAGCGAAGCCTGGTTGATGGCTGCAACGGTGTCGACCCGGAAATGCGTCGCCGTCAACTTTCTCGACGCCGCGTTCCAGCAACTGCTGCTGAGTCAGCTATACCAGCACCTGGTTCGTTACACCGAGTTGAACGTCCGTCGCGCCATCCGGCTCGACCACCCCAAACAGGGCGAGGATGAGCACGAGACCGTCCATCCACTTGTGCACAAGCTGGCCAGCGACGAGGGTAACGACCCGTTGTCTCTGCTGATCGCCGCAGAGGATCGACCTGCCAAGCCATCTCGCGCAAACGAGCGCCATTCACTGGCAAGCGCCTATCTAATCCTGCTTACCCATTTCGACAACAGAATGTCCGACGTCGCTAGGCATCTTCTGATCTCGACGCCACATGCCTACCGCTGCTGCGCAAGGGCGCGCTTGTTCACTTCCCGGCAGCATGCGCTCGAACTTGCCCCACCCGCCTCGATGGCCATGATGAAGCCTTGGCGCAAGCGACGCGCGCTACGTGCTCCGCGGCAGATGGAATTCGACTTCGACGCGATACTCCCGTTCGCCACGGGGACCGCTATCGATCAACCGCCGGCATCCTGACGCAGGTCATCGAGCAATTGCCCCGCGACCGCCTCCTCGGCGATAACCAGGCCATGTTCATCCATCGCTGCGGCCAGTTCAGCGTCCCAGAGAGCCTCGATCCTGGCTGTGCCCAAATCGCGCGAGCGCGACGGCGCCTGCCCGACGGCCGCCCGGTATTCGAACGCACCGAATCGCCATGGTGAGGCTCGCCAGGTCCGCATGACGAAGTTGCCGATGCCGATGCCAGGCCAGTCGTAGTCGCCGTGATAGCAGAGCCGCGCCCCGGCGGCAGCCAACTGATCCAGCAGGATGCGCTGCGCGGCTGCGGGCATGCCATCGGTGCAGACCAGCGGCGCACAGCTCGCGCCCAGACGATCGGCGGCGATGGCGACGATGTCCGGATTCTCGCAGACATGGATGCGGCAACCGGCCACCGGCCAGGTCGGCGGCTGGCGCAACAATTGCCGCAAGGACAGGTAGTTGGGCTCGCCCGCGATCCAGGCGTAGCAGCCACCAACGGGCATCGGCAGGTTCAGGAACAATGCGGGGCGCGCCAGTTCGCTGACGGACACGCCGGCGCGCGCCCACACCTCGCGAAGACGCTCGGCGGCAGCCTCCTGGCCGGTGGCAGGAGATTCGTCCAACTGCGCAGGATCGGCCTCGACCAACAGCTCGTCACTGGCCCGGCGCTCCCAGTGGCGCCAGGCCGCCAGCACCAGGCTCGCCACCGGCCTGCCGGCATCCAGCGCGTGCGCATCACCCAGGGTTTCGGCGGCCAATTGCGAACGGGGTATGCCTGCGGCCGGCAGGCGGGCGAGTACGGCATCGGCGGCGGCCAGCAGGCCGGCGCCGCGTTCGGGATCGCGCGATAGCCGCTTGAGCAAGCCGATCGCGGCGGGCGAAGACGCCAGCCAGGCGCGCAACATCGGCCCGGCAGCGTCCGCAACCACCCGCCATCGGGCTTCGTGTTCCCTGCGCAAGCGAGCATGCGGGACGATCGGACCTTCAAGCCGCTCCAGCGCGTCGCGCAGCGAATCGGCCAGGCCGGCGGCGCGCAGGCGAATATCCAGATCGGCGACGTCCAGGGTCATCGAGCGCGACAGCCGCGAAGGACGCCCGCTGAGTTGGCACAGCGCGCGATGTGCGTCCGGATCGAGCTTGTCCAGGCGCACGGACTCGAGAGAAACATCCGGTTCGGCCTGCTCGAAGCGGCGGCGCAGCCGCTGGCGTACCACGGCCAGTTCCGGGCCACCGAGCAGGCGCTGCAGGCGCGGATCGGCCACGGCGCTCATGCGGGCGGGAACCTGCGGTCGGGATCGTCCTGTACGCGACGGGCGCTGCCATCCCACAGCCAGCGCGAGACGAACACCGCGTCGATGTTCTCTTGGCGCTGCAGTTGGCAGATCGCTACGCCGGGCAGTTCGGCATAGCAGGCCCATTCGCGTTCGCTGGTGATGACGAAATCCAGGTCGAATTCGCGCACCAGCCCCATGCAATGCGCGCGGGCGGCATCGTCGATACCGGCGAAGGCTTCGTCGAGCAGCATCAGTCGCGGTGCCAGCGGGTTGCCGCCCTGGCTGTAGAAGCTGGCGGTGGCGGCGAACAACGGCACGGTCAGGCCCAGCGCGCGCTCGCCGCTGGAGGCCGGGCCGGACAGCTTGCGCCATTGCCCGTCCTGCAGGCGCTGGATGCGGAAGCGGTGCCAGTGGCGATAATCGAGCGCGCGGGCCAACTGGTCGATCAGGCTGCCGCCGACGGCCTCGGCATCGGCACGCGCGCGTTCGGCGGCGATCTGCTGCTGCAGCATCTCGCCCACCGTGCGCCGGTCCTCGGGCGACCACAGGTCGGCGCTGGTGTGGAGCAGGCGCTGGCGCGCAAGCTCCAATCCGGCCGGTGCACCCTCCTCGACCGACAGCGCCTCCCACTGCAGGCGGTAACGCACGCCGGTGGTGGTCGGGCGCTTGTGCAGTTCCGCGTTGATCGCCCTGACGCGCTCGTCGGCGGCGCGCATCAGCCGCTGGATCTCGGCAGCGATCTCGGCCTGCAGGTGGTTTTCCAGCACTTCCCGTTCCCTGGCCGAGAGCAGTTCGCTGCGCTGGGCAATGTCCTCGGCCAGCAGGCGCGCCAGGGCGTCCGGTCGCTCGGCACGGTTCTGGTACTGGATGGAAACAGTGAGGCCGAAGTCGTTGGGTTCGGAGATGGCCTGGTGGCCGAGTGCGCCCAGACCGCGCTGCAGTTCGCCGAGGTCTTCGGAAATCTGCTTCTGCACGCGGGTCCAGGCCTGCTCGTTATCGTCGATGCGGGCCAGCGCCTGTTCAATGCGCCGCGCCAGGTTCAGGGCCGGATCGACGCTCCATTGCGTGGGCAGCTCCTGTTCCGGCAGAGCCGACGCCAGCAGGCCGCTGCCGGCGAACTGGCGCAGGCGTTCGACTGCATCCGCGCGGGCGGCGATGCGTTCGGCGAGCGTTTGTTCCGCCTGTTCGGCATGGGCGCTGGCGATCGCGTGCGCGGTGCTGGCCTTGCCAGCGGCATCGCGGCATTGCTCCAGCACGTCCTCGGCCTGTTTGTTTTCGGTGCGCGCAGCGGCGAGTTGGGCAAGCAGTTCCTCCACCTTGCGACCGACCGATTGGCGCAAGGTCTCGAAATGGCTGCGTGCCTGTCCGGCCAGTTCCTCGGCGACGATGCGGGCTTGCTCGGCGTCTTCGGCGACGTTCCGGGCCTCGGTTTCCCGCTGTTGCTGCTCGAGGTATTCGGGCCAGGTGCGCCGCCAGTCGCGCGCGGCCTGGATCAGCTCGGCCAGCGCCTGCTCGCAGCCATGCAATGCCGATTCGACCTCCGGCAGGCGTTCGGCCTCGGCTGGGAGATGCAGATCGCTTGCATCGCGTTGCAGCCGTTCGCGCGCTTGGTGCAGTTCGCCCTCGGCATCGCGGCTGCGCTGTTCGGTCAATTCAAGCCGGGCGCGGGCACGCTCGACGTCGCCTGCGGCCACCAGCGCGGCGGCGATGGCGTCGCGCAGCGGCTGGTCGGACGGCGCGCTCCGCCATTCGCGTTCGATGTCCTCGTGTTCGGCGGCCAGGTCGCGGCTCTGCTGCGCCAGTTCCGCATCGACAACGTCCAACCGGGCAAGTTCGACGGCGATGGCATCCAACCGTTCGCGGCGCGCGCGTTCGCGCGCGGCATGGCCGATGTAGCGGGCGGCGGACTTGGTCCACGCACCGGCCAGTGCACCGAGACGGAACCGTCCGTTCGGCGCCAGCCAGCTTTCAGCCTCGGGGCGATCCTGCACACCGTAGGCGATGCCGGCAAGCAGCTCGGCGATAGTGTCAGGCGCGACACCGCATTCCTGCGGTGGCGTCGGCAACAGTGCCTCGGCCAGGCTGGTGCCGGCCACCGCGGCGCGGCGCTGCCACTGGGCGTCGAGCAGGATGCGGCCATCGTCGCCGACCAGTTCGCCCTGCGGCGACAGCCAGGCATCGAGCAGGCCGCTGGCCTCCAGCGCGGCTTCCAGCCCGGCACGTTCGCCGGCATCCAGATGCGCCTGGAAATCCACCACCTGCCACAGCGGCGCACCGGCGCGGCCTGCGCGCACGTCGATGGCGCGGGTCGGCGGTGGCGGCGGACTGGCGATATCGCCGGACAGCAGGCGTTCGCGTTCGGCGTCCAGTTCGCTGCGTTGCCGACGCTGGGCCTGGCCTCGCGCATCCAATTCAGCCGTGCGCGTGGCGTGGCTCTGCAGCGCGGTCCGCCAGGCACGATGCAACGCCGCCTGTGCCGGATTGTCGCCGTCCGGACGCGCGCTCCAGTCGGCCAGTTGCCGCAATGGTTCGTCGGCATTCAAGCGCAGGTAACGCAGGGCGGCACAATGCGCAGCCCATGCCTGTGCCAGGGATTCGCCAGCGGATTCAGCATCGCGATCGGCCTGTTCGCGTCGTTCCAGGGCGTCGCCGGTTTCGGTACGCGCAACCTGCACGGCATTCTGCCGCTCGGCGACGACGGTCTGCCGTCGGTCGACCTCGGCATGGTGGCGGCGCAACAACGCGATGTCCTGACGGCGACGCCGGGCCGCCTCGCGCAGGCCATCGGCATTGGCCTGCGCCTGCGCTTGCGTGGCCAGGGCATCGACCGGGGCGGCGAACAGCGGGTGTGCGACAAACTCGCCGTCCAGGCCGACTGCCGCGGCGCTGTCGAAGGCCCGTGCACGGTGGATTTCCAGTGCGCTGCGCGCCTGCTCGGCGGATTCGGCGCGTTGCCGGCTACGCTCGCTTTCCCGCTGCAGCAGTTCTCGCGCTTTGAGACTGCGTGTGCCGGCGGCGCGGGCTTCGCCGTCACGCTGGCGGGCGTCTTCCTCGGCGCGCGCAAGACGGTTGGCATCCTGATTGGCCGGGTCGCTTTGCAACGTCTCCAGGTGTTCTCGCGCCGCCAAGCTGGCCTGCTTGGCTCGCTCGGCAGCGGCGGTGGTCTCCTGGCTGGTCGCCAACGCGGCCGCGAGTTCGGTCTGCGCCCGGTTGCGCGCCTCGCTGGCCTTGTCGAAGCCAGTCTGCGCCTGGCGCAGCTCGCGCGCCTGGCGGCGAGCGAGCATGCCGGCATACACCCGGTAGCGCTGCTCGAACCGGGTCACGGTCTGTTCCAGGCGCTGGATGTCCTGCAACTGGTTGCGATCCTCCTCCAGCTGGTTCAACGCTTCGGCGACGTCGCCGAGCAGGTCGACCGGCAACGGCGGCAGCGATTCACTCAAGGCGTTGGACAGGCCGCTTTCGTCCGGCTTCTTCGACAGCTGCGGCTGGCGCAGCTGGATCAGGGTGTCCATCAGCGCCGCATAGCGCTGCGTGCCGAGGTGGAACAGACGCTCGTCGACGGCACGGCGATAGCCCTCCGCGTTGTTCTCGAACATCAGGCCGCGACCGGCGATCGCCTCGCGCAGCCGTTCGCGGCTGAGTACATGGCGATCGGCGGTGGTCAGCCACAGGTCCCGCCCCAGGCGCGGATCCGGTGCGTCGCCGTGCCCTTCGAGCAGGAAGAACCAATGTTCCACCTGCGCACGACCGGCCACTGCCGACAGGCCGACGCCCAAGGTCAGATAACGCGTGCGACCTTCTCGCTCGCGGCGACCGAACTCGATCCAGCTATAGCCGATGCGCCGGGGGTGACGATCGCCCATCAACAGGTTCCAGGCCATCTTCTTGCCGGCGTCGCCATCGGGCTCGACCCGCGATGGACGCAGTTGCGCGTCGAACAGCAGCGGCAGGGTCAGCGACAGCACCTTGGATTTGCCCGAGCCGTTGTTGCCGCGCAGCAGCAGGTGGCCGTCGTGGAACCAGAACTCCTCGCTGTCGTAGTGGAACAGTTCGACCAGTCCCAGGCGCAGCGGCTGCCAGCGTTCGCGCTGCGGTTCGGGCAGCGGCGGAGAGGAGGATGGGGGAAACGTCGGGGGCTCGGTCATGGATCGCTGGTTTCGGAAAACAGGGACGTGGTGCCCTTGGCATCGCGCACCTCGGTCTGGCCGAGGGCGAAGCGGGCGATGGCCGGCAACGGTTCGATGCGGACGCCGTCGCACGCCAGCAGGCCCAGGCGATGCAGGCGGCCGATGGCAACCTTGGCCAGTTCGCGCTCGGCGCCCGGCGCACGCGCCGACTTGCGCCAGAACTTCCCGTAGCGACCTGCGGCATCGCGCAGGAACAGGGCGATCTCGTCCGCATCCACGCGTATCGGCGCGCGCGCCTGGCGCAGGCGCGCAGCCAGGTGCTCGGCCACCAGCAGGGTGACGTGGGCGTCGGTGCCTTCGGCGGGCATCGCCACGTCGGTCAACTGCCCGCCCTCGTCGGCCAGCGCCAGGCCTTCGGCGCGCTGTTCGGCGACCAGCCCGGTCGCCTCGCACAGGCGTGTGGCAAGCGGGCCACGCTGGTTGATGAAGTAATTGCGGGTGTCCTCGTCCAGCGTGTCGATGTACAGCACCGGGTCGTCGAGAAGGCGACGCGCGAGGTGATGGCGCATCGCGTCGCGGCGAGCTTGCTCGCTGTCCAGTTCCAGCCCGGCCACCAGTGCGTGCAGGCGCGCGTCCAGATCGATCGGCGCTTCCCCGGCACTCCAGGTGGACGGGCCGCGCACCGCCGCCAGCAGGCCGGCCAGCAAGCGCCTGTGCACGTCGTAGAGCGCATCGGCCTGCTGGCCGGTGCCTTCGCGGACGAAGTTTTCCTCCTCGCCTGCCACCCGTTCCAGCACGCCGTACTCGAGCAGGGTACGGCACACCGCGACCAGTTCGCGGCGCTCGCCCGCACTGTCCAGCACGAAGCTGAATCCCTGCGCTTCCAGCGCGGGATCGGCGGCCTGCTGCACCACGCGCTCGCCGATCTGCTGCAGGGTGATCTGCGGATCGGCGCGCTCCAGCACCGCACAGGCCAGGCACAGCAGCACGTAGCGGCGGCGATCGTAGTCCGGCAGGCCGCGGCCGGGATCGGACAGGTCGGCCGGGCGCTTGTACAGGCGCGCGCCTTCGCGATCGACCTGCAGGGGCCAACCGGCCTCGCGCGCGAACCAGTCGCGCAGGCGTTCGGCCTGGCGTCGCACGACGGAGAAATCCGGGTCGGCGGGCGACATCAGCGGACGCATCAGCAAGGCGCGCAGGGCGCGGCGGAACTCCTCCTGCTGATGCGCCTGCTGCCATTCACCGACCGGGCGCGCATTGCGGCGGATCGAACGTGCGTTCATCACCTCACCTGCATGGCACTGATCGTCAGCAGGTGATCGCGCCCGGCGAACACGCCCGCCGGCGTGCGGATCCGCGCGAAGCTGTCCTTTGCCAGCGGTTCCAGGCGCAGGTGCAGCAGGCCGTCGCCGGTCTGGCGCTCAACCGGCTGGTCCGGACCGTCCTGCGCCGCCAACGCCTCGCCCAGCAGGTTCAGGAACAAGGCGAAAGCATGCGGATCGAGTTCGCCCAGCTCCGACAGCCGGGTCGGGCGGCCGGTCGCCAGGCGTTGGCGCGCGGCCTCGACCTGACGCGATTCCTCGGCCAGTTGCCGCGCCATCAGTTCGCGCTCGCGGCTGCGGTCGCGGATCTTCGCCAGCGGCCCGCGTGGTGCGGCTTCGCCGTATTCGCGCAGGCGCGGGTTGATCGTCAGCGGCGGCGCATCCAGCCACGAGGTGCTGGCCGGGATCTCCTCGTCGCCAGCCGCGTCCAGCGAAAAGTGCCGCGCCGGATTCAGGGCGAAGGCTGCACGCGCCAGGCGATGGGCGGCGGCGTCGCTGGCGCAGGCGGCGAACCAGTGCGCCAGCACTCGGAAATCGGCCGAACGGTCACTGCGACCGCTGCGCCGTTCGTTGACGGCGGCGATGGCGCCCAGCAGTTGCGGAATCGCCGCGCGGGCGCGGGCGCGCAGCAGTTCGGCCTGCGGCGGTTCGTTGCCGCTGCTCAGGAACCAGCCTCGCAGGCCCTTCCAGCGCTCGCGCCACACCGCCAGGCGACGCAGCGTCTCATCGCTCCTGCCTTCCGCATCGCCCGGCGCGGCATCGCGCGCTTCGCGCTCGGCCACCCGCCCCAGGACCACGCCGATCCGCGCCGACAGGCCATGCAACAGGCGGGCGATGGCGTCGGAACGACGGATCAGGTCGGAGACGAAACGATCCAGGTAGTCGATCAGTTTCCGCTTGTAGGCCACCAATGCGGTGGCGTCGGCCTGGCGCAGTTCCAGGCTGCGCGCCACGCCGGCCATGAATGCCTGCGCGTTCGCGGTCATGTCCTCGAACACCCGCACCAGGTCGCGCAGGATCTCGTTGGCCTTGGCCACGTCGATGTCGTCGGCGGACGGCGCGGCGTCCAGCAATTGATGCAAAGCCTGCAGCCGGCTGTCGATGTCCTCCAGCGCAACCGTCTGCAGTTCGGCACGATGGCGCAGGTTGCGCGCGAACGCGTCCAGTCCCGCCTCCACCGCTTCGCCGCCGCGCGACAGACGGTAGATGCTGTGGGCGCGGTAGAAATCGGCCAGCGTCTGCTTGCGCGCCATGTCCGGCTGCGATTCCAGGTTGCCCCAGTCGGTGAGCTGCGTCAGCGCCGCCGCCACTTCCTCGCGCGATGGCGGCGCTCCCGGCCAATCCGCCTCGACCAGCACCTCCTCGGGACGCAACTGCAGGCGGTACTGGCGCTTAGCGGCGGCGAACACGGCCATGATCGCGCGGTAGAACGCCGCCTTTTCCACCGTGACATGGCGAAACAGATCAGCCGATGCTGGAACCGATACGTCCGCCTCTCTCGACGTGCGCTCCTCCAGTGCCGGACCCGTATCGGCCATCATCATCCAACCCCTTGTTCGTTATCCCATTCTCGACTCCGCTGCTCTCATCGGATGAGAATCAGCCGGAATAGCGTACCAACCGCATTCTTCCGAACACCTTGTCAAGCTGGCAGCGATCGACTTCAAGCCATCCTGCGACCCAGAATCCACGCTTCCTGATCGCACGCCAAACAAGCCTGGAACGATGCACGACTGCAGCATACGGCGCCTCCTCGCCCTCTGTGGTGCGAGTAGCCGTGCCCAGGACCGAGACCCGATGCGATTGCACCGCATTGGGCACAACCGGATAGGCGCTGATTCGTGTGGCGTTGAAGCCAAGAAGAAACGGCGCATACCGTTTGATGGGCAGCCCGGCAAAGCCAATTTCTTTATTATGGACAAATATCAATTTTTTTGCCCATAATAGCGAATATGCCTCGCAAGCCACCCATTGTCTTCCCGCAAGAACAGCGCCTGCTCTCCGAGCTGGGCGAGCGGCTGCGCCTTGCCCGTCTGCGGCGCAAGCTGAGCAACGCCGTCGTGGCGCAGCGTGCCGGCATCTCGCGAAGCACCCTGTACAAGGTGGAAGCCGGCGACCCCGGGGCGACGCTGGGTTCCTACGTCCGGGTGCTGGCCGTGCTCGGTTTGGAAAACGACCTCCAAGCGCTGGCCGCCGACGACAAGGTTGGACGGAAACTCCAGGACCTAGCCCTGGCGCCACCGCCAGCACGCCGATCACGCGCCGCCGGCAAGCGCATCGATCCGGCCTTGCCACCCGACACGAAGCCCACGTCATGACTCCGCCGGACAACATGCTGGAGGTCTGGCTCGACAGCGACCTCGGCCGCGCGCGCCAGGTCGGCACGCTGGCGCATGACCGCGGCCAGATCCGTTTCCACTACGACCGCGACTGGCTGAAAGACCCGCGGGCCTTCGCACTCGATCCGGATCTGTCGCTCGACGAATCCCCCTTTTTCCCGAAACCAGAACTCGGCAACTTCGGCATCTTTCTGGACTCCTCGCCCGATCGCTGGGGTCAGACCCTGATGAAGCGCCGCGAAGCGCTGCAGGCCAAGGACGAGAACCGGACGCCCCGCACCCTCTACGCCTGGGATTTCCTGATCGGCGTGCAGGACTTCACGCGCCAAGGGGCACTGCGCTTCCGCCGCGCAGGCACCGACACCTTCCTTGGCAACGAGAAGATGGCGGCCCCGCCGGTGACCACCCTGCGCGAACTCGAGGCCGTCGCCTATCAACTCAGCAGCCGCCGGATCGACGATCTCGACGCGTTGCGGAAATGGCTGGCTGTATTGGTAGCGCCGGGCGCCTCCCTCGGCGGCGCCCGGCCGAAGGCCAACTTCACGGAAACCGATGGCTCCCTCTGGATCGGCAAGTTCCCCGCGCGGGACGACGACCGGGACGTGGGCGCTTGGGAGTACGTGGCGCACACCCTGGCCCGAAAGGCAGGCGTGGACGTGCCTCCGGCCAGGCTGATTCGGCTGAACAACGACTTTCACACTTTCTGTATCCAGCGCTTCGACCGCGTGCAAGGCGCGCGGCGCTTCTATGCCTCGGCCATGACCTTGCTCCGCAAGGAGCACAGCGAAGGCACCAGCTACCTCGAACTGGCGCAATTCCTGCGCGCCCAGGGCGATGCTGCTCACGCGGACGCCGATCTGGCGCAGCTGTTTCGCCGAGTCACCTTCAACGTCGCAATCGGCAACCGGGACGACCATCTCCGCAATCACGGGTTCGTGCTGGGCGAGACAGGGTGGCGACTGGCCCCCGCCTTCGACGTCAACCCCAACATCGACAAGGCCGAGCACGTCCTGAACATCGACGATGCGGACAACCGGCCGAGCCTGGAAACAGTCCTCAACACGGCAGCGTTCTACGGGCTTGGTGACGACCAAGCTCGGCAGGCCGTAGAAGAGGTCGCAGTGGCGGTCGACGAATGGCAGAACGCTGCTCGCAGGGCCGGAATTGCAGGCGCCGACATCAACCTGACAGCGGGCGCCTTTTCGGCCCATGCAGAGTTTCGTGCATCCGCGGACCGTAGCTAAACCTGCACACGTCGGAACTCGACGTCACCTTCAATCTCCTCGTCTGGATCAACGCCACTACCGCTATGCACCTGCATGGCCCGGATCAGCGCTTTCGGAAGCTGCCGGACGCTCCGGGGCTTCCAGGCACTCCCTATGCCTCAAGCCCAAGATCAGTATTCTTGGGACACCACAGTCCTTGGAATTCGCGTCGTGGAACAACGCTTCCGACGTCAAGCCTTTTACGATCTGGTCTGGTCCGAGCCGCTTTCCATCCTCGCGCCCCGGTTCGGCATTTGCGATGTAGCGTTGGCCAAGATCTGCAGGCGCCACAACATCCCCGTCCCGGGGCGCGGTCACTGGGCCAAACTCAAGGCCGGCAAGCCGTCCCCGCAGTTCCCGCTGCCGCGGCGCGGGCTGGGCGCTGCGGAAACGATCCATATTGGCCATTCCAGCTGGGACGAGCGGCACGAGGAGGAGCGGGTGCTGATGGCGGAAGACATCCCGCCTCCGCCCGAGTTCACCGAGTCGCTTCCCGACCTGCTCGCCCGGGTCACCAAGCTGGTCGCTCGCGTCCCACAGAGTCGGAACCTGAAGTCGCCGCATCGCGCAGTCGCGACACTACTGGCCAACGATGCAGAACGGCTCGAGAAGTGGCAACAGTCCTCGTACCCCTTCACCTACGACCAGCCTTTCTATCTCGCGCCTTACGAGCAGCGGCGCCTGAAGCTCGTCGACGCCATCTTCAAGGCGGCGGCCGGCATCGGCATGGCCCCGTCTATCCCACGCCAGAAGAATCCCGGTGAGTTCACCGTGCGGGTGGGTGATACGCTTGGACCTCCTGTCCATACAGGGTCTATCCGCATCGATTCGATCACTCGCCACTCTCTTTCATGTGTCGCTGCCAGCCTCTGGTCGACTTGCGCTACAAGGATTGCAACGCCTTCGCCAGCCGCGTCCCAGGCTGGAACCACTGTGCATAACAAACCTCATTCCGCCAATTACACACGTCATTACACACATCGGAAGTGGACTGCCTTGGAACTTGCTAGCGCCCCATGGACACCGAAGTGAGAAGAAACAGCAACTTGCCCAACCTCCTTGGATGTCCCTGGACGGCGGTAGACCCTATAAGCCGTTGTCGAGCATCAGCAGCATGGCGAAGGACTCATTGCGCGATCAGGAAGACCGCATAAACGTTTTCGGAAAGGGTGAGGCTGCCGGCTTCGAGGGATTCGGCGACACCGTCGGCGGCACGCGGTTCTGCGAGATCGGCCATCGGCGCAGCAGGTGCGCTCGCCAGTTGCAAGGCGACCCGCTCCGTCGGCCAGTGGCCGGCCTGGATGCCGTAGGCGAAGTTCGGCGCAACCTCCGAGATGGTGTACAGACCTCCCAGGCGCACGCCATAGGCCTTGGCCAAGGATTGCGCCGAGGCGCGGGTTTGCTCGGCCGCTTGGCGCTTTAGCTCGGCGCGCAAGGCAGTCTCGCCGCTGTAGTGCGGCGTGACGCCCAATACCTGCAGCTCCTCGCTGGTACGCAACCTGCCAAGCAGGCCACGTACGTCGTCCAGCGAACCGAAGTCGGCGGACAGCGTGCGCTGCACGCGGGTCCCTTGGAAGACCTGCCTGTTGTCTTCATAGCGCCGCTCTGGCTGGATCGACAGCGTCGTCGCCTGCACGCTGTCGGCCAGCGCATGCTGCTGCTTGAACGCGGCCAGCACGTTCGCCGCATTGGCCTGCGCGCGCTTGCGCGCCGCTCCCGGATCGGCATCCACTGCGCTCAGCGTGATCTTGACCCCGAAGCGATCCGGCACCACCTCGCGCTGCGCCTCGCCCTTGACCAGCAGATGCGGCTGCGACGGCAGGCTGTTGACCTGCGCGCTGGCGAAGGCCGGCAGCGCCAGCGAGGCGGCCATGATCCAGCGACCGATCGTGTTCGTCTTCATCCTTCCTCTCCTTGGCGAATGTCAGTCGGCCGCGCGCTGCATGCCGGCATGGGTCGATGCAGCGAAATCCTCGATCAGCGCATCGACCGCATCGGCCTGGGTGGCCCACGAGGTCACGAAGCGGATCACCCAGCGGCCGTCGGCCAGCACCTGCCAGCGCTCGAAGTCGTAGCGCTGCGCCAGCGTCTCGACCTCGGCGGCCGGCAGCGTCACGAACAGTTGGTTGGTCGGCGAGTCCGACGCGAACTGCGCGCCGGCCGCGGCCAGGCCCTGGCGCAGGCGCGCGGCCATGCGGTTGGCGTGCGCGGCCAGTTCGTAGAACAGGCCGTCCTCGAACAGCGCGGCGAACTGCGTGCCCAGCACCATGCCCTTGGCCAGCAGCGCGCCGCGCTGCTTGAGCAGGTAGCGGAAATCGGCCTGCAGCGCAGGATTGACGATCACCAGCGCTTCGCCGAGCAGCGCGCCGTTCTTGGTGCCGCCGATGTAGAACGCATCGGTCAGCGCGGCGACGTCGGCCAGGCGCAGGTCGTTGCCCTCGGCGGTCAGCGCGCTGCCGATGCGCGCGCCGTCCAGGAACAGCCACATCCCGTGCGCATCGCAGAACGCGCGCAAGGCTTGCAACTCGCGCTTGCGATAGAGGGTGCCGAGCTCGGTGGTGTTGGAGACGTACAGCAGCCGCGGCTGCACCATGTGCTCGTTGTCGTGCTCGGCCAGCAGCGGCGCGATCCGCTCGGGGCTGAGCCGGCCATCGGCCGCATCCACGGTCAACACCTTGTGCCCGGTGGCCTCGATCGCGCCGGTCTCGTGGGTGGCGATATGCCCGCAGGCGGCGGCGACCACCGCCTGGTGCGGGCGCAGGAACGCGCCGATCGCGGCCAGGTTGGTCTGCGTGCCGCCGACCAGCAGGTGCACCTCGGCCTGCTCGCAGGCGCATTCGCGGCGGATCAGTTGCGCGGCGCGTTCGCTGTGCCGGTCCAGGCCGTAGCCATCGTTCTGCTCGCCGCTGGCCGCAGCCAATGCGGCGAGCAGGCGCGGATGCGCGCCTTCGCTGTAATCGTTGCGGAAGCCGATCCGCGCGGTTGGTGCGGACACGCTCACAAGCCTTTCGCCGCTTCGGCCACCGCGCGGAACAGCGCGCGGCCCTTGTTCATCGTCTCGTCCCATTCGGTCTGCGGATCGGAGTCGTAGACGATGCCGGCGCCGGCCTGCACGTGCAGCCGGCCGTGCTTGATCACCGCGGTGCGGATCGCGATGGCGGTATCGGCGTCGCCATGCCAGCCGAGGTAACCGATGCTGCCGGCGTAGACGTTGCGCTTGATCGGCTCCAGTTCGCGGATCACTTCCAGCGCGCGGATCTTTGGCGCGCCGCTGACGGTGCCGGCCGGGAACGTGGCGCGCAGCACGTCGGCGTAGCTGAGCCCGGGCAGCAGCGTGCCGGTGACTTCGCTGACGATGTGCATGACGTGGCTGTAGCGCTCGATCACGAAGCGCTCGCCGACCGCCACGCTGCCGGCCTGCGACACGCGGCCGGCGTCGTTGCGGCCCAGGTCGATCAGCATCAGGTGCTCGGCACGCTCCTTCGGATCGGCCAGCAGCTCCGCTTCCAGCGCCTGGTCCTCATCCACGGTCTTGCCGCGCGGGCGAGTGCCGGCGATCGGGCGCACGGTGACCTGGCCGTTCTCCAGCCGCACCAGGATCTCGGGCGAGGAGCCGACCACCTGGGTGTCGCCGACGTCGAGGAAATACATGTACGGCGACGGGTTCAGCGCGCGCAGCGCGCGGTACACGTCCACCGGGCGGGCGCTGAACGGCACGCTCAGGCGCTGGCTCAGCACCACCTGGAAGATGTCGCCGGCGCGGATGTATTCCTTGGATTTCTCCACCGCGGCAATGAAGCCTTCGCGGGTGAACCCGGACACGAAGTCGCTTTCGTCGAGCACGTCGCGCGCCAGCGGCACGGGATAGCCGGCGCCGGGCTGGCGCAGCGTGGCGGTCAGCGCGTCCAGCCGCGCCTGCGCCTGGTCCCAGGCATCGGCGTCGCGCGGATCGGCGTGCACGATCAGGTACAGGCGGCCCTTGAGGTTGTCGAAGACCGCGACCTCTTCGGACAGCATCAGCAGGATGTCGGGCGTATCGAGTTCGTTGCGCTTGTCGCCGCTGGCCAGGCGCGGCTCGATGTAGCCGATGCATTCGAAGCCGAACCAGCCGACCAGGCCGCCGGTGAAGCCGGGCACGCCGTCGAGCTTGGGCACCGAATGCGCCGAGCGCAGCGCCTCGACCTCGGCGAACGGATCGGCGACCTCGCGGCGCTCGATCAGCTCGCCGCGATCGCGCACTTCCAGGGTGTGCCCGCTGAAGGTGTACACGCGGCGCACCGGCAGGCCGATGATCGAGTAGCGGCCGAAGCGTTCGCCGCCTTCCACCGATTCGAACAGGTAGGTATGCGGAGCGTCGGCGAGCTTGAGATAGACCGACAGCGGCGTGTCCAGGTCGGACAGCACTTCGCGGACGACGGGGATGCGGGTGTGGCCTTCAGCGGCGTAGCGCTGGAACAGCTCGCGGGTTATCAAGACGACTTTCCTTCCGGGACTCAGTGGCGGGGCGGACGACGGCTGCAGGCCACCATCGCCACGCACGGCGAGCGGAAGTGAAGGAACGCTGGGTCGTCAGACTGGACACGGCGGCTACTTTACCGCAACTGCGGCGACTGGCAACGGTTGCAGACGGGACCATCGGCGCTGCGCGGCATGGGCTGTCGCGCCGCCTGGAAAGCGACAGGATTGCCTGGGATGGATGCAGTCGGGACTGAAGTCCCTCCCACAGTGCACCCGGCAAGCACGCTGCGCGCCCCTTGTAGGAGCGACTTCAGGGCACCTCTAAAAACCCATGCTTTGGCATCATATGGACTGAAGAGACAGTCGAGTCCCCACGATGATCAGTCTGTTTGCCGGCCACGAACGCGAGACCAAGCGCCAGCAGATCG
>Ga0209371_1000151_pt1 | contig 109594 bp, 93 predicted proteins | sample AgamicAtAmrz_FD_187165 | JGI IMG/M metagenome (GOLD analysis project Ga0209371, IMG submission 187165) | Agave microbial communities from Guanajuato, Mexico - At.Am.rz (SPAdes) (version 2) | ecosystem: Host-associated > Plants > Roots > Rhizosphere | place: Guanajato, Mexico | collected 2012-06-07 | reverse complement strand
CCGAAAGAGTGAAGGTCAGACCGCCGTGGCCTTTGACGTCCAGGCCTTGGGCATTGGTCAGAGTAACGGTGTAAGTGATCTCACCGCCTTCGGAGACGGTGGTCTTGTCGGCGATGAGGGTCGCGATCACTTCGCTTTCGGTGTCAGCAATCTGAACAGTGGCCGAACCACCGAGCTCGAGGTTTTCGAAGGTTTTGCCCGGAACACTGGCATCGGTGATGCCGACAGTCAGAGAGCCCGAGTCTTTGAAGACGTCATCGCCCTGGGCTGGCGCCTTGTACTCGACTTGGGTCTGGCCCGCAGCGATGGTGACTTTGTCGCCATTGCTCAGAGTGACAGTCAGCGGACGATCCAGCGGCTGGTTCACTTTGACAGTGAAGCTTGGCTGCTGGTCTTCGGTGACGTTGCCGTTGCTGACGATGGTGACGGAGACTTTGTCGCCTTCGTTGCCGGTGCCTGGAGTGCCAGTACCCGGCTCGTCGGTCACGGTAGTGGTGACAGTACCGTCACCGAGGGTCAATTTCTCGAAGTTATCTGCACCCGTAACGCCTTCGAGTTTGTTGACGATCGAAGGTTGGCCGCCAACGTAGACATCGTCAGGAGCGTGAATGGTGATGGTGCCAGTGGCGCTGCCTGCTGGAACGGTAACTTTGGTGCCGTCGCTAAGCGTAAAGACCAACCCATTGTGGCCTTTGACGTCCAAGCCCTGAGCGTTGGTCAGCGTGACGGTATAGGTGATCTCGCCGCCTTCGGACACAGTGGTCTTGTCGGCGGTGAGGGTCGCGATCACTTCGCTTTCGGTGTCAGCAATCTGAACAGTGGCCGAACCACCGAGCTCAAGGTTTTCGAAGGTTTTGCCCGGAACACTGGCATCGGTGATGCCCACAGTCAGAGAGCCCGAGTCTTTGAAGACGTCGTCGCCCTGAGCAGGAGCCTTGTACTCGACTTGGGTCTGGCCCGCGGCGATGGTGACCTTGTCGCCATTGCTCAGGGTAACGGTCAGCGGACGATCCAGCGGCTGGTTCACTTTGACAGTGAAGCTTGGCTGCTGGTCTTCGGTGACGTTGCCATTGCTGACGATGGTGACCGAAACCTTGTCACCTTCGTTGCCAGTGCCCGGAGTGCCAGTGCCTGGCTCATCGGTGACATCGGTTTTCACTTCGCCCTGACCCAGCGTCAGCTTCTCGAAGTTATCGGCGCCAGTCACGCCTTCGAGTTTGTTGACGATCGAAGGCTGGCCGCCAACGTACACGTCGTCAGGAGCGTGAATGGTGATGGTGCCGGTGGCGCTGCCCGCGGGAACGGTGACTTTTGTGCCGTCCGAAAGGGTAAATACCAGGCCGCCATGACCTTTGACGTCCAGGCCCTGGGCGTTGGTCAGGGTAACGGTGTAAGTGATCTCGCCGCCTTCGCTGACAGTGGTTTTGTCAGCAGTCAGTGTGGCGACAACCTCACTTTCGGTGTCAGCAATCTGAACAGTGGCGGAGCTTCCCAGCTCAAGGTTTTCGAAGGTTTTGCCCGGAACACTGGCATCGGTAACGCCAATGGTGAGCGAGCCAGAATCCTTGAAGACGTCATCGCCCTGGGCTGGCGCCTTGTACTCGACCTGAGTCTGGCCCGCCGCGATGGTGACCTTGTCGCCGTTGCTCAAGGTGACAGTCAGCGGACGATCCAGTGGCTGGTTCACTTTGACAGTGAAGCTTGGCTGCTGGTCTTCGGTGACGTTGCCGTTGCTGACGATGGTGACGGAAACCTTGTCGCCTTCGTTGCCGGTGCCCGGAGTACCGGTACCCGGCTCGTCAGTCACCGTCGTGGTGACGGTGCCGTCACCCAGCGTCAGTTTCTCGAAGTTATCCGCACCAGTAACACCTTCCAGCTTGTTCACGATCGACGGCTGGCCGCCAACATAAACGTCGTCTGGAGCAGTGATAGTGACCGTACCGGTAGCACTGCCCGCCGGAATGGTGACCTTGGTGCCATCCGAAAGGGTGAAGGTCAGGCCGCCATGGCCAGTGACATCCAGGCCCTGACCATTGGTCAGGGTGACGGTGTAGGTGATCTGGCCGCCTTCGGACACGGTGGTCTTGTCGGCAGTCAGGGTCGCGACGACTTCGCTCTCGGTATCGCTGATCTGGACGGTGGCCGGACCGCCAAGCTTCAGATCCTCGAAAGTCTTGCCCGGAACGCTGGCGTCGGTCACGCCCAAGGTCACGGAGCCTGCGTCCTTGAATACGTCGTCACCCTGCGCCGGCAGGCTGTAGGTAGCCTGGGTCTGGCCAGCAGCAATGGTGACCTTGTCGCCATTGCTCAGGGTCACGGTCAGGTCGTGGTCGAGCTTCTGGCTGACGGAAACGGTGAAGGTCGGCTGCTGAGCTTCCGTCACGTTACCGTTGCTGGCAATGCTGACAGTCACAGTGTCGATGCTGTCGCTGACCACGGTCTGAGCCGGGGTCGGGTTCGGCACCAGATTCTCGAAGTTGCCGCCGGTGGTGCCGGTAATGGTGGTGCTGACCGTGCTGCCATTGACGAAGACATCATTGGCCGGGGTCTGGAAGTCGACCGAGCCACTGGTCTTGCCGGCTTCGACGGTGACGGTCTGGCCGTTGGACAGGGTGACGGTGACTGGCGTCTGTGCCGGGTTGGTCAAGGTCACGGTATAGGTGATCACGCCGCCTTCGGTGACGCTTGGCGAAGCAGTCAGGGTGGCGGTGGTGGTGTCGACCGAGTCGTTGATCACGGTCTGCGCCGGGGCCGGGTTCGGCACCAGGTTCTCGAAGTTGCCACCGGTGGCGCCGGTGATGGTGGTGCTGACCGTGCTGCCGTTGTTGTAGACGTCGTTGGGCGGGGTCTGGAAGTCGACCGAGCCGCTGGACTTGCCAGCCTCGACGGTGATTGTCTGGCCGTTGGACAGGGTGACGGTGACCGGCGTCTGTGCCGGGTTGGTCAGGGTCACGGTGTAGGTGATCACGCCGCCTTCGGTGACGCTTGGCGTCGCGGTCAAGGTGGCGGTGGTGGTGTCGATGGTGTCGGTGATCTGGGTCACCGCCGGGGTCGGGTTCGGGGTAATGACCAAGCCGTTGCCGCCGGTGGTGCCGGTAATGGTGGTGGAGATCTGGCCGCCATCGATGTAAGGCGTGTCGTTGGCCGGAATGTTGACGTTGACCGAGCCGCTGGTCTGGCCAGCCGGGATCACGATCACCGCGCCGTTGGACAGGGTGACGGTCAGGTTGCTCTGCGGCGCCTGGCCGACGGTGGCGGTATAGACGATGACGCCACCCGCTTCGCTGATCGAAGGGGTGGCGCTCAGGCTCAGGCCGGTTGGAATGGGATTGTTGTTGGTGGTGGTGTCGTTGTTGCTATCCAGCCCACCGACTTCTTCGTTTGCCAGGCCTGCGGCGAAGCCCAGGGGGCCGGTGGGGAACCCGATGCTCGGGTCGACCACGCCTGCGGTTTCTTCCAGCAGCACGAAGCTGTGACCACCACCGACCGAACCGCCACCTGCGGCAGCAGGGCCGGCAGCAGGCGCTTCCAGCTCGGTGGTCGGGTCGACACCGGAGGCGATGGCCTGTTGCAGCTCTTCGACCGAGGGCGCGGCCTGCGCGGTGGCCTGGGCCAGGTCGGTGCTGCTGTCGGGCGCATCGGCGCTCCATTGAGTGTCGCGGCCCAGGTCGAGCATGCGACCGTCGGCCAATTCCAGGGTCACGGCGCCGCCCGGGCCGGTAAGGACTTCCTCGCCTGCGAACAGGCGATCGCCTTCGATCAGCACGCGCTTGATGCCTTCCGGGGATACTGCGATGACTTGGCCAACAATGCTTTTGACGATGGCAACGACAGTGCTCATGGAACTCTCCGGGATGTGTCTCAATTGGCTTCCGGCCGGCGTGCGAACCTGCTTCCGCTGGAATGTTACAAAAATGATTTGACGCTTTTATTCGTCAAATTTCTGTCAATAATTTTCGGCTATTAAGTTTATGCCAAAGTATTGACCTTCGTCTCGCCATCCTAAACAATCGGCAAACTAATGTCACATTGATATTTGAGTAAAAACCTCTTCCTTTCGTATTAATTACGTACAGTCTCGCAAGCTCGCCAATCGTTCAGTTTAGGCCGCCATTTTCAGGGGCCAGACCCGCTTCGGCCGTGATTTGGGACAACAGCGCCACTTGGGAATCAGTAAAAATGCGTGCGTCACTTTTCACCGTTCTTCCTCTCGCCCTTGCAGCCTCCATTGCCCAAGCACAAACCCTGCCGCAAGCCATGCAACAGGCCTTGGACGTGCACCCGGAAATCCAGGCCGGGGTCAACGCCCGCACCGCCGCGGACTATCAACTGCGCGCCGCGCAGGGTGGTTACCTGCCGCGCGTCGACATGACCGCCGGCTACGGCCGCGAGGGCAGCGATTCGCCGAGTACGTCGCATCGCTGGGAGACTTTGAACCGGGGTGAGTCAAGTATCCGTCTCCGCCAAATGGTTTTTGACGGTTTTGCCACCTCCAGCGAAGTGGGCCGTCAGCAAGCCACGGTCAACGCTCGTGCCTACTCCCTGATGGGCACCTCCGAGCGCACCGCGCTGACCGTTGCCCAGGTCTATCTCGATGTCCTGTCGCGCCGCGAGATGGTGCGCCTGGCCGAAGACAACCTGCGCAACCACGAACGCATCCTCGACCAGATCAAGCTGCGCACCAGCCGTGGCGTCGGCCGTCTGGCCGACCTCGACCAGGCCGAAGCGCGCCTGGCGCAGGCGCGTAACAACCTGATCACCGAGCAGACCAACCTGGCCGATGCCAATACCAACTACCTGAGCGTGATCGGGCAAATGCCTGACGAACTGAGCGCGCCTGCGCCGTTCATCGACCTGCTGCCGGCCACCCTGGACGAGGCTCGTCACCAGATGGTCGAGAGCAGCCCGATCCTGCGCTCGGCAGAATCCGACATCGCTGCCGCCGAGAAGCAATACGAAGCGGCCAAGTCTAGTTTCTATCCGCGTTTTGATGCAGAGCTCGGACGGACGGCAGACAACAACCTCGACGGTTCGGTCGGCCACAACAATGAGTGGCAGGCCATGCTGCGCATGAACTTCAACCTTTACGCCGGTGGCAGCAACAAGGCCGACCTGGAATCGAAGTCGTATCTGGCCAACCAGGCGCTGGATATTCGCAACAACGCCTTGCGTCAGCTCAATGAGGAGTTAGGCTTGGCATGGAATGCTCTGGACAACGCCAACGCCCAGTTGCCGATCGCCCAGCAGTATGTCGATCACAGCACCCGGGTGCGCAGCGCCTACCAGCAGCAGTTCGGTCTGGGCGAGCGAACCCTGCTTGACCTGCTCGACAGCGAGAATGAAACCTTCACTGCGCAACGTCGTCTGGTAGAAGTGAAGAACACTCAGTTGTTTACTCAGTACCGAATCAAGGCGACCATTGGTCAACTGCTGAAGAGCCAGGGTGTCGTAGCCCCCATGGCGACCGTCGTACAGAACGACCTGAAGCCAAAGGTGAACCTGCCAGGCATGAACTGAAGGCGCACCTGTCCTATCCAACCGCAAGGATGAAGAGAGCGCCGCGTGGAATCTGAAGTCAGTCGAGTACAACTCAACCATGATCCACGCAGTCAGCATGACGATCCGCTACTGGACAGCCTGCTGACCCTGTGTGTCCTGCACCAGAAACCCGCCAGCCGGGCCATGCTCACCACCGGCCTGCCGCTGCCGGCGCAGCGCCTGAGCGTCGAGCTGCTGCCGCGTGCCGCAGCTCGCGCGGGTTTGCAGGGGCGCCTGCTGCAGCGCAAGCTCGAGCAGATCCCCGGCATCGCCATGCCGGCGATGCTGCTTCTGAAGGAAGGGCGCAGTGCCGTCCTGCTCGGCTGGGAAAATGAAGACACCGCACGCCTGTTGCTCAGCGAGAGCGACGGCGGGGAAGTGCTGGTCACCCGCGAGGCGCTGCTCAGCGACTACAGCGGCAAGGTGTTCTTCGCCCAGCCGCAGCACAAGTTCGACGTCAACCACGGTAACCTGATCCCGCGCGCCCGCTCCTGGTTCCGCGACACCCTGATGCGCAGCAAATGGCTGTACATCGACGCCATCGCCGCCAGCCTGGTGATCAACCTGATTGCCCTGGCGGCGCCGCTGTTCGTGATGAACGTCTATGACCGCGTGGTGCCCAACCAGGCCACCTCGACGCTGTGGGTGCTGGCAGTGGGCATCGCCGGTGCCTATGTCTTCGACCTCATCCTCAAGGGGCTGCGCAGCCTCTGTCTGGACCTTGCCGGCAAGAAGACCGACCTGATCATTTCCGCGACGCTGTTCGAGCGTATCGTCGGCATGTCGATGAAATACCGCCCCGCGCGGGTCGGCAGCTTTGCGCAGAACATCCACGAGTTCCAGGGGCTGCGCGACTTCCTCGCTTCGCTCACCCTCACCAGCCTGATCGACCTGCCGTTTACCCTGCTGATCCTGACGGTGATCGCCATCATCGGTGGGCACCTGGTATGGATCCCGATATTGGCCTTCCCGCTGGCCCTGGGCATCGGCTATGCCCTGCAGAAACCATTGATGGCGACGATGGAGCGCACCATGGCGCTGGCCTCCGAGCGCCAGTCCAGCCTCATCGAGACCCTTGCCGGGCTGGATGCGGTCAAGGTCAACAACGCCGAGAGCGAGCGCCAGTATATGTGGGAGCAGACCCTCGGCACCCTCAGCCGCCTCGAACTGCGGGTCAAGGTACTGTCGGGCCTGGCGATGAACATCACCATGCTGATCCAGCAGCTCGCCGGTGTGGCGATGATCTGCGTTGGCGTGTACCTGATCATCGACGGCAACCTCAGCATGGGCGGCCTGGTGGCCTGCTACATGCTCAGTGGTCGCGCGCTTGGCCCGCTGGGCCAGCTCAATGGTCTGCTGGCCCGCTACCAGCAGGCCAAGGTGACCATGGTCGCCACCGACCAGATGATGGAGCTGCCCCAGGAGCGCAATTTCGAAGAGCGTCCGCTGAGTCGTCAGGTGCTGCAGGGTGCGGTCGAGTTCCGCGGCGTCGATTTCACCTATCCGAACCAGCAGAACCAGGCGCTCAAGGGCATCAACCTGGTCATTCGACCTGGCGAGAAGGTCGGCATCATCGGCCGCAGTGGTTCGGGCAAGAGCTCGCTGGCCAAGTTGATCGTCGGCCTTTATGAAGCCGACGGCGGCTCGCTGCTGGTCGATGGCGTCGATATCCGCCAGATCGACGTCAGCGAGTTGCGCCACAACATCGGCTATGTGCCCCAGGATATCCAACTGCTGGCCGGGACCCTGCGCGACAACCTGGTCAGCGGCGCCCGCTACATCGAGGATGAGCTGATCCTGCAGGCAGCAGAGTTGGCCGGCGTGCATGAATTCGCCCGTCTTCACCCCGACGGCTATGAGCTGCAGGTTGGCGAGCGCGGCCAGAATCTCTCCGGCGGCCAGCGCCAGAACGTCGCCCTGGCCCGTGCGCTGCTGCTCAATCCGCAGATCCTGCTGCTCGACGAACCCACCAGTGCCATGGACAACACCGGCGAAGAGCGCCTCAAGCAGCGCCTGGGTGCGGTGATCGAAGGCAAGACCGTGTTGCTGGTCACGCACCGGGCATCGTTGCTGTCGCTGGTGGACCGGTTGATCGTCATCGATCGTGGACAGATCGTCGCGGATGGCCCGAAAGCCGCCGTCATGGAAGCGCTGAAGAAGGGGCAGATCAGTGTTGCATAAGCTGGATTTCGGGCGTTTCAAGGACAACCTGCGCCGCTATTTCAAAGGCTCCGAATCGCTGGCAGGCCAGCCGCTGCCAGAGGTCAACAAGGCGCTGATCGAGGATGCGCCGCGCATCGTGCGCCTGACCATCTGGGGCGTGATTGCCTTCTTCGTGTTCCTGATCGTATGGGCCAGCGTTGCGCCCATCGATGAAGTGACGCGCGGTGAAGGCAAGGCTATTCCTTCGTCCAAGGTACAGAAGGTGCAGAACCTCGAGGGCGGCATCGTCGCGCAGATCTACGCGAAGGAAGGCGAGATCGTCGAAGTCGGCCAACCGCTGCTGCGTCTGGACGAAACCCGCTTCGCCTCCAACGTCGACGAGACCGAGGCCTCGCGCCTGGCCATGGCCCTGCGCGTGCAGCGCCTGAGCGCCGAGGTCGACGACACGCCGCTGCAGATCGATGAAGAACTGCGCAAGGCCGCGCCGAGCCAGGCTGCCAGCGAGCAGTCGCTGTACCAGAGCCGACGCCAGCAGTTGCATGACGAGATCAGTGGCCTGGAACAACAACTGGTACAGAAGCAGCAGGAACTGCGCGAGTTCAACTCCAAGCGCGCCCAGTACGCCAACAGCCTGCAGTTGCTGCGCCAGGAAATCGCCATGTCCGAGCCGCTGGTGGCCCAGGGGGCGATCTCGCAGGTCGAGGTGCTGCGCCTGCGTCGAGCCGAAGTCGAGAACCGTGGCCAGATGGACTCTACCGCCTTGGCCATTCCCCGTGCCGAAGCGGCGATCAAGGAAGTGCAGAGCAAGATCGAGGAAACCCGCGGCAAGTTCCGCAGCGAGGCGCTCACCCAGCTCAACGAGGCTCGCACCGAGCTGAACAAGGCTACGGCCACCAGCAAGGCGCTGGATGACCGGGTCAACCGCACCATGGTCACATCGCCCGTGCGCGGTATCGTCAAGCAACTGCTGGTGAACACCATCGGCGGCGTGATCCAGCCGGGCAGCGACATCATCGAGATCGTGCCGCTGGACGATACGCTGGTGGTAGAGGCGAAGATCCTGCCCAAGGATATCGCCTTCCTGCACCCCGGCCAGGAAGCCACGGTGAAATTCACCGCCTACGACTACACCATCTATGGCGGCATGAAGGCCAAGCTCGAGCAGATCGGTGCCGACACCATCACCGACGAAGACAAGAAGACCACCTACTACCTGATCAAGCTGCGCACCGACAGGAGCCACCTGGGCTCTGACGAGAAGCCGCTGCTGATCATCCCCGGCATGGTCGCCACGGTGGATATCCTTACCGGCAAGAAGACCATCATGAGCTACCTGCTCAAGCCGATCATCAAGGCGCGCTCCGAGGCGTTGCGCGAGCGGTGATCCTGTGTGGGAGCGGCGCTCCTATAAGCCCGCTCCTATATATGCATATTCTCTAAAGATATTTAAATTTCCATTCTTATGACTTTATAGTCACTCCCACTGCGTACCTGCCGACCAATCGGCGCGCCGCACGACTCGAACCCACACGGGAAATCCCCGTGCGTTTCTGAATCGATGCGCGCCTCTGAAAGTCGCGCACTGCGTGGGAGTGAACAATGTCAGCCGCCTCGAACGCCTTGTCGTCCATCGACAGCGCACAGCCGCAACGCTTCGAAATCCGCCCCTTCTCCGGTGCCGTCGGTGCCGAGATCATTGGGCTGGACCTGTCCCGGCCGGTCAACGCCGAAGATTTCAACCGCATTCATCGCGCCCACCTGGACCATCACGTCCTGGTGTTCCGCGACCAGCGCATCACCCCCGAACAGCAGATCGCCTTCAGCCGCCGTTTCGGCGTACTGCAGATCCATGTGCTCAAGCAGTTCCTGCTGGAAAACCATCCCGAGATTCTGATCGTTTCCAACATCATCGAAGACGGTCGCAACATTGGCCTGGGTGATGCCGGCAAGTTCTGGCATTCGGACCTCTCCTACAAAGAGCTGCCGAGCCTCGGCTCGATGCTGCACGCCCAGGAACTGCCCAGCGAGGGCGGCGACACCCTGTTCGCCGACATGCACAAGGCCTGGGACGCTGTGCCCGATGCGCTGCGCAAGGTGGTCGAGGGGCGCAGCGCTGCGCATTCCTATACCGCTCGTTATTCGGAAACCAAGTTCGAGGGCAACTGGCGCCCGACCCTGACCGCCGAGCAACTGGCCCAGGTCAACGAAGTCATCCACCCGGTGGTACGCACTCACCCGGAGAACGGCCGCAAGGCGCTGTTCGTCAGTGAGGGCTTCACCACTCGCATCGTCGGCCTGCCCGATGACGAAAGCCGCGATGTACTGCAGCAGCTCTACGCCCTGAGCGTGCTTGAGCAGAACATCTACCGCCACGCCTGGCAGCCCCACGACATGGTGTTCTGGGACAACCGTTCGCTGATCCATCTGGCTGCCGGCTGCCCCGCGCACCTGCGCCGCAAGCTCTACCGCACCACCATCCAGGGCGATGCCCCGTTCTGACGACTGAGGACCCTCATCATGCGTAAATCCATCAGCCGCCTGGCGGCCAGCATCGGCCTGGGCGCCAGCCTGATCGTAGGCGGCCTCGCGGCGCCGGCGGTGGCCCAGGCCGAAGGCAAGATCCGTATCGCCGAGCAGTTCGGCATCGTGTATCTGTTGCTCAACGTCGTTCGTGACCAGCAACTGATCGAGAAGCACGGCAAGGAGCAGGGCATCGACATTCAGGTCGACTGGGCGCAGCTTTCCGGGGGCGCGGCGATCAACGATGCGTTGCTGTCGGGCTCTGTGGACATCGCCGGCGCCGGCGTCGGGCCGTTGCTCACCGTCTGGGATCGCACCTACGGCCGGCAGAACGTCAAGGCCGTGGCCTCGCTGGGCAACTTCCCGTACTACCTGGTCAGCAGCAACCCCAATGTGAAGACCATCGCCGACATTTCCGAGAAGGACCGTATCGCCGTGCCGGCGGTGGGTGTTTCGGTACAGTCGCGCTTCCTGCAATACGCGGCGGCCAAGCAGTGGGGCGACAAGGAGTACAACCGCCTCGACAAGTACACCCTGGCCGTACCGCATCCAGATGCCACAGCCGCGCTGCTGGCCGGCGGCACCGAACTCAACGGGCATTTCTCCAACCCACCGTTCCAGGACCAGGCGCTGGCCAACAAGAACGTGCACATCGTGCTCAACAGCTACGACCTGCTCGGCCCCAACTCGCCAACCCTGCTGTTCGCCACCGAGAAGTTCCGCAAGGACAACCCCAAGACCTACAAGGCGTTCGTCGATGCGCTCGCCGAAGCCGCCGACTTCGCCCAGAAAGACAAGGCCGCAGCCGCCGATACCTACATCCGCGTGACCAAGGCCAAGATCGATCGCAACGCGTTGATCAAGCTGATCGACAACCCGCAGTACGAGTTCACCATCACGCCGAAGAACACTTACCCACTGGCCGAATTCCTCTACCGGGTCGGCGCCATCAAGCACAAGCCCGAGTCGTGGAAGGACTACTTCTTCCAGGATGAGCGCCCATTGCAAGGGAGCTGATCGACCATGACCGCCCCATTGCCAGGCCACACGGCCAGCAACCTGAGCCGTGTCGACACCCCACCGCTGCTCAAGGTGGACAATCTCAGCCTCGAATACCGCACCGCGCAGCGCGTGGTGCGGGCCACTCACCAGGTCAGCTTCGAAGTCGATCGCGCCGACCGCTTCGTACTGTTGGGCCCGTCCGGGTGCGGCAAGTCGACCTTGCTCAAGGCCGTGGCCGGTTTCATCGAGCCGCGCGAAGGGCAGATCCTGTTGCAGGGCCAGCCGGTCAAGGGCCCAGGTCCTGACCGCATTGTCGTGTTCCAGGAGTTCGACCAGTTGCCGCCATGGAAGACGGTCAAGCAGAACGTCATGTTTCCGCTGCTGGTCTCTGGCCAACTCAAGCGCGCCGAGGCCGAGGCGCGGGCGCTGCACTATCTGGAGAAGGTCGGCCTGGCCGCCTTTGCCGATGCCTACCCGCACACCTTGTCTGGCGGCATGAAGGCGCGCGTGGCGATTGCCCGCGCGTTGGCCACGCAGCCGAAGGTGCTGCTGATGGACGAGCCCTTCGCCGCGCTCGACGCCCTGACCCGGCGCAAGATGCAGGAAGAATTGCTGCTGTTGTGGGAAGAGGTGCGCTTCACGCTGCTGTTCGTCACCCACTCTATCGAGGAGGCGCTGGTGGTGGGCAACCGCATCCTCTTGCTGTCGCCGCATCCGGGACGGGTACGGGCCGAGGTGCACAGCCACCAATACGATCTGGGCAGCCTGGGTGGCAGCGATTTCCAGGCCAGCGCCCGGCGTATCCATCGCCTGCTGTTCGACGAGGCCGGTGAGCCGGAGCAGGCCTCGGACCTGGGCTTCAACGATATCCGCATCGCTTACTGACAGGAGGAGCCTGCGCATGACGACTACACCTGCACGCCAGGAATACGAAGTGCCGCTGCAGCCCCTGCCAGGGCTTTCGCTGGAGCGTGATCTGCCGCTTGCCCAACGTCTGTGGCAACAGGCCTGGTTGCGCAAGACCGTGATTCTTGTGCTGCTCGCCTTGATCTGGGAGGCGGTGGCGCGCTACACCGCCAACGACCTGCTGCTGCCGACCTTTCTGCAAACGGCGGTGGCGTTCTGGGACGGGATGGTCAGTGGCGAGCTGCCGGCGAAAGTCGGGGTCTCGCTGGTGGTGCTGCTCAAGGGCTATGTGCTGGGGATCGTACTGGCCTTCGGTTTGACCAGCCTGGCGGTTTCGACCCAGTTCGGCCGCGACCTGCTGGGTACCCTGACCTCCATGTTCAACCCACTGCCGGCCATCGCACTGTTGCCGCTAGCCCTCTTGTGGTTTGGCCTGGGCGACAACAGCCTGATCTTCGTGCTGGTGCACTCGGTGCTCTGGGCACTGGCGCTCAACACCTACGCGGGCTTTCTCGGCGTGTCCGAGACCCTGCGCATGGCCGGGCGCAACTATGGCCTGCGTGGGTTGCGCCTGGTGCTGCACATCCTGGTGCCGGCGGCATTGCCGTCGATTCTCTCGGGTCTGAAGATCGGCTGGGCCTTCGCCTGGCGCACCCTGATCGCCGCCGAGCTGGTGTTCGGCGCCAGCAGCGGCAAGGGCGGGCTGGGCTGGTACATCTTCCAGAACCGCAACGAGCTGTATACCGACAAGGTGTTTGCCGGGTTGGCGGTGGTGATCCTGATCGGCTTGCTGGTGGAGGGCCTGGTGTTCAATACCCTCGAGCGGTTGACCGTACGGCGTTGGGGGATGCAGAGGTAGTTCCGCGCGCAAGCAGGTTGGGTGCCTGTTCCGCGTTATCAGGTCAGGTATCGGGCGGCCGCATTACTCAGCGTCTTGTGAATCTCATCTCTCAGCGCCTCCGGCTGCTCGACCACCACGGCCTCACCCTGGCCCAATACCCACCAGCGTAACGTCCAGCCGTCTTCTACTGTCGCCCGCAGTCGATGGCCATGGTGCAGCGCCGTCAACTGCATGTTCGCGCTCAACGGCACTTCTCGCAGCTGTCGCGCCAGCTGATCGCTGACCCACGCCTGCAGTTCCAGCCCCGTGCCCTGACGGGGCTGCTGCGGGTCGCCACGCAGGTAGTCGAGCAAGTCGAAATTGCCACGCGGCTCGCCCATGGCGCTGGCCGACCAATGCCAGCCGAATGGAATGCTCTTGTCATTGCGCTCCAGCGGGAAGATCAGCGACAGCTCGTTGAGGTCGCGCTCGACCGTACGCTTGCTGACATTGAAGCCGACATCGCGCAGGCGCCAGACCAGTTCGGCGCTGGTGACTCCCGGTGAGCGGCTGGGCAATTGACGCAGCAGCGCCCACTGGCGGCTGAGGGTGGCGCGGGTAGTGGCGAACGGCAAAGGGTAACGTCCTTGTCTAGGCTTGCGGCATTAGCATGGCGGGCACCGCGGCAGATGGCAATTCGCTACTTTGCGCTGAGATCGCGGATCCGCGATTTGGTTGCGTCGAGGTGAATCGTTCGCGACAGGTTTCGTCGTGTCGTCGCGCAGAATCGCCTCATCACAGTCGAGGTCGGAACTGTGGGACGTTCAATGAGGATGAACATGTCTGCTGTCAGCAATATCCATTCGCTGCTCGCCCGTCTCCTGCCCGAGCGCATCGTGCCTGCGCCAGCCATTCCCCGGCGACACCTGCGCCTGTTCGCTGGCGTCGGCATGCCCACCCAGTGGGCGGTGCTGGGTGAGCGCTCTGCGCTGGTGAGCCGTCTGGACGAGGCAGTGGATGTGCAGGCGATCTACACCGACCTGCGGCGCCAGGCACTGGAGGGCAATGCCGCGGTGCTCAACGACCTGGGCTGGATCTGGCTCAATGGCCGCTACTGGCGCGCCGACACGGCGCTGGCCAGCCATCTACTGCGCATGGCCGCGTTGCAGGGCAACGCCGCGGCCTGGTTCAACCTGGGGCAGCAGCACTATTTCGGTAAGGGTGTGACGGTGTGCTATGCCACCGCCGCGGAGCATTACCGGCATGCTTTCGAACGTGGCCTGTCGCACGCTGCTGCGGCCCTGGGCGACCTGTACGAGGAAGAAGTCTGCGACGCCGATCAGGACTGGGAGGTAAACCCGGCCGAGGCATACCAGTGGTTCCTGCGCGGGGCCCAGCGTGGCGAGGCACGTTGCCGGTTCGAGGTGGGCTACCGGCTGTTGCATGGACTGCATGTCGAGTCGGATACGCGGGCGGCGCTGTACTGGCTGGAGCTTGCCGCGGGGGCGGGGGTGATGCAGGCGGCCGAGGAGCTGGCGGTGCATTTCAGTCGCAGCGATGAAGGACGCTACCTGGAGTGGCGCGACCAGGCGATCGCGCTGGGCAGCACCCTGGCCTTGACCATGAAGCTGGAGGACCAGGTTCAGCCTTGAGTCCGGTGGGATGGTGGTGAGGCCTTCGCGGGCAAGCCCGCTCCCACGAACACGCTGTTCATCGCCCCCGGTTGACGAAGGGGGGAGGGCTGGGCGTATATTGATAGTTAGCAAACTATGAATATCCTCGGTTCTTCCACATGACACTCGACGCACTGCACCTGAAAGTCAGCAGCGGCATGGTCGTTGCCGGTCGCCACTGGCGGCGCATCTGCCATGCGGCGCTGACCGGCTATGGCATCTCCGAAGCCTGTGCGGTGCCGTTGCTGATGATCGTGCGCCTGGGCGATGGTGTGCACCAGGTGGCCGTGGCCCAGGCCGCGGGCCTGGAAAGCCCGTCGCTGGTGCGTCTGCTCGACCAACTGTGCAGGGCCGGGCTGGTGTGCCGCACCGAGGATCCGCTCGACCGACGTGCCAAGGCGCTGAGCCTGACCGCCGAAGGCCGCACCCTGGCCGAATCCATCGAGCGCGAGCTGGTACGTCTGCGCCGCGAGGTGCTGCACGGTATCTCGGCCGCCGACCTGGAAGCCACCCTGCGGGTCATCCACGCCTTCGAAGTCGCTGCACAGGGGGCGCCGGTGTGAACGGCTTCTTCAGTTCGGTACCGCCGGCGCGCGACTGGTTCTACGGCGTGCGTACCTTCGCCGCGTCGATGATTGCCCTGTACATCGCCTTGCTGATGCAACTGCCGCGCCCCTACTGGGCGATGGCCACGGTCTATATCGTGTCCAGCCCCTTCGTCGGCCCCACCAGTTCCAAGGCCTTGTACCGCGCAGTCGGCACGCTGCTCGGTGCTGGCGGCGCGGTGCTGCTGGTGCCGCCGCTGGTGCAGTCACCGTTGTTGCTGAGCATCGCCATCGCCCTGTGGACCGGCACCTTGCTGTTCCTCTCGCTGAACCTGCGCACGGCCAACAATTACATGCTGATGCTGGCCGGCTACACCTTGCCGATGATCGCCCTGGCCGTGGTCGACAACCCGCTCGCGGTGTTCGATGTCGCCTCGTCGCGGGCGCAGGAAATCTGCCTTGGCATCGTCTGCGCCGCGGTGGTGGGTGCGATCTTCTGGCCGCGTCGCCTGGCGCCGGTGGTGGTGGGCGCCACGGGCATCTGGTTTGGCGAGGCGATCCGCTACAGCGATCTGTACCTGAGCCGAGACACTGACGCCGGAAAGGTCGCGGGCCTGCGCGGCTCGATGGTTGCCACTTTCAACAGCCTGGAGCTGATGATCGGCCAGCTCGGCCACGAAGGCGCCGGCCCGCACACCGTGAAGAACGCCCGTGAACTACGCGGCCGCATGATCCACCTGCTGCCGGTGATCGATGCCCTTGATGATGCGCTGGTCGCCCTCGAAGGTCGCGCGCCGGAGCAGTTCGCACAGGTCCAGCCGCTGCTGGCATCGGCCCGAGAGTGGCTCAAGGGCACCGCCGACAGCGCTTCGGTCGCGCGCTGGACCGCGCTGCACGAGCAGATCGACCGCCTGCAACCGCACGCCGATGCGCTCGATCAGCGCCATGCCCTGCTGCTGTCCAACGCCCTCTACCGCCTCAGCGAATGGCTCGATCTCTGGCAGGATTGCTGCACCCTACAGCATGCCCTGCGCCTGGACGACACCAAGCCCTGGCGGGCGGTCTACCGTCATTGGCGGCTGGGCCGCCTGACGCCATTCTTCGATCGCGGCCTGATGCTGTATTCGGTGTTCTCCACCGTCACCGCGATCGTCGTCGCCTGTGGCCTGTGGATCGGCCTGGGGTGGAACGACGGCGCCAGTGCCGTGATCCTCGCCGCCGTGGCCTGCAGCTTCTTTGCGGCGATGGACGACCCGGCGCCGCAGATCTACCGCTTTTTCTTCTGGACGCTGATGTCGGTGATCTTCTCCAGCGTCTACCTGTTCCTGGTGCTGCCGAACCTGCACGACTTCCCGATGCTGGTGCTGGCGTTCGCCGTACCCTTCATCGTGGTCGGCACCCTCACGGTGCAGCCGCGTTTCTACCTCGGCACCCTGCTGACCATCGTCAACACCTCGACCTTCATCAGCATCCAGGGCGCCTACGACGCCGACTTCTTCACCTTCCTCAACGCCAACCTGGCAGGCCCGGTGGGGTTGCTGTTCGCCTTCATCTGGACCCTGGTGGTGCGCCCGTTCGGTGTGGAGCTGGCCGCCAAGCGCATGACCCGCTTCACCTGGCGCGACATCGTCGAGATGACCGAGCCTGCGACCCTGGCCGAACAGCGCAGGGTCGGCGTGCAGATGCTCGATCGCCTGATGCAGCACCTGCCGCGCCTGTCGCAGACCGGTCAGGACAGCGGCGTTGCCCTGCGCGACCTGCGTGTGGGCCTGAACCTGCTCGACCTGCTGGCCTACATGCCGCGTGTCAGCCAGCAGGCCCGCCAACGCTTGCAGACGGTCATCGAGGAAGTCGGCGGTCACTACTCGAGCTGCCTGCGTGCCGGCGAGCGCCTGCACGCACCTGCAGCGCTGCTGCGCAACATGGAGCGGGCACGCCTGGCGTTGGCACTGGACGAGCTGAACGAGCGCGGCGAGCCCCGCGTTCACCTGCTGCATGCCCTGGCCGGCTTGCGTCTGGCGCTGTTGCCGGGCGTCGAGGTGATGCTCGAGCCGGTCGAACAACCGCAACTGCCACCTGGAATCGACGGAGCGCCGCTGTGATCGGTGAACTGGATATCAGCGGGGTGTTCCTGCCCACGCTGCTGGTGATGATGTTTGCCACCTACCTGCTGTTCCTGGGCGTGCACGCTGTGCTGGTGCGCCTGCATTTCTACCGCCTGGTCTGGCACCGGGCGTTGTTCAACGTTGCTCTCTACGCCGTACTGCTGGGTGCGGTGGATCACTTTTGCCGAAGCCTGATGCTGCCATGAAAAAACCGTTGTTGACCTTGGGCCGTGTGGTCCTGACATTGCTGGTGGTGACCTTCGCGGCCGTGCTGGTCTGGCAGATGGTCGTGTACTACATGTTCGCGCCCTGGACCCGCGACGGCCATATCCGCGCCGACGTGATCCAGATCGCCCCGGATGTGTCCGGGCTGATCCAGAAGGTCGAGGTGCGCGACAACCAGGTGGTCAAGCGTGGTGACGTGCTGTTCACCATCGATCAGGACCGCTTTGGCCTGGCCTTGCGCCAGGCCCGGGCGACCCTGGCCGAGCGCGAGGAAACCCTGGCCCAGGCCGCCCGCGAAACCCGGCGCAATCGCAAGCTGGGCAACCTGGTGGCGGCCGAGCAGCTCGAAGAGAGCCAGTCGCGCGAGGCTCGTGCCCGTTCGGCGGTGAGCGAGGCGCAGGTGGCGGTCGATACCGCCCAGCTCAACCTCGACCGTTCGGTGGTGCGCAGCCCGGTGGACGGCTACCTCAACGACCGCGCTCCGCGGGCCCATGAGTTCGTCACTGCGGGCCGACCGGTGCTGTCGGTGGTCGACAGCGCCTCGTACCATGTCGATGGCTACTTCGAGGAAACCAAGCTCAGTGGCATCCATGTCGGCGATGCCGTGGACATCCGCGTGATGGGCGATGACACACGCCTGCGCGGTCATGTCGAAAGCCTGTCGGCAGGGATCGAGGACCGTGACCGCGTCAGTGGCGCCAATCTGCTGCCCAACGTCAACCCGGCGTTCAGCTGGGTGCGCCTGGCCCAGCGGATCCCGGTGCGTATCGCCTTCGATGAGGTGCCGGCAGATTTCCGCATGATCGCCGGGCGTACCGCCACGGTGTCGATCATCGAGGGCCAGCGGCCATGAAACGCCTGATGCTTGCAGGGCTGGCGCTGTCGCTGGGGGCCTGCGCCATGGTCGGTCCCGATTACCAGGTCCCCGAGGATGCCGCGGTGCAGCGCAGCGACCTGAACGGCCCGTTGCGCCAGGATGCTGCGAGCGTGGTGTCGGCGCCGGTGCCGGATGACTGGTGGCAGTTGTACCAGGACCCGCGTCTCAATGCGCTGGTGCGCCAGGCGTTGAGCGCCAATACCGAGCTGCGCGTGGCGGCGGCGAACATCGCCAAGGCTCGCGCGCAGGTCGAGGTCGCCGAGTCGCAGGGGGGCTTCAGCGGCGGCGCGAAGGCCGGCGCCCAGCGCCTGCAGGAGTCTGGCGAAGCTTTCCTGCTGCCGGAAAAAGTCCCGGTGGCCAACATCGGCGAGGCGATTCTCAGCGCCTCGTACCAGTTCGACCTGTGGGGTACCTTCAAGCGCGGCACCGAAGCTGCCAAGGCCAATGCCGACGCGGTGCAGGCCGCCGCCGACACCGCGCGCATCACCCTGGTGGCCGATGTGGTCAAGGCCTACACCCAGGTGTGCTCGGCCAATGAGGAATACCACATCGCCCGCGAATCGCTCGACCTGCAGCAGCAAAGCGTGCAGTTGAACCAGCGCCTGCGTGATGCTGGCCGTGGCGACGAGACCCTCGTTACCCGCTCGCAAACCCAGTTCAAGTCGTTGCGCGCCGAGTTGCCGCGCTTCAAGGCCGAGCGCGAGGCCGGGCTCTATACCCTCGCCGCATTGCTGGCCAAACCGGTCGACCAGTTGCCGCCGGGCACCGCCGAGTGCGCCGAGCTGCCGCATCTGGCCCAACTGATTCCGGTGGGCGATGGCGCGGCGCTGCTCAAGCGCCGTCCCGACGTGCGTCAGGCCGAGCGCCAACTGGCGGCTGCCACTGCGACCATTGGCGTGGCTACCGGCGCCCTGTATCCGAACATCAGCATTGGCGCCCAGGTCGGCACCATCGGCATTCTCGAAAACCTCGGCGAGCCTTCGACCAACCGTTGGGGCTTCGGCCCGCAGATCAGCTGGGCCATCCCCACCAACGGCACCCGCGCCCGGATTCGCGAAGCCGAAGCCTCGACCCAGGCCGCGCTGGCGCATTTCGATGGCGTGGTGCTCAACGCCATCCGCGAAACCCAGACCCGCCTGGCGCAGTACAGCGCCCTGCTGGACCGTCGCGATGCACTGGCCGATGCCGAGCGTTCGGCGCAGGAAGCGGCCGACCAGACCCATCGCCGCTATGAGGCCGGGCGTGAGTCATTCCTTGCCGACCTGCAGGCGACCCGCGCCTATACCGACGTGCGTGCGCAATTGGCGGCGGCCAATACCCAGGTGGCGATGGGGCAGATTGGTGTGTTCCTGGCCTTGGGTGGCGGCTGGAAGGCGACAGCGGCGCAGTGATTGGCACCGCTTCGCGGTATTCGTGGGCCTAGTAGCGGCCTTGGAAGTTGCTAGTCCAGGTCCCACTGAACCTGTAGGAGCGGGCTTGCCCGCGAAGCAGACGCCACGATCACATCGCGTGGAAAACGTTTGCGTATTTCCCGGTCCGACACTCAAGTATTCCTCCGCGACGCCGATCTACTAGCACCAGCGTCCCGGAAGAGGGCGCGATTTCCCGTTCAATAATAAAGCGGGTGGTCAGCGTGATCAGGATGATCCCGGCCTCTTGCCAGGAGCTTCGCCATGTCTCGACCCCGTGCCCGGATTGCCTCGCAACTCGGCGTCGCCCTCGCCATCGTGCTGGCGCTGGTGATCACCGGCAGTACCCTGTTCGCCCTGCGCTCGCTGGACGACGCCAACCTCGCCACCCGCCAGCAACACCTGGCCAGTGAAGCGCGGCTGCTGGCCGACCAGCTCGACACCTTCCACGGCTCGCTCAAGGACAACACCCAGCGCCTGAGTGGCCTGTTCGAGCGCCGCTTCGCCTCGGGCCTGTCGCTGCATGCCGGCGAGACCGTGCAGGTGGCCGGCCAGGCCACGCCTGCCCTGTACCTGGGCGATCAGCTGATGAACAACGACTTTCGGGTAGTCGATGAATTCCAGCAGATGACCGCCGGCATCGCGACGCTGTTCGTGCGCAGCGGCGACGACTTCGTGCGCATCACCACCAACCTCAAGAAACAGGACGGGAGCCGGGCCATTGGCACCCAGCTGGACCGCCAGCACCCGGCCTACAGCAAGCTGCTCGCCGGGCAGATGTATGTAGGGCGTGCGGTGCTGTTCGACCGTAACTACATGACCCGTTACGTGCCGGTGAGCGATGCCAGCGGCCGGGTGATCGCCGTGCTGTTCGTCGGTTTCGACTACACCGATGCGCAGAACGCGCAGTTCGCCAATCTCAAGCGCTTCCGCATCGGCCAGACCGGCTCGCTGGCGCTGCTCGACAACCAGGGGCAGTGGCTGGTGCCGCCTGCCGGCGTGGCCGATGCGCAGGCTGCGGTTGCCGCTGTGGCTGGCCTGGGCGACAAAGGCCGCTTCTGGACCAACGGCCAGCAGCAACTGTTCAGCGTGGTCGAGCCCTTTGCCGAGGGGCCGTGGACCGTGGTGGCGAGCATGCCCGAGGCGGAAATTCGCGACGTGACCTGGAGTGTCGGCCTACGCCTGGCGATCGGCAGCCTGCTGGCGATGGTCCTGGCCGTGCTCGCCACGCTCTGGCTGCTGCGGCGCAAGCTTCGCCCACTGGACGACCTGGTGCGCCAGGCCGAAGCCCTGGGCGCGGGTGACCTCAGTGCACGCCTGGCGGTGACCAGCGAAGACGAGATCGGCCAGTTGGCGCGCAGCTTCAACCAGATGGGGAATGCCCTGGCGACCATGGTCGAGCACATTCGCAGTGCTTCCGAGCAGGTCAGCGCGCGCTCGCGCTCCCTGGCCGGGCTTTCGTCCGGTGCCTGCGAGGGCATGGAGCAGCAGTCAGGCGAGATCACCAGCATGGCTGGCGCCGTCGAGGAGTTCAGCGCCACCTCGATGAACATCGCCGAGAACATGGCCGGCACCGAGCGCATGGCCCAGGACAATGCCCAGCAGACGCGCATCGGCCGCAGCGCCATGGACCAGGCCTCCGTCTCGCTCAAGCAGATCGCCGAAGCGCTGGGTGGCACCGCCACAGTGATGGACAGCCTGGGCGCGCGTTCGCAGGAAATCGGCGGCATCGTCGGGGTCATCACCGCGATTGCCGAGCAGACCAACCTGCTGGCGCTCAACGCCGCCATCGAGGCGGCCCGCGCTGGCGAGCAGGGCCGTGGCTTCGCCGTGGTTGCCGACGAAGTACGTGGCCTGGCCGCGAGAACCCGCCAGGCCACCGATGAAATTTCCGGAATGATCGCCAGTATCCAGCAGCAGACCGGGCATGCGATCAGCACCCTGGAGCAGGGCAATCGCCTGATGCAGGAAGGCCTGGAACGCAACGAAAAGGTCGCCGAGGCACTGGCGCGCATCGACGAGCAGAGCCGCGCGGCGGGCGAGCAGTTCACCGCCATCAGCACTGCGACCCAGGAGCAGAGCAGCACCGCGAACCTGCTCAGCCGTAACCTGCAGAGCATCGCCCAGGCCAACAGCGAGCAGCACGACGTGGCCAATGAGCTGGCGGCCACGGCCAAGGAGCTCGAGGGCCTGGCCGGGCAGTTGCGCCAGGAAGTGGATCGCTTCCGGGTAGGGGGTTGATCTGATCTGAACAGGGCTGCAATGCAGCCCTGTACGCAAGTTTTTCCGCACTGTCGTCGATCCCTTCCTAGACTTGTAAGTCTCCACGAGAACTGGTCCAGGAAGAGAAGATCGCCATGTCCCAGTCGCCATCCCTGCTGCAACTGCAAGTGCCCAACCCTTTTCTGCAGCGTCATCTGGGCCCGGATGCCCGCGAACAGAGCGCCATGCTCGCGGCCCTGGGGGTCGCCAGTCGCGATGCCCTGATCGAGCAGACCGTCCCGCCAGGTATCCGTTTCGGTCGCCCGCTTGACCTGCCCCCGGCCCTCGACGAGCAGGCAGCCCTGGCCAGGCTGGCCGGATACGCCGGGCAGAACCAGGTGTGGACCAGCCTGATCGGCATGGGCTATCACGGTACCGTCACGCCAACCGTCATCCTGCGCAACGTGCTGGAAAACCCCGGCTGGTACACCGCCTACACACCGTATCAGCCGGAGATAGCCCAAGGCCGCCTCGAGGCGCTGCTCAATTTCCAGCAGATGATCATCGACCTCAGCGGCCTGCCGCTGGCCAACGCCTCGCTGCTCGATGAGGCGACGGCCGCCGCCGAGGCCATGGCCCTGGCCAAGCGGGTCGCACGCAGCAAGAGCAATGCGTTCTTCGCCGACGAGCACTGTCACCCCCAGACGCTCTCGGTCTTGCGAACCCGTGCCGAAGGTTTCGGCTTCGAGCTGATCGTCGATTCGCTGGAGAACCTGGGCAAGCATCAGGTATTCGGTGCGCTGCTGCAGTACCCCGACACCCATGGCGAGGTCCGCGACCTGCGGCCGTTGATCGAGCAGTTGCATGGCCAGCAGGCGCTGGCCTGCGTTGCCGCCGACCTGTTGAGCCTGGTGGTGCTGACGCCGCCTGGCGAAACCGGGGCCGACGTGGTGCTCGGCTCGAGCCAGCGCTTCGGTGTGCCGATGGGCTATGGCGGGCCTCATGCGGCGTATTTCGCCTGTCGTGACGACTACAAGCGGGCGATGCCCGGACGCATCATCGGCGTGTCCCGCGATGCCCGCGGCAACACCGCCCTGCGCATGGCCCTGCAGACCCGCGAGCAACACATCCGCCGCGAGAAGGCCAATTCCAACATCTGTACCGCCCAGGTACTGCTGGCCAATATCGCCGGTTTCTACGCCGTCTACCATGGCCCCGAAGGCCTGCGGCGCATTGCCCAGCGTGTGCAGCGCCTGACCCAGATCCTGGCGGCCGGGCTGCAGTCCAAGGGCATCAAGCGCCTCAATCAGCACTTCTTCGACACCCTCACCCTCGACGTTGGCGGCACCCAGGCCGCGATCATCGAAAGTGCCGAAGAAGCACGCATCAACCTGCGCATTCTAGGGCGGGGGCATCTGGGCGTGAGCCTGGACGAGACCTGTGACGAAGCGACGGTGCTCAAACTGTTCGACATTTTCCTCGGTGTCGACCACGGGCTGGATGTTGCGACCCTCGACCAGCAGCCCCTGCCCCCGGCAGTGCCGGACACTCTGCTGCGCAGCACGCCGCTGCTCGAACACCCGGTGTTCAACCTGCACCACAGCGAAACCGAGATGCTGCGTTACCTCAAGCAGCTGGAGAACAAGGACCTGGCGCTGAACCAGTCGATGATCCCGCTGGGCTCGTGCACCATGAAACTCAACGCCACCAGCGAGATGATTCCCATCACCTGGCCTGGCTTTGCCCTGCTGCATCCCTTCGCACCGGCTGCACAGGTGCAGGGCTACAAGGCGATGATCGACGAGCTGGAGGGCTGGCTGTGCGCGATCACCGGTTTCGATGCGATCTGCATGCAGCCCAACTCCGGCGCCCAGGGTGAATATGCCGGGCTGATGGCCATCACCCGCTATCACCGCAGCCGCCATCAACCGCAGCGCACCCTGTGCCTGATTCCGTCGTCGGCCCATGGCACCAACCCGGCCTCGGCGCAGATGGCGGGCATGGAGGTGGTGATCGTCGACTGCGACGAGGCGGGCAACGTCGACCTCGATGATCTCAAGGCCAAGGCGCGCCAAGCCGGGGATCGATTGTCGTGCCTGATGATCACCTACCCCTCGACCCATGGGGTGTACGAGGAGGGCATTCGCGAAATCTGCGAGGTGGTGCATCAACAGGGCGGGCAGGTGTACATGGACGGCGCCAACCTGAACGCCCAGGTGGGCCTGGCGCGTCCGGCGGATATCGGTGCCGACGTCTCGCACATGAACCTGCACAAGACCTTCTGCATCCCCCACGGCGGTGGTGGGCCGGGCATGGGGCCGATCGGGGTACGAGCCCACCTGAAGCCTTTCGTCGCCAGCCACCCGGTGGTGCCGGTACCGGGCCTGGACCCGAACAACAGCGCCGTCAGCGCAGCGCCCTGGGGCAGTGCCAGTATCTTGCCGATCAGCTGGATGTACATCGCCCTGATGGGGCCACAGCTGGCCGATGCCAGCGAGGTGGCGATCCTCAGCGCCAACTACCTGGCCAACCGCCTGGCGGGGGCCTTTCCGGTGCTCTATCGCGGGCGTAACCAGCGCGTAGCCCATGAATGCATCCTCGACCTGCGTCCGCTCAAGGCGCAGACCGGGATCACCGAGGAGGACGTGGCGAAGCGCCTGATGGACTATGGCTTCCACGCGCCGACCATGTCGTTCCCGGTGCCGGGCACGCTGATGGTCGAGCCGACCGAGAGTGAGTCGAAGGCGGAACTGGATCGCTTTGTCGAGGCGATGCTGGCGATCCGTGACGAGATTGCCCAGGTGCAGGAGGGGAATTGGCCAGCGGAGGACAATCCGCTCAAGCATGCGCCGCACACGCTGGCCGATGTGCTGGCACCCTGGAGTCGGCCTTATAGCCTGGAGCAGGCGGTCGCGCCCAGTGCGCATGTGCGCTTGCACAAGTACTGGCCGGCGGTGAATCGGGTGGACAACGTGTACGGCGATCGCAATCTGTTCTGTGCTTGCGTGCCGGTGGACGCGTATCGCTGAATCCGGGCCTGCTGTGGAGGCGGTGCTGCGCGGGTCTGCTCGCGCAGCCCGCTCCCGCAGCGGGCGTCGAATGCAGGTTACTGAGCGGTGAGATTACGGGCCAGGATCGCGTTGGCCAGTTCCATGTCGCTGGCCTGGACGCCAGGGTTGTCGGCGCGCACCTGACGCATCGCCGCTTCCAGGTACGGGCCGCGGATCGAACCTTCGCTTGCCACGAAGCTGCCGGCATCGTCCTGGGCGGCCGCGACCAGTTTGTGGTCTTTGAACGTCAGGTAGGTCGAGCCGGTGGTCGCACCGGACGAAATGACGTTGCGCCAGAAGCCGTCGGCCATGGCGGAGCCGATCGGCAGGGACAGCAGGGCAGCAGCCGCAATGGCGGTTTTGAAACGCATGTGAATTACCTCGAACGATGAGGGCGGGGGATGCGAGTTTGGATCGCCGCGCGGGCCGCAAGTTCCTTTGCACGCTGCGTATGCCGGGCGCTCAGGCACATACCCGAAGGATTTCCGCGAGGCTGGTCATGCCCCGAGCCACCCTGTCTTCACCGCAGCGGCGCAGGTCGCGCATCCCCTGCGCCAGAGCCTGCTGGCGCAGGCTGGCAAGGTCGCTGTCCGGGCCGATCCGAGTTCGCAGGGCGTTGTCCAGCACGAGCAGTTCGAATAGCCCCGTGCGCCCTTGGTAACCAGTACCGCGACACTGGCGACATGCCGTTTCACGGGTACCGGGACGTCCCTTGCAGGCGCTGCAGAAGGTGCGTGCCAGACGCTGGGCCATCACGCCGATCAACGTGGCCTTTATCAGGTAATCGGCCACACCCAGCTCCTGCAGGCGAGTAATGGCGCTGCAAGCGTCGTTTGTGTGCAGGGTCGATAGCACCAGGTGTCCGGTCAACGCCGCCTGGACCGCCACCTGGGCGGTTTCGCGGTCGCGTATCTCGCCGATCATGATGATGTCCGGGTCCTGGCGCAGCAGCGCGCGCACGCCGTTGGCAAAGCCGAGGTCGAGGCCGGGCTGGACCTGCAACTGATTGAAGCCGGGCTCCAGGCGCTCGATCGGATCTTCGATGGTGCACAGGTTGACCTCTGGCGTGGCCAGGTGCTTCAGGCTGGCGTAGAGCGTGCTGGTCTTGCCCGAGCCGGTGGGGCCGGTGAGCAGGATGATGCCCTGGCGCTTTGCCAACAGCGCGTGCCACTGCTCCAGCAAGGCACCTTCGAGCCCCAGGCGCTCCAGGTCTTCGTGCAGTTGTTCGGGATCGAAGAGGCGCAACACCAGTTTTTCGCCGAACGGTGTCGGCAGGGTCGATAGGCGCAACTCGACTTGCGCGCTGCCGGGCAGTCGGCTTTTAAGGCGTCCATCCTGTGGGCGGCGCTTCTCGGCGACATCCATTCGCCCGAGGTGCTTGAGGCGGCTGACCAGCGCCAGGACCACGCCTGCGGGAAACTGGTAGACCGTATGCAGCAGGCCGTCGATGCGGTAGCGCAAGCGACCTTCGTCGTGGTGGGGTTCGAGATGGATATCGCTGGCACGCTGCTCGATGGCGTACTGCAGCAGCCAATCGACGATATGCACGATGTGCGCATCATCGGCGCTGATGGCGGTGCTGCGCCCACCAAGCTCCAGGAGCTGCTCAAGTTCGCCCAGGCTTGCGCGCTGCTGCTGGTGGGCGCCCTGCACGGATCGCGACAGGCGCTGGAACGTGTCGCCGAGCTGGCGCAGTTGCACAGGGCTGGCCAGCACCCGGCGAATCGGCTGGCCTAGGCTGCGGCTCAGGTCGGCTTCCCACTCGCGTTGGTAGGGCTGTGCGCTGGCCACGGTAATGCCGGTCGCATCCAGCGCCACGGCGAGGATGCCGTGGCGCTGGGCGAAAGCGGGCGAGATCAGGCCGGCGACGCGAGCCAGATCGACCTGCAACGGGTCCAGGCGCAGAAAAGGTTGGCCGACCCTTTCTGCGAGCCATTGGCACAGGGTGTCGAGGTCCAGGGTATGACCGGGGCGCAGGCAGTCGCTCAGGGTCAGGCTGGCGAGGACTTCGAGCGGGTGGCCGGGCTGGCTGGCGGCGTGTTCGAGTGCACGCAGGGCATCGCCGGGTGCCAGGCGATGTTCAGCGAGCAGCGTGTCGAGGAGGCGTTTGAGGTCGAGGCTGTGATCGTGAGGGTTGTGCATGGCGGCGTCCTTGCCGAGGCTGCTGAGAGGCCCAGGCAAGGGTAGCTGCAGAGCGGGGCAGGGCTTTGGCGAAGGCGTTTCCGAATCTTGCGGGGCAGACGTCAGCCCGCCGCTACCTCAGACAGTTTCGGCACGCTTTCCAGAAAGACCTCGCCGACACACACTAGGTTACGCATCTTCTGCGCAATCACCCCGGCGCGATGCCAGCTGAGGCCGTCGATACCGATCTCCAGCTCCAGCAGGTCGTCGCGCTGGCACACCTGCACGCTGTGTGGCGTGAGGAACTGCAGGGCGAAGAGATTGAGTACCCGGCACAGGCTGTCCGGCTCGGCCTCGATGTCGAGGCGGTAGCGGACCTCGCCATGCAGGGCGCTGGCGGCCCAGGCGTCGCTACGGGGCTGGGGTGTGTGCCGTTCGAGTGCATTCATGGAGCGTCTCCTTCGATGTGGAGAAATTCTCGCAGGTCGAAACCGGCATTTCTTCGCTATGATTCCCCCAGTTTGGTAGTTAGGCGAATAATAATCGCCGTATCTGTGGCGTTTGGAGAATTGATCATGCAAAGCGAGCTGGATGCCTACGACAGGCGCATCCTTGAACTGCTGCAGGAGGATGCGTCGCTGTCCAGCGCGCAGATCGCCGACCGTGTTGGGCTGTCGCAGTCGCCGTGCTGGCGTCGGATACAGCGCCTGAAGGATGAAGGGGTGATTCGCGCCCAGGTCACCTTGCTGGACCGCAAGAAGGTCGGTCTGAACACGCAGATATTCGCCGAGGTGAAACTCAACGCCCATGGGCGTTCGAATTTCACCGAGTTCACCGAGGCGATCCGCGGCTTTCCGGAAGTACTGGAGTGTTATGTGCTGATGGGGGCGGTCGACTTCCTGCTGCGTATCGTCACCTCGGACATCGAGGCCTACGAGCGGTTCTTCTTCGAGAAGCTGTCGAACGTACCGGGGATACAGGAAGTGAATTCGATCGTGGCGCTCTCGGAGATCAAGTCCACCACCTGCCTGCCGCTATCGAGCTGAGGCCTTCGCAGGTAAATCGGGTCGGTGCCCCGATTTACCTGCGAAGAAGCCGACGCGCGATTACACCTTGAGCAGGTGTTTCCAGGCGCGGCTCTGGTCGATGGCGCGAGCCTGCTCGATGCGGGCTTCGAACAGCGCGTCCGACTGCTCTTCGGCCAGCGGCTGCTCGGCCAGTTCGTGCAGCTTCTTCAGATCGCCGTACAGGCGGTCCAGTTGCGGCACTTCCAGCACCTGGCGGGCGTGGTGCAGCCAGGTCAGCAACTGCTCGATGCGCGGCAACTGCTCACCCAGATCCTCTGGGCGCTGGGTGTACAGCGGCAGTTTCAGCGCGCGGCCTTCTTCACCCAGTTGGTGGTGCAGCCAGCTGGCCAGTTGCGCCTTGCCCTGGCGCTCGCCGCGGCCCTTGCGCTCGACGGTCCAGGCGCGCGCCAGCAGCCAGCGCGAGGTTTCCAGGGAGAATTGGCCCCAGCGGGTGTCTTCCAGCTCTTCGGCAAACTGCTCGGGCGCGGCGCGGCGGATGTCTTCGTCCTCGTTGCCGGCCTGTACCAGCGGGCGCCAGTCTTCGAGCAGGGCGTCGAGGCGGGCGCGCAGGTCACGGGTGGTAGCTCGTGGCGCGGCCTGGCCCAGGCTGCTGGTGAGGGCGCGCAGCTCTGCCAGGCACTGCACCCATTCCTGCAGCAGGCGCCAGTGGCCGTTGTGACGGTACTGTTCTGCCAGGCGCTGGCTGCTGCCCAGCAGTTGCCAGGCGAGCGCGGCGTAGGCGTCATCCACGGCCATTTCGGCGTCCAGCTCGGTGTGTGGCAGGCTCAACTCGTAGCTATCTGGCTCGAGCAGGCGGTAGCCGCGCTCGGCCTTGCTGATGTCGCAGGGCATCAGGGCCAGCGTGGCGGAGAGCTCGGCGGCCAGCTCCAGCAGGGCTTCAGGGGCGCCTTCACGCAGCTCCAGTTCGAGCTCGCAGATTTCTTCCTTGCGTTTGCCGGCAATGACGAAGCCTTGGTCGAGCGCGGCTTCGATCACCACCTTGGCCTTGCCGCGACCCCAGGAGATCTCGGCGTATTCGCGGGTGAAATCGGTGGTGAACAATGGCTTGATGGTCTTCTTGTCCAGCTCGGCCAATTGCTCGGGCCAGCAGCTGGCGTCGAGTTTCTTCAGGTCCAGCTTGACCTTGTCCAGGTACCACTCGTACTCGTTGCGCTCGGACAGGCCGGCAACGCTCTGCCCACGGCACTTGAGGGTCTGGATGATGACCTCGCCGTCGCGGCGCAGGCGCAGGGCGACGCGGGCTGCAGAGAGCTCGCGGTCGGGGGTGTCGAAGTACTGGTTGAGCAGTTCGCGGGTCTGCCAGCCGGACTTGTTGCGCTTCTTCAGCAAGGGGTGCTCGCGCAGGGCGGCAAGGGTCTCGCGGCTGGCGCGGAGCTTGAGTTCGGTTTCTTTGTGCATCGCTGGCTCGAAGGAAGGCGTGGTTGCCGGAGAGTCTACAGGAGTTGCCCTGCCAAGGGACGGCATTGCTATGATGACCGCCATGCTTTACGAGGAGTCCGTGCATGCCGTTGCCATCGCTCAAAGACCAGTTCGCCTCCCTGATCGCCGCCCCCTCGGTCAGCTGCACCCAGGCCGCACTGGACCAGTCCAACCGCCAGGTCATCGACCTGCTCGCCAACTGGCTGGGCGATCTGGGTTTCCGTTGCGAGGTCCAGGAGGTCACTCCAGGCAAGTTCAACCTGCTCGCCAGCCGCGGTACCGGCCCGGGCGGCCTGGTGCTGGCCGGCCACAGCGATACGGTGCCGTTCGATCCACAGTTGTGGAGCAGCGACCCGTTGAAGCTCACCGAAGTGGATGGCCGCTGGGTAGGGCTGGGCAGTTGCGACATGAAGGGCTTCTTCGCCTTGGTGATCGAGGCGGTGATCCCGCTGCTGGAGCACGACTTCAAGCAACCGCTGCTGATCCTCGCCACCTGCGATGAAGAAAGCTCGATGTCGGGCGCTCGCGCCCTGGCCGAAGCGGGACAGCCGCTGGGCCGGGCGGCGGTGATCGGCGAACCCACTGGGCTGAAGCCGATCCGCATGCACAAGGGCATCCTCATGGACCGCATCGATATTCTCGGGCGCAGCGGCCATTCGTCGGATCCAAGCCTGGGCCACAGTGCCCTGGAGGCCATGCACGCGGTGATGGGCGAACTCATGGGCCTGCGCCAGCAGTGGCAGCAGACCTACCGCAATCCGCAATTCACCGTGCCCACGCCGACGATGAACTTCGGCTGCATCCACGGCGGCGACAACCCCAATCGCATCTGTGGCCAGTGCGCCCTGGAGTTCGACCTGCGCCCGTTGCCAGGGATGGATGTGGAGCAACTGCGTGCGGCTATCCGGGCAAAGCTCAAACCTGTGGCCGAGCGCCATGAAGTGCGCATCGACTATGCGCCGCTGTTCCCCGAGGTGCCACCGTTCGAGCAGGACGCCGACGCCGAGCTGGTGCAATTGGCCGAACGTCTGACCGGCCATCGTGCCGAAGCGGTGGCCTTTGGTACCGAAGCGCCTTATCTTCAACAGCTGGGTTGCCAGACCATCGTGCTCGGCCCCGGCGACATCGCTTGCGCCCATCAGCCGGGCGAGTACCTTGAAATGTCACGAATCGAGCCTACCGTGCGTCTATTGCGTGATCTTGTCCGGCACTATTGCCTGAGCTAAACGTCAACTGACCTGATTCGTTCCTGCCTAGAGGAGACCGCGCGTGACCGCAAGCCTGTTCCGACGATGACTTTCGAACGTTGTGCGCCTTCACCCGTCTCGTTCACTTATCCACAGGCCCTGTCATGCCCGAATACGTCAACTGGCTGCGTCATGCCTCCCCGTACATCAATGCCCATCGCGACTGCACCTTCGTGGTCATGCTCCCCGGCGATGGTGTCGAACACCCCAACTTCGGCAATATCGTCCACGACCTGGTGCTGCTGCACAGCCTGGGCGTGCGCCTGGTACTGGTCCACGGCTCGCGCCCGCAGATCGAAAGCCGGCTGGCTGCCCGCGGCCTGACCCCGCATTACCATCACGGCCTGCGCATCACCGACGCCGCGACCCTGGAGTGCGTGATCGACGCCGTCGGCGCCTTGCGCCTGGCCATCGAAGCGCGCCTGTCGATGGATATCGCCGCATCGCCCATGCAGGGCTCGCGCCTGCGTGTGGCCTGCGGCAACCTGGTGACTGCACGGCCGATCGGCGTGCTGGAGGGGGTCGACTACCACCACACCGGCGAGGTACGACGCATCGATCGCAAGGGCATCAGCCGCCTGCTCGACGAGCGCTCCATCGTGCTGTTGTCGCCCCTGGGCTATTCGCCGACCGGTGAGATTTTCAACCTGGCCTGCGAAGACGTCGCCACCCGTGCCGCCATCGAACTGGGCGCTGACAAGTTGCTGTTGTTCGGCGCCGAGCCGGGCCTGCTGGACGACAAGGGCAAACTGGTGCGTGAGCTGCGGCCGCAGCAGGTTCCGGCGCACCTGCAACGCCTGGGCAGCGACTATCAGGGCGAGCTGCTCGATGCCGCCGCCGAGGCCTGTAAGGGTGGGGTAGCGCGCAGCCATATCGTCAGCTACGCCGAGGATGGTGCGCTGCTCACCGAGCTGTTCACCCGCGACGGCGGTGGCACGCTGGTAGCCCAGGAGCAGTTCGAGATCGTTCGCGAGGCGACCATCGAGGATGTCGGCGGCCTGCTCGAGCTGATCAGCCCGCTGGAAGAGCAGGGTATTCTGGTGCGCCGTTCGCGCGAGGTGCTGGAGCGGGAAATCGAGCAGTTCAGTGTGGTGGAGCGTGACGGCATGATCATCGCCTGCGCGGCGTTGTATCCGATTGCCGAGTCCGAGGCGGGCGAGCTGGCGTGCCTGGCGGTGAATCCGGAATACCGACATGGGGGCCGGGGTGATGACCTGCTCGAGCGTATCGAAACCCGTGCGCGGCAGTTGGGCCTCAATACCCTGTTCGTGCTGACGACACGTACGGCGCACTGGTTCCGCGAGCGCGGGTTCCAGCCCAGTGGCGTGGAACGGCTGCCGGCGGCGCGGGCTTCGCTGTACAACTACCAGCGCAATTCGAAGATTTTCGAGAAGTCGTTGTAGGTCAGTACCGGCCCTATCGCGGGACAAGCCCGCTTCCACATGCACCCCTCCGACTGTGAGACCAGCGGGTGCCTGTGGGAGCGGGTTTACCCGCGAAGCAGACACCGCGAACCTCAATGAAAAACGCCGCCCTGAGGGCGGCGTTTTCGTTTACACGGTATGCAGATACCAGTTGTACTCGAGGTCGGAGATCGAGTGTTCGAACTCCTCCAGCTCGCTCTCCTTGCACGCGACGAAAATGTCGATGTACTTCGGATCGATGTACTTGTTCAGGATCTCGCTGTCGTCCAGCTCGCGCAGGGCATCGCGCAGGTTGTTCGGCAGGCTCTGTTCCAACTGCTCGTAGGAATTGCCTTCGATCGGCTCACCCGGCTCGATCTTGTTGGTCAGGCCGTGGTGCACACCAGCCAGGACCGCCGCCATCATCAGGTACGGGTTGGCGTCGGCACCGGCCACGCGGTGCTCGATGCGCACGGCGTCCGGCGAGCCGGTTGGCACGCGCAGGGCCACGGTGCGGTTGTCCAGGCCCCAGCTCGGCGCGTTCGGTACGTAGAACTGCGCGCCGAAACGGCGGTACGAGTTGACGTTCGGGCAGAGGAAGGCCATCGAAGCGGGCAGGGTCTCGAGCACACCGCCGACAGCGTGACGAAGCGCGGCGTTCTGGTCGGGATCCTCGCTGGTGAAGATGTTGTTGCCATCTTTGTCCAGCACGGAGATGTGTACATGCAGGCCGTTGCCAGCCTGGCCCGGGTAGGGCTTGGCCATGAAGGTGGTGTCCATTTCATGGTCGTAGGCGATGTTCTTGATCAGGCGCTTGAGCAGCACTGCGTAGTCACAGGCCTTCAGCGGATCAGGCACGTGGTGCAGGTTGACCTCGAACTGCGCCGGGGCGCTTTCCTTGACGATCGCGTCGGCCGGGATGCCCTGCTCCTTCGCGCCTTCGAGGATGTCCTGCAGGCAGTCGGCATACTCGTCCAGGTCGTCGATCAGGTAGACCTGGGTCGACTGTGGACGCTTGCCCGAGATCGGCGAGCGCGGCGGCTGCGGACGGCCGTTCACGTTCTCCTGGTCGATCAGGTAGAACTCCAGCTCGAATGCGGCGCAAATGGTCAGGCCCATGTCGGTGAACTTGCTCACCACCTGGCGCAACACTTCACGCGGGTCGGCGAAGAACGGCTCGCCTTCGATTTCGTGCATGGTCATCAGCAGTTGCGCGGTCGGGCGCTTCTGCCAAGGTTCGTTGGAGAGGGTGCCAGGGATCGGATAGCAGATGCGGTCGGCGTCGCCGATGTCCAGGCCAAGGCCCGTGCTTTCGACGGTCGAGCCGTTGATATCCAGGGCGAAGAGGGAGGCGGGCAGGTTGATGCCTTTCTCGTAAACCTTGTGAAGGCTCGTGCGTTCGATACGCTTGCCACGAACCACACCATTCATATCTGCAATCAGAAGGTCAACGTAGAGAACCTCAGGATGTTCCTTAAGGAACGCGTTCGCTTCGTTAAGCTGAACGGCACGCGGGGGTACCGACATGATGCAACACCTTTGTTGTTAAAAATATCAATCAAGGGGGGCTTGCAGACCCAGTCAATCGAAAAGACAAACTGATGTCAAGCCAACCTCCTGATGCCCTGAAATGGCACATCAACGGCGGATTTGCTGCATATAAGGGCATGCCATTATCCGCTAAATCTGTAGGAAAGGGCTACGGCGATGGTGGCGTATTTTATTTTTTACGGAGGTGTTGTGAAAAAAAATGAACGAGGCTAAGCTCGGTCGCAACCCATAACAGTAATAATACGAGGGTCACATGGTCCGCCAGTCGCGACCTGAAAGCGCCGCCTGCGCTGTGCAGTCAGGTATTTTCACCGCTTGCCGAAAGGCCCTCGCGCGCCTGGCCCATCCCAGGAGCAGACTGGCCGCAATAATTGACGACCGGCACAGTCAGCCCTCGCCCCGTAGCAGTTTACTGCACGCTTTTCTTCCTTCCTGCCCTTTGCTTTCGAGATCGACACGCGTTTTGCGCGTGGAACGGCTGCCGTCCTGCGCATGGGTTTTTGCTTTGGCAACGTACACCATCCAGAATCAAGGCGTGGGCCTTGCCAGGCCCTGCCGCGCCGAATGCGCCGACATTGACCGACGCCAGGCGTCAGTAGCGCCCGCCCCGCTGGGGCTGGGTCAAATGACCTCCTGAGGTATTTATGAGTAACAACCTCGACCAGCTCACCGATTGGTTGAAAGAGCACAAGATCACCGAAGTCGAATGCCTGATCAGCGACCTGACCGGCATCACCCGTGGCAAGATCTCGCCGACCAACAAATTCATCGCCGAAAAGGGCATGCGCCTGCCCGAAAGCGTTTTGTTGCAAACTGTGACTGGCGACTATGTCGACGACGACATCTATTACGACCTGCTCGACCCGGCCGACATCGACATGATCTGCCGCCCCGACCAGGACGCGGTGTTCCTGGTGCCTTGGGCCATCGAGCCGACCGCCCAGGTGATCCACGACACCTATGACAAGAAGGGCAATCCGGTCGAACTGTCGCCGCGCAACGTCCTCAAGAAGGTGCTCAAACTCTATGCCGACAAGGGTTGGCAGCCGATCGTCGCGCCAGAGATGGAGTTCTACCTGACCAAGCGCAGCGAAGATCCGGACTTCCCGCTGCAACCACCGGTGGGTCGCTCTGGTCGTCCGGAAACCGGACGCCAGTCGTTCTCCATCGAGGCCGCCAACGAATTCGACCCGCTGTTCGAAGACGTCTATGACTGGTGCGAATTGCAGCAGCTGGACCTCGACACCTTGATCCACGAAGACGGCACGGCGCAGATGGAGATCAACTTCCGTCACGGCGACGCGCTGCACCTGGCCGACCAGATCCTGGTGTTCAAGCGCACCATGCGCGAGGCCGCGCTCAAGCACAACGTGGCCGCGACCTTCATGGCCAAGCCCATGACCGGCGAGCCCGGCAGCGCCATGCACCTGCACCAGAGCGTGATCGACATCGCCACCGGCAAGAACATCTTCTCCAATGAAGACGGCAGCATGAGCACGCTGTTCCTGCATCACATCGGCGGCCTGCAGAAACTCATTCCCGAGGCGTTGCCGCTGTTCGCACCGAACGTCAACTCGTTCCGCCGCTTCCTGCCGGACACCTCGGCACCCGTGAACGTGGAGTGGGGCGAAGAGAACCGTACCGTCGGCCTGCGCGTACCGGATGCCGGCCCGCAGAACCGCCGCGTGGAAAACCGCCTGCCGGGCGCCGACGCCAACCCCTACCTGGCCATCGCCGCGAGCCTGCTGTGCGGCTTCATCGGCATGGTCGAAGGCATCGAGGCCAGCGCGCCGGTCCAGGGCCGTGGCTATGAGCGGCGCAACCTGCGTCTGCCGCTGACCATCGAGGACGCCCTGGAGCGTATGGAGAACAGCCGGTCGCTGGTGCAGTACCTGGGCAAGAAGTTCATTACCGGCTACGTCGCCACCAAGCGCGCAGAGCATGAAAACTTCAAACGCGTCATCAGTTCCTGGGAGCGTGAGTTCCTGCTGTTTGCCGTGTGATCAACCCTGGGGCCGCCGCAACGTGGCCATCGGATAGTGGAGAAGCAGATGAGCGTCAACAACCCGCAAACCCGTGAATGGCAAAACCTGAGCGGCGAGCACCACCTGGCACCCTTCAGCGACTACAAGCAACTGAAGGCGAAGGGGCCGCGCATCATCACCAAGGCCCAGGGTGTGCATTTGTGGGACAGCGAGGGGCACAAGATCCTCGATGGCATGGCCGGCCTGTGGTGCGTGGCGGTCGGCTATGGTCGCGAAGAACTGGTCCAGGCGGCAGAGAAGCAGATGCGCGAGCTGCCGTACTACAACCTGTTCTTCCAGACCGCTCATCCGCCGGCACTGGAGCTGGCCAAGGCCATTACCGACGTGGCGCCCGAAGGCATGAGCCATGTGTTCTTCACCGGTTCCGGCTCCGAAGGCAACGACACCGTGCTGCGCATGGTTCGCCACTACTGGGCGCTCAAGGGCAAGCCGAACAAGCAGACGCTCATCGGCCGGGTCAACGGCTACCACGGCTCCACCGTGGCTGGCGCCAGCCTTGGCGGTATGAGCGGCATGCATGAGCAGGGCGGCCTGCCGATCCCGGGTATCGTGCACATCCCGCAGCCGTACTGGTTCGGCGAGGGCGGCGACATGACCCCGGATGAGTTCGGGGTGTGGGCTGCCGAGCAGTTGGAGAAGAAAATTCTGGAGGTCGGCGAGGACAACGTCGCTGCGTTCATCGCCGAGCCGATCCAGGGCGCCGGCGGGGTGATCATTCCTCCCGAGACTTACTGGCCGAAGATCAAGGAGATCCTCGCCCGCTACGACATCCTGTTCGTCGCCGACGAAGTGATCTGCGGCTTTGGCCGTACCGGCGAGTGGTTCGGCTCCGATTATTACGACCTCAAGCCTGACCTGATGACCATCGCCAAGGGCCTGACCTCCGGTTACATCCCCATGGGCGGTGTGATCGTGCGTGACAAGGTGGCCAAGGTGCTCAGCGAAGGTGGCGATTTCAACCACGGCTTCACCTACTCCGGCCACCCGGTGGCAGCGGCGGTGGGGTTGGAAAACCTGCGCATCCTGCGTGACGAGAAGATCGTCGAGCGCGCACGCACGGAAGTGGCACCGTACTTGCAAAAACGTCTTCGCGAACTGCAAGACCACCCGCTGGTGGGCGAGGTACGCGGCCTGGGCCTGCTCGGCGCAATCGAGCTGGTCAAGGACAAGGCGACCCGCAGCCGTTACGAAGGCAAGGGCGTGGGCATGGTTTGCCGCAACTTCTGTTTCGACAACGGCCTGATCATGCGCGCAGTGGGCGACACCATGATCATCGCGCCGCCGCTGGTAATAAGCCGCGAAGAAGTGGACGAACTGGTGGAAAAGGCGCGCAAGTGCCTGGATCTGACCCTGGAAGCGATTCGATAGGCGTTTGCTAGGCTAGCGATGTGACATTAAGTCGTTACAAGGCCCTGCTTTCCTTGAAACAGCGCCTTGTAACTTGCCAGACTAGCGGTTGTTTCAGTCGTCCAGCGCTTGCACCACGGGACCTGGCAGCTGAACAGATGGCTACTAAAAAAATTCTGGAGCATAACGCATGAAGAAAATGGGCAAGACGTTGCTGGCCGCCGCCCTGATGGGTGCCATGGCCACTGCTGTTCACGCTGAAGACAAGGTGCTGAACGTCTACAACTGGTCGGACTACATCGCTCCGGACACCATCGCCAAGTTCGAGAAGCAGACCGGCATCAAGGTCAAGTACGACGTCTTCGACAGCAACGAAACCCTGGAAGCCAAGCTGCTGGCAGGCAAGTCGGGCTACGACATCGTCGTGCCGTCCAACAACTTCCTGGCCAAGCAGATCAAGGCCGGCGTTTACGAGGAGCTCGACCGCTCCAAGCTGCCGAACTGGAAGAACCTCGACGAAGACCTGCTCAAGGCCGTTGGCGACGCCAGCGACAAAGGCAACAAGTACGCCTTCCCGTACATGTGGGGCTCCATCGGCATCGGCTACAACCCGGCCAAGGTCAAGGCCGCGCTGGGCGTGGACAAGATCGATTCGTGGGACGCCGTGTTCAAGCCGGAGAACATCGCCAAGCTCAAGAGCTGCGGCGTGAGCTTCCTCGATGCGCCGACCGAAATGCTTCCGGCCGCGCTGCATTACCTGGGCAAGCCGACCGACAGCACCACCAAGGAAGACCTGAAGGCGGCCGAGGACCTGTTCCTGAAGATCCGTCCTTCGATCACCTACTTCCACTCCTCCAAGTACATCGGCGACCTGGCCAACGGCAACATCTGCGTGGCCGTCGGCTACTCGGGCGACCTGGAGCAGTCCAAGGCCCGCGCCCACGAAGCCGGCGACAAGGTCAAGCTGGACTACATCATTCCGAAAGAAGGCGCTGGTACCTTCTACGACATGGTCGCCATCCCGAAAGATGCCGAGCATAAAGATGCCGCCTACCAGTTCATGAACTTCCTGCTGCAACCGGAAGTCATGGCCGAGATCACCAACGCCGTGCGCTTCCCGAACGGCAACAAGGCCGCGACCCAGTTCGTCGACAAGGACATCACCAGCGACCCGAGCATCTATCCGCCAGCGGAAGTGAAGAAGCAGCTGTACGCGATCGCTGCTCCTGAAGCGGCCGCCCAGCGTTTGATCACCCGTAGCTGGACCAAGATCAAGTCGGGCAAGTAAGGCCGATGCGGGGCTCTCTGGGCCGGGGTTTTCCGGCCCAGGGGGCATAAACCTCGATTGTCGATTGCGACATCCCAGCCACGCAGGTAAGTTGCGCGCCGGTTTTGCGTGTACGGCTGCTCCCAGCCGCCACCGAAGGCTCTGATTGTGAGGACCAACCACTTGTCTATTTCTGTATTGCGCAAGGCCATGATGGCTGGAGCAGGTCTGACGCTGGCCTGCAGCGTTCAAGCGGCGCCCACGGTGCACTTCTACAACTGGTCCGACTATGTCGGCCCGACCACGCTCGCGGACTTCGAGAAAGAGACGGGCATCAAGCCCGTGCAGGATGTCTTCGACTCCAACGAAACCCTGGAAGGCAAGCTGCTGGCCGGTAACACCGGCTATGACGTAGTGGTGCCGTCCAACCATTTCCTCGGCAAGCAGATCAAGGCGGGCGCGTTCCAGAAGCTCGACAAGCATCTGCTGCCCAATTATTCCAACCTGGACCCGGCGCTGATGAAGCGCCTGGAAAAGAACGATCCGGGCAACCAGTACGCCGTGCCTTACCTGTGGGGCACCAACGGCATCGGCTACAACGTCGACAAGGTCAAGGCCACGCTGGGCGTGGACAAGATCGACTCCTGGGCGGTGCTGTTCGAACCCGAGAACATGAAGAAGCTCTCCAAGTGCGGTGTGGCCTTCCTCGACTCGGCGGACGAGATGCTCCCGGCGGTGCTCAACTACATGGGGCTCAACCCCAACAGCACCGATCCCAAGGATTACGCCAAGGCCGAGAAGAAGCTGCTGGCGGTACGTCCGTACGTGACCTACTTCCACTCGTCCAAGTACATCACCGACCTGGCCAACGGCGACATCTGCGTCGCGGCAGGCTTCTCCGGCGATGTATTCCAGGCCAAGGCCCGTGCTGAAGAAGCCAAGAAGGGCGTGAACCTGGCCTACGCCATTCCCAAGGAAGGCGGCAACCTCTGGTTCGACGTGCTGGCGATTCCCAAGGACGCCAAGAACGTGAAAGAGGCCCACGCCTTCATCAACTATTTGCTGAAACCTGAGGTTATCGCCCAGGTCAGTGATTACGTCGGTTATGCCAACCCCAACCCCAAGGCTGGCGACCTGATGGACCAGGCTGTGAGAACTGACGCTGCGGTTTACCCACCGCAGGAAGTGCTGGACAAGATGTTCGTCAACGCGGAGTTGCCCCCCAAGGTGCAACGTCTGATGACCCGCAGCTGGACCAAGGTCAAGTCGGGCAAGTAAAAATCCAGACCCGACGCGGCCCTGCACACAGGCCGTTCGGGCACAAAAATCTTGTTGGGAGTTTCACTCATGGCAGTTGCCTCCGGTGCCTATAAGAAAGCCCTCGAGGGTGACCAGCAGCCCAAGCAGGTGCTGGTCAAGATCGACCGGGTCACGAAGAAGTTCGACGAAACCATCGCCGTGGACGATGTGTCCCTGGAAATCCGCAAAGGCGAGATCTTCGCCCTGCTGGGCGGCTCCGGTTCCGGCAAGTCCACCTTGCTGCGGATGCTTGCAGGCTTCGAGCGCCCGACCGAAGGTCGGATCTTCCTCGACGGTGTCGACATCACCGACATGCCGCCCTACGAGCGGCCGATCAACATGATGTTCCAGTCCTATGCGCTGTTCCCGCACATGACCGTGGCGCAGAACATCGCCTTCGGCCTGCAGCAGGACAAGATGCCCAAGGCCGACATCGAAGCCCGCGTGGCCGAGATGCTCAAGCTGGTGCACATGACCCAGTACGCCAAGCGCAAGCCGCACCAGCTCTCCGGCGGCCAGCGTCAGCGCGTGGCCCTGGCCCGCTCGCTGGCCAAGCGTCCGAAACTGCTGCTGCTCGACGAGCCGATGGGCGCGCTGGACAAGAAGCTGCGTTCGCAGATGCAGCTGGAGCTGGTCGAGATCATCGAGCGGGTCGGTGTGACCTGCGTGATGGTGACCCACGACCAGGAAGAGGCCATGACCATGGCCCAGCGTATCGCCATCATGCACCTGGGCTGGATCGCCCAGATCGGCTCGCCTGTGGATATCTACGAGACGCCAACCAGTCGCCTGGTGTGCGAGTTCATCGGCAACGTCAACCTGTTCGAAGGTGAAGTGATCGACGACGCCGAAGGCCACGCGCTGATCGCCTCGCCGGAGCTCGAGCGCAAGATCTACGTCGGCCACGGTGTCACCACCTCGGTCGAAGACAAGCACATCACTTATGCGCTGCGCCCAGAGAAGCTGCTGGTGACGACGACGCAGCCCGATTTCGAGCACAACTGGTCGCGCGGCAAGGTCCACGACATCGCCTACCTGGGCGGTCACTCGGTGTTCTACGTCGAGCTGCCGAGCGGCAAGATCGTCCAGTCGTTCGTCGCCAACGCCGAACGCCAGGGCGCCCGCCCGACCTGGGGCGATGAAGTCTACGTGTGGTGGGAAGACGACAGCGGCGTGGTACTGCGCTCATGAAACCGCGAAAGCTCAAACGAGCCCTCCAGCGCATCATCCCCGAGGGACGCCATCTGGTGATCGGCGTGCCGTTCATCTGGCTGTTCCTGTTCTTCATGCTGCCGTTCTTCATCGTGCTGAAGATCAGCTTCGCCGAAGCCGACGTGGCGATCCCGCCGTACACGGAGATCTACACCTACGTCGAGGACAAGATCCAGTTGGTGCTGAACCTGGCCAACTATGGCCTGCTCACCGAGGATGACCTGTACATCTCGGCCTACCTTGGCTCGCTCAAGGTCGCCTTCTTCAGCACTTTGCTGTGCCTGCTGATCGGCTACCCGATGGCCTATGCCATCTCCAAGGCCGAGAAGGAGATGCAGACGGTCTTGCTGCTGCTGATCATGATGCCGACCTGGACCGCGATCCTGATCCGCGTCTATGCCTGGATGGGCATCCTCAGCAACAACGGGTTGCTCAACAGCTTCCTGCTGTGGACCGGGCTGATCGATCAGCCGCTGCAGATCCTCAACACCAACCTGGCGGTGTATATCGGCGTGGTCTATTCGTACCTGCCATTCATGATCCTGCCGCTGTACGCGAACCTGGTGAAGCATGACCAGAGCCTGCTGGAAGCGGCGAGCGACCTGGGCTCGAGCACCTTCAACAGCTTCTGGAAGATCACCGTGCCGCTGTCGAAGAACGGCATCATCGCCGGTTGCATGCTGGTGTTCATCCCGGTGGTGGGCGAGTTCGTGATCCCTGAACTGCTCGGCGGTCCGGAAACCCTGATGATCGGTAAAGTGCTGTGGCAGGAATTCTTCAACAACCGTGACTGGCCGGTGGCATCCGCGCTGGCAGTGGTGATGCTGGCGATCCTGATCGTGCCGATCCTGCTGTTCAACCGCAGCCAGGCCAAAGAGATGGAGGGTCGGGCATGAAGCGCTTCAGTTTCTCCAAGCTGATGCTGGTGCTCGGCTTGCTGTTCATCTACCTGCCGATGCTGATCCTGGTGATCTACTCGTTCAACGCCTCGAAGCTGGTGACGGTGTGGGGCGGCTGGTCGGTGAAGTGGTACGTCGGTCTGCTCGACAACACCCAGTTGATGGGTTCGGTGATGCGCTCGCTGGAGATCGCCTGCTACACGGCGGTGGCTGCGGTGGCGCTGGGCACCCTGGCGGCCTTCGTGCTGACCCGGGTCACTCGCTTCAAGGGCCGCACGCTGTTCGGTGGCCTGGTCACCGCGCCGCTGGTCATGCCCGAGGTGATCACAGGTCTGTCCCTGTTGCTGCTGTTCGTGGCCATGGCGCAGATGATTGGCTGGCCGCAGGAGCGTGGCGTCGTCACCATCTGGATCGCCCACACCACCTTCTGTGCCGCGTATGTGGCGGTGGTGGTGTCGGCTCGCCTGCGTGAGCTGGACCTGTCGATCGAGGAAGCGGCGATGGACCTGGGTGCCAAGCCGTGGAAGGTGTTCTTCCTGATCACCATCCCGATGATCGCGCCTTCTCTGGCAGCAGGCGGCATGATGTCGTTCGCCCTGTCGCTGGATGACCTGGTGCTGGCCAGCTTCGTGTCCGGCCCGGGCTCGACCACCTTGCCGATGGAAGTGTTCTCGGCCGTGCGTCTGGGTGTGAAGCCCGAGATCAACGCCGTGGCCAGCCTGATCCTGCTGTCGGTGTCGTTGGTGACCTTCCTGGTCTGGTACTTCAGCCGTCGCGCCGAAGAACGCCGCCGCCGGGCGATCCAGCAAGCCATCGAGGAAGGTGCTGCAGCGAACGTCGGCCAACCGCAGGTACGGCGTCCGGCACAGGTTGCTGCGTCGGCCTGACCGGCCCTTTCGCGGGCAAGCCCGCTCCTACAGGTCCAGTTGTAGGAGCGGGCTTGCCCGCGAAGGCTTCACCACCGACTCAAAGCCAGACCGCATCCCAATGCGGATACTCACGCACACTGCTGACCAGCCCTGCTCTCAGCGGATTAGCGATGATGTATCTGGCTGCCTGCAGTACATCCTCCTCCTTGCGCAAAGCCGCGTCGTGATACCCCGGCTGCCAGATCGGCACATGCCGCACTCCGGCCTTGCGCAGGGTGATGGCGCTGCGCGACTTGAACCTGCGCATCAAACTCCCAAGCGTCACCCCCCTCAATTCGATCAACCAGTGCAGATGGTCCGGCATCAGCACCCAGGCGAGCGTGCGGCTGGCGTTTTCCTGATCTGACTGGCGTAGCTGTTTCACCACCAGCCGGGCGCTGCGCAGGTCGTGGAACAGTGGTTGTCGTTCGTGTGTGACGGCAGTCAGCAGGAAGCACCTACCAGGCTCTGAGCAGCGGCCGCGGCGCAGGCGGTGGGAATGGGCCAGGGGCATCGAATTTCCTCCATGAAATTGACCTTGGGAGGTTAGCGGTGCTGTTCCGACCTTGGCGCCAGTCATGGTTTCCGGATTTTGCAGTGGCCTTTTCGCCGCTTCCACAGGCCCACCCCCCTGTAGGAGCGGGCTTGCCCGCGAAAGCTTCACCGCCGATCCAAAGCCGAACCCCACCAGTGCCGTTTATTGAACCCTGGACTACGCTGACAGTCGCATCCCACGAATCATTTGCGCGCAAGCAAGGAGCCTGCATGACGTTTACGCGTGCGCTGTTGGTCGTTTGCCTGGGGTTGTTGTCAGTGCTGTCAGGCTGCAAGGAACAGGCGTCCAGCCCTGAACTGCCACGCGTCGGCGTGGCACGGGTCGAACCTACCGATTTCGCCGCCAACGTCACCCTCACCGGTGATGTGCAGGCGCGCGTACAGACCGACCTTTCATTTCGCGTGGGCGGCAAGATCATCGCCCGCAGCGTCGACGTGGGCGACCACGTCAAGGCCAACCAGGTGCTGGCGCGCCTGGACCCGAAAGACCTGCAGAACAATGTCGACTCAGCCAAGGCCGAGGTATTCGCCGAGCAGGCGAGGGTCACCCAGACCCGCGCCGCCTTCGTGCGTCAGCAGAAACTGTTGCCCAAGGGCTACACCAGCCAGAGTGAATACGACTCGGCTGAAGCTGCCCTGCGCAGCAGCCAGAGCGCGCTCAAGGCGGCCCAGGCACAACTGGCCAATGCCCGCGAGCAATTGAGCTACACCGACCTGGTGTCCGAGGCGGATGGGGTGATCACCGCGCGCCAGGCCGAGGTTGGCCAGGTAGTGCAGGCGACCATGCCGATCTTCAGCCTGGCCACCGACGGCGATCGTGATGCCGTCTTCAACGTCTATGAGTCGCTGCTGGTGTCGCCACCCAGCGACGAGGGGGTGATCGTCCGGCTTGTGGATAACCCCAAGGTGCAGGCCGAAGGACGGGTGCGCGAGATCACCCCGACGGTGTCTGCCGAGAGCGGTACGGTGCAGGTCAAGGTGGCGCTGCGTAACGTGCCGGCTGCCATGCAGTTGGGCTCGCCGGTAACCGCCACGGCTCATGCCCAGGGGCGCCCAAGCATCGAATTGCCCTGGTCGGCGCTGACCAAGGCGCTGCATGAGCCGGCGGTGTGGGTGGTGGGCGAGGGCGACAAGGTCGAACTGCGCAAGGTCCAGGTGGCGCGTTATCTCACCGGGCGCATCGTCATCAGCGACGGCGTGAAAAGCGGCGAAACCGTGGTGGTCAGTGGCGGCCAGTTGCTGCATCCGGGTATGCAGGTGCAGAAAGTCGACGCCAAGAGCCCCGGAGGTGAGCCATGAAACCCTTGCTGGTGTTACTTGCCGCAGCCATCCTGCTGCCCGGTTGCAAGGGCGATGAGCCGGCGCCCGAGCCCGTGCGGCCGGTGCTCTCGACTCTGGTCGAGCCACAGATGCAGTCGCAGCTCGGTCGTTTTGCGGGCACCATCCAGGCACGCTTTGAAAGCACCCTGGGCTTCCGAGTGTCCGGGCGCATTGCGCGGCGCTGGGTGGACGTGGGCGCGCAGGTAAAACCGGGCGACACCCTGGCCACCCTCGATCCCACCGACCAACAGAACCAGCTGCGCGCCGCCGAAGGCGACCTGGCGCGCGTCCAGGCGCAATGGATCAACGCCCAGGCCAATGCCCGCCGCCAGCAGCAGTTGTATGACCGCGGCGTCGGCGCCCAGGCCCAGCTGGACATTGCCCAGACCGACCTGAAGACCACCGGCGCCTCGCTCGAGCAGGCCCGTTCGGCGGTCAGCCAGGCACGCGACCAGCTCGGCTACAGCACTCTGCGCAGCGACCACGCAGCAGTAGTCACCGCCTGGCGCGCTGAAGCCGGGCAGACGGTCAGCGCCGGGCAGGAGGTCGTCACCCTGGCGCGCCCGGATGTGAAGGAGGCGGTCATCGACCTGCCGATCCACCTGGCCGAACAACTGACCCCGGCGCTGACCTTCACGGTCGCCTCGCAACTGGACCCGAGCCTCAATACCACCGCGACCCTGCGCGAGCTCGAGCCCCAGGCCGACGCCACCACCCGCACCCGGCGTGCACGGTTGAGCCTGGCGAGCACGCCCAACGGCTTCCACCTCGGTACCGCGATCAGCGTCACCCTGAGCTCGGCGGTGACCCCGCGCAGCCAGCTGCCGGCCACCGCGCTGCTCGAGCGTGACGGCAAGACCCAGGTGTGGGTGGTCGATCCGCAGCAGAAGACCGTGGCTACCCGCGACATCATCCTGCTCGAGCGCACCGATGACAGCATCGTCCTGGCAGGCGGTGTGCAGCCCGGCGAGCGGGTGGTGACCGCCGGTGTCAACAGCCTCAAGCCTGGCCAGAAGGTCACCTTCGACGAGGACGCACGATGAAAGGAAGCTTCAACCTCTCCGAATGGGCCCTCAGGCACCAGTCCTTCGTCTGGTACCTGATGTTCGTCAGCCTGCTGATGGGCGTGTTTTCCTACCTCAACCTGGGCCGCGAGGAAGACCCTTCCTTCACCATCAAGACCATGGTGATCCAGACCCGCTGGCCCGGCGCGACCCAGGACGAGACCCTGCTGCAGGTCACCGACCGCATCGAGAAAAAGCTCGAGGAACTGGACTCGCTCGACTACGTGAAAAGCTACACCCGCCCCGGTGAGTCCACCGTCTACGTGTACCTGCGCGACACCACCAAGGCCAAGGACATCCCCGACATCTGGTACCAGGTGCGCAAGAAGATCCAGGACATCCGCGGCGAATTCCCCGAGGGCATCCAGGGGCCGGGGTTCAACGACGAATTCGGCGATGTGTTCGGCTCGATCTATGCCTTCACTGCCGACGGCCTGACCCTGCGCCAGTTGCGCGACTACGTCGAGCAGGTGCGCGCCGAGGTACGCGAGGTGCCCAACATCGGCAAGATCGAGCTGATCGGCACCCAGGACGAAGTGCTCTATCTCAACTTCTCCACCCGCAAGCTGGCAGCCCTGGGTATCGACCAGCGCCAGGTGATGCAGGCGCTGCAGTCGCAGAACGCCGTCACGCCTGCCGGGGTCATAGAGGCCGGCCCAGAGCGCATCTCGGTGCGCACGAGCGGACAGTTCGCCTCAGAGAAGGATCTGCAGAACGTCAACCTGCGCATCAATGATCGCTTCTTCCGCCTGGCCGACATCGCCAACATCGAGCGCGGCTACGTCGACCCGCCAGCGCCGATGTTCCGCTACAACGGCGAGACGGCGATCGGCCTTGCGATCGGCATGAAGGCCGGCGGCAACATCGAGGTGTTCGGCCAGTTGCTCAAGGAGAAGATGACCAGCATCACCGCCGATTTGCCGGTGGGCGTGGGTGTGCATACGGTTTCCGACCAGGCTGTGGTGGTGAAGAAGGCTGTGGGCGGCTTCACCAGTGCCCTGTTCGAAGCGGTGGTCATCGTGCTGGTGGTGAGCTTCATCAGCCTGGGTATCCGCGCAGGGCTGGTGGTGGCCTGTTCGATTCCGCTGGTGCTGGCGATGGTCTTCGTGTTCATGGAGTACAGCGGCATCACCATGCAGCGGATTTCCCTTGGTGCGTTGATCATCGCCCTGGGGCTGCTGGTGGACGATGCAATGATCACCGTGGAGGTGATGGTCACGCGCCTGGAAATGGGTGAAACCAAAGAGCAGGCCGCGACCTTCGCCTACACCTCGACCGCGTTTCCCATGCTTACCGGCACCCTGGTGACCGTGGCCGGCTTCGTGCCGATCGGGTTGAACGCCAGCTCTGCCGGCGAGTACACCTTCACTCTGTTCGCGGTGATCGCCGTGGCGCTGCTGGTGTCATGGATCGTCGCCGTGTTCTTCGCCCCAGTGCTGGGCGTGCACATTCTCAACAGCCAGAAGGTCAAGGCCCACGAGACCGAGCCGGGCAGGGTAGGGCGCGCCTTCGAGCATGGCCTGCTGTGGTGCATGCGCCATCGCTGGATCACGGTGATCGGCACCATCGTGCTGTTCATCCTGTCGGTGGTGGGTATGCGTTTCGTGCAGAACCAATTCTTCCCATCTTCGGACCGCCCGGAAATCCTGGTCGATCTCAACCTGCCGCAGAACGCCTCGATCGAAGAAACCCGCAAGGCGGTGGATCGCCTGGAGGCGACCTTCAAGGACGATCCGGACATCGTCAGCTGGAGCACCTACATCGGCCAGGGCGCGATTCGTTTCTACCTGCCTCTCGACCAGCAACTGCAGAACCCCTACTACGCGCAGTTCGTGATCGTCAGCAAGGGCCTGGAGGAGCGCGGCGGGCTGATGGCGCGCCTGCAGGAGCGCCTGCACAAGGACTTCGTTGGCATCGGCACCAACGTCCAGTCGCTGGAAATGGGCCCGCCGGTGGGGCGGCCGATCCAGTATCGGGTCAGCGGCAAGGATATCGACCAGGTGCGCCGCCATGCCATCGAGCTGGCCACCCTGCTCGACAGCAACGAACACATCGGCGAGATGATCTACGACTGGAACGAGCCCGGAAAGGTGCTGCGGGTCGAGATCGCCCAGGACAAGGCCCGCCAGTTGGGGCTGTCGTCCGAAGACGTGGCCAATGTGATGAACAGCATCGTCAGTGGCGTGCCGATCACTCAGGTCAACGACGACATCTACCTGATCGATGTCGTCGCCCGTGCCGAGGACAGCGAGCGTGGCTCGCCGGATACCCTGCAGAACCTGCAGATCCTCACCCCCAACGGCACGTCGATTCCGCTGCTGGCCTTCGCCACCGTGCGCTACGAGCTGGAGCAGCCGCTGGTGTGGCGCCGCGACCGCAAACCGACCATCACCATCAAGGCCTCGGTGGCCGGCGAGATCCAGCCCACCGATCTGGTGGCCCAGCTCAAGCCGAAGATCGACGAGTTCGCCAGCAAGCTTCCAGTGGGCTACGAGGTGGCCACGGGCGGCACGGTGGAGGAGAGCGCCAAGGCCCAGGGCCCGATCCGTCAGGTGGTGCCGCTGATGCTGTTCCTGATGGCGACCTTCCTCATGATCCAGTTGCACAGCGTGCAGAAGCTGTTCCTGGTGGTCAGCGTCGCGCCGCTGGGGCTGATCGGCGTGGTGCTGGCGCTGGTGCCGACGGGAACGCCGATGGGCTTCGTTGCGATCCTCGGGATTCTTGCGCTGATCGGCATCATCATCCGCAACTCGGTGATCCTGGTGACCCAGATCGACGAATTCGAGGCCCAGGGCTACTCACCTTGGGACGCGGTGGTCGAGGCGACCAACCATCGGCGCCGGCCGATCCTGCTCACGGCCGCGGCGGCCAGCCTGGGGATGATCCCCATTGCTCGCGAGGTGTTCTGGGGCCCGATGGCCTACGCCATGATTGGCGGGATCATCAGCGCAACGCTGCTGACCTTGCTGTTCCTGCCGGCGCTGTACGTGGCCTGGTACAAGATCCGTGAGCCGCAGGCGCAGAATTGAAGCCTCGCCCCCCTGCAGGAGCGGGCAAGCCCGCTCCTGCAGCCACCAACTGACCTGCTAAATAATTCAGTTATATAAACATTCTTAAACAGTATTTTTAAGAATATCCCGCCATCACTAAGATTGCCCTCAAGCCAGGCGCAATCCCCTTCCTCTGCCCGGCACCCTTACTCAATGGAGAACGAGCATGAGTGCATCTCTGCGTAGCATCGACGGTCAGGACGAAGCCACCATTCTGCGTGAAATCCAGAGCGCGCTGCGCGACCTGCGCTTCGGTGCAGTGGAGATCACCGTGCACAACGCTCAGGTCGTGCAGATCGAGCGCAAGGAGAAATTCCGCCTGCAGCAGCCCGGCAACAAGTCCGGCTGACTCCGACACATCCAACTAGAAAAAATGCCAATCGGGAGCTTCACCATGTCCATCCGCCGTTATGCGCTCGCCGCTCTGGCCAGTGCCGTTTTTGCCGGTTCCGCCATCGCCAAGGATTACGAACTGCTCAATGTGTCCTATGACCCGACCCGTGAGCTGTACCAGCAGTACAACGCCGAATTCATCAAGCACTGGCAGCAGACGCATCCGGACGACAAGGTGAAGATCCAGCAATCGCACGGCGGCTCGGGCAAGCAAGCCCGCGCGGTAATCGACGGCCTGCGCGCCGACGTGGTGACCCTGGCCCTGGCTGGCGACATCGACGAAGTCGCCAAGCTCGGCAAGACCCTGCCGGAGAACTGGCAGACCCGTCTGCCGGACGCCAGCACCCCCTACACCTCGACCATCGTGTTCCTGGTGCGCAAGGGCAACCCGAAAGGCATCAAGGACTGGGGTGACCTGGTCAAGAAAGACGTCTCGGTCATCACTCCGAACCCGAAAACCTCCGGCGGCGCGCGCTGGAACTTCCTCGCCGCCTGGGCCTATGGCCTGAAATCCGGTGGTAGCGAAGCCAAGGCCAAAGAGTACGTGCAGGAGCTGTTCAAGCACGTACCGGTGCTGGATACCGGCGCCCGCGGCTCGACCATCACCTTCGTCAACAACGGCCAGGGCGATGTGCTGCTGGCCTGGGAAAACGAAGCCTTCCTGGCACTGAAGGAAGACGGTGGCAGCGACAAGTTCGAGATCGTCGTGCCGTCGTTGTCGATCCTCGCCGAACCGCCAGTGGCGGTGGTCGACAAGAACGCCGAGAAGAAGGGCAACACCGAGATCGCCACCGAATACCTGAAACACCTGTACAGCCCTGCTGGCCAGAAGATCGCTGCGGAAAACTTCTACCGTCCGCGTGACGAGAAAGTCGCCGCCGAATTCGCCAAGCAGTTCCCGAAACTTGACCTGGTGACTATCGACAAGGACTTCGGTGGCTGGAAAACTGCGCAGCCGAAGTTCTTCAACGACGGCGGTGTGTTCGACCAGATCTACCAGGCGCAGTAAGGCCCGAGGACAGCGGGGCTGCTCCTGCAGGGGATCGCGATCCCTGCAGGAGCGGCCTTGTGCCGCGAATGGGCTGCGCAGCAGCCCCAGGATTCAAAAGTTTGCACCGGCCCGGGATTCTTCCGGGCCAAGTGCGTTCAACCAGGGATATTTATGTCACGTCGCATCTCCCCCGTCATACCCGGCTTCGGGCTGACGCTGGGCTACACCTTGGTGTACCTCAGCCTGATCGTGCTGATACCGCTGGCGGCCATGTTCATTCATGCCTCGCAGCTTACCTGGGAGCAGTTCTGGAACATCATCAGTGCACCGCGGGTCATCGCGGCGCTCAAGCTGAGTTTCGGTACCGCCCTGTTCGCCGCCATCATCAATGGCGTGATCGGCACCCTGCTGGCCTGGGTGCTGGTGCGCTACACCTTCCCCGGGCGCAAGATCATCGAAGCGATGATCGACCTGCCGTTCGCCCTGCCCACCGCCGTCGCCGGTATCGCCCTGACTGCCCTGTACGCACCTGCGGGCTGGGTCGGCCAGTTCGCCACCGACCTGGGCTTCAAGATCGCCTACACCCCGCTGGGCATCACCCTGGCCCTGACCTTCGTCACGCTGCCGTTCGTGGTGCGTACGGTGCAGCCGGTGCTGGCGGACATCCCGCGTGAGGTCGAGGAGGCCGCCGCCTGCCTGGGCGCCAAGCCGTTGCAGGTGTTCCGCCATGTGCTGGCGCCGGCACTGCTGCCGGCCTGGCTGACCGGCTTCGCCCTGGCATTCGCCCGTGGCGTGGGCGAGTACGGTTCGGTGATCTTCATCGCCGGCAACATGCCGATGAAGACCGAGATCCTGCCGCTGCTGATCATGGTCAAGCTCGACCAGTACGACTACACCGGCGCCACGGCAATCGGCGTGCTGATGCTGGTGGTTTCCTTCATCCTGCTGCTGCTGATCAACTTGCTTCAGCGGCGCATCGAAACCCCTTGAAGGAGGCCCGGTCATGTCTTCGTCATCCATAACTGCAAGCTCCGCCGCCAATGCTGCCCGCCGTGGCAGCGCCACCTCGCGCCGTGTACTGATCGGCCTTGGCTGGCTGGTGTTCGCGCTGTTCCTGCTGCTGCCGCTGGTGATCGTGGTGTCCCAGGCGCTGAAGAATGGCTTCGGCACCTTCTTCGAGGCGATCTTCGAGCCTGACGCGCTTTCGGCGCTCAAGTTGACGCTGCTTGCGGTGGGCATCTCGGTGCCGCTGAACCTGGTGTTCGGGGTCAGCGCCGCCTGGTGCGTGAGCAAGTACAGCTTCCGCGGCAAGAGCTTGTTGGTCACCCTGATCGACCTGCCGTTCTCGGTCTCGCCGGTGATCGCTGGCCTGGTCTACGTGCTGATGTTCGGCGCCCAGGGCCTGCTCGGCCCCTGGCTGCAGGACCACGATATCCAGATCGTCTTCGCCCTGCCGGGTATCGTGCTGGCGACCATTTTCGTCACCGTGCCCTTCGTCGCCCGTGAGCTGATCCCGCTGATGCAGGAGCAGGGCACGCAAGAGGAAGAGGCCGCGCGCCTGCTGGGCGCCAACGGCTGGCAGATGTTCTGGCATGTCACTCTGCCGAACATCAAATGGGGCCTGATCTACGGCGTGGTGCTGTGTACCGCGCGGGCCATGGGCGAGTTCGGTGCGGTGTCGGTGGTCTCCGGCCATATCCGCGGCGTCACCAACACCTTGCCGCTGCACGTGGAGATCCTCTACAACGAGTACAACCATGTCGCGGCCTTCAGCGTGGCCAGCCTGTTGCTGATCCTGGCGCTCTTCATCCTGCTGCTCAAGCAGTGGAGCGAGAACCGTATTAACCGCCTGCGCCACAGCGCAGCGGAGGAATAAGTCATGTCGATCGAAGTTCGTAACGTCAGCAAGCGCTTCAACAGTTTCCAGGCCCTGAACAACATCAACCTGGATATCCACAGCGGTGAGCTGGTCGCGCTGCTCGGCCCCTCCGGCTGCGGCAAGACCACCCTGCTGCGCATCATCGCCGGCCTCGAGACGCCGGATGACGGCAGCATCGTGTTCCACGGCGAGGACGTCTCGGGCCACGATGTGCGCGATCGCAACGTCGGGTTCGTGTTCCAGCACTATGCGCTGTTCCGCCACATGAGCGTGTTCGACAACGTCGCCTTCGGCTTGCGCATGAAACCCAAGGGCGAACGTCCGAGCGAGAGCAAGATCGCCGAGAAGGTCCATGAGTTGCTGAACATGGTCCAGCTCGACTGGCTCGCCGACCGCTATCCCGAGCAGTTGTCGGGGGGCCAGCGCCAGCGTATCGCCTTGGCCCGTGCCCTGGCGGTGGAGCCGAAGGTGCTGCTGCTCGACGAGCCGTTCGGCGCCCTCGATGCCAAGGTGCGCAAGGAGCTGCGCCGCTGGCTGGCGCGGTTGCACGAGGATATCAACCTGACCTCGGTGTTCGTCACCCACGATCAGGAAGAGGCCATGGAAGTGGCCGACCGCATCGTGGTGATGAACAAGGGCGTGATCGAACAGATCGGCTCGCCGGGCGAGGTGTACGAGAAACCGGCCAACGACTTCGTCTACCACTTCCTCGGCGATTCCAACCGCCTGGCCTTGAGCGAGGGCAACCATGTGCTGTTCCGTCCTCACGAGGTGTCGCTGTCGCGCCATGAGACCGAGGGCCACCACGCTGCCGAAGTCCGCGACATTCGCCCGCTGGGCGCGACCACCCGAGTGACGCTGAAGGTCGAGGGGCAGAGCGAGCTGATCGAGGCTGAAGTGGTCAAGGACCACGACAGCCTGACCGGGCTTGCGCGCGGCGAGACCCTGTTCTTCCGGCCGAAGGTCTGGCAGAAGGTGGCGGATATCTAAGCTGCCGTGTGTATGAAAAACCCGGGTTTGCAGCCCGGGTTTTTTATTGCCTGGGCGAAGGTCGGGGCTGCTGCGCGGCCCTTCGCGGATAAACCCGCTCCACAGGCTCCCCTCGGATTCAAGGACAGCGCTGTGCCTGTAGGCGCGGGCTTGCCCCGCGATCGAGGGCGCAGCCCTCGCCGGATTTCGATACCTTCCACGAATATTTTGCATGCCGCACGTGCATGATTTTCCCCGCTCATCGTTACAGCCCTTGTGCCACGCGGCTTTGCGGGAACCCCTAAAATCCTATATTCGATAAAGGCATAGCTTTAATTTTAAACATTACTTTCAGAGATAAGCCTCTGGAATGGATGATTCAGCCACGAGGACCGGCCAAGGTCCGAAGACCTGCATCACGTTTCCAGGAGTCGATTCAATGGGTAATGTCCAGACGGCCGCGAGGGCCTACGACCAGCCATGGCGCCCGGCCCCGGGCGACCTGGTCGAGCTTGGACGCACGCTTCGCCTGCCGCTGGCGCAGCTGCGCCTGCAGCGCACGCCAGTCAGTGGTCTCAAGCGTCGCGACAAGCTGGCGCTGGGGTTGCTGGTGCTGGTCCTGCATGGCGCTGCGGCCTACTGGGTCAGTCAGCGACCAACCCCCGAGCTGCCGGTGATTCCGCCAGAGATTCCGCCGATGACCATCGAGTTCGCCGCCCCGGCGCCGCCGGTCGTCGAGCCGCCACCGCCTGTGCCTGTGGTCGAGCCGCCACCGCCACCACCGCCGGTGGTCGATGAGCTGGCCGCCAAGCCTGCACCGAAGCCGGTACCTAAACCAAAACCGGTGCCAAAGCCCGTACCCAAGCCGCAGCCCAAGCCGGTCGAGGCGCCGCCACCGGCACCGACCCCAGCGCCTGCGCCGCCTGCTCCGGCACCTGCACCACCAGCACCGGCACCGGTCACGCCCGCTTCAGCCAACGCCGCGTACCTGAAGAACCCGGCGCCGGAATACCCGCAACTGGCCCAGCGCCGTGGATGGGAAGGCACCGTGTTGTTGCGGGTCGAGGTACTGCCTAGCGGCAAGCCGGGGCAGATCCAGATCCAGAAGACCAGCGGCCGCGATGCCCTGGATGCTGCTGCGCTCGCTGCGGTGAAGCGCTGGAGCTTCGTGCCGGCCAAGCAGGGTGACGTGGCCCAGGTGGGCTGGGTCAGCGTCCCGATCGATTTCAAGCTTCGTTAACTCGCGCCATCGAACCGAACATAGGAAGACTTCATCATGAGCCTGTTGGCATCCCCTCTCGAATCCGTTGAAAGCGCCGTCATCTGGCTGCTGGTTGGTTTTTCCGTGGTCACCTGGGCGTTGGCCCTGGTCAAGGTCGTGCAGTTCGTGCGGCTGAAGAACCAGGACAAGCGCTTCCATGCCCAGTTCTGGGCCGCTTCAAGCCTCGACTCGGCAGCCGAGATCAGCCACGAGCAGCCAGGCCCTGCGGCCCGCGTCGCCCAGGCCGGTTATGCCGCCATCGCCGTCGGCGAGCCGGGCCAGGCGGCCGACCTGAGCCATGCGATCAATCATCAGGACCGCCTCGAGCGCGCCCTGCGCCAGCAGATCGTGCGTGAGCGTCGCTCGCTGGAAACCGGCCTGGCCGTGGTCGCCAGTATTGGCAGCACCTCGCCGTTCATCGGTCTGTTCGGCACCGTGTGGGGCATCATGGAAGCGCTCAAGGGCATCAGCGCTGCCGGTTCCGCCAGCCTGGAAACCGTGGCCGGCCCGATCGGCGCGGCGCTGGTCGCTACGGGCGTGGGTATCGCCGTCGCGGTGCCGGCGGTGCTGGTCTACAACTACTTCCTGCGTCGCCTCAAGCTGACCGCTGCCGACCTCGACGACTTCGCCCACGACTTCTACAGCCTGGCGCAGAAGAGTGCCTTCCGCGTCCTGGTTCACCCGACCCTGCAAAAAGCCCAGGCCGGTTTCGGCCAGCCGGTGAAGGAGGCTTCCTGACATGGCGTTCTCGACCCAGGACAGCGACGAAGTCCTCAGTGAAATCAACGTCACGCCGCTGGTGGACGTCATGCTGGTGCTGCTGGTGGTGTTCATCGTCACCGCGCCGCTGCTGACCAACGCCATCCCGATCAACTTGCCCAAGACCGAGGCCGTCGCGCCGGTGGAGCAGAAAGACCCGCTGGTGGTGAGCATCGATGGCGGCGGCAAGCTGTTCATCAACAAGGATGAGATCCAGCCGGACCTGCTGGAAACCAACCTCAAGGCGGCTAGGGAAAAGGACGCGGATGTGCGTGTACAGCTGCAGGCTGACGATGGCGTCAACTACGGCGAAGTGGCGCGAGCGATGGCGGCCATCGAGCGTGCCGGGATCAGCAAGCTGGCGGTGATCACCGCGCGTTGATGGCAATACCCTCTTCAGGCAAGTGCTTCAGGGCCATTTCTCTTGGCAGGGGATGGCCCTTTTTTTTTATGCACCTCCCTGTAGGAGCGGGCTTGCCCCGCGATGGCGTCCGCGCAGGCGACGATGTTGCCCAGGCGGACGTCATCGCGGGGCAAGCCCGCTCCTGCAAAGGGGCGTGCAATTACCTTGATTATGGTTATTAATAAATAGCTTCTTATTCCTTTACGAATATAACTGCCTCCCTATACTTGGTTCCCAAGCACGCAAACTTCCAAGGAGGCGTCCCCATGCGCAATGAGTCGATTCGTTACCTGATTGTGCCGGGCTGGCAAGGATCGCCAGACAATCATTGGCAAAGCCACTGGCAGCGCAGCCTGCCCAACAGCGCCCGGGTCGAGCAGCAAGATTGGCTCACCCCGCAGCGGCGCGACTGGGTGCAGGCGCTCGAGCAGGCGATTGCCGCCGAACGCTCGCCGGTGATCCTCATCGCCCACAGCCTGGGCTGCATCACCGTCGCCCACTGGGCCGCGCAGGCCAGCCCAGCGCTGCTGCGCCGGGTGCGAGGGGCGCTGCTGGTGGCGCCAGCGGACGTCGAACGGCCGACCTGCGCGCCGGCGTTGCGCAACTTTGCGCCCATCCCCCTGCACACGCTGCCGTTCCCCAGCCAGGTGGTCAGCTCGGACAACGATCCGGCCGTCAGCGTGCCGCGTGCACTGTACCTGGCCAAGGCCTGGGGGGCGGAAGCGGGGCTGTTGAGCAATGCCGGGCACATCAACGTCAAATCCGGTCACGAGCGTTGGGAACAGGGCTTCGCTTATCTGTACCGCCTGCAAGGCCGGATCGAGCAGCGCTCCCTGCGCCGCGCCTGACCTGGTCTTTCAACCGATTTCGCTGAATCCTCGGTCGCCTGCGACCGGGGCGGGAGTTTTCCATGAGTTTCAACAATCCCTTCGGGCAGCCGCTGCTGACGTTCCCCGAGCTGGACAAGAGCCCGCTGAGTATCCGTGCCAAGGCGCTGGTATTCGTCGATGCACGTTCGCAGCAACTGCGCGAAGCGCTCGAACGCCTGGCGCCGCAACCGCTGCCGGTGCTGATCCGTGGTGAGACCGGCACCGGCAAGGAGCTGCTGGCTAGGCAGATCCACCGCGCCAGCGATCGCGCGGGGCTGTTCGTCTCTGTCAACTGCGCGGGCATCAGCCACACCTACGCCGATGCCGAGCTGTTCGGCTACAGCGCCGGTACCCATGGCGGCACGGCCAGCAGTCGCGCAGGCTGGTTCGGTTCGGCCAATGGCGGCACCTTGTACCTGGACGAGATCGCCGACCTGCCGTTGGCCATCCAGGGCAAGCTGCTGGCGGCACTGGAGAACCGCGAGGTCACCCGGGTCGGCGCCCAGCAGCCACAGGCCGTGGATGTGCGCCTGGTAGCCGCCTCCAGCATCGACCTGGCTCAGGCGGTGCGTGCCGGACGCTTCAACGAGCGGCTGTACCTCTATCTGCGCGAAGGCGAACTGGAGCTGCCAGCGCTGCGCCAGAGGGTCGGGGACATCCTGCCGCTGGCCGAATACTTCGTCGGCATCTACAGCGTGCGCCTGGAACGCAGCGTGCCGCTGATCAGCGAAGCGGCGCAGCAAGCGCTGGAAGCCCATGCCTGGCCCGGCAACACCCGCGAGCTGGAGAACGTCATCCACTTTGCCCTGCTGGTGGCCGAGGGCGATGAAATTCTCCCGCAGCATCTGGACCTGCCCGAGCGCGCGCCCCTGACCCGTCTGGCCAGCCAACTCGCGCAACTGGGGCGCAGCCGTGAGCCAGGTACGCTTGCCGCCTTGCGCGAATTGCTGGAGCGAAGCCTGGTCGAACTGAACACATCCGCGCGCTAGAGCGGTTGCCGACGGCTCATAAGCAAAGTGGGTGATGGCTTTTTGTTTTTGGAATAAGCAGCGAATCAAAAGATATTGTTAGGGCATAAAAAATCCCGGTATCGTCCGCTCCACGCCCACTGTCGAGACGGTGCGGCACCTGACTTCGCCATCGTCGATGGCCCCAGCTTGATAACAAGGATCACCATGAAAAAGACCCTGCTGACGACTGCCCTCGCCGCTGCCCTGTCGCTGTCCGGCCTGGCTCACGCCGCTGAAAAACTGGTGGTAGCCGCCACGCCGGTGCCACACGCCGAAATCCTTGAGCTGATCAAGCCGACCCTGGCCAAGGAAGGTGTGGACCTGCAGATCAAGGTCTTCACCGACTACGTGCAGCCGAACGTGCAGGTCGACCAGAAGCGCCTGGACGCCAACTACTTCCAGACGCTGCCGTACCTGAAGAACTTCAACGAAGGCAAGGGTACCCACCTGGAAACCGTGATCGGCGTTCACGTCGAGCCGTTCGGTGGCTACTCGAAGAAGGTCAAGAGCCTGTCGGAGCTCAAGGAAGGCGCCACCGTGGCTATCCCGAACGAGGGCAGCAACAGTGGTCGCGCCCTGCTGCTGCTGCAGAAGGCCGGCCTGATCACCCTGAAGGATCCGAAGAACGCCCTGGCAACGCCGAAAGACATCGCCGAGAACCCGAAGAAACTGAAGTTCCGCGAGCTCGAGTCGGCCATGCTGCCGCGCGTGCTGGACCAGGTCGACCTGGACCTGATCAACACCAACTATGCGCTGGAGGCGGGCCTGAACCCGGCCAAGGATGCGCTGGTGATCGAAGGCAGCGACTCGCCTTACGTGAACTTCCTGGTCGCGCGTCCTGACAACAAGAACAGCGACGCCATCCAGAAGCTGGCCAAGGCCCTGACCAGCCCTGAAGTGAAAGCCTTCATCGAGAAGAAGTACCAAGGTGCGGTGCTGCCGGCGTTCTGATTTGCCCGGTCAGTGCTTCACATGAAAACGCCGACACTGTTGTGTCGGCGTTTTCGTTTGGAAACCGAAACCTTCAACGCTGCCCGGAAAGCGCCTTGCGCAGGGCCAGCAACCACTGAAGCTGTTCATTCGAAACGGGCGTGCTTGGGCTGTTCATTGTTGTCGTCCGTGTGGGCCTGGTTGGCCGATCAGTCTGAAGTCCTTTTGAGAGGTATTTCGAAGGAAAGATCCGTGGCAGATGTATGAAATTTCCGGTTAGCCCGTCGGGTGATATCAATATGCAATAAAGGTATTTAGAGAAAGATTTTTATGCCTTTAGAGTCTACCCATCGTGCTTACCCGCACACACCTTTTCATCGTCCACGACGCTGAGCCAACCTCGCGTCGAGCCCGGAAACTTGCCCATGTCGTACCTCCGTGACCCTGTGCCGAGGCGTTATCCATGACCTTCGACACTGCCTTCATGCTTAGCACACTCCCCGCATTCCTCAAGGCCGTTGGCGTCACCCTGCAGGTCGGGCTGATCGCCATCGCCACCTCGCTGCTGGTCGCCGTGTTCAATGCCACCGTCCTGGTGTTTCGTACCCCCTACCTGTGGCGGCTGGTCAAAGGCTATGTGGAGCTGGCGCGCAACACGCCGCTGCTGATCCAGTTGTTCTTCGTCTATTTCGCACTGCCGACCCTGGGTTTGAAAGTATCCGGCTTCGCTGCGGCGATCATCACCATGACCTTCATGGGCGGCGCCTACCTCACCGAGGTGCTGCGGGCGGGTGTCGAAGCGGTGCCACGGGCGCAGCTGGAGTCCGGGCGCTCCATCGGCTTGTCCGAGGGCCAGCTGCTGCGCCACGTGATCCTGCCCCAGGCCGGCATCCTCAGCTTGCCGGCGCTGTTCGCCAACTTCATCTTCCTGCTCAAGGAAACCACCGTGGTCTCGGCGGTAGCCGTGCCGGAAATCCTCTACACCACCAAGAACTACATCGCCCTGTACTACAAGACCTACGAGATGCTCGCAGTGCTGACGTTGCTCTGCGTGCTGCTGTTCCTGCCGCTGTCGCTGCTGCTGCGCCACCTCGAAAGGAGGTTGCAACATGGCCAGTTCGGCAATTGAGTTGCTGGTGGTGTCCTTGCCGCAACTGGCCAAGGGCGCCGGACAGACCCTGGCGATCTCGGCCCTGGGCATCGTCTTCGCCACCCTGGGCGGTGTGCTCTATGGCGTGCTGGCCACGTTGGGCAAGCGTGCGGTGAACATCGCCTTGCAGGTCTACCTGGAGCTGTTTCGTGCAATACCGGTGCTGGTCTGGCTGTACCTGGTGTTCTTCGGGTTACCGATCTTCTTTTCGCTGAGCATTCCCAGCTTCTGGTGCGCGGTGCTGGTGCTGGGGCTGTGGGGCGCCAGCGAGGTGGGCGAGGTGGTGCGCGGGGCGCTGGCTTCGCTGCCGCGCGGCCAGCGCGAGGCGGGGCTGTCGATCGGTCTTTCGGGCCTGCAGTTGTATGGGCACGTGCTGTTGCCGCAGGCGCTCAAGCGCATGACGCCACCCACCATCAATATCTACACACGGATCGTCAAGACCAGCTCGCTTGCCGTGCTGATCGGCGTCGTCGACGTCATCAAGGCCGGCCAGCAGATCATCGAGCGCACCTACGAGTCGGTGCTGATCTACGGCGTGCTGTTCCTGTTCTTCTTTTTCATCTGCTACCCGCTTTCCGCCGCCTCGCGCGCGCTGGAACGCCGCTGGGCCCACTCATGAGCGCATTGATCGAATTCCAGGGTTTCAACAAGTTCTTCGGCGAGCACCAGGTGCTCAAGGATGTCGACCTGCAGGTTCAGGCCGGTGAAGTGGTGGTGATTCTCGGCCCCAGTGGCTGCGGCAAGAGCACCTTGCTGCGTTGCCTGAACGGTCTGGAGGAGGCCCATGGCGGTAGCCTGCGCCTCGATGGCCAGGAGCTGCTTGGCCCCGGCACCGACTGGCGCCAGGTCCGCCAACGGGTGGGCATGGTGTTCCAGAGCTATCACCTGTTCGGCCACATGAGCGTGATCGACAACCTGCTGCTCGGCCCGCTCAAGGTGCAGAAGCGCGAGCGCACCGAAGCCCAGGCGCAGGCCGAGGCGTTGCTGGCGCGGGTGGGGTTGCTGGACAAGCGGGACGCCTTCCCCCGGCAGTTGTCGGGTGGCCAGCAGCAACGCATCGCCATCGTTCGTTCGCTGTGCATGAACCCGCAGGTGATGCTGTTCGACGAGGTCACCGCAGCCCTGGACCCAGAGATGGTCAAGGAGGTGCTGCAGGTGATCCAGGGCTTGGCCCGGGACGGCATGACCCTGCTCATCGTCACCCACGAAATGGCCTTCGCCCGTGCGGTGGCCGACCGTATCGTGTTCATGGAGGCCGGCAGGATCCTTGAACAGAGCGACCCCGAGAGCTTCTTCAGCCAACCGCGGACCGCACGCGCGCAGCAGTTCCTGGACAAATTCTCCTTCGTCGAAAGCCTGCCGAAGACACTACACAAGGAACTGTCATGAAAACTGCCCACTTCACCAAACTGCTGGCGCCGCTGTTCGGCCTGGCCTTGCTGGCCGGTTGCGACAAACCCGCGGAGCCGGGCAAGTCGGCTGCGGCGACGTCTGCACCGTCCACCAGCTACCTGGAAACCATCAAGGCCCGCGATAAGCTGATCGTCGGCGTCTTCACCGACAAGCCGCCGTTCGGCTTCGTCGACGAGAGCGGTCGCTACGTGGGCTTCGACACCGATATCGGTCGTCGCTTCGCCAAGGACCTGCTCGGCGACGAGAACAAGGTCGAGTTCGTGGCCGTGGAACCGGCCAGCCGCATTCCATTTCTGCAGAGCGACAAGGTCGACCTGATCCTCGCCAACATGACCGTCACCCCGGAGCGCAAGGAAGCGGTCGATTTCACCAACCCCAACCTGCGTGTGGCGGTGCAGGCCATCGTCGCCGATGGCAGCCCGGTGAAAGCCCTCGATGACCTGGCCGACAAGACCATCATCGTCACCACCGGCACCACCGCCGATATCTGGCTGACCAAGAACCACCCGGATTGGAAGCTGCTCAAGTTCGAGAAGAACAGCGAATCGCTGCAGGCCCTGGCCAATGGTCGTGGCGATGCCTATGCCCAGGACAACCTGATCCTGTTCAGCTGGGCCAAGCAGAACCCAGGCTACCGCGTGTTGCCAGAATTGCTGGGCGACGAGGCTCCGATCGCCCCGGCGGTGAAGAAGGGCAACACCGAGCTGCGTGACTGGGTCAATGCCGAGCTGGCCAAACTGGGTGAGGAGAAATTCCTGCTCAAGCTGTATGACCAGTACGTGCGCAAGGAGCTGAGCGATGACACCAAGCCTGAGAGCGTGATCGTCGAAGGCGGCAAGTGGCAGGGGTGAGTTAAGGCCCAATCGCGGGGCTGCACTGCAGCCCCGGCGATATCAGCGGTTACGCGGCAACCAGTTCAACAGGAACTCATTCACCACCTTCGGGTTCTCCAGGCTGGAGATATGCCCTGCGAATGGAATCTGCGCTGCCAGGCAGCCGATGATCCGTGCCATTTCGTTGCTTTCGGCAGGCGGCCGCGGGATGTCCTGGTCGCCGCAGACCACGATGGTCCGCTCTGCCGGCAACTCGCCCAGGCGGCCCAGCAGGTCAGGGCGTCCGAAAATCACCCGCCCCATCGGGTCGAGGCTCTGGCGAATGGCCTCGGCACTGCTGGCCTTGAGGTCGGCGCGGAACTGCTCGCGAACCTCCGGCACCGTCTGGCCGCCGGCATGGAAGAAGATCGGCACCACGATGTCGAGCAGTGGGTCAGGGAAGAGCCCTGCGCCGCTGGCGGCATCCAGCAGGCCGAAGTACTTCAGGCGCGTTGCTTCAGGTTCGGCGCCGAGGTAGGTATCCATCAGCACGATGCGGTCAACCCGTTCCGGGTGCGCGATCGCCAGCTCAGCACCCCACATGCCGCCGACCGACAGGCCGACCAGATGGCATTTGTCGATGCCCAGTGCGTCGAGAAACGCCAGGTGCTGGCGTGCCAGCGCGCTCATGTTGGTGGTGGTGGCTGGTGGTGCGTCGGAGTCGCCATGGCCCCAGAGCTCGGGCACCAGCACGCGGAAGTGTTTCGACAGCGCATCGATCTGCGGTTGCCACATCGCGGCAGACCACAGATAGCTATGGCCCAGCAGCACCGGGAAGCCCTGGCCCTGGTCGACGTAGCTCATGCGGGCGCCGTCGATTTCGATGAAGTGCTTTTGCATGAGGAAGGCTCTTGGAAAAAAGGGGCGCTCAGGTTACCTGTTCGCAGTGTGAAACGTTGTGAAACCGGTCATGTTCGGGCTGCGCCTGTGGTGATCTGCTCGCGGGCACGTCGGCGCGCCGAATCGCCGCTCGCGCAGACTTGCACCGCCGATGTGCAGTGCTCACTGCCCCTGCGGCACCAAGCGCAAGGTGCTGCGCGCCGGAATCACCCCCATCTGCGCCTTGTGATACCGCCCCTGTACATAATCCTCGGCCTGGTCCGAGTAGTGCCGGTCGAACGGCACGCCACTCTGGCCTACAGGGTTGATGGTCAGCGCTTGCCCGGCATCGGCGAAGTCGATCAGGCGTCGGGTCGAAGGCCCGTAGTTCACCGGCCAGGGCGCTGGGCCGATCTTCGCCGACAGGTTGTTCGGCACCTCGTGGGTGCCCGGTGCGGCGAAGGGGCCGACATTGAACAGCAGGTTCAACGGTTTCTGCTGGCCCAGCGGGTGGTTGTGGGTGAGGGTGTGGGCTTTGCCCCATTGCCAGTCCGCCGGGTCGTTGCCGTATAGCTCGCGCAGATGCGCCAGGCTGCGTTGCCAGGCCTGGCGGACGATGGCGGTGCGGTCGGTACGGTCGTGGCCGCCGCGCAGGTTCCACCAGGGTGAGTCGGCATCGGCCGCCAGGCGCGGTAGCGCGGCGTCGATGGCGCGGGTGCTAATCAGCACCTGGAACCAGGTGTCGCCCAGCTCATCACGCAGGGCGGCGAACGCCAGTTCGTAGAGGAACTGGTTGAACAGCGTGGCGCTGGTCGAATCCAGCGGGTAGTCGCCGCGCCATGCGGCCAGCTGTTCGACCAGCTCCTTCTGCTCGTCACCCTCGGCGATCGCACGCAGGGTATTCAGCAGCGGCGCCAAGGTACGAGGGCCATAGTCGGTGCTGGTGTCCAGCTGCAGCGCCTGGCTGTTTTGCACATCCCATTTGACCTGCGGGTCGGCCAGTCGACGATCCAGCTGGCGGCCACGGTCGGGCAGGTTGTAATAGCCGGGAATCGGGATGGCGGCCGGGGGCTGGTAGTTGGCCGAGACAATGTAGCCGCTGGGCGGGTTCTCCTGCTGGGGATTGGCGCTGAAGGGGTAGAAGCCGAGCTTGTCGGCCTGGTGGGTGCTGCCGTCGAGAATGAACGCCGGGTTGACCCCGTCTGGACGAATGGGTAACTGCGCCGAGGCCCACCAGCCGATGTCACCGCGAGCGTTGGCCCAGACCAGGTTCAGCCCCGGTGCCCGGATCTTCGCCGCGGCCTCGCGCATCTTGCCCAGGGTGTCGGCGCGGTTGACCTGGTAGAAGGCGTCGAGAATAGGGTTTTCGGTTTCCAGGAACGCCCACCACATGGCAATGGGGGTTTGCCCTGCGGTTTCGCCGAGTACATCGTTGACGATCGGCCCGTGGGGCGAACGGCGCAGGTTGATGGTCACCGGCGCTTCGCCCTTGACCGCGATCTGTTGCTCGGTCGTCTCCAGCGCACGCCACTGGCCATCGACCATGACCTGGTTGGCGTCGGCGGGATTGGTCTTCTCGGCGATCAGGTCGACGTCGTCGTTCTGGAACATGGTCAGGCTCCAGCCGAAATCACGATTGTGACCGAGCAGGGCGAAGGGGTTCAGCGCCTGGAAATAGCCGTAGAGGTTGAAGCCCGGGGCCGATAGCTCGGCCTCGTACCACACCGCCGGTACCGCGAAGCCGATATGCGGGTCGCCCGCCAGCAGGGGGCTACCACTGCGGGTATGGCTGCCCGCGACGATCCAGGCGTTGCTGCCTTCGAACTGCGGGATGCCGGCGTCGCCGAGCGCCTGGTGGCTGAGCTGGGCCAGGCCTTCGAGGGTGCGCCAGTCACTGGCGGCAAGGGCCGGGCGCAGAGCGCCATCAGGCTGCCAGTCGAGGTCGAAGATCTTCAGATACTCGGGGCCGAGCTGGTCACGAATGTAGGTCAGCGCAGGTTCGGTACGGAAGGCTGCGGCAAAGCTGTAGGCCAGGTAGCCGGCGATGCTCAAGGTGTCTTCGGCAGTGAAGGGCCGTTCAGCGATGCCGAGGACGTCGAACTCCACCGGCTTGGGTTGGCTGGCCTGCCAGCTGTTCACGCCGTCCAGGTAGGCTTGCAATGCAATCCATGACGGTGACTGGTGATCCAGGCGCTCGACCATCCGCGCCGCCTGCTCGCGGATGCGCAGGCTGCGAAACAGCGTGTCGGTGGACACCAGCTTGCTGCCCAGCACTTCGGCCAGCTCACCCCGTGCCAGGCGGCGCACCAGCTCCATCTGGAACAGCCGGTCCTGGGCATGCACGTATCCCAGGGCACGGTACAGGTCGGGCTCGTTCTGCGCCTGCAGATGCGGTACACCGCGCTCGTCATAGCGCACGCTGACCGGTGCGCTCAAGCCGGTGATAGCCACTTCGCCTTCGCGCTGCGGCAGTTTGCCGTGCACGTACCAGTACGCGCCGGCGGCGGCCATGGCCACGACGACGGCAAGCAGAGTCAGGCTGCGCTTCATAGAATTCCTTGTACGTTGGCAGAGAGGCCGTGGCTACCGAGGGATGCGAACCGCGTTGAGAATAGCTTCCCCGAAGCGGCAGGTCTGCCGTTCACTGCGCATCTTTCTGCCATGGGCAATAGCACCCGCTGGCCAACGCATTGGAGGCCTGTACCCGGCGCCCTTGCAGCAGCGCCCGGATGACGGGTTCGATGAAGCTGTTGCTCGAGTTGCACACCGCGCCTTCGCTATAGGGGCCGAAGTAGGCGAGCTGCCCCTGTCGATCCCAGATCGCCACTGCCGGAGAGGCTGGCAGGTGTCCGCTGCCCGGCAGCTCGCGGATCGGCTGCAGGGCGCCAAGGTTGGCGGGAAGCTGGCCGTGGCTGCCGGGCTTTTGCAACACGTGGAAGGTTACACCCTGCGCGGCGAACTGCTCGATGAGCTCGGCCAGGTGTTGCTGGTTGCCGACATTGCAAGGGCAGGTGGGGTCCCAGAAGTGCACGATGCGGATCGGGCCAGGGCCTGCGAGTTCGGCGGGCAGTTGCAACTGGCTGCCGTCGAACAGCGTGGCCTGGTCGTCGAACTGGCGCAGGTAGCGCGACTGGAAGCTGTCGTAGGCCCACCACAGCAAGGCGGCGCAGAGCAGGGTGGCGAGCAGCGTGGTGAGGGTTTTCATCGGTATTCCGCAACGTTGCACCGGGCTTTTTCGCGGGCTTGCCCGCCAAGAGCGTCTCGGTGCATGACAAAGACAAGAAGACGCCAGCTTGCCATGGCCGGGCACAGAGCTGAATATCGCAGATCAATACTCGCGCCACTCTGGATGTACCGATGCCTTCACCCTTCCACCCTGACCTGCTGCGCACCAGCCTTGACGCTCTTGCGGCGCGCGAGCCACTGTCGTCCCAGGCCCTCGACTACCAGCGCTTCTACGGTCTCGACCTGCCTGCACACAGCTGGTTGGGTGGCTTCAGCGTTGCAGGTTTCGACCTGGTCGGGCAGGTGTGGCTGCCGCAAGAACCGGTGGCAACGCTGTTCCTGCTGCATGGCTACTACGACCACATGGGCCTGTACCGCCATGTGATCGCATGGGCCTTGCAGCAGGGCTTCGCGGTGATTTGCTGCGATCTGCCCGGTCACGGGCTGTCCAGTGGCGAGCGGGCCAGCATCGCTGACTTCGCGATCTACCAGCAGGTGCTCGATGCCCTCTTCGAACAGGCGCGCAGGCTCGACTTGCCACGGCCTTGGCATCTGTGTGGGCAGAGCACGGGTGGAGCCATCGTTGTCGATCATCTGCTGCACTGCGGCGAGCAGAGCCCGGCGGACGGCCAGGTGATCCTGCTGGCGCCGTTGGTGCGACCGCGGGCCTGGCACTGGTCGAAGCTGAGTTATCGGGTGCTGCGCCATTTCGTCGATGGTATCGAGCGACGCTTCAGTGCCAATACCAACGACCCGGCATTTCTTGCGTTTCTCGAGGCCGATCCGTTGCAGCCGCGGCGCCTGCCGACGGCATGGGTGGGGGCGCTGATGGCCTGGATCAAGCGCATCGAGGCGGCGCCGCACAGTCGGCGTCGGCCGCTGATCGTTCAGGGCGAGGCAGACGGCACGGTCGACTGGCCTTACAACCTCAGGGTGCTGAAGGAGAAGTTCGCCGAGCCGCAGATTCTCCTGCTGCCCGAGGCGCGGCATCACCTGGCCAACGAGCTGCCGGATATCCGCCGGCGCTACTTCACCTTTCTCGACCAGCGCCTGCTTACTTGAGGTTGGCGCTGCTCTGGCCGACGGCCAGCCCCGCACGCACCGCGGCCAGCGCGGCATTGTAGTAGGCCTTGCCCTCTGCGGATTCGGCGAAAGTGGCGAACGCTTCCAGTTCGTCGTCGGACAGCTCGCGGTAGACGTACAACAACGTGTTGTTCAGGTCTTCGCCAATCTCGTTCATCAAACGTTGGCGCTGACCATCGAGCAGGCCCTGGGCCTGGCCGCTGCCGAACAGGCCGGGAATCATCGAGCTGAGGCTGTCGGCGGCAACCCCGGCGATCGCCAGGCTGACCTCGGCCCCAGCTTCGCGGGCCGGCAGGGCCTGGGCCAGGTGACCAATGGCCAGCAGGCGGTTGTCGCTGGCCTGGATCCTTGGCAGGCCCTTGGCGTTCTTGGCCAATTGGTCCTTGCGCGTGGCCAGCAATTCGGCGGCAACCACCTTGCGTCCCAGCGGCGATTGGAAGAACGCCAGCGCCGGCGCCGGGTTCTTCAGGTTGGCGCGCAGTTGGGCCTGGGCACGCTGATCCATCGCCTGGGCCTGGAAGCGTTGGTTGCTGTTGTTGACGAGCGCCTGGTAAACCGCGGGCGGCAGGCTGTTGCGGTAGCGCTGCTGGGCGGCACCGATGGCGTCATTGAAGTGGGCGCGCTGGTCGGGCCAGCCGGCGGCCTTGTACAGCTGGTCGAGGCTGTCTGCCCAGACAGGCATGGTGCAGATCATCAGCACAAGCAGGGAAAACAAACGGCGCATTCAGGACTCCTGTCGGCAGGCCGCTATTGTCCGTGGGGTGGCACGCCTTTGTCGAGATATCAGCGCGCTTCTCGGCCAAGTGGCGCTGTCCGTGTACATGGCTAATGGATATGATGCGCGCCATGCATACCTCTCCTGAACATCCGCTGCTGTCGACCATCGTCGATGACCTGGCCACCCGTGGCTGGTCGCAGCAGGCACTTTTCCTGCCGCTTGAGCTGGCCGGCGCATTGGCTGCCGAGTGTCGCAGGCGCCATGCCGAGGGCGAACTGAACCCTGCAGGTGTCGGCAGGGGTGCGGCCCAGGAGGTACGCGAGGCGATCCGTGGCGACCAGATCCAGTGGATCGACCCCGGCCAGGCCGAGGCCTGCGACCGTTACCTGGAGCTCATGGGCAACCTGCGCCAGGCGATCAACCAAGGGCTGTTCCTGGGGCTGGAAGACTTCGAGTGTCATTTCGCCCTGTATCCGCCGGGCGCCTTCTACCGCAGGCATCTTGACCGCTTCCGCGACGACGACCGACGCATGGTGTCGGTGGTGCTCTATCTCAATGAGCGCTGGCAACCCGAAGACGGCGGGCAACTGCGGATGTTTCTCGCCGACGATGTCGAGCATGACGTCCAGCCCGAGGCTGGCAGCCTGGTGGTGTTCCTTTCGGGTGAAGTCCCGCATGAAGTCCTGCCGGCCAATCGCGAACGCCTGTCGCTGACGGGCTGGTTCCGGCGCCGTGGCAATGATCCCTTCTGAGTCGTCCAAGGTCCTGGTCAGCGCCTGCCTGCTGGGGCAACCGGTGCGCTATGACGGACGTGACAGTGGTCACCCCGATCTGCTCAAGCAATGGCAGGCCGAGGGCCGTGTAGTGCCCTTGTGCCCGGAGGTGGCGGGTGGCTTGCCGACGCCGCGACCGGCCGCGGAGATCCAGGGCGGGCAGGGAGGTCAGGTGCTCGATGGGCAGGTTCAGGTCCTGACCGTGGCTGGCGAGGATGTCAGCGCGGCATTTTTGAGCGGCGCTCGGCAGGCCTTGGCGCTGGTGCGCCGACATGGGATTCGGGTTGCGGTGCTCAAGTCAGGTAGCCCGTCGTGCGGTAACCGACTGACCTACGATGGCAGTTTCAGCGGGGTGAAAGTGCCGGGGGAGGGCGTCGTTGCTGCGCTGTTGCGTCGGGCAGGGGTGCGGGTGTTCAGCGAGCTGGAGCTGGATGAGGCGCAACGGGCACTCGGGTAGTTCGGTGTCGTTCTTTTCGCGGGCAAGTCGGAGCGCCGAACCGCCGCCCCCACAAGGCCTGTGGTGAGTCCAACCCTGTGGGAGCGGGCTTGCCCGCGAAGAGGACGACGCGATATCACTGCTGCACCGCAGTCTTCTCGAACCACTTCTGCTCGAGCTCCGCCATCCGCCCACTGTCCTTGAGCCGCTGCAGGGCATTGTTCAGCGTGCTTTCGAATGCCGGGTTATCTTTCTGGAACGGAATCACCAGCTTCTTCTCGCCAAACGGCTGGCTGGCATCCAGCACGCTTTCGGTCGCAGGCTGTTCGCTCGCGGGTGTCAATGCGATGTCGTACTTGCCGCTCTCCACGCCCGGTAACACTTCGTCGGCAGGCGCTTCGATGAATTCGGCGCGCAGGTCCATCTCCCGGGCCAGGTCCTGGCCGAACTCGATGTCGAACCCGGTCAGGTGCTCGTTTTCCTTGAAGGCGTAGGGTGCATTGTCGGCTTGGACGGCTATGCGCAGTTCACCCCGGTCGTTGATTTCGTCGATCAGCTCTGCCTGGGCCAGGGGGCTGATGAGTACTGCCAGCAGTAGGCCAATGGTCAAACGCATGAATATCCCTTTTATTTCTCGGCAGATGAATGTCATTCGCCGTGGCTTTCTGTGTTTGCCGCGATCGAACGCAGCCTATGACCCCTACATCGCGCGTATGTTTGAGCCGGCATTGAAATTTTCATGCCGGCATTTTTGAACCTGCGGCGCGGCAGGTGGACTATGGTGAAGTACCGCCTCGCTTCTTTTAAGTGATAGCGGTCAATTGAAGTGAATGACAGGAGATGTGAATGAAAAGCCCAGTTTCGCGTGCTGCCCTCGCCGGTTTGCTGATGGGAGCCTCTTTGCTTGCCACGGCTGCGGATGCCCTGAAAAGCCAGGAGCCGCCGAAAGATGCGAAGGTCTTCATCGTTTCCCCTGCCGATGGCGCTACGGTCGACAAGACCTTCACCGTCAAGTTCGGCATTGAAGGGATGGCGCTCAAGCCGGCCGGCGACCAGACTCCGCATTCCGGGCACCATCACCTGCTGGTGGATGTCGACAAAGCGCCTGTGGCTGACCAGCCATTGCCGACCAGCCTGATGCCTGAGGGCAACCAACCCCTGCCAGCCGGGCCGCAGGTGCTGCATTTCGGCAAGGCGCAGACCGAGGCGACCATCACCCTGACCCCGGGCAAGCACACCCTGCAACTGGTGCTGGGCGACCAGTACCACGTGCCGTTCAAGCCAAGCGTCGAGTCGAAGAAGATCACCGTCAATGTGAAGTAACGCGGGGAATGCTTCACGGCGCCCCGACCCGCCCGCGAAGCCGAAGGCACGGATCGGGCAGGCAAAAAAAGGGAGGCCACCAGGGCCTCCCTTCTTCATGCAGCCATCAGGCTCAGAACAGTACGCGCGAGCGGATGGTGCCCTTGACGTGCTGCAGCTTCTCTTGCGCCAGGTCCGAGTACTCGGCGTCGACGTCGATGACCACGTAGCCCACTTTCTCGTCGGTCTGCAGGAACTGACCGGAGATGTTGATGCCGTTCTCGGCGAAGACCTTGTTGATCTCGCTGAGTACGCCCGGGATGTTTTCGTGGATGTGCAGCAGGCGGTGTTTGCCTGGGTGTGCCGGCAGGGCTACTTCAGGGAAGTTGACCGACGACACGGAGGTACCGTTGTCGCTGTACTTGACCAGCTTCTCGGCCACTTCCAGACCGATGTTGGCCTGGGCTTCGGCGGTCGAACCGCCGATGTGCGGGGTCAGGATCACGTTGTCCAGGCCACGCAGCGGGCTTTCGAACTCTTCGTCGTTCGAGCGCGGCTCGACCGGGAACACGTCGATGGCGGCGCCGATCAGGTGCTTGTCCTTGATCGCGGCAGCCAGGTGATCCAGCTCGACCACGGTGCCGCGTGCGGCGTTGATCAGGATCGAACCCTTCTTCATCGCACGGATTTCCTTCTCGCCGATCATCCACTGGGTGGATGGCAGCTCAGGCACGTGCAGCGAGACGATGTCGGCCAGGCCCAGCAGTTCGTTGAGGCTGGTGACCTGGGTGGCGTTGCCCAGTGGCAGCTTGGTCAGCGGGTCGAAGAAGTAGACCTGCATGCCGACGCTTTCGGCCAGTACCGACAGCTGCGTGCCGATCGAGCCGTAGCCGACGATGCCGAGCTTCTTGCCGCGGATCTCGAAGGAGTTGGCCGCGCTCTTGATCCAGCCACCGCGGTGGCAGGAGGCGTTTTTCTCGGGGATGCCGCGCAGCAGCAGGATGGCTTCGGCCAGCACCAGTTCGGCAACCGAACGGGTGTTGGAGTACGGCGCGTTGAACACCGCGATGCCGCGCTCGCGGGCCGCGTTCAGGTCAACCTGGTTGGTGCCGATGCAGAAGCAGCCGACTGCGACCAGTTTCTTCGCACAATCAAAGACTTCTTCAGTCAGTTGAGTGCGCGAGCGGATGCCGATGAAGTGGGCGTCCGCGATCTTTTCCTTCAGTTGCGCATCCGGCAGTGAGCCGGTGAGGTACTCGATGTTGGTGTACCCGGCAGCCTTGAGGGTGTCCACAGCATTCTGGTGGACGCCTTCGAGAAGAAGGAACCTGATCTTGCTCTTGTCGAGAGAAGTCTTGCTCATCTGCGTAAACCTGTATCCCGGAGAAAAAATGGCGAGGGGGGCAAAGCGGCGCGGCGACGGGCCTTAGCACGATCGACGGGAGGGCTATGCTAGCATACGCGACACCGTCTGAGCTTATCCCGACAGGTGAAGAGTGCTCAGGGTGACCATGAATCATTCGAGAGTTCTGCCGATGATCGACGTTGCGGTAATTGATGAGCTGAAGACCCTGGTCGACCCTGGCAAGGTCCTTGTCGACCCCGCCTCGCTTGAGGCGTATGGCAAGGACTGGACCAAGCACTATCCACCGGCTCCTTCGGCCGTCGTGCTGCCCAAAACCATCGAGCAGGTCCAGGCCATCGTCGCCTGGGCCAACCGCTACAAGGTCGCGCTGGTGCCGTCCGGCGGACGCACCGGCCTGTCGGGCGCCGCAGTCGCTGCCAATGGCGAAGTCCTGGTGGCCTTCGACCAGATGAACCAGATTCTCGACTTCAACGCGTTCGACCGCACCGTGGTCTGCCAGCCGGGCGTGATCACCCGCCAGTTGCAGCAGTTCGCCGAAGACCAGGGGTTGTACTATCCGGTAGATTTCGCCTCGAGCGGATCCAGCCAGATTGGCGGCAATATCGGCACCAATGCCGGCGGAATCAAGGTCATTCGCTACGGCATGACCCGCAACTGGGTGGCAGGGCTGAAGGTTGTCACCGGCAAGGGCGAACTGCTGGAGCTCAATCGCGACCTGATCAAGAACGCCACCGGTTACGACCTGCGCCAGTTGTTCATCGGTGCCGAGGGCACCCTGGGCTTCGTGGTCGAAGCGACCATGCGCCTGGACCGTGCGCCGCGCAACCTTACGGCGATGGTGCTCGGCACGCCGGACTTCGACTCGATCATGCCGGTGCTGCACGCCTTTCAGGGCAAGCTCGACCTGACCGCCTTCGAGTTCTTCTCCGACAAGGGCCTGGCCAAGATCATGGGGCGCGGCGACGTGCCGGCGCCGTTCGACACGCAATGCCCTTTCTATGCGCTGCTGGAGTTCGAGGCCAGCACCGAGGAGGTGGCCAACGAAGCCCTGGCCACCTTCGAGCACTGCGTCGAGCAGGGTTGGGTGCTCGATGGGGTGATGAGCCAGAGCGAGACGCAGCTGAAGAACCTGTGGAAGCTGCGCGAGTACCTGTCCGAGACCATCTCCCACTGGACGCCCTACAAGAACGATATTTCCGTCACCGTCTCCAAGGTGCCGGCGTTCCTGCGCGATATCGATGCAGTGGTCGGCGAACACTACCCCGACTACGAAGTCGTCTGGTACGGGCATATCGGCGACGGCAACCTGCACCTGAACATCCTCAAGCCCGACCACATGAGCAAGGATGATTTCTTCGCCTCGTGCACCAAGGTCAACAAGTGGGTGTTCGAGATCGTCGAGCGCTACAACGGTTCGATCTCTGCCGAACACGGCGTGGGCATGACCAAGCGGGACTACCTGGGCTACAGCCGCTCGGCAGATGAAATTGCCTGCATGAAGGCGATAAAGGCGGTGTTCGACCCGAACGGCATCATGAATCCGGGTAAGATCTTCGCACCTGAATAAGAAAGCAGTATCCAGAGGAGTCGGCCCCATGAGTTACCAGCACCAGTACGTAGACGGCACGCGCATCCACTTCCCGCTGGGCAAGGTGGTGTGCATCGGCCGTAACTACGCCGAGCATGCCAAGGAACTGGACAACCCCATCCCCAGCGAGCCACTGCTGTTCATCAAGCCTGGCAGCTGCGTGGTGCCACTGGAAGGCGGCTTCAAGATCCCGACCGACCGTGGCTCGGTGCACTACGAAGCCGAGATCGCCGTGCTGCTGGGCAAGCCGCTGTCGACCAAGCCGACAGTCGAAGAAGTGCTGGATGCCATCTCCGGCTACGCCCCGGCCCTGGACCTGACCCTGCGCGACGTACAGGCCAAGCTCAAGGAGAAGGGCCTGCCGTGGGAGCTGGCCAAGAGCTTCGACGGCGCCTGTGTATTGCCGCCGTTCGTCGCCGCATCCAGTTTCGAGGACGTGACCGACATTCCGGTACGCCTGACCATCAACGGCGAAGTGCGCCAGGATGGCAGCAGCGCAATGATGCTCAACCCCATCGTGCCGATCATCCAGCACATCGCCGCGCACTTCTCTCTGCAGGCGGGCGATGTGATCCTCACCGGCACCCCGGCCGGTGTCGGGCCGTTCAATGTCGGTGATGAGCTGGTGCTTGAGCTGCCGGGTGTCAGCCGCTTCGAGAGCCGCGTGCTTTGATCTGACTACGCGTCGCCTTTTCGCGGGTAAACCCGCTCCTACAGGGATTTGCACAGCCTTGTGAGAGCGGTTTTACCCGCGAGCGATTTACCGTTTTTTTCACACCCCATCTGGATAATGCGCGAATCTTCGCCCATTTACCCAGGACCCCCTGCATGCCAGCACCTTCCAGCGCCCCAGCTTCCACCAAGCGTCGTTTCTACCTGCGCTGGCCGTTCGCCCTGGCTGTGGCAGCGGTGATCGGCTATGGGGTGGCCATCGCCATGCACTGGGACGACCGTGGCCTGCTGTGGGTCAAGGAGCGTTTCGAGAGCAGTGCCGAGCGAATTGAAAGCGTCTGGCTGCCGGACTACCTGGTAGACATCGACGCCAAGCCGTTGCCGGGCATGGACGACGACGAAGCCTCGGACCTGTCGTTCAATCCGCAGACCCGCACGCTGTTCGCGGTGATGGGCAAGAACCCTTTCCTGGTCGAACTCACGCTCGATGGCGACGTGTTGCGCAAGATTCCGCTGGTGGGTTGGGAAAATCCTGAAGGCCTTGCCGTGCTGGAAAACGGGCTGATCGCGATCGTTGATGAGCGCAACCATGACCTGACGCTGGTAAAGGTGGACGCGAGTACCTCGACGCTTAATCACGATGACTTCCCCAGCTATGACCTGGGCAAGTCAGTCAAGAGCAACAAGGGTTTCGAGGCCATCGCCTGGGACCCGATGCGCCAGCGCCTGATCATCGGCGAAGAGCGTCCGCCGCGTCTGTTTACCTGGAGCACCGATGGTCGCGGGCCGCTCAAGGGCGACAAGCAGCTACTGCCCAGTGACGAGCTCGACCTGCGCAACCTGTCGGCGCTGGCGGTTGATCCACGTACGGGCCACCTGCTGGTGCTGTCGGCTGACTCGAACATGCTGCTGGAACTGGACGAGAAGGGTGAGCAGGTCAGCTTCATGACCTTGCTTGGGGCGTTCAACGGTCTGGGTAGCCGTGTGCCTCGGGCCGAAGGTGTGACCATGGACGATCAGGGCAACCTGTACATGGTCAGCGAGCCCGCGCTGTTCTATCGCTTCAAGAAGCACTGACAGGGTTATCGGAATTTTCTGATGATGGCCTTAAGCTTTATTTCAGCTATGAATGATTAGATTCGGCATCCTCCGTCGAGTCCTCTTCATGCGCCGTCATCTTCGTTCGTTTCTCTTTCTTCTGGCTTTCTCCGTGCTGGCGGTGCTTGGCGTGGCGGGGCACGAGTTCCGTCTGTTCGAGCGCGGCTGGTTCAACCTCAAGAGCTGGTGGCAGCCGACCGAGCAAGGCATCGGCCTGGATCGCTACCAGGTGGTGATCGAGGCGCAGCCCATCGAGGGCCTGGACGACGATGTTTCGGCGCTTACCTACGACCCCGATCGCAAGACCCTGTTTACCGTCACCAACGCCCGCTCAGAGCTCATCGAGCTTTCGCTGGACGGACGTATCCTGCGCCGCGTGCCGCTGACCGGCTTCGGCGATCCTGAGGCGGTGGAGTATGTCGGACCGAACAGCTATGTCATCACCGACGAGCGCCAGCAACGGCTGATTCGCGTGCGATTGGACGACGACACGCCGTTTCTCGACGCCAACGACGCCGAGCAGCTCACCTTGGGCATCGGCCTGAACGGCAACAAGGGCTTCGAAGGGCTGGCTTACGATTCGGCTGGCAAGCGCCTGTTCGTCGCCAAGGAGCGTGACCCGATGCTGATCTACGAGGTGCACGGTTTCCCCCATGCCAATCCGGAGCAGCCCTATGCAGTGCATGTGGTGCAGGACCGCAAGCGTGATTCACGGTTGTTCGTGCGCGACCTGTCGAGCCTGCAGTTCGATGAGCGCAGCGGGCATCTGCTGGCGCTGTCGGACGAATCACGGCTGGTGCTGGAGCTGGATGTGAAGGGGCGGCCGCTGAGCACCCTGTCGTTGCGCAAGGGGTATCAGGGCCTGAAGAAGACGGTGCCGCAGGCTGAAGGGATCGCCATGGACGATGCCGGGACCATCTACCTGGTGAGTGAGCCGAACCTGTTCTATGTGTTCAGGCAGCCGGCTGAGTAGATGTAGTTCAGGGCTCTGTGGGGGCAGTGGTCTTTGTTGTGTCAGTGCTGGCCTATTCGCGGGTAAACCCGCTCCTACAGGTTTCCCGGTGTCCTTCAGAACAGCGGGGTACTTGTAGGAGTGGGCTTGCTTATTCAGCCTTCAGGCTCTTCACGCCTTCGGAAGTCCCCAGCAGCAGCAAGTCTGCCGGACGCGCCGCGAACAGGCCGTTGGTGACCACGCCAACGATCGCATTGATCTGGCTTTCCAGCTCCACCGGGTTGGTGATCTGCAGGTTGTACACGTCGAGGATGACGTTACCGTTGTCGGTCACCACGCCTTCGCGGTACACCGGATCGCCACCCAGCTTGACCAGCTGGCGCGCCACGTGGCTGCGGGCCATCGGGATCACCTCGACCGGCAGCGGGAAGGCGCCGAGCACCGGCACCAGCTTGCTGGCGTCGGCGATGCAGATGAAGGTCTTGGCCACTGCCGCGACGATCTTTTCGCGGGTCAGGGCCGCACCGCCGCCCTTGATCAGGTTCAAGTGCGCGTCGCTCTCGTCGGCACCGTCGACGTAGAACTCCAGCTCGCTGACGCTGTTCAGCTCATAGACCGGGATGCCATGACCCTTCAGACGCTGTGCGGTGGCCTCGGAGCTGGCGACGGCGCCGTCGAAGGCGGTCTTGTGCTGGGCCAGGGCGTCGATGAATAAGTTGGCGGTCGAACCGGTGCCGACGCCGACGACGCTCTTTTCATCCAGCTTGGGCAGAATGAAGTCGACAGCGGCCTGGGCGACGGCCTGTTTGAGTTGGTCCTGGGTCATGCGGGCTCCGAGAGGGGCGGGAGGTTTTCTGAAGTCGCCTAGTATAACGAGTCCGGCGGCTTTGCTGTGGTCGCCCGACAGGGCGCTGGGGTAGACTTCCAGCCCTTGTCCCGCGGCCCAGTGATGTTTCCAAGATGCTCGAACAGTACGTCAAGAAGATCCTCACCTCGCGCGTCTACGACGTCGCCGTCGAAACCCCGCTGCACAACGCCGGCCAACTGAGCAAGCGCCTGGGCAACCAGGTCCTGCTCAAGCGCGAGGACCTGCAGCCGGTGTTCTCCTTCAAGATCCGCGGGGCGTACAACAAGCTGGCGCAACTGAGCGCCGAAGAGCTGGCGCGCGGCGTGGTCACCGCCTCTGCCGGCAACCACGCCCAGGGCGTGGCCCTGGCTGCGCGGGAGCTGGGCATCAAGGCCACCATCGTGATGCCCAAGACCACGCCGGAGATCAAGGTCGAGGGGGTGCGCTCGCGTGGCGGCAAGGTGGTGCTGCACGGCGACTCCTTCCCCGAGGCGCTGGCCTATTCGTTGAAGCTGGTCGAAGAGAAGGGCTTCGTCTACATCCACCCCTACGACGATCCCCACACCATCGCCGGGCAGGGCACCGTGGCGATGGAGATCCTGCGCCAGCACCCGGGCCGTCTGGACGCGATCTTCGTGCCGGTCGGCGGCGGCGGGCTGATTGCCGGCATTGCGGCCTATGTGAAGTACCTGCGCCCCGAGATCAAGGTGATCGGCGTCGAGCCTGACGATTCCAATTGCCTGCAGGCGGCCATGGCTGCGGGCGAGCGTGTGGTGCTACCGCAGGTGGGGCTGTTCGCCGACGGTGTCGCGGTGGCGCAGATCGGTCAGCACACCTTCGACATCTGCAAGGATCATGTCGATGAGGTGATTACCGTCAGTACCGACGAGATCTGTGCGGCGATCAAGGATATCTACGACGATACCCGCTCGATCACCGAACCTGCCGGCGCCCTTGGCGTGGCGGGCATCAAGAAGTACGTCGAGTTGACTGGCGTCTCGGGGCAAACGCTGGTGGCCATCGACTCCGGAGCCAACGTCAATTTCGATCGTCTGCGTCACGTTGCCGAGCGCGCCGAACTGGGCGAGAAGCGCGAGGCGATCATCGCCGTGACCATCCCGGAGCGGCCGGGCAGCTTCAAGGCTTTCTGCGAGGCTATCGGCAAGCGTCAGATCACCGAGTTCAACTATCGGTACCACGCCGACAAAGAGGCGCACATCTTCGTCGGCGTGCAGACCCATCCAGAGACCGACCCGCGCGCCGCCCTGGTTCAGCACCTGACCGAACAGGGCTTCCCGGTAACCGACCTGACCGACAACGAACTGGCCAAGCTGCATATCCGTCACATGGTCGGTGGCCACTCGGCGGCGGCCAGCGATGAGCTGGTGCTGCGTTTCGAGTTCCCTGAGCGTCCGGGGGCGCTGTTCAACTTCCTCAACAAGCTGGGCGGGCGCTGGAACATCTCGATGTTCCACTACCGCAACCACGGTGCCGCCGATGGTCGTGTGGTGGCCGGGTTGCAGGTGCCGGAAGACGAGCGTCACCTGGTGCCCGAGGCGCTGGCCAAGATCGGTTATCCATACTGGGATGAAACCGACAACCCGGCGTACAAGCTGTTCCTGGGTTGAGCGGCTACGCTTGGCATGAATGGCAACACCGTACTTGCAGAAGCGGGCTTGTCCCGCGGTGAGGCCGAAAAAAGTCTTTCGAGGACCCGCACGCGATGGAACACCTGACCACCCTCAAGACCCTGCACATCCTCGCCACCGTACTGTTGATCCTCGGTGCGCTGGGCCTGGCGATCTGGACCTTGCGTGCCCGCCGGCAGGGCGATGCCGAGGCCTACGCCAAACTGCTGCGTCGGCCGCTGGTGTTCGTCTGGCTGGTGATGGGGCTGTGCCTGCTGAGCATGCCGTTCACCGGCTGGTGGCTGGTGCACCTGGTCGGCTGGCCGTTGGGCCAGACCTGGGTGCTGGCCTCAAGCATCCTCTATACCCTGGGCGCTTTCGCCGTGTGGTGGCTGCTGGTGCGGCTGAACCGCCTGCGCAAGGCCGAGCCTGCCGGGCTGCGCCTGACCCTGGCGCTGGCGGTGTTCAGCGGGGTGTGCTTCCTGTCGATTGCAGGATTGATGGGGGCCAAGCCGGTCTGATGCGTCTGCGGGGCCTTTTTCACGGGTAAACCCACGAAGAGAGCCCCGCGATCTCAATCGCGTAACGAAATCACCGGCCAACCTCGCCGCTCGGCCTCTTCACGCAGTTTCGGATCCGGGTCCACCGCCACCGGGTGCGTCACCTGCTCCAGCAACGGCAGATCATTCAGCGAATCGCTGTAGAAGTAGCTGTCTTGCAGATCGTAGCCGTTCTCCAGCATCCAGCGCTTCAGGCGCGTCACCTTGCCTTCACGGAAACACGGTATATCGGTGCTACGCCCGGTATAGCGCTCGCCATCACGCTCGCATTCGGTGGCCAGCAGGGTGCGCACGCCCAGGCGGCGGGCGATGGGCGCAGTGACGAAGCGGTTGGTGGCGGTGATGATCACCAGCTTGTCGCCAGCCTCGCGGTGCTGCTGCAGCAGGGCGAGTGCCTTTGGCAGGATGATCGGCTCGATGCAGTCGCGCATGAATTCGCGGTGCCATTGGTCGAGCTGGGCAGGTTCGGTGGCGGCGAAGATCTCCATCGAGAACGCCAGGTAAGCCTGCAGGTCCAGGGTGCCGTTGAGGTAATCCTGATAGAAGGCGTCGTTGCGTTGCTTGTAGGCGATGGGGTCGAGGATGCCCCGTTCACACAGGTAGTCACCCCAGGCGTGATCGCTGTCGCCGCCGAGGAGGGTATTGTCCAGGTCGAATAAAGCCAGGCGCATGGGTTTTCTCGCAGAAGCCTCCGGGAAGAAGTCCCGCAGAATACGGAGTTTTCACCTCGCTGCACATAAGCTATGGCGGGTGCGTTGCTGCGCTCGCAAGCTTTGTGGAACAATGCGGTGACATGCGTTTTCGAGGTTGCTGCCGTGATCGACCCGGATGGTTTTCGCCCCAATGTCGGGATCATTCTCACGAATGATGCCGGGCAGGTGCTATGGGCTCGGCGGATCAACCAGGATGCCTGGCAGTTTCCACAGGGTGGTATCAACCCTGACGAAACCCCAGAGGATGCCCTGTACCGCGAGCTGAACGAAGAAGTTGGCCTGGAACGCGAGGATGTGGAAATTCTTGCCTGCACTCGAGGCTGGTTGCGTTATCGTTTACCCCAGCGCCTGGTCCGCACGCACAGCCAGCCGCTGTGCATCGGCCAGAAGCAGAAGTGGTTCCTGCTGCGGCTGGTGAGCAACGAACAGCGGGTGCGGATGGACCTGACCGGAAAACCGGAATTCGATGGCTGGCGCTGGGTCAGCTACTGGTATCCGCTGGGTCAGGTGGTGACATTCAAGCGCGAGGTGTATCGCCGCGCCCTGAAAGAGCTAGCCCCGCGCCTGTTGACGCGCGACTGACGACGGAGTCCGACCCCGAGCCATGCTCAATACGCTGCGCAAGATCGTCCAGGAAGTGAACTCCGCCAAAGATCTCAAGACGGCGTTGGGTATCATTGTCTTGCGCGTCAAGGAGGCCATGGGCAGCCAGGTATGCTCGGTCTACCTGCTCGACCCGGAGACCAACCGTTTCGTGCTGATGGCCACCGAAGGCCTGAACAAGCGCTCGATCGGCAAGGTCAGCATGGCCCCGAACGAAGGCCTGGTCGGCCTGGTCGGCACCCGTGAAGAGCCGCTGAACCTCGAGAACGCTGCGGATCACCCGCGCTATCGCTACTTCGCCGAAACCGGCGAGGAACGCTTCGCCTCCTTCCTTGGTGCCCCCATCATCCACCACCGTCGCGTGGTCGGGGTACTGGTCATCCAGCAGAAGGAGCGGCGCCAGTTCGATGAAGGCGAAGAAGCCTTCCTCGTGACCATGAGCGCCCAGCTCGCCGGGGTTATCGCCCACGCCGAGGCTACCGGCTCGATACGCGGCCTGGGCCGCCAGGGCAAGGGTATCCAGGAAGCACGCTTCGTTGGCGTGCCGGGCTCGCCAGGCGCTGCCGTCGGCCGCGCGGTGGTCATGCTGCCCCCCGCTGACCTCGAAGTGGTTCCGGACAAGACCGTCGAAGACATCGACGGCGAACTCAAACTCTTCAACAACGCCCTCGAAGGGGTGCGCGCCGACATGCGCAAGCTGTCGGCTAAGCTTGCGACCCAGTTGCGTCCCGAAGAGCGTGCGCTGTTCGATGTGTACCTGATGATGCTCGAGGACGCCGCCCTGGGTGGCGAAGTGGCCGAGGTCATCAAGACTGGCCAGTGGGCCCAGGGCGCGCTGCGCCAGGTGGTCGGCGAGCACGTCAGCCGCTTCGAGCTGATGGATGACGATTACCTGCGCGAGCGCGCCTCGGACGTCAAGGACCTCGGCCGCCGCCTGCTGGCCTACCTGCAGGAGGCCCGCTCGCAGACGCTGGTCTACCCCGACAACACCATTCTGGTCAGCGAGGAGCTGACCCCGGCGATGCTCGGCGAAGTGCCGGAAGGCAAGCTGGTCGGCCTGGTGTCGGTATTGGGCTCGGGCAACTCCCACGTGGCGATCCTGGCGCGAGCCATGGGTATCCCGACGGTGATGGGCCTGGTCGACCTGCCGTATTCGAAGGTCGATGGCATCGAGATGATTCTCGACGGCTACAAGGGCGAGGCCTATACCAACCCCAGCGATGTACTGCGCAAGCAGTACAGCGACGTGGTCGAGGAAGAGCGCCAGTTGGCCCAGGGGCTCGATGCCCTGCGCGAGCTGCCGTGCGTCACCCCCGATGGCCACCGCATGCCGTTGTGGGTCAACACCGGTCTGCTCGCCGACGTGGCCCGGGCCCAGCAGCGTGGCGCCGAGGGCGTGGGCCTGTACCGCACCGAAGTGCCGTTCATGATCAACCAGCGCTTCCCCAGCGAAAAGGAACAGCTGGCGATCTATCGCGAGCAGTTGGCTGCCTTCCATCCGCTGCCGGTGACCATGCGCACGCTGGATATCGGTGGTGACAAGGCGCTGTCCTACTTCCCGATCAAGGAAGAAAACCCCTTCCTTGGCTGGCGCGGTATTCGCGTCACCCTCGACCATCCGGAAATCTTCCTGGTGCAGACCCGCGCCATGCTCAAGGCCAGCGAGGGGCTGAACAACCTGCGTATCCTGCTGCCGATGATCTCCGGCATCCACGAGCTGGAAGAGGCGTTGCACCTGATCCACCGCGCCTGGGGCGAAGTGCGTGACGAAGGCACCGACGTGCCGATGCCCCCGGTTGGCGTGATGGTGGAGATTCCGGCGGCCGTTTACCAGACCAAGGAACTGGCGCGTCAGGTCGACTTCCTCTCGGTCGGCTCCAACGACCTCACGCAGTACCTGCTGGCGGTCGATCGCAACAACCCGCGGGTCGCCGATCTGTACGACTACCTCCATCCCGCGGTGCTGCAAGCCTTGCAGACCGTAGTGCGCGACGCCCACGCCGAAGGCAAGCCGGTGAGTATTTGCGGCGAGATGGCCGGTGATCCGGCAGCGGCGATCCTGCTCATGGCCATGGGCTTCGACAGCCTGTCGATGAACGCCACCAACCTGCCGAAGGTGAAGTGGATGCTGCGTCAGATCAACATGAGCAAGGCCCGTGAGCTGCTGACCGAAGCCATGACCCATGACAACCCGCAGGTTATCCACAGCTCGCTGCAACTGGCGCTGAAGAACCTTGGGCTGGCGCGGATGATCGGGCCGAACAAGAGCCTTTGATCGTTCACAGGCCTCTTCGCGGACTTGCTCGCGAAGAGGCCTGAAAAGTCATACGAGGTTCAGTTCCACTTCCCCCAGATGCCCACCAAAGGGTCCGAAACTGCGCTCGATCATCCGCCTTCTGCCCTGATCATCCACGATCAGCACGGTACTTGCCCGCGTCCCGTAGTTCTGGCTGGCAATGAACACGCTCGACAGCAACCGCTCGGTCCCCAACCCTACGCCGGTCTCCGGCAACTCTGCGTCCTGTGCTGGCGCAGCATCGGCCAGCAGCGCCAGTAGCTGCTGCGGGTCTGCCGATTCGAGCACCTCGCCCAGCGCCGAGCGCGCTTTCAGCAGTTTCGGCCACGGCGTGTCCAGCCCGGCGTTGGATAGCCCGTAAATACCAGGTGATAGCAGTCGTGGCGCCGGGTCTCGGGCGTACAGGTAGCCCAGCCGCTCGCCATCGCCCACCAGCAGGTTGAACCCTGAGTACTGCGCGCTGCGGCTGGCGACCTGGTCCAGATACGCTTCCACGCCCAGTTCGCCCTGCAGGAAGGCGGCCACCAGTTCCCCGCGCGAACGTGGCCCGAGCGGCTGGCGAGGGTCGCGGATATTGGTCAGCGCCGCGAAGCGCCCGCCGGGGCCTATGCCCAGCCAGCTGCCACCGGCTTCGAGGTCGCGCCCGGCATGCACGCCCGGGGCATCCTCCCAGGTGGCCAGCGCCTGGGTGGGGCGGGCGTAGAACTCGTCGCGGTTGGCCGCGACGATCAGCGGCAGGGCGTGCCCCGGCCGCCAGGCGAATACGATCAGGCACATGGGTTGGCCTCGGTGTTTTGTGCCACTCTACCCACAGCCTGCCTGCACTGCCATCACCTGACACAGAGTTCACTAGAGGCGCAGCCCCGGCTTCCGTTACCATGCCGGATCGTATTCACAGGGTCTGCGAATGGAATTCGTGCTCTATCTGCTGTTGGGCGCCTGCGCCGGCGTACTGGCCGGGCTCTTTGGCGTGGGCGGCGGCATCATCATCGTGCCGGTGCTGGTGTTCAGCTTCACCCTGCAGGGCTTCGATGCCTCGATCCTCACGCACCTGGCGGTCGGGACTTCGCTGGCGACCATCGTCTTCACCTCGATCAACGCCGTGCTGGAACACCACCGCAAGGGGGCCGTACAGTGGCCGGTGTTCCTGTGGATGACCGTTGGCATCCTCATCGGCGCGGGTATTGGCGCCAAGACCGCTTCGTTGATCCAGGGGCCGATGCTGCAGAAGATCATCGGCGTGTTCGCCCTGCTGGTATCGCTGCAGATGGCCCTTGACCTCAGGCCCAAGGCCAGCCGTGGCATCCCCGGCAAGCCTGGGTTGATCGCTGCCGGTGGGGTGATCGGCTGGGCCTCGGCGATCTTCGGTATCGGCGGTGGCTCGCTCACGGTACCTTTTCTCACCTGGCGCAGCCTGCCCATGCAGAAGGCCGTGGCCACCTCGTCGGCCTGCGGCTTGCCTATCGCCCTGGCCAGTGCCCTGAGTTTCATGATCCTGGGCTGGAACGAAACTCACCTGCCCGCGCACAGTCTGGGCTATGTCTATCTCCCCGCGCTGGTCGGCATTGCCGTCACCAGCATGTTTTTCGCCCGCTTCGGCGCGCGTCTGGCGCACACGCTGTCGCCGCGCCTGCTCAAGCGCCTGTTTGCCGCGCTGCTGTTCTGCGTCGGCCTCAGCTTTTTGATCTAGAGGAACCACCATGCTGCCTTACCCGCAGATCGACCCCGTGGCCGTGGCCCTCGGGCCGCTGAAAATCCACTGGTACGGCTTGATGTACCTGATCGGCATCGGCGGTGCCTGGCTGCTCGCCTCGCGCCGGTTGAACCGCTTCGACCCGACCTGGAACCGCGAGAAGCTCTCCGACCTGGTGTTCTGGCTGTCGATGGGCGTGATCGTCGGCGGGCGCTTGGGTTACGTGCTGTTCTACGACCTGCACCAGTACCTGGCCAACCCGACGCTGATCTTCGAAGTGTGGAAAGGCGGCATGTCGTTCCACGGCGGTTTCATCGGCGTGATGCTGGCGGCACTGTGGTTCGGCAAGCGCAACAACAAGTCGTTCTTCGAGCTGATGGACTTCGTCGCACCGCTGGTGCCGATCGGCCTGGGTGCCGGACGTATCGGCAACTTCATCAACGCCGAGCTGTGGGGCAAGCCGACCGACGTGCCATGGGCGATGATCTTCCCGCCGTTCAGCGATCCGGCGCAGTTGCCGCGTCACCCATCGCAGCTTTACCAGTTCGCACTGGAGGGCGTGGCGCTGTTCCTGATCCTCTGGCTGTTCTCGCGCAAACCACGCCCGACCATGGCGGTTTCCGGCATGTTCGCGCTGTTCTACGGGATCTTCCGCTTCATCGTCGAGTTCGTCCGCGTGCCGGACGCACAGCTGGGTTACCTGGCGTGGGGCTGGTTGACCATGGGTCAGATTCTCTGCATACCGATGATCGTCGCTGGCCTCGCCTTGATCTGGTGGGCTTATAATCGCAAACCCACGGCGACACCCGCCCACTGATAATTCCACGGCAGGGGCGATCCCCCTGCCGTGCTTGCCACAGGTAGGCCATGAAACAGTATCTAGACCTGGTTCGCGATGTCATCGAGAACGGCACGCTGCAGGGCAACCGCACCGGTATCCGCACCATCAGCCTGCCGGGCGCCATGTTGCGCTTCGACCTGCAGAAGGGTTTTCCGGCCATCACCACGCGCAAGCTGGCGTTCAAGTCGGCGATCGGCGAGATGGTCGGTTTCTTGCGCAGCGTGAAGAATGCTGGCGAGTTTCGCGACCTTGGCTGCAAGGTCTGGGACCAGAACGCCAACGAGAACGCCCAATGGCTGGCCAACCCCTTCCGCCAGGGCCATGACGACCTCGGCGAGATCTACGGTGTGCAATGGCGCCAGTGGCCAGGCTACAAGCGCATCCCGCTGAGCAACCCGGCCGCCATTGAAATGGCGGAAAAAGCCGGTTTCCGCCAGATCGCCAAGGACGAAGAAGACGGCCAGGCATTCGTCATCCTCTACAAGGCCATCGACCAGGTGCGCCAGTGCCTGGACACCATCGCCAACGACCCGGGCAGCCGACGCATCCTGTTCCACGGCTGGAATTGCGCCCAGCTCGACGAGATGGCGCTGCCGCCCTGCCACCTGCTGTACCAGTTCCACCCCAATGTCGAGACGAAGGAAATCTCCCTCACGCTCTACATTCGCTCCAACGACCTGGGCCTGGGCACGCCGTTCAACCTCACCGAAGGTGCAGCACTGCTGTCGCTGTTCGGGCGCCTGACCGGCTACACCCCGCGCTGGTTCACCTACTTCATCGGCGATGCCCATGTGTACGAGAACCACCTGGACATGCTCAACGAGCAGCTCAAGCGCGAGCCGCTGGAGGCGCCGAAGCTGGTGATCAGCGACCGCGTGCCGGCGTTTGCCGAGACCGGTGTGTATGAGCCTGAGTGGCTGGAAAAGATCGAGCCGAGTGATTTCTGGCTGGAAGGGTACGAACATCATGCGCCGATGACGGCGCCGATGGCGGTCTGACTCAACACCGCCTTGTTCTTTTCGCAGACAAGTCGGAGCGCCCAACCGCCGCTCCGATTTGCCCGCGAGGGCCTTTACCGGCCTCAATGCCCGTGGCTACGCCCCACATGCGAATGCTCGGTCTCCGGCACCGACACCGCGCCATTGACCTCCAGCTGCTGCAAAATCGCGCACTCATCCCCCTGCGTATTGCACTGCCTGCGTAACTCCACCAGCTGCGTCTGCAGCGCCATCAAGCCATCGATCCTCGCCTGTACATGCTCGATATGCTCGTCGATCAGCGCATTGACGCTGCCGCACGCACCCTCGGGGGTGTCGCGCAGGCGCAGCAGGCTGCGGATTTCGTCGAGTGTCATGTCCAGGGTTCGGCAGTTGCGAATGAAGGTCAGACGCTCCACATGGGCCTGGGTGTACAGGCGGTAGTTGCCGTCGGTGCGGGCGGGTTCGGGCAGCAATTGCTCGCGCTCGTAGTAGCGGATGGTTTCCACGGCGCAGTCGGTGGCCTTGGCCAGTTCTCCGATCTTCATGACGAAATCTCCAGGGATCGCTTGACCCTATAGTGGCTACAGGGTGTTCACTTGGCAACAACCCCCCGTCAGTGGGCACTCTCCATCAGGGCGAACCTATGAACCAGCCTGTCAGTCACGACCACAAGCACGATCATGATCATGGCCACGATCACGGCCATGATCATGGCGCCAAGTCTTCCTGCCACGACACCCAGGCCCATAGCTGCTGTGCCAGCAAAGCGGCGCCGGCCTTCGTGCAACTGACCGAAAAGGCCAGTGACCAGGCGCGTCTCAGCCGTTTTCGCATCGAAGCGATGGACTGCCCGACCGAGCAGACCCTGATCCAGGACAAGCTGGGCAAGCTTGCTGGCATCGAGCAGCTGGAATTCAACCTGATCAACCGCATCCTCGGCGTGCGCCACACCCTCGACGGCACCGCGCAGATCGAGCGCGCCATCGACAGCCTTGGCATGAAGGCCGAGCCGCTGGCTGCAGACGATGATGGCAGTGCCAATGCCCCTGCCGCCCACAAGACCCGGTGGTGGCCCTTGGCGTTGTCGGGTCTTGCGGCGATTGGCGCCGAAATCGTGCACTTCTCCGCGCTGGCGCCGGAGTGGGTGGTGGCCCTGCTGGCACTGGCCGCCATCCTTGGCTGCGGTCTGGGCACCTACAAGAAGGGCTGGATTGCGCTCAAGAACCGTAACCTGAACATCAACGCACTGATGAGCATCGCCGTGACCGGTGCCGTGCTGATCGGCCAGTGGCCGGAAGCGGCTATGGTCATGGTGCTGTTCACCATCGCCGAACTGATCGAGGCGCGTTCGCTGGATCGGGCGCGCAACGCCATCAGCGGCCTGATGCAGCTGACGCCAGACATGGCCACCGTGCAGCAGGCGGATGGCCAGTGGCGCGAGGTCGAGGTGCGCGAGGTGGCCATCGGTGCGCGGGTGCGGGTGCGCCCGGGCGAGCGTATCGGCCTGGATGGCGAGGTCGTCAGCGGGCAATCGAGCGTCGATCAGGCGCCGATCACAGGCGAAAGCCTGCCCGTCGAGAAGGCGCTGGGCGACAAGCTCTTCGCAGGCACCATCAACCAGGCCGGCGCGCTTGAGTACCGCGTCACCGCCGCAGCCGGGCAATCGACCCTGGCGCGCATCATCAAGGCAGTGGAAGAAGCGCAAGGCGCACGAGCACCGACCCAGCGCTTCGTCGACCAGTTCTCGCGCATCTACACGCCCGCCGTGTTCGCCGTGGCCCTGGCCGTGGCGATCATCCCGCCGCTGTTCATGGCCGGTGCCTGGTTCGACTGGGTCTACCGCGCCCTGGTGCTGCTGGTGGTGGCCTGCCCATGTGCGCTGGTGATCTCGACCCCGGTGACCATCGTCAGCGGCCTTGCCGCCGCGGCGCGCAAGGGCATCCTGATCAAGGGTGGTGTCTATCTCGAGGGCGGGCGCAAGCTGGACTTCCTGGCCCTGGACAAGACCGGCACCATCACCCACGGCAAGCCGGTGCAGACCGACTTCAAGGTGCTCGAGCCGTTGTTCGAAGGCCGTGCCCAGGCGCTGGCTGCAAGCCTCGGCGAGCGTTCCGACCACCCGGTATCGCGTGCAATCGCCCAACATGCCCGGGAGCAGGGCATTGCCCTCGCAGAGGTAGCGGAGTTTGCAGCACTGGCCGGGCGCGGGGTGCGCGGCGAGATCGATGGCCAGGCTTATCACCTGGGCAACCATCGTCTGGTCGAGGAGCTGGGCCTGTGCTCGCCGGAACTCGAGGCCGAGCTCGATGTGCTTGAGCGCCAGGGCAAGACCGTGGTGTTGCTGCTCGATCGCTCCGGCCCGCTGGCGCTGTTCGCCGTGGCCGATACCGTGAAGGACAGCAGTCGCCAGGCCATCGCCGAGCTGCATGAGCTGGGGATCAAGACGGTCATGCTGACCGGCGACAACCCGCACACCGCCCAGGCCATCGCCGCTCAGGTGGGTATCGATCGCGCCGAGGGCAACCTGCTGCCTGCCGACAAGCTCAAGACCATCGAAGATCTTTACGCTCAAGGCCACCGCGTGGGCATGGTCGGTGACGGCATCAACGACGCGCCGGCCCTGGCCCGCGCCGAGATTGGCTTCGCCATGGCGGCGGCCGGCACCGATACCGCCATCGAAACTGCCGATGTGGCGCTGATGGACGACGACTTGCGCAAAATCCCGGCGTTCGTCAGGCTGTCGCGCCAGAGCGCTGCGATTCTCATCCAGAACATTGTCCTGGCACTGGGGGTCAAGGCGATATTCCTGGCCATCACCTTTGCCGGCATGGCTACCCTGTGGATGGCGGTGTTCGCCGACATGGGCGTGAGCCTGCTGGTGGTGTTCAACGGCTTGCGCCTGTTGCGCAAATAACGAGGTGCCATGCTCGGTTCGGAGCTCAAAGCCTTCTACATGGTGGCCCGCCTGGGCAGCATCACGCTGGCGGCGAAGAAGCTTGGGCTCAGCCAGCCCACGGTGACCACGCAGATCCGCAACCTGGAGAGCCAGTACGCGGTCGAGCTGTTCTATCGGGGCGGCCGACGCCTGGTGCTGAGCGAGGAGGGCGCCAGGCTCCTGCCGCGGGTCAAGGCCTTGTTGCAGCAGGAAGCGGACATCGAGTTCGAACTGCGCAACAGCGGCCAGGCCCAGGGCAGCCTGCGTGTCGCCGCTACCGCGCCGTATTACATTCTCGACCTGGTGAAGGTGTTCCGCGAACGCCTGCCTCAGGTCGAGGTGGCGGTGGAGATCGGCAACTCGCAACAGGTGCTGGAGATGCTCGAGGAGTACCGGGTGGATATCGCCGGCTCGTCGCAGTTGGTCGAGGATGCGCGCCTGGTGCGCCGGGTGCTGGGCAGCGATCCGCTGGTCGTGGCCGTGCACCGTAGCCATCCCCTGGCGCAGCGCCAGGCGGTGGGCATCGAAGCCCTCTGCGGGCATTGCCTGTTGATGCGCGAGCCGGGTTCGACCACGCGCAAGCTGACCGAGCAGATGATGCAGGAGGCCGGGGTGAAGGCTGGTGCGCTGCTGGAAATCGGCAGCCGCGAGTCGATCCGCGAAGCGGTGCTGCGCAATATCGGCATCAGTGTCATTGCTCGCCATGAAGTGCCGCTGACCCCGGAGCTGCGGGTGCTGGCGCTGGAGGGTGCGCCGCTGATGCACGAGTACCTGTATTGCCTGAAGGAGCGGCGCCAGGCGCGCTTGCCGGCGGCGTTTCTCGGGGTGGCGCAGGAAGTGGCGGGGGCTCGGTTCTAGATTTCCTTTGGCTTCTTCGCGGGCAAGCCCGTGTTCGCAGGCGCTCAACCAAAATCCGCCAATGCCACTATCACCCACTTTGCCCTGATCGCCACAGAACCTTCGCACAGCCTTCCTAGCATGGCCCTCATCTCTTCGATGAGGCCCAGCCATGAACCACGCAACCCCGGGCGCACACATGAACGTGCGCGGTATCCACAAGCGTTTTGGCGCGTTCACCGCGCTGAACGACGTGTCCCTGGACATCGCCGCTGGCGAGCTGGTCTGCCTGCTCGGCCCCTCCGGCTGCGGCAAGACCACCCTGCTGCGCTGTATCGCCGGCCTCGAACGTCAGGACCGGGGCTCGCTGTACATCGGTGAGCGGGATATCTCCGAGCTGCCGCCCCAGGCCCGTGACTACGGCATTCTGTTCCAGTCCTATGCCCTGTTCCCCAACCTCACCGTCGAGGCCAATATCGCCTATGGCCTGACGGGCGGCAGCCGCGAGCATTCGCGTCAGCGGGTCGCCGAAATGCTCGAGTTGGTTGGCCTGGCCGGCAGCGAAAAGAAATACCCCAGCCAGCTCTCCGGTGGCCAGCAACAGCGTGTGGCCCTGGCTCGTGCCTTGGCGCCATCGCCATCGGTGCTGTTGCTCGATGAGCCGATGTCGGCGCTGGATGCGCGGGTGCGCGAGCACTTGTGCACCGAGCTGCGCCAACTGCAGCGCAAGCTGGGCATCACCACCTTGATGGTTACCCACAATCAGGACGAGGCCATGCTGATGGCCGACCGCATCGCGGTGATGAACAACGGGCAGGTCGAGCAGTACGCCTCCCCGCAGGATATCTACGACCGGCCTGCCACACCGTTCGTTGCCGAGTTCGTCGGCCAGGGCAACTGGCTGCCGTTCCAGCGCCATGACGACAGCCACGCCCAGGTTGGCAGCATGAGCATGCGCCTGGCGCCGGGGGCGGTGAGTGCGCGCAGTGGCCGGCTGTTCTGCCGTCCGGAGGCGATCACGGTCAACCCGCTGGTGCACGAGGAGAACCTGTTCCCGGCCAAGGTGCGTGAGCTCACCTTTCTCGGCAACCGCTGCCGCATGAGCTTCGAGCTCAAGGCCTTGCCGGGGCACGCGTTGCTCGCGGAGCTGGCGCCCGAAGCCATGCCGCGCCTGGACTCGCAGGAGATCTGGGTGGCCCTGCCACCGCAGAGCCTGCAGGTGTTCGCCTGAGATGGCCGCGTCCATGAGCGTATCGCTGAGCGCCGCCAAGGCCGTACCACGGAGTGGCGTCGCCCTGGGTGATCGATTGTTCGTCGTCGGCGGCAAGAGCCTGCTGTTGCTTCTGCTGTTGCTGGCCGTGCTGATGCCGCTGCTGGCCATCTTCTGGCGTGGTTTCAGCGGCGAGGCGGGTCAGGGCGGTGGCCTGCAGGCGGCCGGCGAGCTGTTTGCCAGCGACAACTTTCGCTGGCTGCTCGGCAACAGCCTGGCGGTGGCCTTCAGCGTAGCGCTGATCGTCGTGCCACTGGCCTACTTGTTCGCCTATGCCCTGCAACGCACGCTGATTCCGGCCAAGGGCCTATGGCGCGGGATTTCACTGCTGCCGCTACTGGCTCCGTCGATGCTGCCGGCCATTGCGCTGGTCTACCTGTTCGGTAACCAGGGCCTGCTGCGCGGGCTGCTGAGCGACAACATCTACGGGTTCTGGGGGATCGTGCTTGGCGAAGCGATCTACACCTTCCCGCATGCCTTGATGATCCTGTTGTCAGCGCTGTCGCTGGCCGATGCACGGCTGTTCGACGCAGCCTCGAGCATGGGCGCCGGACCATGGCGGGCGTTTCGCAGCATCACCTGGCCGGCCACGCGCCAGGCGGTGTTCGCCGCGTTCTGCCTGGTGTTCACCTTGACCATTACTGACTTTGGTGTGCCGGTGGTGGTCGGTGGCGACTATCAGGTACTGGCGCTGGAGGCCTACAAGGCGGTGGTCGGCCAGCAGCAGTTCGGCCGTGGCGCCCTGATCGGCATGGTCCTGCTGGTGCCGGCGCTGCTCAGCTTCAGCGTCGATGCCTGGCTGCGCCGCCGCCAAGGCGAGGCGATGAGCGGGCGCGCGCAGGTATTCGAGCCCCAGCCTTCGCGTCGTCGCGATGCCTGCTTCCTGATCATCGTGGTGCTGGTCTGCGCAGCGCTGCTGGGGGTGATCGGCATGGCGGTGTATTCGTCGCTGGTGACCTTCTGGCCCTATAACCTGACGCTTTCGTTCAAGCACTACCTGTTCGACGAGACCGCCGGTGGCGGCTGGCTGGCCTACCGCAACAGCGTGACCATGGCCCTGTGCTGCGCCGTGATCGGCAGCGTGGTGATCTTCACCGGCACCTACCTGATGGAGAAAACCCAAGGCCAGCGCCTGCTCAACCAAGCCTTGCGCCTGCTCAGCTTCGTGCCGATGGCGGTGCCAGGCCTCGTCCTGGGCCTGGGCTACGTGTTCTTCTTCAACCTCGCCGGTAACCCGCTGCATGTCTTCTACGGCAGCATGGCGCTGCTGGTGGTATGCACCATCGCCCACTACCTGACCACCGCCCAGATGACCGCAAGCACTGCGCTGCGCCAGCTCGATGGTGAGTTCGAGGCGGCTGCGCTGTCGCTCAAGGCGCCGCTGTACCGGCATTACCTGCGCGTCACCGTACCGATCTGCCTGCCTGCACTGCTGGATATCGTGCGCTACCTGTTCGTTTCCGGGATGACCACGGTGTCGGCGGCGATCTTCCTCTACAGCCCCGACACGATCCTGGCCGCCGTCGCCGTGCTGAACATGGACGATGCCGGCAACGTTGGCGGTGCTGCGGCGATGTCCACCCTGATCCTGCTCACCAGTGCCACGGCCTCGCTGCTGCTGGCGGGGGCTTCACGCGGCCTGTTGCGCCGTTCCCAGGCCTGGCGCCAGCGCGCGCCCAAATCCTGATCCGACTGTCCACCTCAAAGGAGCTGCCTCATGTTCAAGCCACTGGCCCTTGTTGCTGCCGTATCTGCCGTGTTCAGCCTGCAGGCCTCGGCGGCCGCTACCCAGCTGACCGTCTACACCGCCCTGGAAGCCGAGCAGCTCAAGAGCTACAAGCAGGCCTTCGAGAAGGCCAACCCGGATATCGAGATCAAATGGGTGCGTGACTCCACCGGCATCATCACCGCCAAGCTGCTGGCCGAGAAGGATCGCCCGCAGGCTGACGCGGTGTGGGGCCTGGCGGCTTCGAGCCTGGCCATTCTCGATCAGAACGGCATGCTTGATGCCTACGCGCCGAAAGACCTGGGCAAGATCGCACCCAATTACCGCGACGCGGCCAACCCGCCAGCCTGGGTGGGGATGGACGTGTGGGCCGCGACGATCTGCTTCAACACCATCGAGGCCGAGAAGCAGGGCCTGAGCAAGCCCGTGAGTTGGCAGGACCTGACCAAGCCTGAGTACAAGGGCAAGATCGTCATGCCCAACCCGGCCTCCTCCGGCACCGGCTTCCTCGATGTCAGCGCCTGGCTGCAGACTTTCGGCGAACCGCAGGGCTGGGCCTACATGGATGCCCTGCACCAGAACATCGGCCAGTACGTTCATTCCGGCTCCAAGCCCTGCAAGTTGGCGGCGGCGGGCGAGTTCCCGATCGGCATCTCGTTCGAGTACCCGGCCGTACAGCTCAAGCGCCAGGGCGCGCCGCTGGACATCGTGCTGCCCAAGGAAGGGCTCGGCTGGGAAATCGAGGCCACCGCGGTGATCAAGGGCACGCCTAAGGCCGATGCCGCGCGACGCCTGGCCGATTTCTCGGCGAGCCCTGCGGCCATGGAGCTGTACAAGGAGAACTTCGCCGTACTCGCCGCACCTGGGATTGCCAAGCCGCAGACGGAGCTGCCTGCCGACTACGAGCAACGCCTGATCAAGAACGATTTTGCGTGGGCGTCGAAGCATCGCGACCAGATCCTGGCCGAGTGGCGCAAGCGCTACGACGGCAAGTCGGAGAAGGCGGCGCAGTAAGTCGAACGACATTCAGCAGGTCTATCCTCACCACACCAGGACCCTACCGCGATGCCGACCCCAGCCCAGATCATCGACAACACCTTCGCCCTGTATGAGCGCCACGGCGCCGACGACTACATCGGCGAGGCCATCACCCAGATCGAGCACATGTCCCAGGCTGCGCAACTGGCCATGGCCGAGGGCTTCGACGACGAGGTGGTGCTCGCTGCGTTCTTCCACGATATCGGCCACCTGTGCGGTGGCGACGCCAGCATGGGCGGTTATGGTGTGGTCAGCCATGAGCGTATCGGCGCCGAGTACCTGCGCCGTTGCGGCTTCGGTGAGCGCATGGCGCGATTGGTGGAGTTCCACGTCGAGGCCAAGCGCTACCTGACCTTACGCAAGCCGGGATACTACGAACGGCTGAGCGAGGCGAGTCGGCGCACCTTGGGTTACCAGGGGGGCGTGATGAGCGATGCCGAGGCCGATGCCTTCGAGCGTGATCCGCTGTTTGCGGTGAGCCTGCGCATGCGTGAGTGGGATGAGATGGCCAAGGAGGTTGGGGTGCCGGTGCTGGACATGACGGTGTTGAAAGGGAAGGCGTTGGCCTTGATCTGAGATTGGGTGCACTCGTTAGCGCGTAGGAGCACCTGTCTTGCTCAAAATCTAAAGACCAGCCCAATCCCTGTGGGAGAGGCGGTTCGCCGCTGCGACTTGTCCCGCGAAAGGAACACCGCGATGCATGGCACCGGCTACGCCGGTGATCGCGGGACAAGTCGCAGCGGCGAACCGCCTCTCCCACCGGGATTGGGCAGGCCTCAGATTTTTGAGCAAGACAGTTGCTCCTACAGGGGAACGCTTCAGATCTGTGACACCAACGCCTCAAGCTGTTCCTGGCGCTCGGCCTGGTTCACCCGTGCGCCCGGATTGAGCGTTGACCACTGTGGATGCGCCCGCGCCTTGCTCAACGCCTCCGGCAATTTGCCCTCGCGCCAGGCCTTTTCATCCAGCTCGCCCAGCCGCACCCTGTCCTGTGCAGCATGGCCACGGCTGTCCAGCGCCAGCATCAGTTGCTGTTGGCGCAGCGCCAGCAGACGCAGCACGCTGTCATCCACGGTCAGTTCACGCTGGCCCTTGAGCTTGCCCAGCAACCGCGATCCATAATTGCGGGCGGTTTGCAGTGCGCCTCCGGCAATGGCGCCCGCCAGCGCGGCAGCGCCGAGGGTCAGGCCACCGACCAGCAGATCGACACCCGCACCGGCCGCGGCTCCGGCGGCGACACCGCTGCCCAGGCGTACGCCCAGCAGCTTCAGGGTCTCGGGGTTGAACAGGTCATCGCCCCAGCGACCGTCCAGCAACGGCAGGTCGCCGGCATTGGCGTCTTCACGACGGAAGGCATAGAGCTTGAGCAGCGCCTCGACACAGCGCTGCTCACGTTGTCGAACATCTTGGCGCAGCGCTTCGATGGCCTTGGCTTCAGCGGCAGGCTCTGCCTCGACGCTGCGCCGACAGGCGGCGCAGTCGAGCAGGAGCTCAGCGATCAGGCGCTTGCCGCTGTGCTGGCGGGCCAGGCGCTGGGCCTGCTGGTCGTCGATCAAGCGCTGCAAGGCGGGGCGCGATGTCTCCAGCAGCAGGGCGAGGCTCTCGTAGAGGCGTCGCTCGCCGTCCTCGGGCGGGGCCACGCTGTCGAACCGCACCAGCGCGTGCAGCCCCAGGCGGGCCAGGGCTTCGCGCCATTCTGGCTCGCGGTGCTGGCTGCTGGCGACGAAGTTGAGCACGGGCAGCAGCGGCTTGCCGCAGCCGGCGAGTACCTCCAGCTCGTCGCGGTACTTGGCCAGTACCGGCTCGCGTGCATCGATCACATAGAGGCCGGCATTGCTCGCCTGTAACTGACGCAGCACCTTGGCTTCCTGCTCGAAGCGCTGGCGCGCCTCGCTACCCTGGAGAAAGCGCTCCAGGCGGGCCGGGCCGTCAAGGCGTTCACCGGGGCGTTCCAGGCGCTCCAGATAGTCGAGCAGGGCAATGGCGTCTTCAAGGCCGGGGGTGTCGTAGAGCTCGAGCAAGGGCTCGCCGTCCACCGACAGCCGCGCGCCTTCGACATGGCGGGTGGTGCTGGGGCGATGGGAGACCTCACCAAAGCCGACATCGCGGGTGAGGGTGCGCAGCAGCGAGGTCTTGCCGACGTTGGTGTGGCCGACCACGGCCAGCTTGAGCGGATCAGTCATGGCCATGCTCCAGCCAGGTCAGGGGCGAGGTGTCGGCGTGGTGCAGGCCAAGGCGGTCGAGGGCTTCGTGCCAGTCGCCCAGGCGAGCGGCGTCCAGTGCCTGGCCAGGCAGGGCCTGGAGCAACCAGATGCGTGTGGCGCCTGCGTTGCGCGCGAGCTCGGCGAGCAACGCCAGGCTGCCACGGTCAGGCGAGCGGCGCGGGTCGCAGGCGATGGCCAGGCGCGCCGGTGGGAAGCGGCTGAGTTGTTCGAGCAGTTTGTTGCGTGATTCGCGGCTGTCGAGCACGCCTGCGTTGGTCACCGTGCTTGGCAGCGTGGGCGGCCAGGCGCGCTGGTCATCCAGCTCCAGGCCCACCAGCAGAGCGCCGCTGCTGCCAGTTTCCAGTTGGCCCGCCTCGAACTGCGGCAGGTGCTCGGGGGCGGCGTCCTGTACACCGATGCGTTCGCTGCGCGGCATCAGCGCGTCACGCAGTTGTGCATGGCCTGGCAGGCTGAGATCCAGGACCAATTGCCTGCGGCCCTGGCGCCAGCGCCACAGGCACAGGGGCGCCAGCAACAGGCGGGGCAGCAGGCCATACACCAGCACCACGCCGAGCAGCCAACTGGCCCAGGCCTGGCGGGCGATGTCCAGGCTCGGCAGGGTGGCGCCGCTGGCGCGGATCATGCTTTCGTCGGGAATGCTGAAGCCCAGCAGCGAGGGCAGGGCGCCGAGGGCGTTGGTCAGGGCGATGAAGGGTTCGGCTGCGAGCAGGGTGGTCTCCCAGACGAAGCCGTAGCGCCGGGTCGCCAGCAGCGCCAGCAGCATGCCCAGCGCCGCGCTCATCGCCAGCAGCCACAGGCCATGTACCAGCAGGCCGAGCAGCCAGCGATTGAGGCGCTTGCGCTGCAGCAGCACCAGCAGGGCGGGGGCCAGGTGCACGGCCTTGGCATCTCGGGCGAAGCGTTCGCTGAGCCACAGCCAGAGGCGGCCCAGGGTTGCGCCTTGCTCACCTGCGAAGAAGAAGCCCAAGGCCCAGCCGACCAGCAACACCAGGTTCAGGCCCAGCAGGCTGCCCAGCGCCCAGAACACATTCACCGGGCGTTGGCCGTCACCCAGCGCCGCAAGGCCGAGGCCGGCGCCGCTGAGCACGGCGACGATCATCAGGGCCAGCAGGGCCAGGCGTGCACCCTGCTTCCAATGACGCAGGGCCTGGGTCATGCCGTCGCGCTCGGCCAGCCACAGGGCGCGGTGCTCGATGCGTGCCGCCAGGTCGCCGCCCTGCTGGCGCGCGCGACGGTTGGCTTCCTGGTCTTCCAGGGGGCCGGCGTGTTCTTCACGCAGGCGCACCGCTTCGGTGAGCCAGCGTTTGTCCAGTTCGGTCGGTGCAGTCACAAGGTCTTCCATTGCACGGGTCGAGGCCCAAGCATAACCCACGTGCCGAGTGCTATCCTCGCCGTCATGAACACATCACTTCCCCTCAGCCTGATCGCGGCACTCGCCGAGAACCGCGTGATCGGCATCGACAACTCCATGCCCTGGCACCTGCCGGGGGACTTCAAGTACTTCAAGGCCACCACCCTGGGCAAGCCGATCATCATGGGGCGCAAGACCTGGGATTCGCTCGGGCGACCACTGCCGGGGCGCTTGAACATCGTCGTCAGCCGCCAGCCCGGGTTGACGCTGGCGGGCGCCGAGGTGTTCGCCTCGCTGGAGGCAGCGGTGGTGCGTGCCGAGCAGTGGGCGCGCGAGCAGGGGGGTGGTGAGCTGATGCTGATCGGCGGCGCGCAGCTCTACGGGCAGGCACTGGAGAAGGGGCTGGTGAGCCGCATGTACCTGACCCGTGTGGAGCTTGCGCCTGAAGGGGATGCCTGGTTCCCGGCGTTCGACGCGGCGCAGTGGACGCTGGCATCGACCGAGCGGCAGGTCGAGGAAGGCAAGCCGGTCTATCACTTCGAGGTGTGGGACAAGCGTTAGGCTCTGTCTGAAATGTATCTGCACTCGCCCATACTGCGTTGAAACGAGGCTCGGAATGCTCATGTACTCCAGTACACTGCGCTTCCGAGCCCCGTTTCGCCTTGTCTGGCCTTCGCGCAGACACATTTCAGACAGACCCTAGAGCTTTTTCTGTGGAAGCGGGTTCGTCCGCTCCCACAGGACACGTGTTGCTCAGGAGTGACTCAGCTCGGCATGCTCGTCTCCGGCCAGCACTTGCTGGTCGGTCTGCTTGAGCAGTTGGCTGGTCACCACGCCGGCAGTCATCGAGCCGTTCACGTTCAATGCAGTACGGCCCATGTCGATCAGCGGCTCGACCGAGATCAGCAGCGCCACCAGCTCGACCGGCAGGCCCATGGCCGGCAGCACGATCAGCGCGGCGAAGGTCGCGCCGCCACCGACCCCGGCAACCCCCGCCGAGCTCAGGGTGACGATGGCCACTAGGGTAGCGATCCACAGCGGATCGAAGGTGTCGATGCCCACGGCCGGCGCCACCATGACCGCCAGCATTGCCGGATACAGGCCGGCGCAGCCGTTCTGGCCGATGGTTGCGCCGAACGATGCGCTGAAGCTGGCGATCGACTGCGGTACGCCCAGGCGGCGAGTCTGCGCCTCGATGTTCAGCGGGATGCTGGCGGCGCTGGAGCGGCTGGTGAAGGCAAAGGTCAGCACCGGCCAGACCTTGCGGAAGAAGCGCAGCGGGCTGACGCCAGTGATCGCCAGGATCACCCCGTGTACCACGAACATCAGCCCCAGGCCGATGTACGACACCACGACGAAGCTGCCCAGCTTGAGGATGTCATCGAGGTTCGAGCTGGCCACCACCTTGGTCATCAGCGCAAGGACGCCATAAGGCGTGAGCTTCATCACCAGGCGCACCAGGCGCATGACCCAGGCCTGCAGCACGTCGATCGCCGACAGCGCGCGCTCGCCCTTGTCCTTGTCGTCCTTGATCAGTTGCAGGGCGGCAAGGCCCAGGAACACCGCGAAGATCACCACGCTGATGATCGAGGTCGGCTTGGCCCGGGCCAGGTCGCCCACCGGGTTGCTGGGGATGAACGACAGCAGCAGTTGCGGGATGTTGAGGTCGGCGACCTTGCCTGCGTAGTCGCTGTTGATGGCTTGCAGGCGTGCTGTTTCCTGGACGCCGGCGACCAGGCCCTCGGCACTGAGGCCGAACAGGTTGGTCAGGGCGATGCCGATCAGTGCGGCGATGGCTGTGGTCAGCAGCAGGGTACCGATGCTCAGCACGCTGATCCGGCCAAGGGCCGAGGCATTGTGCAGGCGTGCCACCGCGCTGAGGATCGAGGCGAAGATCAGCGGCATGACGATCATCTGCAGCAAGCCGACATAGCCGTTGCCGACCAGGTCGAGCCAGGCGATGGTTGCCTTGAGCACCGGATGGCCAGCGCCGTACAGGCTGTGCAGCACCAGCCCGAACAGGACGCCCAGTACCAGGCCAAGCAGCACTTTTTTCGCCAGGCTCCAGTCGGTACGGCGAGTTTGCGCCAGGCCCAGCAGCAGGGCCAGGAATGCCAGCAGGTTGAGGGAAAGCGGCAGGTTCATTGAAGCTCCGTGAAGCAAAAATAGGGATCGCCTCTGTGAGCGATTGCGAACGGAAATGCTAACAGTCTGAAAAGAAACGAATTTATATCTAAAGGTAATTTAGATAGTCGCTAATGGAATAACGCGCTGTCGCAGTTGGCAATGAACATGCCGTTTCGGGCTCTCTCGAGGTCGGTGCCAGACGTCTGCCTGTCATGCAGGCGGTCTAGGCTTCAGCGGCCATGTCTCTGGAGAACGCACATGATGTCTGCTCCGAAACTTCTCGCGGGCGGTCTCGCCCTGCTGCTCAGCGCCAGCACCTGGGCGGCAACCGAACTCAAGCACTGGCCCGCCGAGGCCGCCAAACAGCTCGACACGATGATCGCTGCCAATGCCCACAAGGGTAACTACGCGGTCTTCGACATGGACAACACCAGCTATCGCTACGACCTCGAGGAAGCGCTGCTGCCGTTCATGGAGAACAAAGGCCTGCTGACTCGTGACAAGCTCGACCCTTCGTTGAAGCTGATCCCGTTCAAGGATACCGCCGAGCACAAGGAGAGCCTGTTCAGCTACTACTATCGCCTGTGCGAAATCGATGACATGGTCTGCTACCCCTGGGTGGCACAAGTGTTCTCCGGCTTCACGCTCAAGGAACTGAAGGTTCAGGTCGATGAGCTGATGGCCTCGAACAAGCCGGTCCCCAGCACCTACTTCGAAGGCGATCAGGTCAAGACTATCGAGGTGCAGCCGCCGAAGGTCTTCACCGGCCAGGCCGAGCTGTACAACAAGCTGATGGAGAACGGCATCGAGGTCTATGTGATCTCGGCCGCGTCCGAGGAGTTGGTGCGCATGGTCGCGTCCGATCCCAAGTACGGCTACAACGTCAAGCCGCAGAACGTGATCGGCGTCAGCCTGCTGCTGAAGGACCGCACCAGCGGCAACCTGACCACGGCGCGCAAGCAGATCAGCGATGGCCACTATGATGCCAAGGCCAACGAGGGCCTGGAGTTGACGCCCTACCTGTGGACCCCGGCCACCTGGATGGCCGGCAAGCAGGCGGCCATCCTGACTTACATCGATGAGTGGAAGCGGCCGGTGCTGGTAGGCGGCGATACGCCAACCAGCGACGGCTACATGCAGTTCCATGGTGTCGACGTGGGCAAGGGCGGCATTCACCTGTGGATAAACCGCAAGGCCAAGTACATAGACCAGCTGAACGGAATGATCGCCAAGCATGCGGCGGCGCAAGCGAAGGAAGGGCTGCCGGTGACGGCGGACAAGAACTGGGTGATCGTGACGCCGGAGCAGATTCAGTAAGCGTTGTAGCGCCTATGCCGGCCTTTTCGCGGGCAAGCCCGCTCCCACAGGGGTCTCATAGTCTTCAAGGCTGCGCTGTATCTGTGGGAGCGGCGGTTCGGCGCTCCGACTTGCCCGCGAAGAGGCCAATACTTTTCCACAGGCATAAAAAAACCGGCGCTCAAGGCGCCGGTTTTTCATTCATGCCCTAAAAGCCTTACAGCCCGTCGAGCATCGCCTTGTTCCGCACAGCACCCTTGTCGGCGCTGGTTGCCAGCAGGGCGTAGGCCTTCAGTGCAGTGGTCACCTTGCGTGGGCGCACTTCGGCAGGTTTCCAGCCCTTCTTGTCCTGCTCGACACGGCGTGCAACCAACTCTTCGTCGCTGACCAGCAGGTTGATCGAGCGGTTCGGAATGTCGATCAGCACTTTGTCACCGTCCTTGACCAGGCCGATGGCACCGCCCGAGGCCGCTTCCGGCGAAGCGTGGCCGATCGACAGGCCCGAAGTGCCGCCGGAGAAGCGGCCGTCGGTGAGCAGGGCGCAGGCCTTGCCCAGGCCCTTGGACTTCAGGTACGAGGTCGGATAGAGCATTTCTTGCATGCCAGGGCCGCCTTTCGGGCCTTCGTAGCGAATGATCACGATGTCGCCGGCCTTCACTTCGTCGGCGAGGATGCCGCGCACGGCGCTGTCCTGGCTTTCGAAAATCTTCGCGGTGCCTTCGAACACGTGGATCGACTCGTCGACGCCTGCGGTCTTGACCACGCAACCGTCCAGGGCGATGTTGCCGTACAGCACGGCCAGGCCGCCTTCCTGCGAGTAGGCGTGTTCGAAGCTGCGGATGCAGCCGTTCTCGCGGTCGTCGTCGAGGGTTTCCCAGCGGGTCGACTGGCTGAACGCGGTCTGGGTCGGGATACCGGCCGGGCCAGCCTTGAAGAAGGTGTGCACGGCTTCGTCATCGGTCTGGGTGATGTCCCACTTGGCGATGGCTTCTTCCATGCTGCGGCTGTGCACGGTCGGCAGGTCGGTGTGCAACAGGCCGCCACGGGCCAGCGAGCCGAGGATGCTGAAGATGCCGCCGGCGCGGTGGACGTCCTCCATGTGGTACTTCTGGATGTTCGGCGCCACCTTGCACAGCTGCGGCACCTTGCGCGACAGGCGATCGATGTCGCGCAGGTCGAAGTCGACCTCCGCTTCCTGGGCGGCAGCCAGCAGGTGCAGGATGGTGTTGGTCGAACCGCCCATGGCGATGTCGAGCATCATGGCGTTCTCGAACGCCTTGAAGTTGGCGATGTTGCGCGGCAGTACCGACTCGTCGTTCTCGCCGTAGTAGCGCTTGCACAGCTCGACGATGGTGCGTCCGGCGGTAAGGAACAGCTGCTCGCGGTCGGCGTGGGTGGCCAGGGTGGAGCCGTTGCCCGGCAGGGCGAGACCCAGGGCTTCGGTCAGGCAGTTCATCGAGTTGGCGGTGAACATGCCGGAGCACGAACCGCAGGTCGGGCAGGCGCTGCGCTCGTACTCGGCGACCTTTTCGTCACTGGCGGTCGAGTCGGCGGCGATGACCATGGCGTCGACCAGGTCCAGGCCGTGGCTGGCCAGCTTGGTCTTGCCGGCTTCCATCGGGCCGCCGGAGACGAAGATCACCGGAATGTTCAGGCGCAGGGCAGCCATCAGCATGCCGGGTGTGATCTTGTCGCAGTTGGAGATGCAGACGATGGCGTCGGCGCAGTGGGCGTTGACCATGTACTCGACGGCGTCGGCGATGATCTCGCGGCTCGGCAGCGAGTACAGCATGCCGTCGTGGCCCATGGCGATGCCGTCGTCGACGGCGATGGTGTTGAATTCCTTGGCCACGCCACCGGCGCGCTCGATCTCGCGGGCGACCAGCTGGCCCAGGTCCTTCAGGTGCACGTGGCCCGGGACGAACTGGGTGAACGAGTTGGCGATGGCGATGATCGGTTTCTTGAAGTCTTCGTCCTTCATCCCGGTGGCGCGCCACAGTGCGCGGGCACCCGCCATGTTGCGGCCCTGGGTGGAAGTCTTGGAACGATAATTAGGCATGAAGCACTCCTGGCGGCTTGATCAGGTCTCTGGAAAAGGGAGTGAGCTTCTCTTGTCCTTTGCGCCGAAGGCCGGTTGCCGCTGGCACGGATGGGGCCGAAGACAGCGCGGGATCGCCGCGTGCTTGGCCAGAGCTCATAAACCCGCCTGGGGATGTCTGGCGATGAATAGGCCGATTCTACACCGCTGGCGCGACGAGGGAATGACGATGTGTCTGGACGGTGCTTTTCGTCATTTGGGCAGGGTGATGTAGGACATCTCCCAAATGCCCTCCTGGCGGTATTTTCCTGGTCTCGCTGCACCTATCATCCCCGCGCCGCATGTGCGGCTTCACGAGCCAAGCCCTCAATGGACCTTCCCAGTTTCAGTTCATCGCGAACCTGCAATCTGGCACTGAGCGCACCGTCGCCAGGGCATCCGGAGGCTTGAGCCCGCGTGGCTGAGGTCTGCGGGCGCCTGCTTCGGCGCCTGGAGAACCTCCCATGCAACAACCAACCGACACCCTCGCCACACCCCTCGACTTGCGCCAGGCGGCCCAGGCCCGACGCGATCGACTCCTGCAGCACGCACTGTACGAAGACGGCAGCGCCGGCGCGCTGATGATCAGCGAGTACTCCAGCCTGGACAGTGGACTGAGCGCGCGCCAGGCCATCGATATGCTGCGGCGCGAAGCCGCCGACGCCGAAACCATCTATCAATCCTATGTTCTCGATGCCCAGCGCAATCTGCTCGGCACGCTATCGCTGCGTGAACTGATCCTGGCGCCGCCCGACCAGCCTATCGAGGCCATCATGGTGCGTCAGGTGATCTGCGTGACCACGGCGACCCGTCAGGAAGAGGTTGCGCGGCTGATTGGCGATCACGATCTGCTGGCGGTACCGGTGCTCGACGAGCTGGGGCGGCTGGTGGGGATCGTCACCTGCGACGAAGCGCTGGATGTGATGGTGGAGGAGGCTACCGAAGACTTTCACAAGGGCGCATCGATCACCAATCACATCGGCAATCTCAAGGATGCAACCGTCAGCCTGATGTACCGCAAACGCGTGCTGTGGCTGGTGCTGCTGGTATTCGGCAACCTGTTTTCAGGTGCGGGAATCGCCGCGTTCGAGGACACCATTGCCGCCCATATCGCCCTGGTGTTCTTCCTGCCGTTGCTGGTAGACAGCGGCGGCAATGCCGGCGCCCAGTCGGCAACCCTGATGGTGCGCGGCCTGGCCACGGGCGAGGTGGTGCTGCGTGACTGGTTGCGCATGCTCACGCGCGAGTGCGGTGTTGCGCTTGCCCTGGGCGGGACCATGGCAGTGGCTGTCGCTTCGTTGGGGGTATTGCGCGGCGGCCCGGAAATCGCACTGATCGTGGCCAGCAGCATGTTGGTGATCGTGCTGATCGGCAGCCTCATCGGCATGAGCCTGCCATTCATGCTCAGTCGCCTGAAACTTGACCCGGCGACGGCCAGCGGGCCGCTGGTGACCTCGATTGCCGATGCCGTGGGGGTGTTGATCTACTTTGGCATCGCGTCGATGGTGCTGGATATCTGAGGAGACGCTACAAGGGCAGCAGCATTGCCGACTCCCCGGGGGCTTGCTGATTGCCGGAACAAGTGTCAGCAATCATCGCAAGCCGTATGACTTGGGGCTGTAGACCAGCCCCGGTTGGGTGGGTCAGCTGTTGGGCAGCAACCGGCAGGTGATGCTCTTGATATAGCGGGTCTCGGCGATCGCCGGGTGCACCGGGTGATCCGGCCCCTGGCCGCCGCGCTCGAGCAGTTGCAGGTTGCGGTCCAGGTGACGGGCGCTGGTCAGCAGGATGTTGTTCAGGTCATCTTCGGGCAGGTGCATCGAGCACGAAGCGCTGACCAGGATGCCGTCCTTGTTGAGCATGCGCATGGCCTGCTCATTGAGACGACGGTAGGCAGCCTCGCCGTTCTTCAGGTCTTTCTTGCGCTTGATGAAGGCGGGTGGGTCGGCAATGATCACGTCAAAGCGCTCTTCGGCGGCCTTGAGCTCGCGCAGCGCCTCGAACACGTCGCCCTCGATGCAGGTCAGCTTCTCGGCGATGCCGTTGAGCGCGGCATTGCGCTCGACGCCATCCAGAGCGAAGCCCGAGGCATCGACGCAGAACACTTCGCTGGCGCCGAAGGCCCCGGCCTGCACGCCCCAGCCACCAATGTAGCTGAACAGGTCGAGCACGCGCTTGCCCTTGACGTAGGGCGCCAGGCGCGCACGGTTCATGCGGTGGTCGTAGAACCAGCCGGTCTTCTGGCCTTCACGCACCGGCGCTTCGAACTTCACGCCGTTCTCTTCCAGCGCGACCCAGTCGGGTACTTCGCCGTAGACGGTCTCGACATAGCGCTCCAGGCCTTCGGCATCGCGCGCAGCGGAGTCATTCTTGAACAGGATGCCGCTGGGCTTGAGTACCTGCACCAGGGCTGCGATCACATCATCCTTGTGCGCTTCCATGGTGGCCGAGGCCAGCTGCACCACGAGAATGTCGAAGAAGCGGTCGACCACCAGGCCCGGCAGCAGGTCGGAGTCGCCGTAGACCAGGCGGTAGCAGGGCTTGTCGAACAGGCGTTCGCGCAGCGACAGGGCGACGTTCAGGCGGTGCACCAGCAGCGACTTGTCCAGCGGCAGCTTGGCGTCGCGCGACAGCAGGCGCGCGCAGATCAGGTTGTTCGGGCTCACCGCCACCACGCCCAGTGGCTTGCCGTTGGCTGCCTCGAGGATCGCCTGTTGACCGGCCTTCAGGCCTTGCAGCGGAGTGGCGGCAACGTCGACCTCGTTGCTGTAGACCCACAGGTGGCCGGCGCGCAGGCGGCGGTCGGCATTGGCTTTGAGGCGAAGGCTGGGCAGGGACATGACGTCGCTCCGGAAAAAAGAGCGGGAGTATACCGCGTTGGCCCGGGGTTCGCTGGTGGGGTGGATGAAGTGTCGGCTCCCTCGCGGCTAAAGTTAACCGTCCAGGGAACGATCCAGTGGTTGGTGCCCTGCAGGAGTACAGGGTTAGAATCTCTCGTCATTTCCGAGTGTGTACCCATGTCCCAGGAACTTTCCGCCGAACAGATCCAGCAAGCCTTGCAAGGCATCACCATTCCGCCGCAGCCGCAGATCATGGTGGACCTGCAGTTCGAGCAATACATGCCCGACCCGGACCTGGAGACGATCGCCAAGCTGATCGCGCAGGATCCTGGTCTGGCCGGTGCGCTGCTCAAGCTGGTGAACTCCCCGCATTTCGGGTTGGCCAACAAGATCGGCTCGATCCAGCGCGCCGTGAACCTGCTGGGCAGCCGCTCGATCATCAACCTGATCAATGCCCAGTCGATCAAGGGCGAGATGAGCGACGAAACCATCGTTACCCTCAACCGCTTCTGGGACACTGCCCAGGACGTCGCGATGACCTGCCTGACCCTGGCCAAGCGCACCGGCATCCAGGCGGTGGACGAGGCCTACACCCTTGGCCTGTTCCATGACTGCGGCGTGCCGCTGATGCTCAAGCGCTTTCCCACGTACATGGAGGTGCTGGAAGACGCCTACGCCAAGGCCGGCGAAGAGGTGCGGGTGGTCGATACCGAGAATCGTGCCTTCAACACCAACCACTCGGTGGTCGGCTACTTCACCGCCAAGTCGTGGCGCCTGCCGGAGCACATCAGCGCGGCCATCGCCAACCACCACAACGCTCTGGCGGTGTTCCGCGACGAGTCTTCGCGCAACACCCAGACCCAGCTCAAGAATCTGCTGGCGGTGCTGAAAATGGCCGAACACATTTGTGCGTCGTACCGCGTGCTGGGCAACCAGAGCGTCGACCACGAGTGGAGCGTCGTCGGGCCGCTGGTGCTGGACTACATCGGGCTGTCGGAGTACGACTTCGAGAGCCTCAAGCAGAACATCCGTGAAATGAGTGGCCACTGATCCATGCCTGAGTTGCCAGAAGTCGAGACCACGCGGCGCGGAATCGCGCCTTACCTGGAGGGCCAGCGGGTCAGTCGCGTGGTGGTGCGTGACCGGCGCCTGCGCTGGCCAATCCCCGAGGATCTGGATGTGCGCCTGTCGGGGCAGCGCATCGTCAGCGTCGAGCGGCGGGCCAAGTACCTGCTGATCAACGCCGAGGTTGGCACCTTGATCAGCCACCTGGGGATGTCTGGCAACCTGCGGCTGGTCGAGCTCGGCCTGCCGGCGGCCAAGCATGAGCACGTGGACATCGAGCTGGAGTCGGGGCTGATGCTGCGCTACACCGACCCGCGTCGGTTCGGCGCCATGCTCTGGAGCCAGGATCCGCTTGGTCACGAGCTGCTGGTGCGCCTGGGGCCGGAGCCGTTGACCGACCTGTTCGACGGCGAGCGGTTGTTCCAGCTGTCACGCGGGCGGTCGATGGCGGTCAAGCCGTTCATCATGGACAACGCCGTGGTGGTGGGGGTGGGCAATATCTACGCCACCGAGGCGCTGTTTGCCGCGGGCATCGATCCACGCCGCGAAGCGGGCGGGATCAGCCGGGCGCGTTATCTGAAGCTGGCGATCGAGATCAAGCGTGTGCTGGCGGCGGCCATCGAACGTGGTGGCACCACGTTGCGCGACTTTATAGGCGGCGATGGGCAGCCGGGGTACTTCCAGCAGGAGTTGTTTGTCTATGGACGTGGTGGCGAGGCTTGCAAGGTGTGCGGGACCGAGCTGCGGGACGTGAAGCTGGGGCAGCGCGCAAGCGTGTTCTGCCCGCGCTGTCAGCGCTGATAGTCGTTCTGTGAACACCCATTTGCCGCCAGCTTTGCTGGTCACTCCAGCACTGCGGCCTCACCGACACCACGCGGGTCGCTGGCTGCCTCGAGCGTCCCGGCCCGTTTGTCCCAGTACAACACCTGCTGGTTCCCATAGCTGCGCTGCACGTCCTTGAGCGCGTACCCGCGTGCACGCAGCGCGGCCTTCTGCTCATCGTCGAAGGTGTTGGGCTCGTGCTCGATCACATCTGGCAGGTACTGATGGTGATAGCGCGGGATCGCTGGCCATTCGCTCACTGGACGCCCTTCGAGAAAGCCGAGCATCGACAGCAGCACCATGCTCGGGATCCGGCTACCGCCGGGCGTGCCGAAGCTGGCGAACTGTGACGGGCTTTCGATGAAGCTCGGGCTCATGCTCGACAGCGGACGCTTGCCCGCGGCCACCGCATTGGCCTGGCTGCCGGCCAGGCCGTAGCTGTTGCTGCCAGTGGGGTCGGCGGCGAAATCGTCCATCTCGTTGTTCAACACCACGCCACTGCCGGGTACGGTAAAGGCTGCGCCGAAGGGCAGGTTGACCGACAGTGTGGCCGATACGGCATTGCCCGCAGCGTCGATCACGCTGAAGTGGGTGGTGTGGTCGCCCTCGCGCCAGGCGGGTGCGGGGGGCAGGGCACTGCTGGGCGTAGCATCGTGCACGTCGATGCTGTCGGCAAGCCCGCTCAGGTACTGGCGCGCCAGTAGGCGGTTGATGGGGTTGGTGACGTAGTCCGGGTCGCCGAGCAAGCCGCGATCGCGGTAGGCGCGGCGCAGGACTTCTACCACGTAGTGAGTGCGTTGCACGGGCTCTGCGCCCTGCCACGGCAGGCGCTGGAGCATCGCCAGGCTCTGGGCCAAGGCCACGCCGCCGGCAGACGGCGGTGGGCTGCTGATCAGTTCGCGCTGGCCTGCCAGGGGATAGCGCAGTGGCTGGCGCCAGGCCGTGCGGTAGCCTGCGAGATCGTCGAGGGTCCAGACACCGCCAGCGCGGCGCACACCCTCGACGAGCTTGCGGCCAACCGCCCCGCGGTAGAAGCCGTCCCGCCCCTGATCCGCCATTGCTTGCAGCGTTGCGGCCAGTTCCGGCTGGCGGATCAGAGTACCCAGGGTAGGGACCTGGTTCTCACGCAGGAACAGCCGGGCGCTTTCCGGGTCGTCACGCAGCGCGTTCAGGCGCATGGTCGCGCGATCGCGGTAGATGCGGTCGACGGCAAAGCCTTGGTTGGCGAGGCGGATGGCTGGCGCGAGGCTGTCCCTGAGCGGCAATTTGCCGTGGCTTGCGGCAAGGTCTGCCAGGGCCTGGGGCAGACCCGGGATGGCGGTCGCCAGCGCACCGTTGATCGAAAGCCCCTGCCGGACCTTGCCGTCTTCCAGGTACATGTCCGGGGTGGCGGCACCTGGCGCGCGCTCGCGGGCATCCAGGAAGCGGTAGTGCGCAGTATCGGACTGTTCGCGCAGCAGGAAGAAACCGCCGCCGCCCAACCCCGAACCATAGGGCTCGACCACCGCCAGCGTGGCGCTGATGGCGATGGCGGCATCGAAGGCGTTGCCGCCCTGTTCCAGAACTTGTCGCGCCGCTGCCGTGGCCTCGGCATGGGGGCTGGCAATGGCAGCGCGCCCGGGCCCGTCCGCCAGGGCGGCGGTAGCCAGCAGCGCCAGTGCGGCGCCGAGCAATGCGCGGCGAATCGCGGCGACGAACGGCATCAGGCCTTGCCGGTGATCCGGCGGTATTTGGCCATCAGCTCGTCTTCTGTTTCCGGATGGGCTTCATCCAGCGGGATGCAGTCGACCGGGCAAACTTGCTGGCACTGGGGTTCGTCATAATGGCCCACGCACTGGGTGCAGAGGTTCGGGTCGATCACGTAGATCTCTTCGCCTTGCGAGATGGCGGCGTTCGGGCACTCGGGTTCGCAGACGTCGCAGTTGATGCAATCGTCGGTGATGATCAGGGACATTGGGACTCCGGCCGGGGCTCGGCGCCCGGGCATGTATCAAAGCAATGGGCATAATTGTGCCGCATTAACGCCCGCAGTGCACGCGGGCGCGAGGCTTTGTCGCGCAAGT